>Ga0163144_10022440_pt1 | contig 12506 bp, 9 predicted proteins | sample OliLak19BULKMAT1_FD_123175 | JGI IMG/M metagenome (GOLD analysis project Ga0163144, IMG submission 123175) | Freshwater microbial mat bacterial communities from Lake Vanda, McMurdo Dry Valleys, Antarctica - Oligotrophic Lake LV.19.BULKMAT1 | ecosystem: Environmental > Aquatic > Freshwater > Lake... | reverse complement strand
GTGATGAAGGTGTTTAGGGTTTAGCTATCACCAGGAACGTCGGAGACGGTACCTCGTTCACCCTGAAGCCTTTTCGCAAGTTCGGAAGCCGTGAGGACGTCCATCGAAAGACCATGAATGTTCCGGGCGGTTTTCGCGAGCGCCTTGTCGTGGGTCACGAGCACGCCTCCAACGGCGGCGGCCATGGCGATGTGTTGCTAGGCGCACAGACGAGCGTAGCCTTGGCCTATGACTCGGGACAGCGCGCCCATGATGGACGTGAGGGCCAAGCCCGGTCGACCGGACTTCGTCGCCCCAAGCCAAGATCGCTTTGTCTCAATCCTTAGTTCCATGGCCGCGACCATGTGTATGCGAGGTCATGGTTCCTCAGCTGCGGTCGTCTGAACCTTGAAACGGAGGCCGGCCCGATCCACGATCTCTTGGAGCGCCAGCCTGACAAATTGAGCCTCGCTGAGTTCTAGCACTCCGTGGTGAAAGTCGACCGCGAGCGAAAGTGAGAGATTTTTCGTCAGATCAAGGCGCCGAACCGCAGGAATACCGGGAGTATTTCAAGGTTTGGCAACGCGGAGCTCTGCGGAAGAGATCCGCTTTCGACGCGGAGGGACTTTCACCACGGCTGCTAGGGCACGCGCGAAGCGAGCGGCTCGATCCGGACTTATCGCCTTGCGGCCGCACTCGATGTCGGACAGATGGGACTTGGAAATGCCCAGCACCCGCGCGAATTCGGCCTGGGACAGCTCCTCGTCCTGTCGGTGCGCGAGCAGGAGGTTGGTCAGAGTCAGATCCCCAAGCCAGGGCGCGCATCAATGCGCGCATCCTGCGGCTGAGCTTTGGGAATCCCGGGAAGGCCTCTACAAAACCCTCTCACGCAGTGGAAATCCCAGCTTCGCTACCGTGGCCAGGGTTGCGAAGGCCCTTGGACTGGAACTCCATTTCCGCCCCATCAAGAAGAAGGCGGCCTGATCGCACGGATCGGCTACCGTCGCGGTTTCCAAACGGACTCTTCGCGCTGGGCCCCGGCTTCCGCCGGGGTGACGGAGAGTTTCTCTCCAACTTCACGGAGCCCTGGCCTTGGGCCAGCGCGAAGCCTTCTCTCGGGGCACGGAGTCCGTGCTGAAACTCGCAATGACCGACGTCGGGGCACGGAGTCCGTGCTGAAACTCGCAATGACCGACGTCGTCGCGGTTTCCAAACGAGCTCTTCCGATAGCGGTGATGGCGTTTGACGACGGGGTGATTCCGCTTCAGGAGCGCATCGAATCAGTCGGCGACGTCAGCGACCTCGAAGAGGTCTACAACCCCCGCGGCGAGGCTTCACACGTCGGCGGGCGCTTCCCGTAGGCTTGGGGCGCCACCGTGAACACCCTGGAGCCGAACGTTTTCCTCGATGCGATGTCGCGCTTCGCCAGCGGGGTCACCGTGGTGACCGCTAAACGGGCGGGCGAGAGATTCGGCATCACCGCGAGTTCGTTCACGAGCGTTTCGATGGAACCGTCTCTCGTCCTCGTCTGCATCGCGCGTACCCTGCACACCCACGCGGCCATCGAATCGAGCGGGGCCTTCGCGGTCAACATCCTGGGCGTGCATCAGCTCGAGGTCGGCCAGCGTTTCGCCGGCCGCACCCCTGAAACCGGAGACCGTTTCGCGGGCCTGGCCTGGTCGGCGGGACTCACCGGCGCTCCCCTCCTCGACGGGTCTCTCGCCTCCCTCGACTGCCGGCTCCGAGACCGCCACGACGGCGGCGACCACACCATCTTCGTGGGAGAGGTGGTGGAAGCGCGGGTAACGGGCGACGAAGCTCCCCTGCTGTATCACAATCGACTCTGGAGGCGGTCCGAAACCCTCGAACCTCGGCCCGACCTGAAAGGACCTCTCTAATGCGTCTCCGTGTTCCCACGACCCTCGCGGTCGTCTGCGTTCTCGCCCTCGTCTATGTCTGGCTGATCTCCGACCTCATGCGCCAGATCCAGGTGATGGCTTCGATCGGAGTCACCGCTCTGGCCCTGGGGCTCCTTTTCATATGGTTCGTGTTCCGCTCCGGCGCTCCTCGGAGGATGCGGAAAGGACTCGTGATCGGCCTGGTCGTCCTCGGCGCGGGGTCGGCCGCCCTCTTCCGGGTGCGCGGCGTGACCGGCGACCTCGTGCCGATCATCGAATATCGCTTCGCCAAGGCACGGGTTCTGCCCGAAGCGCAGTCCCCACCCCTGGATCCCGCCCCGGCCCCGGTTGCCGCATCTTCTTCCCTCGACCCCGCTTCCACACCCGCGGTGAAACCGGAGGAGCCGGCTGGAGGAACAACCACTGCGGCCATGACGAATGGGCCGCGCGTGGCCCCAACTCCCGCATCGGCCCCCATTCCGCCTGAGGCGAGCCATCGGGACTGGCCTCAGTACCTTGGTCCCACACGTTCGGGTGTCGTGGCGGACATCACCCTCGCCACGAACTGGGCCACCAAAGCGCCGCGGCTCCTCTGGCGTCAACCCGTGGGCGCCGGGTGGGCAGGGTTCGCAGTATCGGGAGAGTTCGCGATCACTCTGGAACAGCGCGGCAAGGAAGAACATGTCATCGCCTACGAGCTTCAGTCCGGTCGGCCGCGGTGGAGCCATCGCGACGCCGTGCTCCACGATTCGCCCCTTGGAGGGATCGGTCCCCGCGGCGTGCCCGCCATCGACGGAGGACAGGTCTTTGCTCTCGGCGCCACCGGCATCCTCAACGCCCTGGACCTTCGCTCGGGTCGTCTCCTGTGGAGCCGGAACATACTCAAGGACAACAACGCGGCCGAGCCGGAGTGGGGCGTTGCGATCTCTCCTCTCGTGCACGGGGGCCGGGTGATCGTGAGCGCCGGCGGTTCGCCCGGGAAGGCGCTCGTCGCCTACGATCGCCATACCGGGGAGCCGGTCTGGGCGGCCGGCAATGGGGACCTCGCCTACTCATCGCCTGCTCTCATGACTCTCGCCGGACGCGAACAGATCGTGATGCTGAACAAGGGCACGGTGGCGGGCCACGACCCTGAGAGCGGAGCCGTGCTCTGGACCCACGATGTTCCAAGCGAGCAGCCCCGCGCCGCACAGCCTCTCGCCGTGTCGGCCAATCGCGTCCTTTTCTCGATCGGCTACGGGATCGGCTCCAGAGTGTTCGAGATCCCCGCCGCCCTGAGGGACGGGACGGCCCCGAAGCTCGTGTGGGCGACCCCGCGGCTCAAGTCGAAGTTCGCCAACATGATCCTCCACGATGGGTCGGTCTACGGTCTCGATGACGGTGTCTTCGTCTGCATCGATCCCGAAACCGGGGAAAGGCGATGGAAAGAGGGCCGCTTCGGTCACGGTCAGTTGATCCTCGCGGGCAAACACCTGCTCGTGCAGACCGAAGGCGGCGAGATCGTGCTGGTCGAGCCGAATCCCGAGCGCCTGATCGAGCTCGCGCGTTTTCGCGCGCTCGAGGGCAAGACCTGGAATCCTCCCGCGTTCGCCGCCCCCATCCTGCTCGTCCGCAACGACCTCGAAGCGGCCGCTTACGAGCTGGCCGTCCTTCGTTAGAGCGGCCCGACCCCGCCTCCGCTCTTGGCCTTCTTCAAAAAAACGGTCAGCCGCTACAGATCTCCGCCCACGCGAATGAGCGACTTGCCGAACAGCTCGCGGTTCTCGAACTTCACGTGGAGGGCCGGCACTTCGGCGAGGTCGTAGATGCCGGTGATGCCGGTCTTCCAGCGGCCGGTGCGAAGCGCTTCGTGGATCGCGGGCTTCTCGGCGCCCTTCGTGGACGCCATCGCCACGTAGACCACGAAGCCGCGCACCGCGATGGTCTTCGCGTAGAGCTGCTTCGAGATGTCTACGGGCGGTGGGAAGCCTCCAAGGGCGCCGATGTAGATGACCTGGCCGAGGGGGGCCACCGCGTCGTAGTTCTTCGCGGCCTCGGGGCCCGCTACGCCGTCAACGATGAGGTCGACGCCGCGGCCGTTGGTGAGGCGCTTCAGCTCGGCCACCCAGTCGGTGGCGCGGTAGTCGATCGCGTGGTGTGAGCCGAAACCTTTGACGAAGTCGACCTTCGAGGTCGAGCAGGTGGTGAAGACCGTGGCGCCCGCCTCACGGGCGATCTGCGCGCCCATGATCGACACCGACCCGGCGCCCGAGTGAAAGAGCACCGACATCCCCGGCTGGAGTTTCCCCACCGTGTGCACGAGGTGCCAGGCCGAGTAGGTGCCGGTCTGGAACACCGTTCCGGTCTGCCAGTCGAAGCCCTCGGGGACCAGGGACAGGCGCGCCGCGGTGGCCAGAGCGAATTCGGCGTTGCCGCCCCACTCGCCCACCGAAGCCACGCGCTTGCCGACCAGCGCAGCATCGACGCCTTCCCCGACCTGATCGACGAGGCCGCTGTACTCATAACCCGGGGTGAAGGGAAAGGTGGGCGCGTTCCACTCCACTCGTTTCGCTCGCGCATGGGTGTCGAGGGGGTTGAGATCCGAGTAGGCGACGCGGATGCGCGCCTGACCGGGGCCCGGCTCCGGTGTGGGGATGTCCTTGAGGGCGAGGACCTCGGGTCCTCCGGGAACGTCGGCAACGATCGCGCGCATCTTCTTGATCTCCTTGATCTCCGTGGAGAAGGGTTTGGGAGAGGAGCTTACAGGCGCGGCGAGCCCCTGCGCCTCAATTGCGGCCGAGCGAACTCGTCCCGGGGATCGAGGTCACGGTTGACCTCGGCGCCGGGTGCGGGCCGGCGCGCGACGCGGGCGTTGCGCATGAAGGTCGCGATCTCGGCGATTCTGGCCACCCCGAGGTAGTCGATGCTCCGCTGCGCGCGCAGCCGCGCCTCCCACAACTCGAGCTCGATCGGAACCGCCTCATTGCTCAGCAGGACCAGGGGACCGAAGTCGATCGCGTGGGGAAAGGCGGCGAGCGCACTCGCGCGGATCCGATCGGTCGGTACCCAGGCGCTCATGATCCCGCCCGGCCGCAGCCGCTTCCCGACCATCTGGTAGAACTCGGTGGAGTAGAGATTCCCGCTCATCGAGCCGTCGGGGTGGATCGCATCGGCCTGGATGATGTCGTAGGCCACGCCATCGCCCTCGAGCCGGCGCCTTCCGTCGTCGCGAATGATCAGCATCCGCGGGTCGGCCAGGAACGACTTGAGGCGGGTCATGCGCGGCATGTCCTCGACCCGCCGGAGCAGTCTTGGTTGAGCGCGCGCGATCTCGAAGACGGTGACCCTCGAGGTCTCCTCCCGCACTCCCGCGGCCCACGCGGTATCGCCCGAGCCCAGGCCCACGATTGCGATCTCGCGGGGCGCTTGATGAACCAGTGCGGGCAGGGCGCCGAAGATGGTGTGGATGTCCCCGAAGGGGACCCAGCTGTTGCTGCGCCCGTGGATCCACAGGTGATACCCGGTCGGCCGGCGCGGGGTCAGGGCATTAACGCCCGCCGCGTCTTCCTCGATGAAGGTATTCGCGGGGTCGGTGTTGCCGTGCAGACGGATCCAGAGCCGGTCGTTCGAAGGGAAGATCGCCGCGAGGGCGACGACGGAGGCGAGGGCGAGATTCAGGCGCGGGGCGGCGAGGCGGCGCGAAGCCGCGAAGGCGATGGCGGCCGAGAGGATCGCGAGGAGCCGGAACGTGCCGGAAGCGCCGAAGGCATCGAGGAACACGAGACCGGTGAGGAGACTGCCGGCCACGCAGCCGAAGATGTTCGCAGCCTGGAGCCAGCCCACCCGCTGCCCCGCCCGGTTGGCATCGTCTTGAACGGCTCGCTGGAGAATCGGGAACCCGAGGCCCATGAGGAAGGTCGAGGGCCCGAAGAGGAGGATCGGCACGGCGATGTAGACGGCGAGAAAATCGCCGACGGCGAGCGGGTTCATCTGAACGCCGTTATCGCGCAGCCCATACTGCACGAGCCAGGAGAGGCCGGGGAGTGTGGCGGGCAGACGAACGAGAAGGATGTGGGCGAGGAGCGTCCAGCCCACCATCCCCGCCTGACAGAGGAGAAAGGCATACAGCGGACGGCGGATGCGCGCGGCGAATCGGGCGCCCACGAACGTTCCTGCGGCAAGCCCCGTGAGGTAGATCGCGAGGAGCGTGCCGAACGTGAAGGCGGCGCCCTTGGCGAGCACATCCATCACCCGGAACCAGACGATTTCGAGAGAGAGGGAGACAAGACCCGAGGTGGCGTAGAGGAGAAGCCACAGTCGAAACGGCTGCTTTGGTTCGGTCGTGGGTGCGGACGCGCCGGCAGGTGGTGGCGTCGGGCCTTGATCCGAGGTCAGCCCACGCGAGAGTCGAGCCAGGAACAACGCGCCAAGACCCGCGAGCGCGCTGAGGACCACGCCGGTCAGGACCGCGCCGTCGATCCCCACGAATCGAACGAGGACCCAGGGCGTGGCGAGCCCCCCGAGTGCGGCGCCAAGCGCGTTTGCTCCATAGAGCAAACCGATCGTGCGGGCGGCGTGTTCGGGATTCATCACAAGACCGCGGACGAGCAGGGGCAGCGACATGCCCATGAGCGTCGTGGGCAGCAGGAGCGAGAAGAAGTGCGCGAAAACCGCGCTCACCGGCGTGACATAGAGCCACGGAGCGCCGCGATAGAGACCGTCGTAGAAGAGAGGAACGCTGATGAACGCGAAGACGGCAACGCCGATCTCGACGAGCGCGAAGGCCCGGAGCGCGCGAGGCGCGTCAAGCCGGGTCGACAGCCGGCCCCCGAGGTCCGAGCCGATGCCAAGCCCGGCCATGAATGCCGCGGTGATCGCGGCAATCGAATAGATGCCGACGCCGGTCGAGAGGGCCAGCAGCCGCTGCCATGCGACCTGGTACACGAGGGCCGCCGCGCCCGAAAGGACAAAGCAGACGGCAGCAATGCGCAGAGGCCACGGGTCGGGCCCGCGCGCGTCGCTCACCAGGTGTCTTCGGGAAGCTGCGCCTGGTGGTTCTCGTGGCGCGCCATGACGAAGAGGAGATCGGAGAGGCGGTTCAAATAGACGCCGATGACCGGATCGAGTTGAACCTCTCGGGCCAGGCCGACGACGGCCCGCTCCGCGCGTCGGCAGATGGTCCGCGCGAGGTGAAGCCTGGCCCCGGTCGGACCCCCGCCGGCAAGGATGAAAGCCTTGAGCTCGGGCAACTCAGCCTCGCGCATGTCGATCTCGCGTTCGAGAGCCTCGACGCGTGCGTCCCCCGTCACGACCTTCCGCTTGCGTTCAGCGATCTTGTCCTTGGGATCGGCGAGACGCGCGGAAAGCGAGAACAGGTCTTTCTGAATGGTCATCAACAAGGCACCGAGGGGCGAACCGCCCGGCAGGCCGCTCTTGATCACACCCAGCATGGCCTGGAGTTCGTCGATGTCTCCATAGGCCACGACCCGGGGATCGTCCTTCTGCACCCGCGACCCGTCGATGAGACCGGTGTCGCCCCCGTCGCCGGTTTTTGTATAAATCTTCATGCGGATGTGGTGCGGTGGATCTCGGAGCGTAGGGTATGAAGCAAGCGAAGGCGGGATTCACTCCCGCCGAAGCGACGGGGGTCTGGCGGGCTGAGCATGGCTGGCCGTTGGTTGTCTGCGGTCCCCCAGCCAGGGGAAAAACTAATGCGCCCTGAGGGATTCGAACCCCCTACCCCTTGGTTCGAAGCCAAGTGCTCTATCCAGATGAGCTAAGGGCGCACGGCACGAAGGTCGTGAGTCGTTTCTGTGCCGCGGAGTTTATCGTCTAAATCGATTCGCGGGCCCCGCCCGGCCGCTGCGGTATCGTTGTCCACCTCTCGTCGGGCGGCGAAGGACTTCACGCCACCCCAACCCTCTTCCAGCCATCCGGAGGCTCCTTTGCGACTCTCTCTCCTCACCAGGGCACTGATCCTGGGCGCGTTCAGCGCATCGATTCTCGTCGCGCCGGAAGCCGCGATCGCTCAGGCGAAGGCCGCGGCCAAACCAGCCGCCGCGCAGGCCACCGATCCCGAGTTCGCGAAGCTAGTCAAGGAATGGACGACGCGGCCTGAGTTCAGCTCCCCCCTCGTCGATCACCTTCCGCTCAAGAAGGGCATCCCGACCCCCAAGGACTTCCTCGGTCGGCACGTCGGCACGCCGGATCGCCTGACCACGACCACCGAGGCCTACGGGTATTACCGCGCGCTCGAAAAGGCGTCGCCGCGCGTGAAGATCCTGGTCATCGGCAAAACCGACGAGGGCCGCGAGCAGCTCATCGTCAACGTCGGGAGTGAGCAGACGATCAAGGACCTCGAATTACACCGCGGCTACCACGGCCAGATCGCTGATCCACGCAAATACACCGAGGCGCAGATCAAGGACGTCATCGCCAAAGCGAAGCCCATCTACTACGTCTCCGGCGGACAGCACTCGCCCGAAACCGGGCCGCCCGAGATGCTGATGGAGCTGGCCTACCGCCTGGTGGCCGATGACTCTGAGCTCTATCAGGGCATCCGCGACAACGTCATCGTCGCCATCAACCCCGTGGTCGAACCCGACGGCCGCGACCGCATCGTCGACTGGTACCACCGCCACAAGGTCGGTGAAACCGACGAGAACAACCAGTCCGCGGGCGTCCCCTACTGGGGCAAATACGTCTTCCACGACAACAACCGCGACATCAACTATTCGCAGGTCTCGATGCGGAACGTGCTCGACTGGTACTTGAAGTGGCACCCCCCGATCATGCACGACCTGCATGAGTCGGTGCCGTTCCTCTACACCTTCTCGGGTCAGGCCCCGCAAAACCCCACGCTTGATCCGATCCTCTACGCGGAACTCCCCTGGTTCTCGAACTACGAAAAGGCCCAGCTCGCGAAGTACGGCATGCCCGGCGTGTGGGATTTCGCTTTCGTTGACATGTGGTCTCCCGGATATCTCGCCTTCATGTCGAGCAACCACAACGGCATCATCCGCATGTACGAGACCTTCGGCAACGGCGGCGCCACCACCATGAAGCGGACGGTTTCACGCCCGGGCGCGGGCGGCGGGGCCGATCAGACGTCGCGTGAGTGGTATCGCCCGTGGCCTCCCTACAAGGAGGTCGTATGGTCGATGCGCAACAACACCAACTACATGCAGACGGGCGTCCTCTCGGCCCTCGAACTCACCTCGAAGTTCCCGAAGGTCATCCTCGAGAACTTCTACAAGAAGAGCTTCAACTCGATCGAGTCCGGCAAGAAGGAAGCGCCCCACGGCTTTGTCATCCCCGGTGGTCAGAAGGACCCGACGCGCGTCGCCATGCTCGTCAACCTCCTCCGCCTCCAGGGCATCGAGGTCGGCAAGGCCACCAGCGAGATCAACATCAAGGACGGCAAGTTCCCCGCGGGCTCATACGTGATCAAGCGTGACCAGCCCTACGGCCGTCTCGCCAAGATCCTGCTCGAGAAGCAGAACTTCCCCGAAGGCAGCCTGCGCACTTACGACGACACCGGCTGGACCATGGGCCTCATGAACCAGACGGACGTCAAGGCGATCGCCGATGTGGGGATCCTTCAGGCGGCGGTCGAACCGGTCGATGTGCTGAAGCCCATGGGCTCACAGGCGGGAACCGGCCGCTTCGTCGCGGTCTTGAACCACGGCTCCAACAACATGGTGACTCTGCGTTTCAGGCTCCGCGACCTCCGTACCCTCACGAACCAGAAGGCGATCACGCATGCGGGGACGGAGATTCCCGCGGGCTCGTTGTGGTTCGACACCCAGGGGCAGGACGCCGCCGCGGTCAAGGCCGCGGTCGAGTCCCTTGGACTCACCGCGGTGACTTCGGACTCGGTTCCTTCGGTCCCCACGCACGAAGTCGATCTCCCGCGCCTTGCCATCTTCACGACCTGGGGCAACACCCAGGAAGTGGGCTGGGTGCGTCATGCCTTCGACTATCACCAGGTCCCGTTCACGCTCATCTACAAGGAGCAGGTCAAGGCGGGCAATCTCCGCGGCCAGTTCGACGTCATCCTGATTCCGAACCAGGGACGCACCGCGAAGGGACTCGTGTTCGACGTTCAAAACCGCGGCAAGGCGCTGCCCTACAAGAAGGATCCGAAGTTCCCGAGCCTCGGCGGGTACGGTGAATCCGATGACATCACGGGCGGGATGGGTCTTCAAGGTGCGGGTGAACTCGAGACGTTCGTGACCGAAGGTGGTTCGCTCATCACTCTCGCCGCCGCGAGCTACTTCCCTCCCGAGTTCGGTCTCGCGCGTCAGGTCGACGCGCGAACGCCTTCCGCGACGTTCTACGCGCCCGGCCCGATCATCGAGGCGGAGATCCAGGCCCCCGAGAGTCCGATCTTCTACGGATATACGGGCAAGACGATTCCCGTGCGCTACGGCAACGGCCCGCTGCTCACCGTTCCAGAACTCGAGAAGGATCGCGTGCTGATGAAGTATCCGGGGGGCGACCGGTCGATCATCTCCGGCCTGATGCGGGGTGCGAATGAGATCCGGGACCGGCCCGCCATCGTCGATCTTCCAATCGGCAAAGGACAGATCGTTCTCTTCGCCGGAAACCCCTGCTACCGGTGGCAGAACCACGGCGAGTTCGGGATGTTGTTCAACACGATCATGCACTGGAACGATTTGCTGAACTTCAAGGCCCCCGCGGCTCCCCCGCCGCCGGTCGCGGCGCAGGCGGCGCAATAGCGCCGGCCTGGTCGCCTTCCCACCACTACCGGGCCTCCCCCGGACCGTACAATGCCGGAGTGAAGAGTTTCGCGGCGTATCTTGATCTCGCGATCCAGGCGGCGCGCGCCGCCGGCGATCTGCTGCGGGCGGATTTCCATCGCCCGCTCGGGCCCCGTGGCGAACACGACAAAGCCCCCGCCGACACCGAGGCCGAACAGGTCATTCGAGGCATTCTGCTCGGGGGCGAGGGCGACTGGGGCTTCCTCGGCGAAGAAACCGGGCGGGTGCCCGGGGCGCCCGGCGCCCCGGTCTGGGTGATCGACCCCAACGACGGAACCCGCGACTACATCCGCGGACGGCGCGGAAGCTCGGTGTCGATCGCTCTCGTCTGGGAGCGGCGGCCGGTGCTGGGCGTGGTCCATGCGTTTGGATACCCCGACGACCACGGTGTCGTCTACGCCGCGGTTCAGGGCCTCGAGGGCGTCTTCAAGAACGGGGCTCCGGTCGCCGCGACGCTCCCCGAGAAACTGAGCGAGACCGATGTCGTCCTCGTCTCGGGCGGAGGCGACCGCGCCGCGCGCGCCAACCTCCAGTGCACCAAACCCGCCCGCGTGATGTCGATTCCGAGCATCGCCCATCGGCTGGCCAAGGTGGCCGCGGGTGAAGCCGCGGCGACCACGTCGCTCTATTCGCCGAGGAGCTGGGACTTCGCGGCCGGGCACTGCCTGATCCTCGCCGCGGGAGGGGCGCTCGTGGATCAGAACGGCGCAGATCCGGTCTACGATGACGAAGCGAACGGCACCGCGCCGCGCCTTTTCGCCGGATCACGGCCGGTGGCACTTGAACTATCCACGAGGGACTGGGACCTCGCATTCCGCTCGGAGCGCGAAACCACCATGCCGATCGTGCGGCTGGCGAAAGGCGCAGGGGTCAAGGATCCCGGCCTCCTCTCTCGCGCGCACGGCGCGTTCCTCGGCCACCTCGTGGGCAGCTCGCTCGGATCGGTGCATCGAACCGCGATCAATCATCACCATTCGGCCGGGCAGATCGGCTCGTCGGGCGAAATCGCGATCGCCTGCGCGCGTTCCATCCTCGACCTCGGATCCGACAACAAGAGCCTGCGGGCCGCCTACAAGGCGTGGGCCAACTCCTCGCCCTTCGAGCCCGATCGCATTCTCGACGCATTCGCCGCGCAGAAGCCTCTTGCCGACTCCCTCTCCGCGACCGCGTTCTCTAGGCTCACGCCCCTCGCCTTGTGGGGGCATGAGGCCGATACTTCCCTGCTGATCACGAAGATCCGCGCCGACACGGGATTGACTCATCCCGCACCCATAGCCGGCGACGCGGCGTCGGCGCTCGCGATCGTGCTGCAAGCACTGCTTCAGGGAATGGGTCCCTCGCCGGCGATCGAGACCGCGCACCGCTTCGCGCGGCGATCGGGATTCGGACCGGAGGTCATCGACGCCGTCGCGGAATCGGCAAATCCTGTAAGGACGATGCGAAAGGCGGTCGACGTGCCCGATGTGGTCGCAGCGTTCCGCGCGACGCTGTTCCATCTTGCGAAGACAACGTCGTTCGAGGACGCCATCAGGCAGGCGGTGGAGTTCAGCCCCGCTTCGGACGCACTGCCGGCCCTCGTGGGCGCCTTCATGGGCGCGCGCCTCGGCCGCGAAGGAATTCCCGAGAGGCTCCGTGCCAACGTCCTCTCCTGCCGCCCGATGGAAGGCCTGTCGCGGTCGGCCCGTCCCGCGACCTACTGGGCCACGGATGCGATGACGATCGCCGAGGCTCTCCTCACCGCGCGATAGTCCCTTGCGGCACCCATCCGCCTGGGTCGCGAAGGCGGCGGCGTGTGATTTGGTTTCGGGGGGTGCGGGGGGTGCGGGGGGTGCGGGGGGTGCGGGGGGTGCGGGGGGTGCGGGGGGTG
>Ga0163144_10022435_pt1 | contig 12507 bp, 13 predicted proteins | sample OliLak19BULKMAT1_FD_123175 | JGI IMG/M metagenome (GOLD analysis project Ga0163144, IMG submission 123175) | Freshwater microbial mat bacterial communities from Lake Vanda, McMurdo Dry Valleys, Antarctica - Oligotrophic Lake LV.19.BULKMAT1 | ecosystem: Environmental > Aquatic > Freshwater >... | reverse complement strand
TCCATCATCGCCCTCGGGGCGAACCGCGTGTTCGCCCGCCGATGCACCGATGCACCGATGCACCGATTGATCATCGCCGCGCAATCCATCATCACCCTCGGGGCGAACCGCGTGTTCGCCCGCTAATCCCGGTTCGTATCCGCCCGCCAATCCCGGTTCGTATCCGCCCGCCAATCGTAGGGGCGGTTCGCGTGTTCGCCCGCCAATCCCGGTTCGTATCCGCCCGCCAATCGTAGGGGCGGTTCGCGAACCGCCCTTCCCATGGTATGATACAGGGACACGATATATCGTGTCCGTCCGAAGATCGTGTCCGTCCGATTTCATCGAAACCAGAGAAACTGCTAAACAGAAGGAGCCATATCCATGCCCAAAATCCTGCTGGTTGAAGACAACGAGATGAATCGGGATATGCTTTCGCGGCGTCTGGAACGCAAAGGCTACCAGATCCTGATCGCCGTCGACGGCAGCCAGGGTGTTGCCATGGCGCGCTCCGAAACGCCCGATCTGATTCTTATGGATATGAGCCTGCCGGTGTTGGATGGCTGGGAAGCCACCCGCCAACTCAAGGCCGATCCGCAGACAAAAATCATTCCGATCATTGCACTAACGGCCCACGCAATGGCCAGTGATCGCGAACAGGCATTGGCTGCTGGCTGCGATGATTACGATACCAAGCCAATCGAACTGCCGCGCCTGCTGGAAAAGATTGAGGCGCTGCTACCGAAATGATGCCTGCCAACGATATCGAGTAGCCACCCAATGCCAATCTCGCTGATCCGATTGCTGGCCTTTGATGGCCCAAACCGCTATAGCCCTCAACCAGGGGTCTTCATCCAACTCTCCTGCGATCACGATTGCTCCACAATGCTGCGCCGCCACTTGAAGGATGCCGCCCAACAGGTTGGCATCATTCTGGCCTACCTGGAAGCCGCCGCAGTAGCACATGGCGATCAATGCATCATTGATCTGCATGTCACCACACCAACGCCAGCACTGGGAGCGGCAATCGGCCAGTATGTGATTGAAGCCCTGCGCGCCAAGGAGCAGGGCGATGAACAATGGGATGCGGAAGAACCACTGTGGCTGTTGCAAAAACGGCGGCGTGCTGAGGCATTGCCAGTAGCAGCACTACAACTCCTGTCGGAGGCGGCTCATCGCGGGATTCCTGCGTTCCAACACACGAATACGAGCCTGCAGATTGGCTATGGCTCGCATGGCATGGCTGTGCCATATGGCCCACAACCCAAACAGGGCATGTTACATCCCGACGCAGTCGGGATCAGGGGGGCCGCCGCACGCGAACGCGGAACGCCAGAAATTCCCTGGGATCGGCTCGGGCCAATGCCATTGGTTGCTTTCAGCGGCCACCCGCACGCTAGCGCTATGGCAGCCACGGCATTTCAGGAGATCCTCCAGGGTTCAAACAGCCACAATCCTCCATTTCAGCCAGAAAGCAGCATCACGCTTGCACTCAACGCTGGCTTCGATGAGGTACGCACGATCCTAGCCAATCCATCGGTCGATGGCCTGGTTGTGGCACTTGCCGCCAATGATCTGGCAACACGCGGGCTGCCGTGTGTGGCGTGCAGCGCATGTGCGATTATCGGGCTGCCAGACATACCCACAATCGGTGGTGGGGACGAGATCGCCCAGATTGTTGGCCTACCGATCCTGGTGACAGAACCGGGGGGTATTGTGGCGCTGGATGCCGATACACCCGCAATTGCGGCACTGAGCGAGTATGCATCCAGCCGGATCGTGTTCTTCAGCCAATCAGCGGCGCAGATAGTGGAACAACGAGCAACTGGTGCGCGGGTGGTATTTGCCCATTCTGGTGAGATCATTGGGGCATATGGCAGCACAGAACAGGCATTAGCGACGATCCAGCCCAATCGGGAGGTTTCCGGCCAGTTGGCAGCCTGGGCGCTCTGGTGGGGCCTACGTGACATCTGACACGACTTGGTGCGGGGGTGACACGGTGACACGGTGGACGTGCTGTTGAGGAGCAGTACAACCTTGATCGAGCATCTGTCACCTGGTCACCTGGTCACCTGGTCAAAAAGGGATACGTCATCACCATGGCAACGAGATCTTGCGTTTTTCTGGATCGCGCTGCTGACGATAGAGAATAGCCGTATTGCCAATCAATGCCACGAGATCAGCGGCCAACTGCGTCGCCAGATCCTCAGCCAGCTCGCGCTTCTCCTCGCGGAATTCCATAAATTTGACCTTGATCAATTCGTGGGCATCCAATTCCAGGCCAACCCCGGCAATGAGCTGTGGAGTGATACCATTCTTGCCGATCTGGATCGTCGGTTTCAGCGCATGGGCAGAACGACGTAGAAACTGGCGCTGGGTGGTGGATAAATCCTGTAGTGCCATAGATAGTGTGAACTCCTTATAGCTTTCAGCTTTCAGCTTTCAGCGCGCTAACGATTGATGTTTGGGACAAGAATAACGTTGATAGTAGCCACATGAGCGTTCTTTTACACCAGAAAACTGACGGCTGACTCCTGACTCCTGACTCCTGACGGCTACGACTCATGGCCTTTGACAACCAGCACTGGCAGAGGGCTGACATCAAGCAACTCGCCAGTAATATCCTCCAACAAAATCCGATCAAGCGGGTTGGCAATCCGATGCGCTCCAACAACCAGCAGATCATACACGCCCGAACGCAGCTCGGTGAGCAGTTCATCCAGGATCGGGCCACTACGGCCAAGAACCTGGGTTGCAATGCCACGCTGGCGCAACATTGCAGCTGCATTCCGTAACGTACTGGCCTCTGGAGCGGAGCTAACCAGAAACTCATCGACACTAATCCGGCGCTCGCCAAAGCCGGAAATCATCAACGATTGTTGTGCGGCCACATGCATGAGCGTGATCTCTGCACCAAGCGGGCCAGCCAAACGCGCAGCGACGCTAATATCCTCGAATGTATGATAATCGCCACCACTGGCCACCAGGATGCGCCGGATTGCGCCCAATTGCCCATGCACGCGCAAGACGGAGGGCTGCAATCGTTGCGTTATCGCCTTGCTGCGTGGCCCTGGCAATAGCTGGCCAAACGGGCGTGTCAACCGCCCAAACACAATCAGATCATACTGCTGCTCTTCCGCAGCGGCAATAACTGCCTGATGATGATCGCCTGGCATGGTTACAAGCGTCACTGGCACACCATGCGGAATGTCCAGCTGCTCGGCAGCCTCCTGCAGGAGTGGCCAGCGTTCTGGCCCGCCACCAGAAACCAACGAGACCGATGCCGCAACCCGCTGAACGAGTTGCGCACTATAATCGATCACCTGCTCACGTGACGCCGCTGGCCCGACATAGATCATCATTCGCATAGGATGTATGCCCCTCAAATCATGGTAAGTTTGGGCTTTGCAGGAACGCGATATATCGCATCCGTACAATTTATCTCATAAAATAGATTCTGCCATGTGCCTGCGGGTCGGTCTAGGTCACACGACGTAATAGCGCTAACAAATCATCTGGAAACCGAGCCGGGCGGCTTGTTATTCGATCAATAACAATATGCTCGCTGCGGGCCGTGATCAGTGTCGCACCCGTCGCAGCCAGGCGAATCACATACGCAAAAACAACCTGGCGGCTGCGAACTTCGGCTAGCGTTGCCTGAACAACCACAAGATCATCATAGCGTGCCGAACCAAGATAGCGCACATGCAGATCGCTGAGTACCACAAAAAACCCGCGCTCCTCGATCACGCGGTAGGGCACTCCATGGGCACGCAATAACTCGGTGCGCCCCTGCTCCAGCCAGACAACATAGCTGGCATGGTGAACCAAGCCCATCGCATCCGTTTCCGCATAGCGGGCGCGGATTGTTATTTCGATCTGCTCCAGATCAACCCCTCATCCAGTAATGCAACCACTGCCAATCCCTGGGCTTCAAGGTAGCTAAGGTGCGCCGAAAGAACCGATAGAAAGATAGCATACTGTGGTGCGCCACCAAAGCTCAGCCCAAGCGCGAGTTTAACCCGCCGCCCAATCTGGGTCAGTTCGCCCGGTTGATCAAGCGCCGCAAGCACTGCATGCTGTGCCCGCAGAATGGCTTCTCGATTAGCGTCCAATGCATCTGCTAATTGAGCACGCGGCGTCAGATCGCCATGACCAGGCAGAAAGAATAAATCCGCCCGTTTGTCCAGCGTTTCGAGCGCAGCCAACTGCCCAGTAATATCCTGGGCATATGGAATGCCATGCTTGGCTAGCACACTCGCGCCAAAAAAGCCATCGGCAGCAAAACACACACCAGCGTACACAATCCCGATTTGATTGAGGCTATGGCCTGCCAGCGCAACAACCTCAAGCGTCAGATCAGCCACTTCCAGGCGATCCCCGGTGATCAGGCGCGAAACCGGCACGCCCTTGGCCATCAGCCATTTAGTTTGCAGCGCAGGAATTGGCTTTGCGCCCATGCTCAAATAGATCGGCTCAAGTACAGGATGTTCAATCAGGGCTGCCTCAAGTGGCGGGGCCAACAGCTCCACATTCGCGATGTTGCGGAGCAGAAAATCATTGCCGCCGATATGGTCGGCGTGATGATGGGTGCAGATAATTGCATGCAGCTGGAGCTTGGCCTGATCAAGCGCCTTGCGAATCAGCCGCCCGCTCTCCTTGTCGATCCCGGTATCAATAACAATCGCACGGCGATCAGGTGCGGCAATCACGCCAATATTGTTTGAACCAGGGATGTAGAACGTGTTATCGGTAATTGGCTGAAGAATCATAGTTGTATTCTCGGAACAGATTCCCAAACAACCTGGCCCGCTCCAGTCTCAAGGCCATCGGGAATACAGGATTGCACTGCTTGAATATACTCCAACAACAGCCGTGGTTCAATCCCAGCACAATCGGCATCGCAGGCCGCCAGCAATCGCGCAGCCGAGCCCAGATTATGGCGCGGGGCTGTCACAAGGCCAAGCTGTAATTGGTGGAGCGCGTTACACAGCTGAATAAGCGCACGGAGGCCATCGCTACGCTCCGTATGCCATACCTGTTCAAAAGCCAGTAGTGCCAAACGAAACTCACCGGCATTAAAGTGTTGCCGCGCCGAGCTGATCACAACGGCCTACTCCGGTTTCTCTGGCTTCTCGGCAAGCGCCCGCCGACGCTCCTCTGTGAAGGCTTTTGCCTGCGCGGTTGCCCGCTCACCATCCCCACGATGCTCGCCATTTCGCAATGAAAGAACAAGCGAGATGGCTGAACCAACGAAGAGCAGCATTCCCGCCAGAGCGGCAAGCTGCTGGAGGATACCGAGTTCCACGCCCAGGCTGATCGACGCATTGAACACGGTAAAGCACAGCAGTGCAACTCCACCAAGAATGAAGGCCCGTTTACGGTTCGGCTGGCCAACCAACTGCCGCGCCTGATAGAAGAGGATGAACGCGATCACCAGTGCGATCAGCACCCGAATGATAAACATGGCATCCATGTGCTTCCCCTCGTATGCTTCGCCATAATCATTCTCGCGGGAGCAAAAACCCCCGCGAGCCACCGAAGTACATCTACTGCTTTAAGCGCTCAAGTTCCTCTGCCGCCACACTCTCATCGAGTTTCTTGAACAGGGGAATCGGTGCCTGAAGCGCCTGTCCAGCTGGCAACGTACTCAGCGACCATGTCGCATCAACTGCATAGTTACCCGTCAGAACCAGGCGCGGGCTACCATCAGGTGCCTGTTCCTGCTCAATCACTGGCATTGGCGCTATCGTCCCCTGGTAGCCAAGCAATTCGTGGAGCTGCTGGCTGCTGTTTGGCAGAAATGGGCTCAGCAGCAATTTCAGGGTATCTATCGTCCGCAATGCCGTAAACAACACCGTCGCCGCCCGCGCCCGATCCGTCTTGACCAGCTTCCACGGCTCTTGCTCACTCAAATACTGGTTGGCCGTCTGTGAAAGCGCCAGCGCTTCTGTTAGGGCCGCCTTGAGCCGCACCCCCTCCAACAGTTCCGTAATGGTATTGAACGCTGCCTGTGTGGCTGCGGTAAGCTGCCGATCAGCTTCAGTCAGTTCACCTGGTTCCGGCGCATGGCCGAAGTGCTTCTGAGCAATCGTCAGCACACGATTGGCTAGATTGCCCCAGTTGGCAACCAGTTCGCTATTATTGCGCTGAACGAAATCGGCCCATAGCCAATTGGCATCGCGGTTCTCTGGCGCATTCGCCACCAGATAGTAGCGCAGCTGATCGGCAGGGTAGCGATCCTCGACATCAGGCATCCAGATCGCCCAGTTGCGGCTGGTACTAATCTTCTCGCCCTCCAGGTTCAGAAACTCATTGGCCGGAACATCATATGGCAATGTGCGCTCACCATAGCCAAGCAGCATCGCCGGCCAGATGATCGTATGGAACGGAATATTATCCTTGCCAATAAAGTAGTATGCACGAGCTGGCGCACTGCCATCGGCATGTAACTGCCACCACTCACGCCAACGCTCGGGCTGGCCAGTACGCTTGGCCCATTCTACCGCCGCCGATAGATAGCCGATCACTGCATCAAACCAGACATAGATCCGTTTATCCTTGAATATTGGATCATCAACCGGAACGGGAATCCCCCATTCCAGATCGCGGGTGATTGCGCGGGCATGCAGCCCCTCACGCAGCCAATTCTGGGTAAATAACACGGTATTCTGCCGCCAATACGAACGATCCGCGCCATCCAACCATTCACGCAATGCTGGCTCCAGCTGCGCCAGATCAAGAAAGAAGTGATCGGTATCACGGAACGTCACTGGAGCACCATCCAGTGTGGAGCGCGGGTTGATCAACTGCTGTGGATCAAGCAACTTGCCACAATTATCGCACTGATCGCCCCTGGCCCGGCCAAACCCACAATGTGGGCAGGTTCCCTCCACAAACCGATCCGGCAGGAAGCGGCCAAGCGTCTCGGAATATGAGCCAACCATGGTCTGCTGATTGATATAGCCTTTTTCGAGCAGCCGCACAAAAATATCGGTTGTAACGGCATAATGATTCTCGGTATAGGTCTGCGTGAACAGATCGAAGGTAATCCCCAGCGACATAAAGGTCTTCAACAGGGTCGGGTGGTAGCGCAGAATCACATCCTGGGGCGTAATCTTCTCTTTCTCGGCTGCCAGCGTTATCGGCGTACCATGGCAATCCGATCCAGAAACCATGAGAACCTGGTTGCCGCGCAGGCGCTGAAATCGGGCAAAAATATCGGCAGGCAGGTACGCACCCGCGATATGGCCAACATGGAATGGGCCATTGACATATGGCCAGGCAACGGCCACGAGTATATGTTCAGGCATCGAAATGCTCCTGTGTGCTAGTTTATTGATATTAGAGGATAGGGCAAAACATCCGATCACGCAAACGGATCGGCAACACGAATATAAATCAACAAGAGGGTGTAGTGAAGTGGCGGGCTAGGCCGCCATAAAGCCACGGACGGTCAGAAGCAGACCAGCCCAGCGCCAGGATGGGGGAATGAAATTATGGATGAGGAAGTTCATTCGCTTCAGTATACCCTTAGTAATTGATTGGTGTAGGGGCGAATCGCGATTCGCCCCTACACTGTTCGTATCATCGTCCCGGTTGGCGGGGTGGCCTACGCGAGATGGGGGCACCACTCGTGAATGGATTCTTGACACTGCCGCCCTTCGACCCTTTACCGCCCTTGCCGCCATTAGAGGGTTTCTTCGCCATTGGTTGCCTCCTTCATACACACAAAAAAACCGCGAGCGACGTGCGCCCGCAGTTGTGTCTCGCATGTTGAGAATTCAGCAGAGCGACACACAATCGGAGGGCGCAACCATCATCGAGCACATGCTCATTGCACGTGGCCGATAGATGATCATCATGTGTCGCAGATTCGTCACCGCGTCCCTCGGATATTGCTTATTTCAAAATACCTATTGATCATACCATGCCATTTGATAAGAGTCAATCATTCTGAAGAAGGAACTATTGCTTTATGAGTGCCATCGCTGCCTGCACCTGTGGATCGGCTGCAATATCGAACTTCCACCAATCGGCCTGTACAACTTGATCGGGTTGGACGCCCTGCCCTTCAATCAGCGTATCATCGGGCCGGTAGAAGACCAGTTCGGCCAGCCAGATCCGTGAGCCATCATCAAAATCCTGTGCTATCAAATTCTCGGTATTGCCAGCACTTGGTAAACCGACGATTTTCGCACGGCCAAGTGTTTGCATGCCCGATGCAAACATTTCCCCCGCACTCACCGTATCTCCACTGGTCAGCACAACGATTGGTACATTCACCAGTGCTTCAATCTGCCGACCAGTTGGCACATCCAGATCATAGCGTCGGTTTGGGCCTTTGCTATAGCCAATCGAACCACCATCAGCAAACAGGGCAATCGTATTCATCATCAGATTCACCTGCCCACCGCTATTACTGCGCACATCAATGATCAATCCATCAAGTGGGCCAGCAGCAAGCAGATCGCGCAGGGCGTTCGCCACGAGTTCATCGAGCTCACTAAGGCTGAAGGTATCAATCAGCAGAAAACCCATCTGCGTATCTGCGATACGGCTTGCTTCAACACTTGGGTAGGCATCGGAAGGGATCACCCGCCGCATCACAACAACCTCACGGGCTGGCTGATCAGCGGTTCGAATAGTCAGTTGAACCGTGGTGCCTGGCTCGCCACGAATAACAGCAATTGGCCCACGCGGCCCAAATTTTTCCGTATCGGTAAAAGGAATACCGCCAACAGCCAGGATAATATCGCGCACCTGTAGCCCTGCCTGTTCAGCTGGCCCGCCACGGGCGAGGCGGGTAATAAGCCCACCATCCGGCACATCGTGAACATATGCGCCAATACCAACATATTTGGTATCGCCATCAAAGCGGTTCCGTTCCTCAACGACATCCTGTGGCGATTCATAGCGCGAATGGTCGTCGCCAAGCTTCTTCACCATGTCGCCAATCAAGGCATAGAATTCATCCATAGTGGCAGCATCACGAGCCTTTGGCAAATACTCAACCCGCATCGCATCCCAATCCAGCCCACGGAAATCACGATACACATAGCTGTCGCGAACATGCGCCCAGATCTGATCAAACAGGCGTATACGCTGATCAGCATCAAGAACGGGCAGTGTTGCGGTTGGCGTCAGCGGAATATCGGTCGGCAGGGGCGTCGCCGTTGGCGTGCTCGTTGCCGTCGGTTGCGGTGTCGCCGTTGGCGTGCTGGTTGCCGTTGGCAGGGCTGGCGCCGTTGGGGTTGCGGTTGCCGTTGGCAGGGCTGTCGCCGTTGGGGTTGGCTGCAATGCAAGTGGAAGTGGCAGCGGGCCGCATGCTGTCACAAACAGCAGGGCCAGCAGCACTATTCTGCATATTAGCGGAATTGTTGATCGCCGCATCGCCATGTTGGCTGCCTTTATGATGTGTAAACAAACGACCGTACTACGCCCTGCAAGCTATGGGTCATCGTCCCCTTGCCGCAGGCTTCAGCCTGCGGATGGAGAGTCCTCGGGTATTTCGCGCTTGATTGCCCTCACCCCCGGCCCCTCTCCCACGCTGGGGAGAGGGGAGCGAGCCAGTACTACGCCCTGCAAGCTATGGGTCATCGCCCCCTTGCCGCAGGCTTCAGCCTGCGGATGGAGAGTCCTCCCAATTATTTCTCAATCTTCACCAGCCGCCCGCTGATACACACCAATCGTTCGCTCAGCCATCTCATACCAGGAGAAGCGGCGGGCGCGCAGGAAGCCCCGTGTACGCAATTCGTCCCGCAGATCTGGATCTCGCAGGAGTTGTAGGATCGCTGCCCCAAGCGCATCCGGGTCCTTCGGTGAAACCAACAATCCTGCGTCACCAACAATCTCTGGCAAACTACTGCTGGTTGATGCGACAACGGGGGTACCACAGGCCATGGCCTCGATCAATGGAATACCAAAACCCTCATACAGCGATGGCAGAGTAAAAACGGTTGCTGCTGCATACCAGAGTGGCAGATCGGCATCATCAATGAAGCCAGCAAAGCGGATTCGATCCCCGAGATTGAGTTGCTCGGCCTTCGCAAAGATTTCGTCATACAACCAGCCTTTGCCACCGCCAAGGATCAGTGGCACATTGGTATCGTCAGCAATCCGCGCATAGGCCTCCAGGAGGGTCGGCACATTCTTGCGCGGCTCAAGTGTTCCAATGAACAGAATAAACTGTTCTGGCAGGCCAACCCGCCGCCGAAATGCCTCAAGCAGGATCGGGTCGGGTGGGGCAAAGCGCTGATCAACACCATTATAGGTGACAGTAATGCGTTCGGCTGGTACATGCAGCCAGCGGATCATTTCCTGCTTGGTGAATTCCGAGACGGCAATCAGTTGGCGTGCATGGCGGCTGGCAACCTTGATCGCCCAGCGAGTATACACACGATTCACCCGCCGAAAAGTCTGCGGGAACAGGAACGGGCTGAGATCGTGGATGGTCACAACCGATGGAACCGCGCCAACGAGAGGCATGACATTCAACACGCCATGGTAGACATCCACGCCAAGTGCTCGCAAGAGTACAGGCGCAACAAACTGTTCCCATGGCACCCGAACCCGTGGGTTGATCGTCGGGAGCAGGCTTGGGCGCACAGTAAAATGCTCTGGCAATTGCAGATCCGAGCGGCGCATGCCCTGGGTCGTAAAAACCGTGTACCGGTTAGTGTGATCTACACGGCCAAGATGGCACAACAATTGCTCGGTGTAGTTTGAAACACCAGCGCGGCGAAAATTCTTGGTGTGAGCCAGCAGATGAGCATTAATCGCAATATGCATTAACCAACAATTGACTTTCCGCTTCCATACGGACTATAATCATCCAATCGGGTGTTTACGGGGTATTGTAGGTGGGCGTGGGGATCATGCCCCAATGCTCCTGTGGCCAATACGAAACCCAGGCCTGGCCAATCACACGATCAAGTGGCAACTCATCCCACTCACGTGAATCGCTACTATTGTTACGGTTATCGCCAAGAACGAAGATTGTTCCTGATTGTACAGCAACTGCGCTATTTGCACAGCGATCTTCGACCCGGCAGATCGTTGGTGAGCCCTGCAAATAGGGTTCGTTCAGCATGACACCATTCACGAAGACTTTACCATCACGGATTTCGACGGTATCGCCCTCGACGCCAACCACGCGCTTGATATAATCCTTACTAAGATCACGAGGGTACTCAAAAACGACAACATCACCGCGATGGGGCCGACGGAACGGATACACAACCTTCTGGCCAAGTTCGGCATTACCAGGCAACAAACGCAGTGGCGCGTTAATATCGAAGTGGAAGAATACGATCTTGTTGACCAGGATATATTGGCCACTATGCAGGTTGGGTTCCATACTCTGGCCCTCGATCTTGAAGTTCTGTACTACTCCTCGTACAATGAGGAATATTAAGAGAACAAAGATCGCGGTTTCGAGCATCTCGCGGACGACCCCCCGTACGCTAGCATTCGGGCGATCCACTGAGGCAGTATCTATCGCTGGATCAATTTGCTGTTCATCGGTTGGATCAACACCAGGTTGGTCAAGGCGTAGGCGGCGACGCAATGGTGTATCGTTCATGCTACTATGTAACCTCTCTTCTTTCGACGGGGCGACCCACCCTGCCTCATTTGCATTATACTCCACAGAAGTTCGCATTTCCAGCAGGAGCTACACATGACGATCCGTCTTACGCAATTGGCCACTGATCTTTCCGACGGACGACGACGCTGTGGCATCTGCCAGTGGCGTTGCGAACTAGCACCAGGCGAGTTGGGTCGCTGTTTGGTGCGTGAAAACCAAGAATCAGGTATTGTTGCGCTCAGCGAAGGCCTGATCAGCGCTGCAATGGTTGGGAATGTCGAAGAACATCGCTTATGGCATTTCTTTCCAGGAAGTGCGATCCTCTCGATTGGCAGTTGGGGCTATGCCTTCCCTGCCGATCAGCAGCGCGGCCAGTATGCGCGTATACCAGAAGATGAAAGCCGCCGTCGTCAGCTCGAAACCGAACGTGTCGCCGCTGTCGCGCTCGAACGACTGTGCCGCGGTGTGGTCTGGAGCTATAGCGAGCCAGCCATTGCCCACGAATATGTTCACGATATGCTGCGCACATGCCGGGCCAGCAGCCGCTACACAGCAATCGTCACCAGCGGATATATGACAATCGAAGCGCTCGATCAGCTCGGCCACTACCTTGATGGCCTCAGCGTTGAGATTCGGGCGTTCGATGATACCGCCTACCGACGCTTAGCCGGAATCGAACACTGGCGCGGCATTCTTGATGTCGCTGCTCATGCCCGTAAACGCTGGCAATGCCATGTTGAGATCACCACCCGTTTGCACCCAACTGTCAATGATTCCCCCGAGCAGATTCAGGGAATTGCATCGTGGATCTACACGACCCTCGGCCCGCAAACGGCCTGGCATGTGCTTGCCGGTGATGCTGGAACTGCTGCTGCGGCATCGGTTGCCCGCGCCCGCAAGATCGCCCATGAAGTCGGGCTTCATTATGTCTATGGATCTGA
>Ga0163144_10022434_pt1 | contig 12508 bp, 10 predicted proteins | sample OliLak19BULKMAT1_FD_123175 | JGI IMG/M metagenome (GOLD analysis project Ga0163144, IMG submission 123175) | Freshwater microbial mat bacterial communities from Lake Vanda, McMurdo Dry Valleys, Antarctica - Oligotrophic Lake LV.19.BULKMAT1 | ecosystem: Environmental > Aquatic > Freshwater >... | reverse complement strand
GCGTCTCTGGTTCGACGGCTGACGCCGTCGAGACGAAGGGAGGGCCGAAGACGGCCCCCCCTAACGCTGCTTCGCAGCGCGATGCGTCTCTGGTTCGACGGCTGACGCCGTCGAGACGAAGGGGGAGCCGAAGACGGCCCCCCCTAGCGCTGCTTCGCAGCGCGATGCGTCTCTGGTTCGACGGCTGACGCCGTCGAGACGAAGGGAGCCGAGGCTCTTTACTCGTTCACGCGACCGAGGAACTCGCCGGTCTCGGTGTTCACCTTGACCATCTCGCCCGCCTTGATGTGCAGCGGGACTTTGATCTGCAGGCCGGTCTCGAGGATCGCGTCCTTCTTGACGTTCGTCGCGGTGTTGCCCTTGACGGCGTTCTCGGACTCGCGCACCTCGAGCACGACCGACGAGGGCAACGCGATCGAGATCGCGAGGCCCTCGTGGAACGTGACCTCGACCTCGCTGTTCTCCTTCACGTAGGACATCGCGGACGCGACGATGTCCGCCGGGATGGTGAACTGGTCGTACGTCTCGTTGTCCATGAAGACGAAGTCGCCGTTGGCCTCCTTGTAGAGGTATTGGGCCTTCTTCCGCTCCAGGTAGGCCATCTCGAACGAGTCACCCGCCATCGGCCGGAACGAGGAGTTCGAGCCGGACTTCAGGCTGCGCGTCTTGACCTGGATGATCGAACGCCAGTTGCCCGGGGTGTGGTGGCTGTAGTCCGTGATGATGAGCAGGTCGCCGTCCTTGATCAGGACCATGCCCTTGCGCAAATCGGTGGCTTTGACGTTCATGGTGTCGGCTCTTGGCCTCGCGAGGCGAAGAGGGTAACCGACGTGGGCGCAGATCGCGCTCGAACCCGGCGCTCCGGTTCCCTTGGCGCTGGCTCGAAGCCCGTGCTCAGGTTCCCTTGGCGCTGGCTCGAAGCCCGTACTCCGGTTCCCTTGGCGCTGGCTCGAAGCCCGTACTCCGGTTCCCTTGGCGCTGGCTCGAAGCCCGCGCTCAGTATTTCTTGCGCTGGCTCGAGGCCGGGATCCCGAGCGACTTGCGGTACTTCGTCACGGTGCGGCGCGCGATCTTGATGCCCTCACGCGCCTCGAGGGCGTCCGCCAGGGCGTCGTCGGAGAGCGGCTGGGCCGGGTCTTCTTCGCCGACGAGCCGCTTCAGCTTCTCGTGGACCGTGACCTGGCTCGCCTCCTCGCCGGAGGCTTTGGTCGTGCCGCTGGTGAAAAAATACTTGAGCGGGTAGATGCCCTTGGGCGTCTCCGCGTATTTGCCCGCGACCGCGCGCGAGACCGTCGAGATGTGCACCGACACCTCATTCGCGACCTCTTGCATGCGCAGCGGGCGCAGCGCCTCGGGGCCGCGTTCGAGGAAACCCGCCTGGTGGCGGAAGATCGCGTTCGAGATGCGCTCGAGGGTCGACTCGCGCTGCAACAAGGCGTCGAGGAACCAGTGCGCTGACTCGAGGCGCTTGCGCACCCAGGCCTTCTCCTCGCGGTCGCCGCCGGCGAGCAGCGTCTTGTAGCTCGGGTCGATACGCACGCGCGGCGTGCGCTCGCGATCGAGGCGCACTTTGAACTCGCCCTCGATCTCCTCGACGATCACCTCGGGCGTGATGCGCTCGGTGGGCTCATCTCCGAACTCCGCGCCAGGGAAGGGATCGAGCTGGCGGAGGAGCTCCACCGCGGCCTTCACGTCCTCGATGTCGGCCTTCGTCGCCTTGGCGATCTGCGGCAAGCGGTTGGCCTCGATGTCCTCGAGGTGGTGCTCCACCAGGGCGCGCATGAACGGCGTCCAAAGGCCGCGGCCAGGCAATTGGAGCAGCAGCGCCTCTTTGAGGTCGAGCGCCCCGATGGCCGGGTGCACGGTCTCTCGCAGCAGCTCGAGCGCGTCGCGCACCTCGTCCTCGGTCACCGGCCGCAAAGGGTCGAGCTCGGCCTCGTCGTCCGCTGCGGCCGCGCCGCCCGTGCCCTGCGCCTGCCCGGCCGCATGCCCGTTGGCGCTGGCCGAACCTGCGCTTCGACGCGCGCGGTCTTCCGCCGCGTCCTCGCCCGCCTCGTCTGGGCTGTCGCTGTCGTCCTCGTCGAGAAAGACCGCCGCCGCGCGGGCCCCGCCGCGCTCGCGGTCGAACTGGCGGGAGAGCTCCACCGCCAGGGTCGCCGGCGTCTCCGACAGGTAGCCGCGCGGATCCAGCGACCACGCGATGTACTCGATCACGAGCCGCGCGCGCTCGTCGAGGTCCAAGGTCGCGACCTGCTCCAAGACCGCCTCCGCGAGCGTCGCGGGGCTGCTCGGGGCGTTCATCATCGCCTCGTACTTGCGGTCGGTGTCCTCGCTGGTCCCGGCGCCCATCTGGGTCGAGCCGTCGCCGTAGGCGCTCTCGATGCGCTCGATCACCTCGCGCATCTGCGCGAGGTCGTCCCCGGCCTCGTCCCCGCGCGGCACCTCGCGCTCCTTGGGGTTCGGCTCCGCGGCCTCTTCGACGAGCTCGAGGAGCGGGTTCTCCATCAGCTCCTGTTCGATGCGCTCCTGCAGATCGAGCAGCGGGAGCTGCAGGATCTGCATGGCCTGGATCATCTGCGGCGACTGGATGAGTCGCTGCTCGAGCCGGGCAGATTGATGGAGGCCGAGGCGCACGGGTGTTCGTTGGGGCCGCCGCGTTCGCCGCGTGCAGCCCATCAAAGATAGTGCCGCCAGGGTCCGAAGTTGACAGGAGTTCCCAGGGTGGAGCACGGAACGTGGTCCCGAGGGCTCCCGAGCGGCCTGCGCGACAGAATTCAACTCACCTCGCGGCGCCTGTCAGCAGCTCGCAGCGGTCCACACGCGACGCTTCCGACGTGCAACTCGGGCGGCAGATCGAGTATCACCTCTCCGATGACGCCCGCCAGGATCTCGCTCACGATCGCCGGAGAGACCCGGCAGGTGGACCTCGAACGCAGCGTGGTGCGCCTCGGCGCAGGGGGCGCCGAGGTGCCGGTCGAGGGCGTCGCGCAAGGTCAACTCCACATTTGGAGCGCGCCGCCGAAGGTCATCCGGGTCGGCGGCCCCGAGCTGTTCGTCGACGGCCAGCGGGTGGACGAGGCGCCGCTCGAGCTGGGCTCGGTCGCGATCTGGGGACCCGCGCAAGTGGTCCTCGAGTCGACGGGCGAGCCCAAGGTCAAGGCGAAGCCCGTTCTGCAGGAGCTTCCCGCGGAGCCCGAGCGGCGCCCGGCCGCGGCCCGCGTCGACGCCAGCGGTACACGAGGCGTCGCCGCGGAGCGCGCTTCGGACCGACTCCTCGCGGGCCTCCTCGTCGAGCAGGGGCTCGCCGACAAGGACGTCGCGCGCAGGTGGCAGGCGAGCGTCGTGCAGGGCGACTGGGACGCGGACGCGTGCGCGCGGGAGGTCCTCGAGCGAAGCGCCGGCGCCACGGCCGACCCCCGGATCCTCGAGCGCGCGGGTCGCCTCCAGCGGGACCTCGTCATGTCGGCCTTCCAACAAGGCATGCGCAAGGCCGTCCGCAGCGCCCGGGGCGCCGCGCGCCACGGCTCGGCGGTCCTGATCGCGAACTTCGTCGCGCTCCTCTGTTATTCGCTGATACTGATCGCGATCGCGTTCCTATTGCGGGTGCGCTGGAACTGGAGCTTCGACCAGATCATCGACCGGGCGATCGGCGTCTTCAAATAGCTGCGTTGTGGTCCCGGTGGGGGCCCGTGACGTACCCTCTCCGTACCTGCGACCGGCAACCGGTCCAGCGTCAGCACGAGAGCACCGCATGACCGATCGCCCGTCGGAGAAGTCCCTCTTCTCGCTCGCTCAGATCCAGCACTTGATGCGGGTCGAGTTCAACCGAGCGCAGCGCTACGCCTACCCGATCGCCTGCCTGATCCTCGGCGTCGACCGCCTGGGGCCGTTGCGCGACATGCACGGGTACGACGCCAAGGAAGAGGTCGTCGGGGCCGTCGCCGAGCTCTTGCGCACAGCGACTCGCGGCTCGGACTTCCTCGGCCGCCTCGCGGACGATCGGCTGCTCGCGGTCGTGCCGCACACGAATCGCGAGGGGTTGAACGTCCTCGCGCGCCGCATTCTGGAGGGCGCCAAGGGCCTGCGATTCCAGGTCGACGGGCGCAGCGTCTCGATCACCCTCTCGATCGGCGGCTCGCACCAGGAGCCCGGGGTCGAGGGCACGCCGTTTTTCGACGCGCTGCTGCAGTCGGCCGAGGACGCGCTCTTCGGGGCCCAGTCCCACGGCGGCGGCCGCTTCGTGTTGCTCGACCCGGGCGCGGTTTTCGGCGAGGCCGAGAGCTGAGCTCCCACCCTGTTCCAAAGCTGCCCTTGACCGACGATGCGTGTGCTCCTCGCCGAGGATGAACCGACGATCTTCGTCACCCTGCGCGACGCTCTCGAAGACGCGGGGCACGAGGTCATCGGAGCCACCGACTCGGCGAGCGCCCTCGCGGCGCTCGAGGGCACGCCGCCGCCCGAGGTCGTCGTGACCGACGTGCGCATGCCCGGCGTGGGCGGGATGGCGGTGCTCGAGCGCGCGGTGCAACTCGATCCGGATCGCCCCGTGCTCTTGATGACGGGCTACGCGACCGTCGACGACGCAGTCACGGCGATGCGCATGGGGGCCGTGGACTACGTCCAGAAGCCCTTTCGCAACGACACGATCGTCGCGCGTGTGAATTCCCTCGGGCGGGTGCGGCGCCTCGAGGACGAGAACCGCGCCTTGCGCAGCCAGCTCGCGACCCGCGGCGAGGCCTTCGAGGGTGTCGTCGGCAACTCCGAGAAGATGCGCGCGGTCTTCAACCGCGTGCGCACGGTCGCGCCCACGGAGGCCACCGTGACGATCGAGGGCGAGAGCGGCACGGGCAAGGAGCGCATCGCCCTCGCGGTGCACCAGCTGTCGCGGCGCAGCGCGGCGCCGTTCATCGCGCTCTCGTGCGCGGCGTTGCCCGAGAATCTGCTGGAGGCCGAGCTCTTCGGCCACGAGCGCGGCGCGTTCACCGACGCCAAAAAAGCCCGCCGCGGGCGGGTCGAGTTGGCGGACGGCGGCACGCTCTTCCTGGACGACATCGACGACATGCCGCTCGCCGTGCAGGTGAAGTTGCTGCGTGTGTTGCAGGAGCGCACCTACGAGCGTGTCGGCAGCGAAGAGACGCAACACTCGGACTTCCGCGTGGTGGTCGCCACGAAGGTGCCGCTGCGGCAGCTCGTCCGCGAAGGGCGCTTTCGCGAGGACCTCTTCTACCGAGTGCAGGTCGTGCCGATCGCGCTGCCGCCGCTGCGCGAGCGCACGGGCGATGTGCCGCTTCTCGTGCAGGAGCTCCTCCGGCGCCACGGCGGCGGGCGGGCGTACCGGATCGCGCCGGCCGTGCTGCGCTCGCTCGAGCGTTACCCTTGGCCGGGCAACGTGCGCGAGCTCGAGAACGCGTTGCAGCGCGCGATCGCCCTCGCGGGCGACCAGGACGAGCTCTCGGCCGAGGACCTATTGCCCGCGGACCCGCGCTGGCGCGGCGCCCTGGAGGTGCCCGAGGACGTGCGCCCGCTGCGTGAAGTGCTGCGCGCGGCCGAGGCGCGGCACCTGGCCCACGCGCTCGAACAGACCGGCGGACATCGCTCGCAGGCGGCGGAGATGCTCGGGATCTCGCGCAAGGTCTTGTGGGAGAAGCTGCGCGACCACGGCCTCGCGACGACGGACGCGAGTGATGGCGACGAGTGATGGCGTCGAGTGATGGCGACGAGTGATGGCGACGAGTGATGGCGATGGGGCCTGAGAGGCCAGCACGCGAGGGCTCGATGAACAAAGGGCGATCCAGTGACGTGCTCGCACCCGGCGCGGCGGGACCTCGCGCGGCCGCGGCGTTCTGGGGGCCGAGCGCGCCGGTGATCGGCGCACTGGAATGGGCGCGCGCCTTTACCCAGTTGCCGGTGCTGCCCATCGGTGAAGGTGGCGCGCTGGTCATCACGGATCTGCACCTGCCGCCGCTCGGTGGGGCCGCGACCGAGGCGTTCGGCGCCTGGTGCGCGGCGGTCGCTGCTGCCGCGCTGGACACCGAAGCGCCCGCCGGATCGCCCGCATCGCACGCGCAGGCACCTCGCGTGGTGTGCCTCGGCGACCTCTTCGACAGCTGGGTCGGTCGGGCGCAGCTCCGCATGCCGGGGACCGCGCCGGTGGTCGCGGCGATCGCGGCCCTCGGTCGAGCGGGCGTGGCCTTCGACCTCGTGCTCGGCAACCGCGATTCCCTGCTCGACGAAGCCTTCGCCGCGGCAACGGGGGCGAGGATCCACCGCGATGGGCTGATCCTCGAGGACGAGGACGGTCAACGCACGCTGTGTGTCCATGGCGACGACCTGTGCATCCGTGAGGCCGGGTACCTGCGGTTGCGCGCCTTGTTGCGCTCGCGGCCCATACGCGGTCTCGCGCGGATCGCGCCGCTGTGGTTCGCGCGCGGGGTCGGTCGCGGGTTACGGAGCCACTATGCGGGCGCGCGCCAGCCCCGGGGCGGAGACCGCGGCCCGCAGCCCGACGCCGCGCTCGCGGCCGCGCGCGCGGCGGGCGCGGTGTGCGCGCTGTCGGGTCACAGCCACGCACCGGAAGAGCTCGAGCTCCCGGGGACGGTCTTGCTCGAGGTCGAGCCTCGACCGAGCGTGCGCTGGGTGACCCTGGGCGCGTTCGGCGAGGGCCGCGACGAGGCGCTGATCGTCCGCGGCGCCCAGTGCTCCGTGCGCGACAGCCACAACTCCGGTGTCGTCGAGACCAGAGGTACCGAACCCGACCCAAAAAGAAGGTGAGCGTCGCGCGCGCTACGCGCGCGACGCTCACCTTCTTTTTGGGTCGGGTTCGGTACCTTTGGTCTCAACGACACGTTTCCCGCGCCGCGCTGACGGCGTAGGATCTGCGCGTGATCATCGCCATCGACGGGCCGGCGGCCTCGGGGAAGAGCACCGCGGCGCGTGCCCTCGCGGCGCACCTCGGGTGCGCGTTTCTCGATACGGGCGCCATGTACCGCGCCGTGACGCGGGAAGTGCTCGCGCGGGGTCAGGATCCCCAGGATGCCGCCGCGGCGGCTCTGGCCGCGGCTTACGTCAAATTCCGGCTCGTGCCGCGGCCCGGCGGCGAATCGAGAGCCGGGGCGGGCCTCGCCTTGGAGGCCTCGGGCAGCCCCGGAGACGTCGCACAGCTCGCCGCGGGGCAGCCCGAGTTCAGACGGGTGATCTTGCCCGACGTCGAGCTGCGCACCGCAGAGGTGACCCAGCACGTGTCCGCCGTCTCGGCACACTCCGCGGTGCGCCGCGTGCTCGTCGCGCACCAGCAGGCCCTCGGGCGAGGGACGCAAGCCTCCGAGCGCGCGCGCGGCGGCCTCGTGGCAGAAGGGCGCGACATGACGACCGTCGTGTTCCCCGATGCGGATTTCAAATTCTTCCTGGTCGCGAGCCCTGCGGAGCGCGCGCGACGGCGAGCGCGCGAGCTCGGGGACCTCGCCCGGGCCGAGGAGATCCAGCGCGACATCGAGCGCCGCGACCAATTCGACTCCCGGCGCGCCGATTCGCCGCTCGTGCAGGCGCCGGACGCGATCGCCGTCCTCACGGACGGCCTCGACGAGCGCGAGGTGCTGCGGGTCCTGCTGGAGGTCGTCGCGGGCACCCCGCGGCGCTGAGCGGCGCGGCGAGGCGGCCTGGGGCAAACTGCCACGCTCCCAGCGGCCGCGCAACCAGCAGTCGCGCAACCAGCAGCCGCGCAACCAGCGGCCGCGCAACCAGCAGCCGCGCAACCAGCAGCCGCGCAACCAGCAGCCGCGCAACCAGCAGCCGCGCAACCAGCAGCCGCGCAACCAGCAGACCGGGCTCGGACCTTCCCAAATGGCTCTCGAATCGCCATTCTATTCGGCTCGGCGATCGACCGGCTCGATCGCCCACGTCCGCACATCCCGCGCAGGACCGTCCCGACCGCGTGTCGGGCCGAGCCTCGCGGCGCCGCTCGGGGGCGCGCCCCGTGATCCCATTTCCTTTCTTTGCGACCCATGTGTCGGCCACGGCCGCGCGCGGGTCCCTTCCGAGAAACCACCCATGGCAGTCGCTTCGCGACGTGTCCGTAAGTACGAGCTCGACACCACCGACCTCGATCGCCAGATCGACGCCGCGATGGGCAACGTCGATCTCGAGAGCCTCAACGAGTCGCTCAACGCCTCCATCGTCGACATCCGCCCGGGCCAGATGGTCATGGCGAAGGTCGACTCCGTCGACGTCCGCACGGGCCTCGTCGTGCTCGATGTTGGAGGCAAGGCCGAAGGTCAGATCTCCCTCTCCGAGTTCGGCGACCACATGCCCGTCACCGGTGAGGTCTTCGAGGTCTATTTCGAAGGCCTCGACGAACACGACATGTCGGTGCTCTCCAAGCGCCGCGCGGATCGCCTGCGCGCGTGGGAGCGGGTCTCGACGAGCTACAACGAAGGCGACGAGATCCAGGGCATCGTCCAGCGCAAGATCAAGGGTGGTCTGCTCGTCGACGTCGAGGGTGTCAACGTGTTCCTGCCCGCGAGCCAGGTCGCGCTGCGTCGCTCGAGCGACGTCGGCGACTTCATCGGCGAGCCGATTCGCGCGCGCATCATCAAGATCGATGCGGAGCGCATGAACATCGTCGTCTCGCGCCGCAAGCTGCTCGAAGAAGAGCGTCAGAAGCAGAAAGAGCACCTGCTCAAGGACCTCACCGAGGGCCAGATCCGCACCGGCACCGTCAAGAACATCGCCGACTTCGGTGTGTTCGTCGACCTCGGCGGTATCGACGGCTTGTTGCACATCACCGACATGTCCTGGGGCCGCATCAATCACCCCTCGGAGATGGTGCAGCTCGAGCAGGAGATCGAAGTCAAAGTCTTGCGCGTCGACTTCGAGCGCGAGCGCATCGCGCTCGGCATCAAGCAGAAGACCGCTTCCCCGTGGGAAGGTGTCGAGGCGCGTTACCCGATCAAGAGCAAGCACAAGGGCGAGGTGGTCAACATCATGTCCTACGGCGCCTTCGTCAAGCTGCAGGAGGGCATCGAGGGCCTCGTCCACATCTCCGAGATGTCGTGGACGCGCCGCGTGAACCACCCGAGCGAGCTCGTCAAGACCGGCGACCCGGTCGAGGTCGTCGTGCTCGAGTTCAACCACCAGAAACAGGAGATCTCGCTCGGCATGAAACAAGCCGAGACGAACCCCTGGGACCTCGTGGAAGAGCACTACCCGGTCGGCACCGTCATCGAGGGCACCGTCCGCAACCTCACGAGCTACGGCGCCTTCGTCGAGATCGAAGAGGGCATCGACGGACTCCTGCACGTCTCGGACATGTCGTGGACCAAGAAGGTCGCGCACCCGTCCGAGATGGTCAAGAAGGGCGACAAGCTGCAGTGCGTGGTCTTGTCCGTCGACAAAGAGAAGAAGCGCATCGCGCTCGGTAAGAAGCAGCTCACCCCCGACCCGTGGCTCGAGGAGATCCCCTCGAACTACCACGTCGGCGACTTGCTGTCGGGCTTCGTGACGAAGATCACGAACTTCGGTGTGTTCGTGAAGCTCGACGACGACCTCGAGGGCCTCTTGCACATCTCCGAGCTGACCGACGACCGTCAGGCCAAGCCCGAGGACATCCTCTCGCCGGGCATGAAGGTCGAGGTGCGCGTGATCCGCGTCGACATCGACGAGCGCAAGATCGGCCTCTCGTTCGTGCACTCGGACTTCGCCGAGAACGCGGACGTGCCGCGTGTGCAGCCGACGCCTGAGGGTGAAGGTGCAGGCGAGGCCACCGGTGACGCCACCGGCGAGGGCGCTGTCAAGGCCGCCGGCGAGGGCACTGTCAAGGCCGCCGGCGAAGCGACCAGCACCGAAGAGGGCGAGTGAGCCTTTAGGGCCCGCACGGGTAACCGTAGGGGCCAGAATGGATAGGTAGGGGGGCGACGGAACACATCCGCCGCCCCTCTGTTCTTGCTGGACAGTCCGACGCCCACAGGGCGCTGCGCTCGCGCTCGAGCGGATCCCACTGACATGCGCCACGTCACTCGCCTCGTTCTGCTGAGCCTTTTGGTAGTCGGCTGTGCGTTGAATCGCACTCAGCCCGGTGCGCTCATCGGGCTCCACCCACAGTACCGGCCCATGCTGGAGGCCGTGCAGAGCGCCCTCGAGCACGACGAGCTCGACGTCGCCGAACGAACGCTGGCGCAGTGGCGCGGCCGAACACAGCTCGACGCCTCGAACGCGCGCGTACACAGCGCGGTGTCGGATGGTGGGCGCGCGCCGGTCGCGGTCGGTGGGAGGCCCGACCTCGCGGCGACACGCGACGCCGAGCACTTCATCACGAACTTCGAGCAGATACTCGCCGGGCGCCGGGTCCTCGCCGGGGTTGACCTGGCGCTCGAGCTGCGCCGCGTGCCGGGCGAATCGCGGGTGGGTGTGTACCTCGCAGGGCAGAGCCGCCTCGACGAGCCCGTCACGCTGCGCCCGGGTCCCGGGAACATCGAGGTCGTGCGTATCTCCCTCGACCCGCGCACCGGCCACGAGCTCAACGAGGCCGAGACGATCACCCTGCCGGGCCCGCTCGCGCTCGCCTTGACCGCGCGTGAAGCAGGCGAGCTCTTCCTGTGCGACGTCGACATCGTCGTCCCGACGGGCATGGTCGCGACACGCATGCGGTGCCGCGCGGCGCTACGCGGAGGCACCGTCGTGGTCGCTGGCGCGGAGCGACCCGCGCGCGCATTCGACATCGCGGGCGCCGAGCGCACGGACCTCCCCGGCTGGCTCCCGACCGAGGCCGTCGAGCCCGCGGAGCTCGCGCGGCTCGCCGCGAACCTCGAGGCGGGCCAACCCGCGTTCTGCGAACGCGCCGTGCGCATCCTGCCCGCGCGCCGCGTCGAGGCCCTCGAGCTGCTGCGGGTGCCGGCCCTCGAGCGTAACCCGGACCAGCTCGTGCCGTTGATCCCGGCCCTGCGTTGGTTGAGCGGCGAATCGCAGCTCGGCCGCGATCCGCGCCGCTGGCGGACGTACCTGCGTGACGCTCCGTGGCGCAAACCTTGACGGCGCGCGCTCGTTCCTAGGAGCGTTGCTAGGTGTCTCTGGTTCGACGGCTGAGGCCTGCCCTGGACTTCCGCCGCGACACCCGGCGGAATGGTGGCATGGAGACCCCTGTGGACGCCGCCCTCGAGGCGCGAGTGGATGAGCACCTTGACGTGTTCCGACGCGGCGCAGTCGATCTGATCGAGGAGGCGCAGTTGCGCGCCCTGCTGCGCGCTGCTTTGCGCGAGGGGCGCCCGCTGCGCATCAAGTTCGGCATGGATCCGAGCTCCAAGGACCTGCACCTCGGCCATGCGGTGCAGCTGATGAAGCTGCGCGACCTGCAGCAGCTCGGCCACCGCATCGTCCTCATCGTCGGCGACGCGACGGCGATGGTGGGGGACCCGAGCGGGCGCAACAAGCTGCGGCCGGTTCTGACGCGCGGCGACGTCGAAGAGAATCTCGCGACGTACACCGCGCAGGCAGCCCTCGTGCTCGCGCTCGAAACGACCGAGGTGCGCCGCAACTCCGAGTGGTTCTTCGAGATGGGCTTCGAGGGCATCCTCGACCTGACGACGCGCATGACCGTCGCGCGCATGCTCGAGCGCGACACGTTCCAGACGCGCATGGAGGCGCAGGAGCCGATCGGCATCAACGAATTCCTGTACCCGTTGATGCAGGGCTGGGACTCGGTGCGCGTCGCTGCCGACCTCGAGCTCGGCGGCACCGACCAGCTCTTCAATCTGCTCGTGGGCCGCACCCTGCAGGAGCAGGAGGGCCAGCGCCCACAGTGTGTCTTGACGCAGGACCTCATCAACGGCCTCGACGGCCGCAAGATGAGCAAGTCCTACGGCAACGCGATCGGGCTGACGGCGGACGCCAAGGAGATGACTTTCCGCGTGATGCAGGTCGCGGACGAGGTGATGCCGACGTGGTTTTTGTACCTGACGCGCATCCCCGAGTTTGAATATCGCGAGCTGCTCGCCGGCCACCCGAAGGAGGCCAAGGTGCGCCTCGCCCACGAGATCACGGCGTTTTTCCACGGCGTGGCCGCGGCGCGCGACGCCGCCGAGCGCTTCGAACGCGAGGTGGTGCGCAAGGAGCTGCCGGACGATCTGCCGGTGTTCGATTGGTCGGAGAGCTGGGGCGTGGAGCTGCCGCTCGCGAATCTACTGAAGGAGCTCGGGCTGTGCGCGAGCACGTCGGACGCGCGCCGTCAGATCGAGCAGGGCGGCGTGCGCGTGGACGGGGTCGTGTTGAGTGACAAGTTGGCGACGGTGCCGCGGCCGGCGGCTGCGTTGCTCGTGCAGGTCGGCAAGAAACGCGCCGCGCGATTGCGCTGACGGGTGTCCATCGCCGGCTGACGGGGTTGGTTACCGGCTGATGGGAGTTGGTTACCGACTGAGGGGAGTTGGTTACCGACTGAGGGGAGTGGTTGCCGACTGATGGGAGTGGTTGCCGACTGACGGGAGTTGGTTGCCGACTGACGGGAGTGGTTGCCGAATCGGCG
>Ga0163144_10022433_pt1 | contig 12508 bp, 15 predicted proteins | sample OliLak19BULKMAT1_FD_123175 | JGI IMG/M metagenome (GOLD analysis project Ga0163144, IMG submission 123175) | Freshwater microbial mat bacterial communities from Lake Vanda, McMurdo Dry Valleys, Antarctica - Oligotrophic Lake LV.19.BULKMAT1 | ecosystem: Environmental > Aquatic > Freshwater >... | reverse complement strand
CCCAAGCCCCAATATCGTGTCCCCATCCAAAGCGGTGATAACCATCGGATCTCCGATCGGTCGGCATCCCTGGCTAACAATCGTCTGCCAGTGCAACTCCGGTGGGAGTACCATTCCTACCGCACCCCGGTTCAGCACTTTGTTATTGCAAAACAGGATGCTTGCGCTTTCCCAGTTTTGGCTGCTGCAATAGCCGCCCAAGATTGGCACGACATCGGCGCCACGCTCTGGTTCTAACGTGTCGATAAGCATGTCAACGGAGAAACTAAGGGGACATGCGGCCACCAACAGCCCGTTGCACTCGCGAGCCCGATCGATAATCTCGTCTGTGAAACCGACAACGGTTGGACCGTCTGGAGTTTGGAGGCACTCCAATGGAAATATCGTAGGAGGTTGCGATAGTTCACCGATCAAGAGCATGCTTGCGGCCGTTTGCCCCTCGATTTCGCGACCTCGGCCAACGACACTTTCCGCTGAACAACCAAACACGGGAATACCGGGAGCGAGCTCTTCCAACTCGTTGCGAATGGCTTCTGAGTGGTCGCCCAAATGGTCGCCGCTGATAAAAAGAAAAATGCATGAGACAGGGCTTCGCAGATGGTCCGAAGCATTGCGAAAGGCATTGCGCACCGCGATATGAATAGAGGCATGCTCGGCTAATCCGGAACTAGCAATCATTGGGTTTACTGCCCTTGGATAATCACAGCAAGATCGCGATCCATTTGCCCGCGAGTCACGACGCGATCGGCTCCTGCTTGCTCAGCCTGGGCGAGACGGTCTACATCCACATGCGGACCGTATGCCACAATTTGGCAATTGGTGAAGCTTTGATGCAGCCTTGGGATTTCCGAATCGAGATCGACAGATCGCAAAGTCAAATCAATGAGAACGAGCGATACAGCATCGGGTTCGGAGACACGCTCGACCAGCTTGTCCACGGTCCGGTCGACCACACAGGGTTTGCCCGCCGCTCGCGCTGTGGAACTGATCCGGGATTGGAACATCAAGTCACTTGACAATAAAAGTATCACTAAACAGCTCCTGGTCCTCGTTGGCCATCATCGATCGTGATGGCCTCTATTGTTGGCAGTACAAATATTTTTCCATCTCCGATGCAGCCGTCTGTTCCGGTCCTGGCAATGGAGGTGATGGTCTCGATCGTACGGTCGAGGAAATCGTCGTTGACACAAATCTCTAAGGTCACTTTGCGGAGCAAGTTCACGCGGTATTCCGTACCTCGGTAACTTGCCGATTGTCCTTTTTGACGTCCATACCCTTGAGCTTCGATCACGGTCAATCGTTGCACACCCGCGTGGTTCAACGCCTCACGAACCGCTTGCAGTTTGTTGGGCTGGATGACCGCGAAGAGCATTTTCACGATGTCATTCCGCTGGTGCTCGCATCGTAGCTTGAGACAACGAGTTTGTCATGCTCGTCGACCGCCGCTTCGGCAAACGATTCGTCCGTTTCCCAGATGCGAACGCGGTTGGCAACGCCGCCGGAGCCTTCGAGCAAAATCGGACAGACTTCCTCGAGCAAATACTTTGCCATGTTTTCTGCAGTCGGGTTGTACGGCATGACGAACAGTCGACACGGCTTGACCATCTTCAAAGCACTGATCGCGTTTTCGTCCTGGTCGCTGACGAGGAAGCTATGATCCCAGTTCTCGTCGAGCCAGCCTTTGCACTTGGCCTTGAGGTCGGCAAAATCCATAACCCGTCCGACGGAATCTTGTGTATCTCCGGTTACGAAGAAATCTGCGACGTAATTATGGCCGTGAAAATGTTCGCATTTGCCGCCGTGTTGGAACAGGCGATGCCCGGCGCAGAATTTAATCCTGCGCATAATGGTAAGACTCATTTTTATTTCTTTCCTTGGTGTAGGACGATTTACTGTTGTAGTTTGGGGTTGTCGCGATGGCGAGTTGCGTCGCGAACCGTTTTCTTGGCTAGGTTTTCGTGAATCGCATGGTTTAAGTCGACACCTGTCTGATTGGCCAAGCAAACTAAGACGAAAAGGATGTCCGCCATCTCGTCCGGTAAACTATAGGCGGCATCTGATTTTTTGAAACTTTGATCGCCGTAAGTTCTTGCGATAATTCTCGAAAGCTCCCCCACTTCCTCCACGAGAATTGCCAAATTGGTCATCTCCGAAAAATAACGAACGCCGATGCCCTTTATCCAACTGTCTACTTTGCCCTGTAATTCTCTGATTGTCAGTTCTTCGAGTTTTCCGAGTGGCGGATCGGTGTCGCGCATTTTGAAATTGCCTAAGAATTCGCCTAAAAGTTTTAAAAAACAGGTGGAAAGGGCAATTCTAGCAAATCACGTTCCAATATCGCATTTAATTCACTAGTAAAGTCTGCACTTACAGCGTGACAGGTGATACAGTAGATCTAGAAGTGTTCTTTTCCATCAACTGTTTTTACGGATTTAACCACTATGCGTCTGTCGTTCGGTCTCGAAGCACGCCAGATCCAGACTCAAAAACTGGCTCCACGGATGATCCAGTCTATGGAGATTCTGCAATTGCCCATTTTAGCTCTGCAAGAACGCATCGAGCAGGAGATGAGTGAAAACCCGATGCTCGAGGTCGAGGAACGGGACGAAACCCTGCCGGACGAAGAGCCCACGGACGAAGAGAGTCCGACCGCTTCGCGCACCGAAGATGAAAAAGAACTGATCGTCAAAGACAGCCAGTCCAACGCCGAAGACTTCGAACGGCTGGCCAATATGGACAACGACATGCCGGACACGTTCGACGATTTTCGCCGATCAAGCAGCCGCATCCAGGAGGATGGCGACCGGGCGCATGACTTGATGGCCAACGCTGCAGAACGTCCTGAATCGCTCAACGACTACCTTTTGCATCAACTTGCAGAAATGGATATCGACGACGACATCGAACGCATCGCGGAAAGAATCATTTCCTGTCTCGACGCAAGAGACGGTGGTTATCTCAAGACATCCCTTTCCGATCTTTTGCCTCCGGATCATAAGCCTTCTGATATCGCATTGGCTGAGAAAGCGCTCGTGATTGTTCAATCGCTCGAACCAGCCGGTGTTGGCTCGCGCAACCTGAGGGAGTGCCTTATCAATCAGCTTCGTCCCGAAATGAGGCTAGTCGATGAAATGCGCACGTTGATTTCGCAGCATCTAGAAGATCTGGCAGAGAATCGGTTGCCAGTCATTCAAAAAAAGACCGGATACTCGATCGAATTGATCAAAGAAATTCGGGAGCAGATGCACCAATTCAATCCCAAGCCCGGTGCGGCGTTCATGGAAGTTCACGTTCCTCTGGTTACCCCAGACGTCATTGTGGAATTGAATGAAAAAGGGATCTACACCGTGCGACTGGTGGACGACTCGTTGCCACCATTGCGTATCAGCGAGTACTATCGACGTCGATTGGGAGACCCGAAAGCCAGCGAAGAGGAAAAGGAATTTATCAAGCGCAAAATCGGAAGCGCTCAATGGTTGATTGAGTCGATCCAACAACGACGACGGACATTGACTCGGGTATCGCAAGCGATCGTGGACTACCAAAAGAAATTCCTCGACGAAGGCCCCGAGGCGATCGAGCCTCTCAAGATGCAACAGATAGCCGACCAAGTTGGCGTGCACGTAACAACTGTCTCTCGAGCCGTTGACGACAAGTGGATTCAAACTCCACGAGGCATCTTGCCATTGCGACGCTTCTTTGTTTTTGGAACCCAAAGCGCCGACGGCGAAGATGTCGCGTACGAAACGATTCGAATCAAACTGCAAGAAATCATTGGCAAAGAAGACAAGACCGATCCGCTGAGCGACGACGACCTAGTCGATGAGCTCAAGAAGCAGGGGCTAGGAGTCGCCCGACGAACGATCACCAAGTACCGAAAGAAAATGGCCATCCCAAGCAGCCGCCAACGCCGCGACTGGTCCAAGGTTTAAACATCTTCGATCCGTTCATGATCGTGTGACAAGCGGGCCGTTCTGTGCGGTTTTTAAAATCCCAGCCAGCTCGTCTGGTTGGTGAACAAGCTTATTCATTAACCGGCGTAGACGAAACTACCTCTTATCCCGCAACCCGCCGCCTCCAGCGGCGGGTTGCGAGATACGAGAGCATCGCGGCTTTAGTTGCTAAGCTGCTTCACCCATGGCTAAAGCCATGGGGGTCGAACTTACTAAAGAGTTGAGAGAGCTATTTGGACCGATCAAGGATTTCTTGTCCGATGACCAGCATTTCTTGGCAATCCAGAAATCGATTATTGGATTCGAAGAGGGCTGCGATACACGCTTTATGGATTTTCATCTTCAGTCCACCGACCCCCAGCGCACCGTAGTCAAATCGGCTGCCGCGCTCGACCCCTTTATCGGTCAATTCGATCCCCTCGATGCCCGTTGGAGGAACCGCATTGAGATCGATCGCAACTCGCAACGATTTGGCAGATTGAAGTTGACCTTCAGTAAGCAGTCTCGCTCCAGCCGCACCACAACCGAACACCAATTGGCTCTCGGACAAAGCGTTCTCCAGGCTAGCCAAATCTGTCGAGCAAATCGGGCTAAAATACTCCGTAGGTGAACCGCCAGCGACCAACCGTTCGATACTCTCCCGCGAACGATCCATCGATCGGGATGCAACGCAAACGTGGGCGCCAGCGTTGGCCAAGATTCTGCATACCCGTTGCCCAACAGCACCCGTTGCAGCCAAAACAATCGCTTTCGAATTCGCTAACGAAACATGTTTGGCCGCACTGAGAACTGCTGCCGCCGCAGTGCTGTTTGCCCCGTTGCTGTCCAACATGATAGAAACACGGAACGGATCAAACAGCGTCTCCCTGGCAACGTTTGCGATCGCTTCGCCCTCCGTGACATTGCTTCCGCCAATGAAGATGGCAGTGTTCTTTAGATCCCCGGGGCCACGCGTATACATGGCTCCGTGTACCAGCCCTCGAACATCCTCCGGACGGATAGCCGAATATTGCAAAAGCTGCTCTGCGCCTCCGTCCAAGGCCACTACGGCATCGAAAACACTGGCTTTCGGATCGGTATCCAACTGAATTAGTATTTTTGGTTTGCTCATTCAAGCATTGAAACTTGTTCCGTCGTTTCCGTCAACGACCGGATCAATTCGCCCATGGGCGTGGTATACTTGCAGCCCGTTCAAAATGGTTGTCTTGTCCCACGAGTGGTTTGCGGATCTTGTTATGGCAAAGAAAGGAATTGCGTCGGCAAGCTCGACATCTTCAGAATCTCAAGATGCAGAAACAACTGGCGGCGACCTAGCAAAACCCGATGTGACAGCCGTCGCTGCTGGAAACGGAAAATACACGGTTGTCGCTCGCCGCTATCGACCGAAAACGTTTGCCGAACTAGTCGGGCAATCCACAGTTTCCCAAGCGTTGCTCAGCGCCATAGAAAGCAATCGCGTCGGACACGCATATCTTTTTACCGGTGCCCGTGGAGTTGGAAAGACGAGCACGGCTCGCATTTTTGCAAAAGCCCTGAACGCCGCCGCCGAAACCAATGGCAAATTCGATCCAAATTCCGACATTTCGCAAGCGATCGATGCGGGAGAAGACATGGACGTCTTGGAAATCGACGGTGCCAGCAATCGCGGTATCGACGAGATTCGTCAACTTCGATCCAACGCAGCGGTTCGGCCAAGTCGCTCACGCTACAAGATCTACATTATCGACGAAGTACACATGCTAACAACCCAAGCCTTCAACGCGTTGCTGAAGACGCTTGAGGAACCGCCGGGGCATGTGAAATTCATCTTCTGCACGACCGATCCGGAAAAGATTCCGATTACGGTCCTGTCACGATGCCAACGTTTTGACTTTCCGCCCGTTAAAACCGAGCAAATCTTTGAGCGACTGAAGTTCATTTGCGAAAACGAAGGAACCAAGGCGGATGAAGCCGCTCTCCGTTTGATCGCCCGTCGAGCCGCTGGATCGATGCGAGATAGCCAATCGTTGCTCGAACAGCTGCTCAGCTTCGGCGGAAATCAAATCACAGCCGAAGTCGTTCACGCAATGTTAGGCACTGCGGACGAGACTCGACTCGCATCCTTTTCGTCTCGACTCATCGAGCGCGATGCTGCGGGTGCGTTGCGAGAACTCAACTCTGCGGCCGATGACGGAGTCGACGTCGGGCAATTGGCAGAACAGTTGCTCGGGTATCTTCGGGACATGATGACCGTGACCGTCGGCGGTGGCGCTGATCTCGTACGCACCGCCAACCCGAACAGCGTTGATCAGCTCAAGGAATGGGGCACAACCTGGGGCACAATGACTCTGCTGTCCGCATTGCAACTGCTTGACGAGACCATTGTCAAAATGCGTTACAGCGTTCAAAGCCGCATTTTGCTCGAGGTCGCACTCGTCCAAATCTGCAATCTGCAAGATCTGCAGGCCCTGTCTGACCTAGTGAAAGCGTTTTCAACTCAGTCTACACCGCCTAACCGCGCGGTAGCACGAACAGCACCCAAGGTCGCAACGCCAGTCGAAGCAAAAAAAAAAGTTGACCTGAGTCCGACGCTGGAACATGACAAACACTTGGACGGGGAAGGTCAAAGCGACGGGGAAGGTCAAAGCGACGGGGAAGGTCAAAGCGACGGCGGAGTACAAAGCGACGGCGGAGTACACAGCGTTGCCACACTCGCACCGGCCAACGATCCTCCCATCGTGTCACCAGTTGAGCTGAGTGTCGTTCCCGCAATTCAGTCAAACACACAGGAACCAGCCAGGGCATACGAGTTGCCAGCCGCTTCGAATGTAGAAAGGCTGCCGGAATCGGCTCCAGCCGTCGCTACGCCTGAAGCTGTCGCAAATGTTTCTGCCGAGGTGCCACCGGTAGATGATCCACCCACGATTGCGTCTCCAATCCGATCCGCCATCTCACAAGCACAGCTCATTCGCAATGCGATGGTGCATCCGTTGATCAAGCAATTTATGGAAGTATTTGAGGGGCAAGTTGTCCGGGTCGATCCCTGTGCTTTACAGCCTCCAGCTCCGCATTTTAAACCGCAGAATCCTAGCGAGCCGGCAGCCAACGACATCCCTCTACACGAGGCACTTCGTCGTGAAGTCGCACTGGAAACGGCATCTGCAGAATAGTTCAAGATCGAGACCACCTAACCCCTTTTCACGATACGGTAAACCATGTTCAAGAATTTGACCAATCTGGCCAGCGCGATGAAGAACATGACCCAAATAGGGTCGCAGCTCAAGGGAATGAACGCCAGACTGGAGGCTGCACGTGTCTATGGCAGCGCGGTCTCAGGAGAGTTCAGTGTGAATGTGGAGTTAAGCGGGCTCGGTGTCGTTCAGTCGGTCAGCGTTTCCGATTCTCTGGCTTGTGCCGAACAAAAGTCGCTTCTCCAGGAACTCACCAGAGAAGCCATGAATCAAGCGGTCCGTTCGGCCAAAGAAATGCATATCAACGAAGTCAAAGAACTCACTGGCGGAGCCGAGTTTTTCCCTGGTATGAACGACATGATGCAAAACATGATCAAATAGCCGGAGCGTCGCTGGCCGCACTCTCGGTGGCTTTTGTGGTCGACGGCAGCGGCACCGGTTTTGGCGTGGCCGCCGGTGCACCATGAGGCTTGGTTTTCGGTGCAAACACCAAAACCGTGACCGCACCACCTATGCCGAGAAGCAGCGAGGCAATGAAATAGTTCGAGATCTTGTCGAGGGATCCCCCAACCACCATTGATGTCAATGTGTTGATAACCGGTGCAAAGCCGAACACAAGCGGCATGACGAAAATCGGTTTGCCCCCGTAGTTAAACGCCATAATGATCCCCAGCGCACCCATCGCTCCGGCACCGCCAGCCAGTATCGACCACATCATACCGCTACTAATCTCACTCCATTGCAATGAGATATTGTCCGGCTTGGCCATTAATATCATCCCCGGAACAGCTACTGCAATGATAAAGTAAGCGATCCCGACGCAGCAAAATGGACGCAATCGCGAGCCGCCCATCTTCATTTGCCCCATGTGCAGGAACGGGCCATAAGCTCCCCAGCATACCACCGCTAAACAGATAGCTGCACCGATAGCCAACGGATTCGCGGCCACTGCATCGACAGGCTCGACTTTCTTTTCATCCGTGGATGTCACCTCCGTTTTGGCAACCACCACTTTGGCTGGCTTGTTGACCAAGACGCCGACCGCACCGAGCGCGACCAAAACCAACCCGAAGATAAAAGTCGGTTTGATCTGCGAGAAGGACTTGTTCAGCCACGAGGTGACCAGCGTATTGATCACCGGTGCGGAACCGAAAACAATCGGCATGACGTAGATTGGCAGTCCTTTGAATGCGACGGCCAAGATCACTCCGAGTGCACCGAGAGCTCCAACCGCACCTGCGAACAGAGAAAGCAGGGTTCCACCCATGGACCAATATCCCTTTTCCGGCTTTCTACTTAGCAGCCCTAACGGCACAAGAACCGCAATCAAAAAGTAAGCGATGCCAACCCCGATAAAAGCACGTAGTGAACTGTGTCCAAGCTGCTCCGTTCCCTGGTGCAAAAGAATGCCATACACACCCCAAAAAAGGGCAGTCATAGCGGTGAATAACAAGACAAACGGTAACTTGATCATTTGGGCTTCGGTTTCTTACGACGTTATTAAAGTGGCGGTGGGAATGTATGGGTTTGGTTTAGGCGGCTAAGCGTTCGCTATGGCGGCTCGGTTTACTTGACAGTCAGCATGCGTTCGAGTGCGATCAAGGACCAGTTGGCGATCTCTTCGCGAACCACAATCTGATTGACTACGCTTCCCTGGACTAAATTCTCTAGACACCAACAAAGGTGTGCTAAGTCGATTCGGTACATGGTAGCGCACATGCAAACCAGTGGCGAAAGAAAGTGAATCTCCTGTTCGGGATGTTCCTTTTTGAGGCGGTTGACCAAGTGCAATTCGGTCCCGATCGCCCACTTGGTTCCTGCGGGCGCTTTGCGCACCGTTTCGATGATCTTACTGGTCGAACCGGAGATGTCAGCGATGTCGTTCACTTCTTGCGGACATTCTGGGTGCACTAAGATTTTGATACCAGGATGATTTTTTCGAAACGCGGCCACGTGCTCTGCTTGGAACATCTGATGGACTGAGCAATGCCCCATCCAAAGGATGACACGCGAATCTTGGATCGCTTGTTCGGTATTGCCGCCCAGTTCATCTTCATGTGGATTCCAAACTGGCATTTGGCTGTTGGTGATCCCCATCTTGAGCGATGTGTTTCGGCCCAGATGCTGATCCGGGAAAAAGAAAACACGTTTTCGCTGCGCAAACGACCATTCGAGAACTGCCTTGGCATTGCTGCTGGTACAAACGATTCCGCCGTGACGACCGCAAAATGCCTTAAGGCTTGCTGCGCTGTTGATGTACGTGACCGGCGTGATATCCGAGGTATCGATCACTTCGCCAAGTTGTTTCCAGGCTGCTTCCACTTGGCGGATACCCGCCATGTCCGCCATCGAGCAACCGGCGGACATGTCTGGAAGGATGACCGAGACCCGCTCATTGTCGCGTTCCCGAAGCTTTTCAGGGCGATTGGCGAGTATGTCCGCAGTTTCTGCCATGAAGTGGACGCCGCAAAAAACGATGGAGCGGCAGTCCTGGCTGTCCGCCGCCAATTTACTCAGCTGATACGAGTCTCCGCTCAAGTCGGCATGCTCAATGACTTCGTCTTGTTGGTAATGATGGCCCAGGATCAATAGGCGTTTTCCCAGTTCCTGTTTTGCAAGCTTAATGCGTTCATGGAGAGTTTCGTTTCCAAGTTCTCGATAAGGGGGAAACGGCAACGGTTCGAGAGCGACGCTCATATTTGAATAATCCGCGGGAAATGGAATAGTCGAGAGGTCAATTTGTCCTCATCCTGAATTCGATTCAAGGATCAATCGGTGGGATCAATTATAGGAATCTTTCAAGAAATTCGATGGGTCGCCTTCAAGATAGCCATAGATTGGCGTCGATAATTCAAGATCCGCAGCAGTTTTTTCGCATTTTTGCAGGGTTTGGATTGCATGAGCACGGTTAGAGCGCATTCGACAAATAATCCCGCCAGGGTCGACTTCTGGAAAAGCCTTCTGAAAATCGAGGCCGACGTGGCCGTAACATTGGCACACCAAAAGCTACCAGTGGAACGAATCCTCCAGTTTGTACCTGGGGTCATGATCCAGTTTGACAAGCCCTGCGACAAGCCATTGATGCTAGAAATCGATGGCAATGTCATCGCAGAAGGGGAAGTGGTCAAAGTCGGTGACAAATTCGGTCTTCGCATCACGGAGATCAGCAATCGGGACGAACGCTGGATACCACTCGTCCAAACTCTAAAAAAGTAGTTCGCCCTCAACGCTGTGAAGCATTATTCGTCAATGAGATGAAACCCCTTTGGGCATAAGCCTTCCGTTCGGGCCCGTCCCGACGGAGCCAACAATTGGCGGCGACCCTAGCCCCAAAATGGATCGCTGCTAGCTGACAACGAGCGCAGGGCCGGAATGTCCGTAGGTGCCGTCAGTAGGTGCCAGGCACGAATGGTCGGTAGGTGCGGTCGGTAGGTAGGTGCCAGGTCGGTAGGTGCCAGGCACCTGGTTTGTTGAGTTGGAAACATTCTTGGCTGTTTACTGAAGTCTGACTCCTGAAGCCTGAAGCCTGCTGCACGCGGCTGGTCGGTGGGTGCGGTCGGTGGGTGCGGTCGGTAGGTGCCAGGGGTCGGTAGGTGCCAGGTCGGTAGGTGCCAGGCACCTGGTTTGACCCTTTCGCCGTGTGATCACCGAACTTATCGGCAGAGCTGAGCCGCAATCGGCCTTTGAACGTCGCGTATCCCTCCGGCCCACGTTCGCGCAGTACCTGATCAAGCGCCCGCTTGAGACAACTTTCTGCGGCGCCGTTGTCAGTCCTCCAGTTGCTGAACCAGACGGGGCGCGTGTCATCTGCATCGACAGCACGGATGATTAATTTCACGCCGTCATGAACATCGTTGTAACCCGCGACTGTCCGCTCCAACAGAAGCTGAGGAGTTGGAAAACTCGCGTCGTGCTTCACGACATTCGGATAGTAGGGTTCGGTAGGTGCGTTCGGTAGGTGCCAGGCAGCTGGTTTGCTAGGCACCTGGTTTGACCCTCAAGCTTGTGACTTGCTAAGCACCTCAGCAGCAAGTACACATATCCGCCAGTACCTTCCATTACGACCATCACTTGCCGCAGGTCGGTACACATCGAGTGTTGCTTTGGAAACGTCAACGCCCACAAATATCTTTGCAGTCTTCGCAATAGAAATCATTAAATCCCATCCTAGTAAATTCGAGCTTGCCAAAGCAGCTCATGCGACGGTTCGGGTTTGAAATGAACATCTTGCGATCTTGCTGGCACACGGTTTCGAAAACCCAGGCACATTCGATCTACAAGACGTTTGGAAGCATCAGTCTCCAGTTTGAATCCTAAGCGATTGGCTCAGAATTCGGTACCGCTGCTAGATACTAGGATGTGTTTCAATTCCTGAACCTGTTCCTCGCTTAGCACTCGCCAGCTTTCGCGAGGCGACCATTTGCCTTCACTCCAACCTGAGGGTTCCCCAACAATGTCGATCCGGTGCAGGCCACGCCAGTGAGGCCACTCCTCGCATCGAATCGACGTAGGGAAAAGGTAGAAGAGAATACACGTCGCGATACACGGCTTTCCTTTGTTCGGATTGTTGGAATCATTCATGATTCCGAATCCGACCGGCGACTTTGGGTGAGACGGTGATGATCGCACGACGATACGAACGCAGGCTTGGTTCACCATTGTCCTCGGCTTCCAGGATGACGTGAATCGTCCGAGGCTGCGCAACCGGTGGTGCGATCAGAGTTGTAACTGTGCCAGTCGATTGGCTTAACGTCACGTTACTGCTAAAAGTACCGGCCTCCTGATAGATGAACCAATTCAACGTGAGATCGTTTCCATCCGGGTCAGTCGATCCAATGGCAGAAAGCTTAAGTTCGTCGCCGGAAAGGGCCGTCCGTTGCAGAATGTTATTCGTTTTATCACCGTTCAAAATGGCCATAGGCGTGTGATTCGCTTTCGAATACGAATCTGCCACACACCAATCCATCCGAGCAGCAAAGTCGTTCTGCAGCGAGACCGCCCAGCGTGCGAGAGTGTTGTCTCGGTGCTTGGTGCCATGCCACGTGTCGGCTTGGTTTGCCCAAAAGTACTGTCGTTTTGCGTGTGTCTCGTCCAGTCCATATCGACCTCCCCAGCTTCCCCAAGCTGGTTCAAGAGGGTCGTTCATTCCAGTGAGTACAAGGTACAGGAACATCATCGTGTCCCCTTCTTTCTGTCGCAAATTGGTGTTGACCGGGTACAATTTGCCGAGTGGGGCTTGGCAGGTGCCAGGCACCTGGATTGACAGGACAGTTGTCGTCTGCTAGGATTGGCTGCGAAGGAGATTTTGATATGCCCCGTACACCACGTGCTGAACAGTTTGACCCGAACCAAGTCTGTATTGTACATTTAGTCCAACGTTGCATT
>Ga0163144_10022431_pt1 | contig 12508 bp, 11 predicted proteins | sample OliLak19BULKMAT1_FD_123175 | JGI IMG/M metagenome (GOLD analysis project Ga0163144, IMG submission 123175) | Freshwater microbial mat bacterial communities from Lake Vanda, McMurdo Dry Valleys, Antarctica - Oligotrophic Lake LV.19.BULKMAT1 | ecosystem: Environmental > Aquatic > Freshwater >... | reverse complement strand
CAGATGCAGGAGTTACTGAAGTCGGTAAATAGCCCTGCCGAAATTATTCTCTATCCAGATACGCCCCATGCTTTCTTTGCGGACTATCGCGCCTCCTACCGACCAGAAGCAGCTAATTACGGCTGGAAAAGTTTACAAAATTGGTTTGAGCGCTACTTAGTTAAAGCCTAGAGTTAAAGCCTAGAGTTAAAGCCTAGCTAAAGACAAAAAGGGCTAGTGGTATAGCCCCCATCCTTATTTTAATTACTCTAATTTTAATTGCTCTAGTTTTAATCGCTTAAGTTGACAAAATTATTTGCCGATTAGGCAACGCCAAGCCTAATGAAAATAACGATTGCGCGAACGAGCTTCATCACTACGGGCAATGTCATTACGAATTTCTTTAATTGACCAGCCGTTATTGTAGCGATCCTGATAGGTACGCAGTCCTTGATAGTCAGCATTTCGTCCTAAAAAATTTACATAGATGCTGTTAACTACTACCGAAATATCTTGGCGACGGCGAGATTGCACAGGATAGTCGTAGCGATTGTCGTAGCGATTGTCATAACGATCATAGTCATGGTAAACAGAACGCAATGGCACCACAAATACAGGCTGGGGCTGGTAGTAGGGTCGGATTTTTCTGTGACTATAGTAACCAGTCTGACCGTAATAGCCAATTTGATTGGAGCAACCATTAGACAGAGCACAGGTTAGGGCAGAAATCCCAATCCCAATTCCTCTAGCTTCTTGAGGGGTGAGAGCTTGTGCGGGCTGGGCAGAAAAACCTGTGGCAACGCTAGCAATCGCGATCGCGATTCCAGTAAGAAATTTTTTCATGATCTTGAACCTGGGATAGATAGATAACTAATTTTACTGCGCTAGAGGCAAAATGGTTCCATAGGTTACGGATGAACTGATGCAGAATCTACAGAAAATCTACGGTTTGATCGGAGTATTTTGCATAATGGCTCTAATCTCAAATCCTAGCGATGCCCAAAATACTTCTAACAACAGCCCTCCTGCTTTTAGCCCTGGCGTTGGTATAGAAAAAAGCAAAACCGTCGGCTTGAATATCGTGGCAGACTCCGACACAAACCTAGCACTGGGCTTTGATTCGCTGATGCAACAGGCCGAAGCCCTGGCAAGCCAGACTATCCAAGCTGAATTTAATAATTCTTCACAATTAGAAAATCTATCCTTAATTGTTTCTCTGTCTCGCCGAGGCTTAGTAGCGCCAATTTTGAATATTTCTGTAGGGCGATCGCAGTGGCAAAGTCAACCCAATCTCCAAACCTGGTCACGCCAAATTGCTAGATCTGCCGAACTTTTGGGTTATGTAACTGTTCCTGCGATCGCAAAGCGATTGCCTCTATCCAATCCTGCTCAGCCCGCCGTCTATAGTTCTGGATTTTTCAAAATCAACCGTCCAATTAAACGCTCTGTCAATCAGCTAATTCCAGGCGCTTTTCCTAGCAACTATTCCAGATAGTTACTCAAGAAATTATTATGACGACGGAGCGGCAAATCCTAAACCAGCCAATTCAGCTAACCCAAACTTCGGTAATTCTAACTCTGGCACTCAAGCCCCTATAACTCAGGCTCCTAGAACTATCCCCACTAACATAGTGTCTGCCTATAATCATAATAAACGTGATGATTAGCGCCGATAGATCCCAAGCGTTTGCCTAAATCAATTTTTCAGCTTTTAAATAATGGTATTGTGGGGCAAAATATTTCTGGTTGTTAACCTAATAATTACCAAACCTTAACCTTGCAAAGTTATCTTTATGAATATTGATAGCATTTGTCATGCTAGTTGGTTAAGGATCAAGTTTTACTTTTTTCAAATCTAATGTCTTTTCCTGGCAATAAATGTGTCCTGCTTTACGCAAAACATTTTTGTTTGGATGTCAACAAAACCCAAGCCAAGATTTTCCAGTAAACTTCCTAAAAATTTAGAGGGATTCTTTTCATGTCCAACTTCTCCCGCAGAGAGTTACTTACCTTTTTTGGTGTGAGTGCTGCTTCTGCCGTTGTCGCTGATGCTTTTGGCAATCGCTTCTTGGGTGGTCTAGGCAACTCTGCCTCTGCTCAATCTGTTCCCCTTGCTTTTACGCCTGTGCGTGTTCCTTCACCACTGCCGATCTTCCGTGTACAGAACAGCTTCTTGGCTACTGGCATAAACGGTCAAGGTACAGTCATTCCTCCTGGCACCAATGGTCAAATTGCGGCTTTCACTGCTTTAGATGACGTAGTAGTTCCGCCAGAATTTATTCGCTATACCATCCTTAGCTGGGGCGATCGCGTATTCCCAAATAACGATGAGTACGTTGGCTTCAATGCTGATTACACTGGCTATGTGCCAATCAACGGCAACAATGAAGGTTGGTTATTGGTAAATCACGAGTACACCAGCTATCCTTTTGCGCCTCTTTCTCCAGAAACTCCTAGGGATGTAGTTGATGCCAACTTGCCCGATGCTTTCACTCCTACAATTGGCTTTACTTTACCCCGTGCCACTAACCTGGCTGCCTTGAATGCTAGCGATCGTCGCCTATTCTTGGGTGAATCGATGTACAACCAGGGTGTTTCAATCGTTAGAATCACCAAAACCAATGGACAATATGCTCCTTCTAGTACCCGTGCTGGCAACCGCCGCGTACATGGTTTGTCTGGCTTAGGAATCAACAGTCAGCGCGCCGATGCTTACCGTACAGTTACCGCTTGGGGAACCCGCTCCTATCAAATTGGCGACCAAAACTTCCTGGTCGGTACTGGTCCTGCCTCCACTCAGGTATTTAACCTTAGCTCCGATGGTTTAGGCAACCGCATTATTGGTACTGCCTTCAATTGCTCTGGAGGAGCAACTCCTTGGGGTACTCAAATCTCCTGTGAAGAAAACTTCCAAGCAAGTACTGCTTTCTTTATCGGCGTGCAAGAAGGGGTTAATCCTAACGGTACTCAAACTGCTTACATCCCTAATACTGCTGGTGCAGAGTTTGGTTTGGTGGGCGAAAAGTATGGTTGGATCGTGGAGCATGATCCTGCCGATTCTAGCTTCCGTCCTCGCAAGCACACTGCCTTGGGTCGCTACCGTTACGAAAACGTGACTGTTAGGGCTGAAGCTGGTCGCCGCCTCGTGGTTTATTCAGGTGATGATCGTCGTGGTGGACATACCTGGAAGTATATTTCTCGCGGAACTGTGACTACTCCAACTGACAAGCGTAATAGTGCTTTACTTGAAGACGGCGTGCCTTATGCAGCTAAATTCAATGTCGATGGTACTGGTCGTTGGGTTGCTTTAGTGCTGAGCGCTCCTACAGATCCTATTCGTCCTTCTGATATTTCTTCTGCGCCTTTTGCGGCTGGTGTCACTACTGGTGCGTTGTCTCTTGGTCGAATCAATCTACCCCGTCGCGCTGGCATTGCTGGCTCTACCACCACAGGTGGGATCATCAATATTGAGCGTGGCGGTAGTGAAAATGCAGCTTTTGTGACTGGTGCAACTGGCTACCTCGGCAAGACCCTAGCAGATTTTTACACTAGCCAAGGAGCACTTCTAGTAGACATATTTGCGGCTGCCAACCTAGCTGGTGCTACTCCTTCCGCCCGTCCTGAAGATCTAGAGATCAATCCTCGTAATCCCCGCGAAATCTTCATCGCCTACACCGATGGCGCTCCTGGTGGAGACGGCTATCCTGATTCTCGCATCTTCCAAGTTGCGAAGTTAGGCTCCGAAGTCAATGCTGAGCAGTTTTTTGGTGGCATCTATAAAATCACCGAAGACCAAGAAGATGGCGCTGGTTTAACCTTCCGTTGGGAACGCTTGATCCAAGGTGGTGAGTCTGGTTCCGATCAAGGCGGTGGCTTTGCGAACGTGGACAACTTGGCATTTGACGATCAGGGCAATATCTGGGGCGTTACCGATATGTCCAGTGATATTATCAATGGATTCTCGAGTGGGCTTGCAGGTAATCCGCTGGTTATCGACCATACTTTAACTGGTGGTAATGACAGATTGCGCGGTGTATTTGGCAACAACTGGTTCTTCTATATTCCAGTAACTGGTCAAAATGCTGGTCAGGTAGTACCCTTTGGCTATGGTCCAGCCCGTGGGGAATTGACTGGTCCTACTTTCGTTGGCGATACCTTGGTGATTTCGTGTCAGCACCCTGGTGAAGGCGATCCTTACACCACTGGCAGAACCTTAAGCCGTCAAGTACCGATGTTGGACTTGAGCGGTAGCCTTTATACTCAGACTCGTACAGTTAAATTGGGTAGCAATTTCCCAAGCAACATTCAAGGTAATGCCGCAGGTGCGCCTAAGCCCTGTGTATTGGGTATCCGTCGCCGTAACACCTCTACCAATCCTAATAGCTTCTTGGGTTAAGTTTAGAGGGATTAATAGTTTCTAAAAATTATTAGCAGTTGATTGTTAATTAAATAGATTTGGGTGGGGTAAGTATCCCACCTTTTTTATTTGAGATTCAGGTGCTGGAGGTATTACAAAAATCTAAGCGTCCAGAGATAAAAAAACTAGCTGAAGCAATGTGATGGGTCATACGATGCTCATGTCTAAAGAGTAAATGCAGAGTATTCATGAAGACCGACTTGAGGGCAGCCGATTCAAACTTTGACCTAAGATTTTTTAGTGCTATGCTTCCCCCACTACGAAGGCGCATTAATAATGGCAAAGGAAGCGATCGCCAAGCGAGTGTGGTTTTAATCCAAGTACAACCTGGCAAAGAATCAGGTACGGGCTATGATTTTGTCAAGCTAAATTTCTAGTTATAAAATTCTTACTTGTACTTTACTCTTCTATTATAATATTTCTCTTTTCAATTTCCTCAATAAAACATTTAAAGCTTGGATTTTTTGGATAGTACTTAGGAAGCTCTTTCTTTTTATTATATTTGCTAGAAATCTTTCGATAATAATCGGTATTTTTACTGTTCGGATCAACGGTATAGCCCTCTTTCCGCTTTAGTTCTTGATTTAAGGTGTCTAAGCAATTTATCAATTTTCCCTGTCGATTATCAGAATAGTACAATGGTAATAACCAACATTCGGTAGAATGGACAGCGATCGCTAAGATAATTCGATTTTGATATTCACGATAAAACTCTTTACCAATCGTACTTTCAAACTTCTGCGTAACTATTTCAATAATTTTTTCTGCGCTAAACTTGCCATCTTGATCCTGTGATTGGATTCTATATTCTTCACTGACATGGGCGGTTATTAAAACATCTGTGTCAATTTGGATGATGACATATTGATTGGATTGAAAGGCTTCTCTAAATTCTTCAGATTCACAATATTTAAAGACTAAACTCCATCCACCAATGTTTTTTGATCTATTTTCATCAGTCTCATCCTCAAGTGGTTGAAGCCAGGTAATAGTTATATCTGGGCTAAAGTATCCTGCGAGAATATTTTTTATTACTATTTGATCGGTTATTCCTTCTGTAATTCCTGCGAAAGTGTTCATGCTAAAAGCCTTCTGGAAGCCCACCAATATAGCCCCGCATGAAAGCCTCTGACATTTTGACGGATTTTTGACCTTCTAATGGTTGGGGTTTTAGGATTCGCTTGGCTTTGGTATGTCCTGAAACATTGCGATGTATAGCAAATAATCTCTGGTCGTCATCATCTAAGTTTAAGCCGTCTAAAATTGCTGGATTATGGGTGGTGAAAATAACTTGTTTATCGTGCTTTTTAGCGAGTTCTACTAGTTCTTTAATCAGCCTTCTGCATAATTTGGGATTGAGTGAGGCATCAATGTTGTCGATCGCAAAGAATTTAGGCGTGTAATCGCTAATAAATAATGTGAAGTAAAACAATAAGAAGAGAAAGCCTTCATTGGCGCTTCGTTGATCAAACCAAGGTATATCTTCATCTAAATATCGATCTTTGAGTTTAATATTTCTTTCTGAATCAAATGCTCCATCTGGAATCTCAAAATCTTCAAACCAATCTAAAAGTTCCAATCTTTCTTTAATTTCACTTATTTGTTCAAGATTCTCTTCTTTACTCAAAACCTGTAAAAGTTTTAATAATCCTTCACCTTTTATCCCTAAAGGTTCTATTTGTCCTTCTTCCTCTAGTTTACGTAAGGATGTATTTTCGGGGGCATAAACGAGAAACCTCATTAAGTTAACATGCTGTGAATAATGCCCTCTGCCAATTTGCATAATTTGGGAAATTAAATCATTGGCTGCAGACACATCTTCCATTGGTAGTTTTTTCAGTTTATTCTGCTCCATGAATCGAATAACTTCTTCTTGTGTAGGACCTATTTCGTAAGTGTTTTCCCATTTAGAATAAGGTTTGTTATCGTGATTTAATACACAATTGAAGATTGCGCCGCTTTGGATAATTATCTTTATAGGCTCGATCAACTTTTCCTTGTCGAAAGCCGATCGCATAAATTGAGGTTCTACAACTCGGATGCCTCTGGGAACTAGATATTCATTATCTAATTTATTATTTGCTGCGGCTGAGGCTAGAGCGATCGCTTCAAGGATATTGCTTTTACCACAACCATTTTCGCCAATAAATACATTCACCCGACCCAAGTTCATTTTTAGAGTTTGGATCGATTTGTAATTCTCTATTTGAATTTCGGTAATCATATTTAGTTAGGCTATGTTCAAATGTTTTAGGGGCTGGCTAATTTGTGGTTAAGCATTTCATTGGTCGATTGAGGTTCTGCTCTTCCTTGCGATCGCTTCATGGTTTGTCCGACGAAGAAGCCCATCAACTTGGTTTTGCCCGAGCGATATTGTTCGACTTCTTTAGGATGTTCGGCAATTACTTGATCGATTAGTTTCTCTAATTCATCCCCAGCTATAACCGTGAGATTCTTGGATTCAATCAGCGCTTTAACTGAACCACCTTTCGCTAATAATTCGGGCAGGATTTCCTTAGCGATTTTGCCTGTGATCGTGCCTAGATTAATAAGGTTAATTAATTCCGCCAATACTTCTGGGGTGAGCGGTAATTCGGAAATTTTTAGCTTTTGTTCATTCAAATAGGCAGTAATATCTCCCATAATCCAGTTGAAGGCTAACTTCGGCTCAATTCCTTTGGCTAAAACTGCTTCAAAATATTCTGCTACGCTGCGATCATCTGCCAAGATATTTGCTTCATAAGCGCTGAATCCTAATTCGTGTTGGTAGCGATCGCGTTTGCCATTCGGTAATTCTGGTAAATTTAGACGGAAAGCCTCAATTACTGAGCTAGGTAATTCAATTGAGACTAAATCTGGCTCAGGGAAAAAGCGATAGTCGCTAGCACCTTCTTTCTTGCGCATCGAGATTGTGCGTTGGGCATTCTCTTCCCATAGGCGAGTTTCTTGCACGATTCTTTCGCCCGTAGCGATCGCTTCAACTTGACGATCAATTTCAAAGTCAATTGCTTTCTGAATCGCACTGAAGGAGTTCATATTTTTGATTTCTACCTTAGTGCCGAATTTCTCTCGCCCGATCGGACGAATGGAGATATTCACATCACAACGCATCGAACCTTCCTGCATATTGCCGTCACATACGCCCAAATAACGCACGATTCTGCGCATCTCTTGCATATAGGCAGTAGCTTCGTAGCCAGAGCGCAAATCTGGTTCGGACACGATTTCACAAAGAGGCACGCCCGCTCGATTGTAATCTACTAAGGAATGACTGGAGCCAGACAAGCGATCGCTACCCGCATGAACCAATTTGCCTGCATCTTCTTCCATATGCATTCTGGTAATGCCAATCCGCTTGGTGCTGCCATCTTCTAGGGCAATTTCTAGCCAGCCATGTTCAGCGATCGGTAAATCGAATTGCGAAATCTGATAATTTTTGGGTAGATCTGGATAGAAATATTGCTTGCGATCAAATTTACTGATGGGTGCAATCTGACAATTTAAGGCTAAGCCTGCCTTCACCGCAAAATCTAACACGCCTTGATTTAATACTGGCAACACCCCAGGCATTCCCAAACATATGGGACAAACATTAGTGTTGGGCACTGCACCGAAAGTAGTAGAACAGCCACAAAAAATCTTGGTAACCGTACTGAGTTGGCAATGAACTTCCAAACCAATTATTGCTTCGTATTCACTGCGGGTTAAAGGCTTAGCGGGTGCAGAGTTCATGGAAAGATTTAACGCATTTAGTTAGAAAATGCTAACACATCTTGACTGCGGCGGAGTCTTTGGCATTTGGGAGTGAGCAAGTTTGATCCTGCCAATTCAAGTGCTTAGCTCAAAGTTCTCTAAAGCGATCGCGACATGAGTCCAGTGAGTACCGCCCTGTAAAAATACCGTATATGGTTCACGCAGAGGTCCATCTGCAGAAAGCTCTGAGGTACTGCCATCAATAAAAGAACCACCAGCCATTACTAGCTGACTTGCATAGCCAGGCATGGGTGCAGGCACTGGATCAACGTAAGAGTCAATAGGCGAGAATTTTTGCAAGTTGCGACAGAAGGAAATTAACTTTTGGGCTGAGCCAAGATTGATCGCTTGAATTACATCTCGGCGCGGTTCAAAGGGTAAGGGTTTCACAGCATAGCCCAGGCGATCAAACACATAGGCAGCCAGATGATTTCCCTTCACCGCTTCGCCTACCATTTGCGATGCCAAAAATAAGCCTTGAAACAACAGCCGATTTTGGTCAAAGGTTGCACCTCCTGCCGAGCCAATTCCTGGAGCAGTGAGCCGACAAGCGGCCGCTTCTACGTATTCTGCTTTGCCCGCCACATAACCTCCTGCCGTAGCGATCGTCCCACCTGGATTTTTGATCAAGGAGCCAGCAATTAAATCTGCACCGACTTGGGGTGGTTCTTGATCTTCGATTAGTTCGCCGTAGCAGTTATCTACAAAGCAAACTATGTTTGGGTTTTGCGATTTTATTGAGTCAACAATTTTGCCGATTTCGGCAATAGATAAGCTACTGCGCCAATCATAGCCACAGGATCTTTGAATCAACACCATCCGAGTTTGGGGTTGAACTGCTTGAGCCAACGCTTGCCAATCGACGGTTCCATCTGAAGTTAAATCTAGCTGGCGATAACTGATGCCAAAATCTCGGAGTGAACCAGTACCACCCGATCGCGTGCCGATTACTTCTTCTAAAGTGTCATAGGGCGCACCAACCACTGAGAGTAATTCATCCCCAGGGCGCAAAATGCCAAACAAACAACAAGCGATCGCGTGGGTACCAGAAACAAATTGCACTCTTACCGCCGCCGCCTCTGCTCCCATTACTTGAGCAAATACTCGATCCAAAACTTCTCGCCCTGCATCATCATGTCCGTATCCTGTGACGCTAGAAAAATGATGCGCTCCCACCCGATGATCGCGAAAAGCTTGGAGCACTTTAGTTAGATTTCGTTTGACCTGCAAATCTATTTGACTAAATTTTGGGCTTAGGCACGCGATCGCTTCGTCAATCAGAGTAGAGTCAATTAAAGGCATGGAATCACAGATAACTTTTGGCTTAATTTAGTTTACTTCCTTCCCAACAGAAGAATAAATTCAGACTATGCACAAAAAATGAAACCCAATGCGGGGCTACGCCCTGCGACCCTTTTTTGCGGTGCACTTGGAATTGAACTGCTGTAAGTTTTACTGAAATATAAGAAGTTTGAAGAGCCTGGCCTAGCCAGAAGCAGCTAAACTAAGTTAAATCTTTAAAATATCTTGATCCTGTGAATAACTCTGTTCTCACCTCCTTACAACAATTAATTGAAGTAGTTGCGCGATTGCGATCGCCTGAAGCTGGTTGCGCTTGGGATTTAGCTCAAACCGCCGAAAGTCTTTCCCCCTATGTCTTAGAAGAGGCCTATGAAGTAGTTGATGCCATTCGAAGCGAAGATTCCCTAGCAATTTGTGAAGAATTGGGAGATTTGTTATTGCAAGTGGTTTTACTAGCCCAAGTTGCAAGCGATCGCGGACAATTTACACTCAAAGAAGTGACTGAAGGCATTACTCAGAAACTAATTCGCCGTCATCCTCATATCTTCAATCCTGAAAGCAATCAAGTAAACGATCCAGCCGAAATAGCCAGCAATTGGCAAAAGATTAAAGCGATCGAGAAAGGAGAAGATCCCAATCAAATAGCAAAATTATCCACAAAACTTAGCAAATATCTTCGCTCAGCACCACCAATAGTAGCTGCAACAAAAATCTCTGAGAAGGCAGCAGCACAAGGATTTGAATGGCAGAGCTTGGAACAGGTATGGGCAAAGTTTGACGAAGAATTGAATGAATTTCAGTATGCCTTGGCAAATGAGAGTAAAGTGCGACAAGAAAGTGAGTTGGGCGATCTATTCTTCGCTTTGATTCAAGTTGCCCGCTGGCAAGAACTTGATCCTGCCACAGCACTACATGGCACAAGTCAACGTTTTATCCAAAGGCTAGCAGCGATTGAACAGGTAACCGACAAGCCCTTAGCAGAGTATTCGCTTGCTCAATTAGAAATCCTGTGGCAACAAGCTAAAGAAAAGCTGAAAAGCGAAGAATTCGCTAAACTTAAGCTCTCCTAGAAGCTTGATGTTGTGGCTAGAAGTTTAGTTTAACTTTGCCTTTACTCTTGATGATCGAGAAAAGCTTAAATGCCTGTGACTTGGGCAATCAAGTGCATTACCTGATGGCGGCTAAGTTTAGGCAAACCTCCATCCATCACTTCTAGGGTAGCGTGTGCCAAAGTGAGAGGAATCAGACAAAAATCTAAGGCTGGCCCAGCAGGTAAAGCTTTCGTGTAGGCATCGGCATAGCTCAAATTACGTTTAGCATAGGCGTGCATGTCCTTGTTTTGCCAACCCTTGGGATAAAAATCTACGCCGCGAATCAGATCTTCGTTGTGATTGCGTAAAATATTGACCGCTTGTAATCCTCGCCCATAGGCGATCGCTTGGGTACGATTTGAATTGGTGCCATCATACCAAGCCCAAAGATCGGATAGGAGCAAGCCGACTGCCCCAGCCACACTAAAAGTATATCGATTTAGATCAGCTTCACTGTGAATTTGCCAACTGTCATTCACCCAATATGCCATCCGATCTGCCATGGCTGCCGTCGCATCCCAAATTCTAGGAGCAATGGTTTCAGGTGCTAATGTAGCCCATTCAGCCAGCCGCAAAGACACTTCTGGTAACTTACCGTAATATTCCCAGCCATTTAAATTGTTGCCGAAGCTATGGTGGTTTACCCCAGATTGAAGTAAAGCACTCATCTGTTGCAGGATCTTAATTTTTACAGATCGGTCTAGATCTGGGTCATCTTCAATCTCGTCGATCGCGCGCATACATAGATAAGCTGAAGCCACTGCATCCTTTAGCCCTGGGGGAAGTCGATTAATCGGAATGTAAAAAGTTCGACTGGTTTCTTTGAGAAGCTCTAGGGCATCCTTTTTTAGACTCATGCACACCTCAACATCTAATTCTGCTCTTGACTCTATGGTTATTAGAGACAAGCTGTACAAATTTCACCACCAAGTTAATTTAACATTGCTAGAATTTTTCGTAGCAAAAACCCCCAATTCTGATAAAAAATCCAACTTAATATAGATACTTGACTGAGTTTTGCGCGCAATGCACAATTAAGCTATTTTTGTAAATCAAATAATTCAAAAAACTATGGTCAAGGGCAGCTGCCAATTTTTCAACTGCCGTCAACTAAAATCCAGTAAATTTGAGTACGCTTATTAGCTAATATGTAGGGACGCAAAAATCAGCATAAATTCTAAATTCCATGAGTATTACCTTAACCAAAGTCCAAGAAGTTGTAGCTAAGCAGTTGAGTATTGATCTTGTCGAGGTAAAACCTGAAGCAAATTTTCAAAACGACTTGGGAGCAGATTCACTTGACATTGTGGAGTTAGTGATGGCACTGGAAGAGGCTTTTGACATAGAAATTCCTGACGAAGAAGCCGAAAAGATCAGCACCGTGCAGGATGCAGTGAGTTACATCGATCAAAAAAAGGCAGACGCCTAAACTACGACCTTATAGATTGAATACCCAATCATCATTATGCAAAATGTTGAAGCTCTCGCCCGTGTAGTTGTAACTGGCTTGGGAGCCATCACCCCCATTGGCAATGATTCTGAGACCTATTGGCAGAGTTTAATTTCTGGCAAAAATGGTATCGGTAACATTACTCTTTTTGATGCCTCTAGCTATGGATGCTTCATCGCTGGTGAGGTGAAAGGCTTTGATCCCCTTACTTATTTGCAGCCAAAAGAAGCAAAAAGAATGGATCGGTTTGCCCAATTTGCAGTGTGTGCTAGTTTGCAAGCGATCGCTGATGCCAAGTTAGAAATCACGCCCCAGAATGCTACCCAAGTTGGCGTATTAATCGGCACAGGCATAGGTGGCTTGAAGGTGTTGGAGGATCAGCACGAAATTCTGCGAACTAAGGGTCCTGATCGCTGTAGTCCCTTCATGATCCCGATGATGATTGGTAATATGGCAGCTGGGCTTACGGCGATTCAAACAGGTGCAAAAGGACCTTGTTCCTGTACGGTTACGGCT
>Ga0163144_10022430_pt1 | contig 12508 bp, 8 predicted proteins | sample OliLak19BULKMAT1_FD_123175 | JGI IMG/M metagenome (GOLD analysis project Ga0163144, IMG submission 123175) | Freshwater microbial mat bacterial communities from Lake Vanda, McMurdo Dry Valleys, Antarctica - Oligotrophic Lake LV.19.BULKMAT1 | ecosystem: Environmental > Aquatic > Freshwater > Lake... | reverse complement strand
GCAAACGCAGGTATTCTTGGTGTGATCGTTTTCGCCACGAACGATTTGGCAACTCGGTCCGTACGATAGAGCATGGTACTGCTCGCGGTTATATCGTCGGCAATGAGTCGAAGCATGTAGTCGCCCTCTGGGATGGCATTTCCCAAGTCGTCGAGACCGTCCCATTGGATGAGCCTGGCTCCGGATTCGGGCCGAATTTCGTCGAGAATCGTGCCACGGTCGACACCAAATCGATCCCAGGCGCGCAAGGTCAAACGCTTCGTTCCGAAGGGAACGACCATTTGAATCGGGGTCGGCATCGCAGCCGAAAGAATCTCCACGTCAGGCAACAGGGACCGAATGGGTGTTTGTGCCAAGGCCGACACGGAAGCCGGTGCTGGCAGCGGAGTTGACGTGTACTTATAGACGGTAAATCCCGAGGAGTATCCCACGGTGACGGGCTGGCCGAAGAACCGGAACCGGTTGATGCGCAGGCCGATTTCGTTGGCGTTCGTCCAGGTTACTCCACCATCTGTGGTCGCGCTGGAGAAGCCTGCCGGTCCCGGTGGGGTGAAATCCGACCCCCAGCCGCCCACCCAGCCATGTTTCTCATCGATGAACCCAACACCTTCAAGGTTTACGTTCCCCTGTGGATCGTTGATCTTGATTCGCGTCCAGGTCTTGCCGCCGTCCACAGTCTTGAGGATGGCCCCTGCAGTGAAGTTTTCCAACGAGACGAAGCCGAGATTGTCGTTGAAAAATTGAATCTTCCAACCCCATTCGCCGAACGGGAATGATGCTTCCCGACCCGCCAGCCGATTAACCCACGTAGCGCCGCCATCGCTCGTTTCCAGAACGACAGGTTTGACTTTTTCGCGAGTGGTTGGTGTTGGCTCATTCGCCTTGCCGCCAACGACCCAGCCGTGCATCGGATCTGTGAAATAAGTATCGATCAGAATCGATGCATGGGCGGACATGTCGATCGTAGTCCAAGTGGCACCGCCGTCGGTCGTCTTGATCATTCCTGGAAGGTCTTCAGGCCGGTTCGTGCCCGATCCGAAAACAACTTTGTCGTTGACGACCGAAATCCCGCAAATGGCGACGGGAGCGTTCGCTGGTAGATTGGTAACCCGTGTCCAAACGTTGCCGCCGTTGGTGGTTTGAAAAAGCCGTCGGTTTCTCGACAACGTTCCCACCCAGCCAACATTTGCATTCGCGAACCCGATGCATCGAAGGTAAACACCGGGAGCGGAATGTTGCACGACCCAGGAGTCGCCGCCATCGGCGGTTTTGACGATCGTGCCATCGCTGTTGACGGCCCAACCTGTTAGCGGATCGGTAAACCAGATGTCATCCGTCCGCGAACTCGCGATCGGGGCATTCGTCTTCCTCCATGTCAACAGTGCGACCCCGAGTGGGTCTTCCAAGCATCCTTCGTCGATCCATTTTTGAATAAACGCGATGTCGTCAGGGGAGACGGGTGGCCGCCCAGATGGCATTCGATTGAAGTCGGCATCATCGTTGCCGGTGTCGGCACCAAAGGGCAACTCGCCTTTGAGAGCTTTGATCAGGGTCGAACCGGCCCCATTGCCGACCGTGATGAGTTGAAGCCCGAAGATCTTCTTGGCAACGAAGTCGTTGCGCGAAACGCCTCGCCAGAATGAGCCGTGGAAGCTCACGGGTGCTGTCGGCCCGCCAACGGCGGCATCGAGAATTTGTTGGACTCGTTGATATCGGTTCATGGTTATACTCCCAAGCATGGTTAACTAAAGATTGGCTGCATAATCGGTGAGATATGACTCGAACAAAGACAGGTCGGAAGACCCTGTGATGATCCGCAACGATCGCATCCCGGCCCCCTGAGCGACCAATGTCTCAGCGGGATCTTCCGAACAATACAGACATCGCTCGGCAGCGATGCCCGCAGCAATCACGGCCTTTTTGAAGATACCCACCTTCGGCTTCTCGATTCCAACTTCCGATGAGAAAAGCACTAAACCCGACTCGAAGATGTCGAGACCGAAATCGATGGGAAGTAGATTGAGGATCGCGGTTCTATCGGCAAGCCCCGGTGTGTTGGAAATGATCCCGAGGCGAAAGCCCTTCGCCTTCAGGGAAGCGACGAGGGGTTTCGCGCCCGGCAACCAAGTGCGTGGCTGTGTGACCAGGGTCTTGCCGAGGTCGAAGAAAATGGCCTGAACGCTCATGAAAGGCTCCCCTTAGAAATGCTAAACTCCCGCCGGCTTCATGTGCTTGACGAACCAGTCCGTAACCTTCGTTCGCGAGTCAACGTCGGCGGCATCCCCGGGCTCGAAAGAGTGGTTTCTTACCGGTTTCCATAGATTGTTATACGTCAAGAGCGAATGATCCACCGTGCTTGGAAGTTCTTTTCCCAAATCGATCGAGTTCTGGACGGGCACAATTCCATCGTGGTTGTCATGGATGATGATTGTGCGAAGGAAGTGCGACAATCCCGCTCGAATCGACGGTGTGAGAAAACCAAAGAAATCAGCGAGAACAGTGATGGTTCCTTTTGGCTTTGATGCGATGTAGGTCATCGCCGTGGCGGCCCCGAGGGAAAAACCAATGAGGCCAATCCGCGTCGGACCCACTTCAGGCCGTTTTGAGATTTTGATGATCGCATCGGACAGTATCTGCTCATACGGTGTTTGATCGTAAAGATGCAGTGAATCGTCGGTGTTGTATTTGGGAACTGCCGTGAAATAGCCGAGTTTGGATAGATCCTCGGCAAAGCCTCGAATCTGATCGCCGAACGGTGGCGTAAGCTCAGCATTTCCGTGGGCGAGAAGCACCACGGGGTATCTCTTGCTCACGGGTGTTGGATAAAGATACAAGTCGAATGTATTGCCTTTGCTATTGAATGTAGTTGGCAGCATTTAAACTCCTTTTGAATTGAGCGGAACGAAGACCAGGCAAACCTTGTGATACTCGATCCTTACCTCGTTGGCTTAGTCCTTCTGCAACGTGATTTTCCGCAGGCTGCGGCGACAACAGCGATTTAACCGGCTGCCCCATTTGTGGTAAGATAGGATTATTGGTGATCCCGGCCGTCTTGATTTCAATGCGACAGGAAATGCGAACATGACCGCTCTCTCTCATGCACTTTTGGAAATGCTGAAAAATGACCACGGTATCACAGCCTTCGCTACTCTTTCGCAAAATGGCCACACCATCAATGGACAAGGAATGCGTTTAGTGCAATTGAATCGTCAGGACCTGGGCAACTTGTCCGGTGTGTTTGTTGAGATACCGGTCGACATTTCACTTGAAACCACCGATCAGCAGGCCCTGGATAAGGTTCATGTTCAAAAAATCTCCGATGAGGACATTGAGGAAGCTGTCTCCCACATCCAGCGACTGGCACGTCGGGGGCAAATAGACTCCGTCTCCCAAGCAGCAACGTCGATGGCGACCCACACCATCGAAACGGACAACAAGGGCCGCAGAGTTCTCGTCCGTTGCCGCTACTCGTGACCACACCGCTATCCGCGACAGGCGAAGCGAATCCGCACGAGGGTCTTCTGGCCGCGGATTTCACGAATCTCGTGCGTGGTATTTCCCGAGACAGCCCCGCTTCCGGACACGAGGGAGTGTCCGGAAGTCTTTTTGGGTTTGAAATCGATCCGGCCATGCTTGACCAACGATGCGACATAGTTCTCGACATCTTTGTCGGTATCATCGGGATCCGAAACGTGGCCCATAATTGCCAGGGCGTTGTGGGACCGACCGATCAGTGCGACCTGAGCGGCTCCCGCGACGACGCCCTTTAATCTCTTGTCGACGCTATCGAGAGCGACGATACGTTGGTGGACCGCTTCTTGAAAATCTCTGCCCGCGATCTGCACGGAAGAGATGTCGATTTTCTTCGACACGGCACCGATTAAATCCAGCAGTTCGTGCTTCGCTTTTGCTGTGATGTCCCCGAGTTCCACAATACCGCGTCCGGTTGCCACAGCCTTTTTGGAAGCGGCAGGTGCTGCCGCAAATGCGGCCTCCGGTGCCAGAGTGAGGCTCGAACCAAGCGAAATGTTGTGCCCCTGAAACGCATCCCGAATGGCTTCGCGGTTGGCCCCGCCATTGTCGGCCTCATCGTTCAAGATCATGAATCGGCCCACTTCACGAAAGAATTGTAGGCGTTGTGGAGCTTGCTGAATGCCTTTCACAAGCAGTCGCCCGGCGGTTTGAGTGGCCTTCAGGAGATTCGCTTCCGTTTGCGACGACATCCCCTTGACGATGTTCACGATGGTGTCGTAAAAGCAGCCGCTGAAAATCTGACCGAAACTGTGCTCCTCGAAAATTAGTACGCCCGGCCCGCCATCGTCGGGCAGCGATCCCTGCGGCCCCCATTCGAAATCGTTCCGCGCCCGGCGTGGTGCCCCCGCATTGTGCCCCGGTATTGCTTTCTTGATGCCATCTGAGAGTTCTTCCGCCGTCGATTCGATGGCGTTCTTCGTGGCAACTTTGGAAAGAATCGCAACCCGGCTGGCCTTGTCGTGAAGTGCCGTCACGAGCGCAACACAATCTCCAAAAGCCTCGTGGATCGAGTTGACTTCAAATCGCGACGAGACCCAGAAGTCGGGCCGAATGGAATCGAGGAACGCGTGCCCGAACTCGTGGGAGACAACATCGGTGCTCGCGCCGGAGAAGTACGTTTTGGTTCCGACTTTTTGATGAAAAAAGCTGAGCTGTTCCGGTTGTGCCCCACGTTTGCGGTCGTAAAAGGCATTCAGATCGATACCCTTGTCCGGAAAAACGGGGAGGGTATCCCCGTCTTGCCAACTGGCAAACGGCCCGTGGATTTGCTCCCATGCTTCGATGGCCGCCAGTGCCGCCTCGCGGCATTGCCAGTACACGAACTCTGCCGTGCCGATCTTGTATTTATCTTCGACAACTGCGCCATCGACCTTTACTTTGGCCTGCCCCGCTCCACGATCCGCTCGCGGCGAGTTCGCACGCATCGGAATGATGTCTTGGGCATCGGGGTCGTTGGGAATAAAGTTAATCGACATTTGAGCCTTTCGTTGGAAAAGAGATTGGGGTTCCTAGTCCACCATCCTGAATGAATACCCATCGGGACACTTGCCCAGTAATCGGACCTCTGCTTCCCTGTTCGCCAAATCGTGATCGTGACCGTCGTGACCACCATGGTCGTGTATTGCCGCGACACCAATCGCGAGCGTTGGCGGTACCATGCCTTCCCAGGTTCCTTGAAAGACAACCGGTGCGGTTCCATCGGCGTAGCCCAGTCGTCGATAATAGGCACCCTTTTCACGGTGCGGTTAAGAGCGAGTCCTGGCGAACAACTTCGCGCAGTTTCCGCGTCAATTCCAGGCTGCGACGCGTCTAGAACTTGCGCTGCACGATATTGTTGTCCAAGGGCACAAGGCGGGCGTTCGACACGGTGCCAATAACGGTCTCGGCGTGGCTCCGATCGCCGGTCGCGCTCACGCTAACAAGTACGCTTTGCCCTGCGAATTCCGGCGTCCACTGAAACGGTCCAACTTTTTCCGATGCACCCGCCGCGACGCCGCCCGCGATCAGCAGCGACGCTGTCGTCATCGGTTTCCAGTCTGTTGGCCACTTGAGCGGGTTCGCGGTCCTCGACTGGAACCCACGGACCCGAACATTTTGAGCAGCCTGTGTGCCACGATTGCGAACTATCGCATAAACGAAGTTTTGAGCCCCGACGGTCGGGGCCTGATCTACTGTGTTGTCGTCGGATGCAGTCCTATTCCAAACCGCAGCGGCAGAAGCGTTGTCAAAGTTCGCCAAGTAGGGCATATACTCGCCGTTGCGGCCATCTTCGATGTAGACATCCACGTCGGGCGGCGCGCCTGGTGTGCTGAAGGGCGGAACAGCGCCGAAGGGTTGATACAACCCCTGTTTCTCGAACGACCACCGGATCACCTTGTCCATTGTCCCACCCGGCTCGTCTTCAAAAGAGTTTGCGTTGTCCGCGTCGATCAATGCAGTCACATAGACGTCGGGATCGGGTGTCTGGAAAAAGAGACCATGGACTCCCGCGAGAATCAAGTAAACCGCGTGGCGAGAGGCAGCACGTCGGACTGCCACATCCTTCGAATCTCCGCCCGCTGCGCGGTAGATACGGAACAGAGTTGTAGAAAGAACCTCCTCCCCTCCGTATTGGGTGTCCCATTCTGAGCCGAACCAGGCCCATCCCTCATCCACCTTGCGGTCGTGTCGGCGGTCAATGCTGCCGTTTGCTTTCATGAAAGGAAACGTTTCAAACCGCGCAGCGTCGGTGAGTTTGGATTCCGGATCGTGGAGGATCGCGGCGAAGGCGTCGCCCGGGCTATGTGCGAAACCGAAGTTCGGCGAATTAACGTGGTCCCACAATACGCTATGACCGAACTCGTGTAAGACTACGCGAACGTCGGTAGCGATGCCCATCGTCTGGCCCGGCGATATTCGGCCGAAAACGAACGCGCCCATACCGTTACCCGAGGCGTTACCCCTTGCCTGGGCGTTGACAGCGTTATTCAGGGCATGCGGATCGACCGGCACCGGGAAAGTGGTCCCGTCGAAGTAGTCAGCCAGGTTGAATCCCAGCCCCTCAATGAAGCGATAGAATGCATCGCAGTGGTAGTAGGCGTTGACCGCTGCGAAGTCGGCCGTGGGGCAGGAGTAGTTGAAGTTGAACGGCTCGAGCCTGGTCGGCATAGGTGTGCTGGGAGCGTTGACCTCGCGGAGCGCGACAAGCGTGCCGCTCAGCACTTGAGGAGCGCTCGGGAATGGGAGCGGATTAAGCCCCAGCAGCGGAACTTGGTGTCGCAACGGATCGAGCAAGGCCGGCGAAGTTGCAGCAGTGTGGCTAATTCCTGTCTGGGTGACGGGGTCGGTATGGAAGATGTGGCCATTCGCCGCGCAGCTGACCAGGGCACGAAGATAGAGAACCTGTCCGCTTTGAGGATCTAGAAAGGCTCGCCAATTCAGCGTTCCCCAGTTTGGATAGGCCAACGAAAACAAGACCTCTGACACCACGTAGTGTTGGCCTTCCTTGATTTCCGGGGAAGGGGTGAGTGCCGGCAGCGGAAGACGTGGGAAGTCCTCCCCCTGAAAGCCCCCCTTCTTTTTCAACGTGATCTGTGGATCGATACGCTGGTCCTCCTCGTAGCGGTAGATTAGCAGTCGTGTTGAAGTGACAACAGGTTCTTCGCTGGCTCCGAGAGACTTCTTCAATTTGTCTTGGTCAACCTTATTCGGCAAATACGCGAAATCTGCAGCAGGCTTGGCCACGTCCACGAGGCCGGAATGCGCTGCGCTGTGTGAACTGGTGACTTGCAGTGGTTGGTTGTTCATCCGCACAGTGACACCAGCATCCCAGACGGGCAAGCCGTAGAGTGTTTGAACGTAGGAAATAATAGTGCTGTTCTGAACCGACTTCTCTTCCTTGAAGCGCAACTGCGACGCGTCGTTCGTCGGACTCTGTGCAAGGGCAGCTGCGAAGTTAACTGTCGCCGTCGGTGCAAGCTCGTAGAGCGATGCTACATCGCGCAAATACTGGTCCGCCAGCGCACGCGGCGTCATGGGTGCTTTGGTAGCGGTCAGGCCAGCTTGATCTGCGGTGTAAGGCTTTTGTGTGTGGCGCAGCTGTCGCACCTTCCCGAGTTGGTCGCGCCCAACGTGGACATCGGCAGTGATATCGAATTCCATGCATGTCTCCGTTTGTCGGGCTAGAATACTAAAAAATCTGCCGTCACGGCCCGGTTACGTCGACGGAATTTTTTCTCTGCATCTCTGCCGAACAAATCTTCATAGCCAGTTCACAGCGTTTTCATTAGGAGGTTAGTACTGGCAGTGTTAGAGCGGATCAGTGACTCCTGCAATGTTAGAATTTGCGCAACTGGACATTGCGAAATTGAACACGGTTTCCCTTGAAATGGTTTTGCAAAGCAATGTGACCTTGTGGATAAACGTTCGCATTATCGCGGTACGGCTGACCATCCTCGAATACGCTATTGCCATTAAGTAGCACCTGGATCGTATTTTCAACGACAATGAGGTGATAGTCATTCCATTCACCAAAGGGACGAGTGTCGATGATCGCCTTCGATGGTTTGCCATTGGGTTCGGGAAACCGGACAGCCGTTTCATGGGCCGGATAGATCGCACCAGTCTGGTGGTGGGCGATGAAATCAGCCTCGCCGAATGACGAAGCGTCACCCGGCCGGTTCCCCCTGTTATCGATTTGGATTTCGTAACCAGACTTAATCGCCCGATTCGGCTCATCCAGCAGGTTGCCGGGAATACGAACATACACACCTGAGTTATTGTCCAGCGATGGCGCACGCCATTGCAGTTTCAACTCGAAATCCTTGAATGATTCTTTTTTGTAGATCAACAAGCCGATGCCACCCAAGGTTTCCAAAATGCCATCGACGTACTCGAAACTGCCGCTGCCGCGGTGCTCCCAGCCATCGGGCAGGCGTGGAAACATGCCACTGAACTTGAACAACGATTCAAAACCTGGGTCCGGCTGAAAATTCTTGGATTGCGGAGCAATCACACGGGCCGTCTGCCTTGCCAGGGTGAGACCAGTTAATACCGGATTGGCAGAACCAACTCGCGTAAATACGGATTGATCAACGCAATATGCGTTGGCGACGTGGCGAAACCGACCTAGGCTATCCGTTACGGAAGGAAACGGCGGCTCGCCCATCCAAAGCGTTCCTGCTTCGTGGTATGTGGTGCCAAGCGGATCCCGAGGGCCTCGTGGATCACCTTCGCTATTGAGTTTGCCTCTCGAAGGTCGGCATCGCGCCCATTCCCCTTTGCCATCGGAATGTGTAATCCAATACGCGGTGTTCGCGGCGCCTGCCAACGATTCGGCAAATGCGAAAGCGGCGTCGTCCATTTCATCCCACAACTCGTTGTCCTCCGGCAGCGTTATCATATGCACATAGGCGCGCCGCATACCGAATTCATCGAACTCGAACGGGCTAAGGTCGATCCAGCTCAAATTGGGATCAGGACTGCCGGCCGTCTTGATGCCCAGTTGCTCACCGCAGAGCCGAAACTGGATCGCGATAAACTCTGAATCCTCGTTCTGCAAAACGGCGCGCAAAACATCGGTATCAGGAATCGAGCGAAACCAAATATTTTCGGCATTGCCATCGCGGTTGGCGCTGGCATTCATTTGAATGTGAAAGCGGCCTCCCTTAGTCGTCTTACCAGCAACATGCAGGGCCGCAGTTTGCGCTGGACCTGGTGGCAACCCCACTGCCGCGCGCGGAATGCGAATCACGAAATTACTGCGCAAATGGACCATAAGATTCCGGCCCATTTCCGGAGTAGGAAACGATTCGAGCGCTAGTCGGGTTGATTCGATACAACTGGCGGCTAACACAACATTTGTCGTCCGCGGAATCGGCAAGTATTGTTCGCGACCGTCGACGAAAACATTAACGCCCTTGATGAAGCCACCTTCGGCGTCGAGACGTATCACCTTACAGAGTGGCACGAGGAAGAGTCTCCTATGCCGATCGTCGCCTTGCGAGCGATCGACGTCGTCACGTACGGCATCAATCAACACAGGTGCGCTCGAAAACTTGTCAAAGCTGAAGAGACCCGAGCCCGGCGATTGTCCTTGCACGGCTAGCGGTGCTTCCTGCGACTTTTCAAGCAAACCACCGACGACTGCGTCGACCTTGGTTTTGAGCTTCTTTTGCAATTCACTCTCTCGAATGAAGTCGGTTTCCAACGTCGGCTTAAGACTGCCGTCGGGCAATAGCCGCAATTCTCTTACGCCAGTTTGAACTTCAATATCTTCGTAGTTATTCTTCAAATAGTCGCGAGCTAAAGAAGGGTAATCGTTCAGCACGTCGTCTGTCAGACGCGGCGACCAGCCCCCCCAGAACAAGGATTTACCGCCGACGCAAAAGGCCAATCCATTGAAAACCTGGTTGCCGCGCCACGGAATTCCCCATACGAAATTGCGCGTCCTCTGGCCTTCGCCAGACTCGGGCAATTGGGCGTCGGGATTGCCCAAGCCAATGCGGGAGAGGTTCTGGGTATGCTCAGAAACGAGAAACGGCCCCGCTTCCAACACCAGGACCTTGCCACCTTGACGCCAGATTTTTTCAGCACAATACGCGCCGTACATCCCCGAGCCGACCACGATGGCATCGAAGGCCGATGCTGCAAGTCGAATGTCTATTGCTCTAGTTGGGCCAGTGGCTTCGTCCCACGTGTTACAAATAAAGCGACCTAGAACGTCGATTGAGAACGAAGTCTTCTGAACGTCGACTTTGGAGTTCGCATCTGCGATGAGCAACGGAAGATTTTGCGAGGCGGGCATGAGGTGTTTTGAAAAGGCAAGTTCAATCGTTCTTTTTAGATGTGGACCAAGTCAATTTCGCTGCCTTAATTACGGCTTGGGGTTATCACCCAACGGATTCAATTCCCCTACGAATGTCAGCAAGTCGGCCATCGTAAAGGTGCCAGGACGGCGAGCTGGTAATGTGGGTCGCCACTGTTGATTGCGTGCCAAAAACGAACTGGCATCGGCTTCCAACAAACCGACAAATACTTCAGCGACGATCCGACTTCCAACTTGACCCAAACGCTCACCCTGGTTTTGGATTTCCGCTTCTTTCAGGATGTAATACCACAAGGGTGATTCAATGTGGAGGTTATGCTTGGCGGCAATTGCACCGTCGGAACCCTGGGAGATTTCCTGAGGAGTCAACGAAGCGTAGCCCATCAATCGGGCAATGCTTTGCCCTGGCGGAAGTCCCAAGCTGCGACCCCGGAGCAAGTTCCGTTCAGGCAGCGAGAATGTTTTTCCGGGGCCCGCCGGAATTTTGTGTAATTCCGAGGCCGTAAAGGGATCGAGACGACGACTCAATTGCGCACGCGCACCTGTCCCAACGATAAAAAAGCGACGCCAATCAATAATCCAGTCACTAGGAATCGGCACGCTGGTTCCATCGCCCGAAAGGCCCGTGAAGCGAAAGAGCAAATTGAAGGTGGCCGGTGTCACGCCTCCCGGTAGGGGAGTAAAAACCCGATTGTAGTCATAAATTTGGCGAACCATGCTATGCCCTAGGCGGTAAGCTGCCCCCGAAAACTCTACTGGCATGAAGGCGTCGTCGCCATCAGCTAATACATAGAATGTCGGACCATTATTCAGCACAGATCTAAGGACGTCCTGATCGAGGAGTCGGTTGAGAAAATCGTGCAATACAATCCATTGATAGTGCCAGATCGCCAGGTCGCGGGCTTCGTCAAAGATGGTTTTACGAATTGGTGAAGTTCGCGGAATCGAACCGTTGCGAAGTCCCAAGACAATTTGATTATGGAATTTCAAAAACGCTTGATGCAATTGGGCCACGATCAAATTTTCATCGTTGCGCGGGTCCCCGATCAGGGCAAACCCTTCGGGAGAGCGGGGAAGATCATGCGGCAAACCTGGTGGTACAGTAGGGTCACCGCCTCCTGGATTCAGACTGGTTTTGCCGATAAGAAACAAATCGGAATCAGTTCGTTGGTAAATCTGAGGCTGGGCGGCAGGACCGGTGCCGTACACATTGTCCAGATCGAGCATCGGCGTGCGAAAATTCCGCAGCGACAATGGATCCACCAACACTTCCTGCAAGCTGGTAGGATCGAATGTGAGATCATGATCGATAAATTGCCCCAGGTATGTGTATCCAGCGGGAACACCAGGATTATCACCTGTGGGTTCGTCGGGGGAAACGTCTAGCATCGCATCGGCGAGTTCTTTGAGGGCAGCGGGGTCTGGTGTTAATGGCCGTAATTGTGGGAACATGCGGCCGAATTTCCCGGTTGGGGAGAATTCCCCCAACGGTTGCTGCGCATCGTCTCGTCGCGAGAAGCCGTGACCGCGTAATCGAATCGTGGCCCCGTTGGCCTCGCTCTGCAATGGCACGCCGATGGCGCGTTTAGCCGGATCGGCAAATACGGATTCGTTAACCATGTCAGAAGCTCCTCTGGGATGATTTGAATTCACAACATTTGGTACGTCTCATCGCGCGGATATTGCGTTCGCGTCGTTTAAATCATCGCGATATTCGCAATTCCTTTCTTCTCGTCGAGGACTGTACATTTTCCGTCCGGTACTACCTCAATCTTAACGAAATCGCCATCGAGGAAATTTCATTACCCTTGGAACACTGGATTGAATAAAATTGAGAGATTGTTTCCCTTCACTATGTATAACGCTGGAATCTTTCAGTCACGCCCGCAAAGTTGAAAATTTTCCAAACATTTCTGGAACGAAATTGTTAGTTTTCCGTTTATTGTTGCGATAGCCCAAGACTTTCAGTTACTGGCGGCGGGGCTGGTTACGCAGCATGAGCCTAGGCAAGCTTTGTTTTAGTGGTCTACTCATCGGCCAGATGAGAAAATTACGGCACATTTGCCGTTTCATTACCAGCGATGGTGGCGAGTGCCCGGTAATTGTCCAGCGCGATCTCGTCGATGACGAAGTGGACCGATTGATCGAGCATGGCGAAGTGCAGGCCGT
>Ga0163144_10022429_pt1 | contig 12508 bp, 11 predicted proteins | sample OliLak19BULKMAT1_FD_123175 | JGI IMG/M metagenome (GOLD analysis project Ga0163144, IMG submission 123175) | Freshwater microbial mat bacterial communities from Lake Vanda, McMurdo Dry Valleys, Antarctica - Oligotrophic Lake LV.19.BULKMAT1 | ecosystem: Environmental > Aquatic > Freshwater >... | reverse complement strand
GATCTTTACAGGCATGTTCATAAAGGCGGAATAGATGCAATAATCATTGTTGCCGACCCACAGACTCTTGGTCAAATTCGCCCTAGTCTTCATCCAGAAGTAAAAAGCCGAATCAAAGGTGAACTCCACAAGACGCTGACGAAATCATCGGTAGTTGATATCCAAGATATTTTGACTAATGCGCTTAGTTAAGCTGCGCAGAGGTAAAATTTATATGGTTATGTGTCCTCCCCACTCATTAATTAGCCAAGTCGTATAACATCGATTCTGTTAAATAAGAATTATCACCTACTCGCTAGTGCGCGCCAAACTTTGCCTGCAGTGATATGTGTTACCTATGTAACGCTTCGAGTAGATTCTAGTGGAAGTGTCGTATCTGGTATTGTCCTATCCGGGCGATTTTGGTCGCCTTTGGCCTAACAAGCGGTTTGCTGTGCCATTCGAGTCTATCGCCCGCAAGATCGATCCCGATAAGGACGAAGTGGAATATATTTTGAATGTCGACGAGGAGTTTCTAAAAAAGGCACCAGGATTTGATATCGATAACTGGCCTGACTTTGCGGATACCAAGTTTAGTACAGTCCTCAATGACTACTACCGGGACGTTTCCATCAATCTCGTCGCTTGAGAGAATGAACGCACGTAGGAATATTCATCTTTTCTTTCGGGTGCGTACATCCGCTACTCGCTCGTAGACCTGTAGCGGTGTTATCGGCAGCAAGACTTAATAGTGCCGATTGGGTTACATGCCTGCATTGTAGCGGCTCAGGAAAAATAGAGAAGGTTCGATGCGATGTCTGTAAGGGGGATGGCATGACAGATAATCGCTAAACATCAGGTTTATGGCGTAACCTTTTTGCAACCCAGTTAATTATTAAACTAAAAAGCAACAGCTCAGCAGGCATTGAGATTATAACACCAACCTGCTTCATAAATTTTATACGAGCATAACCCCTATTGCAGAAGGGTACTACGCGGGGCGTTCATCAATCCAGCGCGAGCAATTGTTTGCGCAAGGCGGGTTCTGAGGTGTTTTTAGCCAACCAAATAGCAAAGAAGCGCTCGGTAAATGCCTTATCTTTTATGCTGCCAATAAATGCTTCATCAAGATAAAACAGCGCATCACCTTTAGCGTCGCGAATACCTGTGAGAACGCTACCTTTCTTCACATCGGGAAAAAGCTTTTTCATGGCTTTCTGCCATTCGTTGAGCTTGGCCTCATCCTTGAAGCCTTGTTTGCGCATTTCTTCAACCGAGCGCTCGGCGATGTCAGCGCCCTTTAATTCCAGCAAATAGGCAAGCTTTAATGCATAAGGCTGTACGGCATCATAGCGTTTTTGCGGTGCATAAAGCGTGGCATCGTACACATCCCACATTAGAACACTCAATCGCCCGGCTCCAACTTTCTGTGCATTAGGCACGTGCTGCAACACTGGCTTGGTTTCCGCGAATGCGGAGTTAGCACTTAAAACGCAGAAAATGACGAGTGGCATATAAAATTTATACATAGCAAAGCTCCCATTAAACAACATTGGTACAATCGCTAGGAAATGATGCGACTCAGTGGGCTAAAACTTTCTTAGTCAGTTTAGAAAAAATGAGCCCTTCCTCGTAGCCTAGGGAAGGGCTCATCCTTAATAGCAGTGTCATTAGAAATGGTAGCTGAGGCCCAATCGCAGATTATTTGAATCAGGGTCCACGCCATCTTTTTCTTCATACCATGTGTGAGTGTAATCTAGTCGCACCCCATAATCACCATAGGCGATAAGTTGAGTGCCCACCCCTAAATCAAAGCCGCTGTAGTTTTCGGTACCGCTTAAACCTCCAGCAGCCGCTTTAAACTCCGTGTTACGGTACCCTATAATTGCATAAGGATTTATTCCAAGTGGCTTGGCTAAATTGCTGATGTACGAAAACCCAGGACGGAATGAAATCCCCCAATCCTCACCTTTTTCAACTTCTACACCGCCTACCGTATCGTCTGCATTCGACGTGCCATAAAAACCTTCAATAGCGCCATTCATGCCGATTCCGAAACCGTCGGCACGCTTGAGGAGCGCATCAAGTTTATAGCCCGCGAACACACCGTAATCGAAACCCTCAACATTTGAGCTGAAAGCAGTATCAGTATCGATGCTACTCCAGTCGTAACCGCCATACCCCCCAAGGTAAAAGCCGCTAAGCGGCGTCATCTTCGTAGGCGCTGCAGATGCAGCAGTAGCTGCGGATAATAACATTAAAAAGCCGCTTATGCGCCCAATGCTTATTAATTTCATAAAAACTCCTGATTAAAAAATTGAAAAATCGCTTAATATCCAAACCGATTAACCCAAACAAGTTTACAAATAAAAATTCTATTAGGAAATGAGTCTAGTGTAATTTAGTAATTCGCATGTCTTGCACGCCAAGTACTATAAATCGGACATCTAGTTGGAGTTAGTTGCCACGACCCCGTAATTTCTAAATACGGGCTGAGTTCAGATTCATAAAAATGGAATAAGTTGGCGTGCGTTGAGAAAATAGCGCATCCCTAAACATAACGCGCTTTAGCGTGGATCTGCGGGTTGCGGGTAAATCATGTTGCGATAAATTAAATGCGTATGGATTTTTTGCCCAGCAAAGAGATTCTCAATGGCTTTATGCGTGATGGTTAATCCGCCAGTATAACTACCGAAAGAGGGCATTACGAGTATGGCTTCACTATGGATAAAACATTTGCCGCTAACATTATGTTTCCCCACTTGCACCCGCGCTTTCGGATGATAATGACCGATGATGACCGGCCGCGCTGCATGGGTAGCATCATGCGCGAAATGCATCCCATCTATGTGCACACTATTACGCAGATCGCCAAGCGGGTGGGCATTGAGTTCACTATCATGGTTGCCCTCGATCCAGATACATTCGCGTACCAATTCGGTTAGGGCCATAATACGCGTGCGCAACATCTCGTCCAGTCGCTGCCATGCCTGCGCATCATGAAAGCTATCACCTAAAAGGATAAGGCGTTCGGGCTGATAATGCGCAACCAGCTGTTCCAATCGTTCCAGTGTATCTAGCGTGTCGTAGGGGGGAATAAACGAACCATGCCGCGCAAGAAACGTCGATTTCTCGAAATGCAGATCGGAGGCAATGAGCGTCCTCTGGTTCGGCCAATAGAGCACTCCTTGTGCATGGAGTACTAGCGTATGCCCGCCGAAGTATATGGTAGCCTCAGGCGAGCGCATGACGCACCTCCTCCATCATTTCTTCAGCCATACCCTGCTGCGACATTTGTGCGAGCAGCGCCTCGATACCCCTACCGGGCAGCCGCTCCGTGCGCACATCGAGTATGACGGGAATCGATAGTGGGGATGGACGCGGTAGCTGCATAAAGGCTGTCTTATCCTTAAATTTCAGCATCATGGCTGCCAAGCGATCGGTATCCAGTAGTTCACGCTCCGCATCGGTGCGCGTCACAGCCAATAATACATGATCCGGCTCGTATTTGCGCAAAACGTCGTAAATTAAGTCGGTACTAAACGTCACTTGTTTCATCGTCTTCTTCGCACCCGGTGAATTCTGTTCCACCAATCCGGCAATGGTAGCTACGCGCCTAAACGAGCGTTTGAGCATACGCGATTCAGCGAGCCATTCTTCCATTTCATCAAACAATATATCCGGGCTTAGCAGATAATCTATGCTTTGTGCCGTCACGGATTCCAGCGATGCAATCGCAAGACCATAATCTGTTACCGTGAACGTCAACGGCAGTAAGCCGTGCCGCTCCATGCGCCGTGTCAGCAGCATTCCCAGTGTCTGGTTCGCGCGCCTACCCTCGAAAGTGTAATAGACACTGTAATGGAGCTGCCCACGCGGGAAGGATTCGATCAGAAATCGTGCGCGTCCTGGCATCAGAGAAAATTGTTCCTGCAATTGCAGCCAGTCCCGCATATCTTTAGTGAAGTTATCCCACCGTGCAGGATTCTCCAGCAACTTCCGCACCCCCTCAGCAAGGAAGGTGGAAAGTGGCATCTGCCCACCAGCATAGGTTGGAATGAGCGGCTCCTTCGCGGGGGCCGGTTTGGCCTCGAGCATCATGTCGCGGATGCCGAGATATTCGAGCGTTTCACCGGCGAAGAAAAACGTATTCCCCGGCTCCATGCCCATCGCGAAATGTTCTTCCACCTCGCCGATGATGCTGCCACGGCCGCGCTTACCCATACGCTTTACCTTCAGTTTTCCAGATTCAATAATTACCCCGATATTCTGCCGATGACGCTGGATGACTTGCCGCGAGGCGGGCTCATACAATCCGTCCGCTATCAGCACCAGCCTCTGGAAACGCTCATAGGCACGCAGTGCGTAGCCACCGTTCACCACAAACGCGAATAACTTATCGAACTGTTCGCGCGCCAAATGACGATATGACCACGCATTGGTAACGATCGGGTAAAGCGATTCCGCCGATACAGGGCGACTGCACGCCGCATTCATGATAAATTGAATGACAACATCCTCCGTGCCTTTATCCGGCAAATCGCCGTCAAGATCATCGCCGCCAATGGCATCAATCGCTGCACGGCATTCGAGCAACTCAAAACGGTTTGCGGGCACCAAAAAAGCACGGCTTGGCTGATTTACCTTATGGTTCGAACGACCGACCCGTTGCAGTAACCGGCTCACCCCTTTAGGCGCGCCAACCTGAATCACCACGTCGACATCGCCCCAATCCACGCCGAGTTCTAGGGCAGAAGTGGCGACAATAGCACGCAATTTTCCATCGGCCATCATGCTTATTATTTTGTGGCGCTTTTCCTTGGTGAGCGAGCTATGATAAAGCCCGACTGCCAGTGCCTGCTCGTTGACCTCCCACAACATCTGGAACAGCAACTCTGCCTGCGCCCGCGTGTTCACAAAGACAATCGTCGTCTTTGCCTTCTCAATTTCGGCCATAATCTCGCCAATAGCATATTTTGCCATAAATCCGGTATACGGAATCATCTGCTTGGTCTTGAGCAACGTGACACTCGGTTTTTTACCCGGCTTAGCATTTACGATACGCACGGCTTTATCCGTTGGACCCAACCACGCGGCCAGCACATCGGGTGATGCCACTGTTGCCGACAACCCAAAACGCAAATGGCCCGGTGCGAGCGCGGCTAACTGAGCCAGCGCGAGCGATACCAGATCCCCACGCTTTCCCGGCGCGAAACTATGGATTTCATCCACGATAATGGATTTCAGATGTCCGAACATGATTGGCGCTTCAGGATACGAAAGCAGTAGCATCAACGATTCAGGTGTCGTCAGTAGGATATGCGGCGGGTGCGTGCGTTGTCGCTTGCGGCGATGGGCGGATGTATCGCCCGTACGGCTCTCGACTGATATACCAAGGCCCATGTCGCGTATCGGCGTCATCAGGTTGCGTTCTATATCGTATGTTAATGCCTTGAGTGGTGAAATATAGAGCGTGTGAAGTCCCGTATGCTTCGTGCGCGAAAGATCAATCAGGCTCGGCAAGAAGCCGGAAAGGGTTTTGCCCGTGCCCGTTGGTGCGATTAACAGCGTGGATTCAGCACGTGCGAATTGCTCTACCATGGCGCGTTGATGCGCAAGGATCTTCCATCCCTGGTCTGAAAACCAGCGCGTAAAGCTACTTGGAATAAGAGTCATCGATACTACATTACGTAGGACGGAATAAAGGAGAAACAAGGAATGCACCCACGCCAGTGGATTGAGATACGGCCGGAAGGTATTTATTGCAAGCCAGGCAATTTCTATATCGATCCGTCCCGGCCCGTGGAGCATGCGGTGATTACGCATGGCCATGCCGACCATGCGCGCGGCGGCCATGGCACGGCGATTGCAACGCCTGAAACACTTGCGATCATGCGCGTGCGCTATGGGCAAGAGCATGCAACGGTGGAACAGCGTGCGTTACCGTATAACCATCCGATCCTGTATAATGATGTTACTATCAGCCTCCACCCTGCAGGCCATATCCTTGGTAGTGCGCAGGTGCGGCTTGAATATGAGGGCAGCAGCATCGTTTTTTCCGGAGACTATAAACGCGCCGCAGACCCTACCTGCCCACCGTTCGAACCGGTGCCGTGCGATGTATTCGTCACCGAAGCTACCTTTGCGCTGCCCGTATTCGTCCATCCGCCCATTGCGGGGGAGATCGCCAAATTACTCCATTCGCTGCATTTGTTTCCGGAGCGTTGCCACCAGATCGGCGTGTATGCCCTCGGCAAATGCCAGCGGGTGATTATGGAGCTTCGCCGGGCGGGTTACGCGGAAACTATCTATTTGCATGGGGCCATGGTGAAGCTGTGCGCATTGTATCAGGATTTCGGTATTGATCTTGGATCATTGGAACAAGTGACGGTAGAGAATGCAAAAACCCTCGCTGGCAAAATCGTCCTCTGCCCGCCTTCCGCGCTCGATGATCGCTGGTCGCGTAAACTGCCGGATGTGCTCACCGTCGCCGCTTCCGGATGGATGCGCATCCGCGCCCGCGCCAAACAGAAAGGTGTGGAGCTGCCGCTCATCATCTCGGACCACGCCGATTGGAATGAGCTAACTCACACCATCGCGGATGTCGGTGCACCCGAAATCTGGGTCACCCACGGGCGTGAAGAGGCGCTAGTGTATCATGCGCACCAAAACGGAGTGAAGGCACAAGCGCTGCATATGCTAGGCTATGAGGATGAAAGCGAATGAAGCAATTCTCCGCCTTGCTAGAACAGCTCTATTACACGCACAGTAATCTGGGCAAAGAGGCGTTGCTGTGCGACTATTTCGCCACCACGCCCGATCCGGATCGTGGCTACGCACTCGCCGTCATCGCCGGTACTTTGAAATTGCCGAATTTCAAACGTTCCATGGTGCTGGACCTTATCCGTAGCCGTACGGATGCAACGTTACTCGCCATGAGCCAGGATTACGTTGGCGAACTTTCGGAAACGGTTGCGCATCTCTGGCCGAACATAAACGGCACTGTAGCAGAGTTACCTGCTCTACATACTGTAATCGAAAACTTGCGCACCATTCGTAAAGAAGCACTGCCGGAGTATATCGCCTCGCTTCTCGATTGCATGACCTCGCCCGAACGTTGGGCGTTGCTGAAAATAGGCGGCGGTAATCTGCGCATCGGTATTTCGGCGCGATTTATCAAACAAGTGCTGGCTAAATTCAGCGACCAGCAAGTCGAGCAAATCGAATCGCTGTGGCATGGGCTGGAGCCGCCCTACGTTTCTTTGTTTGCATGGTTGGAGCATAAAGCAGACGCTCCCATCGTTACCGAACGCCTGACCTTCACACCCGTCATGCTGGCCCATCCGCTTGAGGATAGTGATTTCTCCCGAATCACCGCAGATGCTTATGCCGCGGAGTGGAAATATGACGGCATTCGCGTCCAGCTCGTCCACAATGGTATCGGTAAAGCGCTTTTCACCCGCACCGGCGATGATATCGGCCATGCCTTTCCGGATGTGCTCGCGCGCATGAACTTTCACGGCACCATCGATGGCGAATTGCTGGTTAAACATGACGACATCATCGGTAGTTTCAATGAGTTGCAACAGCGCCTCAACCGCAAAAACCCAACCGCGAAGCTAATCGCGGACTATCCCACAGCCATTATTGCATATGACGCGCTTTTTCTCGATGACCGCGATATCCGTAGCCTGCCTTACGATACGCGGCGCGATTTGCTCGCCAATGCGCTTGCAACGTATCAACCCACCAACATGGAACTATCACCACAGATTCCTTTCACATGCTTCAATGACCTTGTGACGGCGCGCGATACATGTGCTGGCCAGAAGATCATTGAAGGACTCATGCTCAAACGGCGGGATAGCCCATATGTGGCCGGACGGCCGACCGGCCCATGGTATAAGTGGAAAAACGAACCACGGCTCGTCGATGCCATTCTCATGTATGCCCAGCGCGGTAGCGGCAAACGCTCCTCCTTCTATTCCGATTTTACTTTCGGCTTATGGCGCGGCAATGAAATTCTACCCATTGGCAAAGCGTATTTCGGATTCACGGATGAAGAACTGAAATTATTGGATAAATGGGTGCGCCACCATGTTCAACACAAATTCGGTCCCGTGGTCGAGGTCGATAAAGAACTGGTGTTCGAGGTCGCTTTTAATGCCGTCCACCGCTCACCCCGCCATAAGTCCGGTTTTGCCTTGCGCTTCCCTCGCATCCATCGCATTCGGTGGGATAAACCTGCACAGGAAGCAGATACAATGCAGGTTCTTGAAAGCATGCTGGATAGATGATTTAGCAGCTTACAAATTCATGCTATTTACAATGGCAATAGGACAATTTGCTTGCAAGACTATACTCCATGCATCAAGCCCTTGTACAACCAACAATGGTTAAGTCGTCATTCAAAGTTGCTGAAAAATTGCTGGCGAAATCTGAGCATATTGCTTGGAAATAATCGCTGTAATCGCCTGGCATGGCGCGCATGGCGTCATTAAACATAACGGCAATGGCGTCTGCATCCAGTACATTTCCTGAAGCATCGCGCGTTTCGGTGAGCGCATCGCTGTAAAGCAAGAGAGTATCGCCACTATGAAATGGTACAATACGTGTTTCATAAGTCGTATTCTGCATGGCACCAAGCAGCATGCCGCTGGAATCCAACGCGCTATATCTTCCATCGCTATGAAATAAAATGGGCGCGGGTGCGGCGGCGGATGCGTAGGATAATGTGTTGCTGACGGTGTTTACCACGCCATAAAACATTGTGGCGAATTGTCCAACGGGCACCAATTGTGCTAGCAGTGTATTCAGGTTAGTCAGGTAAGCGGAAGGCGCAGTGTCTAAATGAGGCGCGCTATGAATGAGTGCTTGCAGGCGAAATACGTTGAGCGCGGCATTCACGCCGTGGCCCGAAAAATCAACGGTGGAAATTGAAAACTCTTCCGAAGAAATCGATTTAATACCCCATAGATCGCCACCAAGTTCCGAGGATGGTTGAAAATGGTGATGCAGATGAACATGATGCAATGCCTCAATGTTACTAAGCTGTCTTGGTGAAGGCAACATGAGGTGCTGCGTGGAGCGTGCCGTGTCTAACTCACGCTTCACACGCTGATTATATTCACGCAGGCGGCGCATCATCACTTCGCGTTCTAGATGCACCACCGCGCGTGCGGTAATTTCATGCGGGTCGATGGGCTTGGTCAGGTAATCCGTTGCACCGGCAGCAAAAAGCCTCGCTTTATCGGCAATACTGTCGAGCGCGGTTTGGAATAAAATCGGTACATTCGCAATAGCGGGATCACTATGCGCACGCATATGCTTACAGCATTCAATGCCGTCCATTTCTGGCATCACCACATCTAAAATCACCAGATTAGGTTTAAATACGGGCATTATTTCGAGGGCTAACCTACCGTTCTCCACTTCTTCGATATGCAGAAACCCTTGCTGCTTAAAGACTTCGTGCAGCACCAACCTGCCAAGGCGATCATCCTCGACAATCAGAATACGGCAATTCAAAATATCGTTTTTAATTTCGGGCATGATACTACGCTGCGTGTTGTTTAAATACGTCTTTTGTTTCGCTGAATGCGACTTCAAGTTTGTCCAACATTTCAGCAAACAGCACCATGTCGTTGGTGCTACTTCTGCATTGTTCGTGCGCCATGACCTCCATTTTCTTGCCAATTTCAGCCATTTTTATGGCCCCCATCTGGCGACTGGATGATGTGAGCGTATGCACCGGCATGACGATTTTCTGAGCATTATTTGCCGCAATGCCCTCACGCACTTTTTCGATATAGGTTTCTGCATCCTCCAAAAAATATTCTAACATGGTGGAGAACTGCGCTTTCATCATTTCCTTGGCTTCATTGATCGCCACAAGGTCAAGTACATCCTCGACTAGCAGTACATGGGCCCTGTAAAGCGATTTACCATCCATATCCACGGGCCTCAACGCTTCCGCGCTTGGTCGCTTAATCAGTTGCGGCGGCAACTATTTGGCAAGGCCATGGATCAAATCCACTTTGCGCATTGGCTTGGCAATGTAATCGTTCATGCCCGCTTCTAAGCATCGCTCACGGTCACCCTTCATGGCGTTAGCAGTGAGAGCAATAATCGGAATGTTTCCAACCGTGGCGTCTTTTTTTAATTTCCTAATGGTGGCGCTGGCTTCAAACCCATCCACTACCGGCATTTGGCAATCCATGAGAATGAGATCGTAGCTCCCCGCTTGAACCTTCTCTACCGCCTCTTTTCCGTTTGATGCAATGGCAACACTCACGCCTAGCCCTTCTAGAATTTCTTTGGCAAACCCTTGATTGACGCGGTTATCTTCTGCCATCAGCACCTTGTCGCCATCAAAGCGTGTGTTGATATGAACGCTGCTATTAGCATGCAAAATCGGATATTCATGGCGCGCCAATGTCATGGTAAACCAGAATGTAGAACCAATGCCTTCACTACTCTCAAGACCAATTTCTCCGCCCATCATTTCGGCGAGCTGTTTGGTGATGGCAAGGCCTAAGCCGGTGCCGCCATATTTGCGTGTGGTGGTGGAATTTGCCTGCGAGAATTTTTGAAACAGCTTGGACTGCGCTTCTTTGGGAATGCCGATGCCCGTATCTTCTACCGACAGCTTAATGATCACCTTATGGCTGTGATGAATGTCGCAGGCGATTTCTTCGACCGTCACCAGCACGCAGCCTTTTTCGGTAAATTTAATCGCGTTTCCGATGAGATTTGTAATGGTTTGACGAATGCGCGTAGGATCACCAACAAGTGAAGTCGACGCGCCCGGCATAAAGCGCACACTCAACGCAATTGCTTTTTCACGCGCCTTCAGTGCCATTATCTCGGAGATTTCATCAAGCAGCTTGCGCAAATCGAAGGGGATTTCCTCAAGCTCCATTTTGCCCGATTCGATTTTTGAGAAATCGAGAATATAATTGATAATTTCAAGCAGCGACTCCGCCGAAATTATTACCGTGCGCGCATAATCCCGCTGACGCACGGTAAGTGTGCTTTCAAGCAGCAGCTCTGTCATACCAATCACACCGTTCATTGGAGTGCGAATTTCGTGGCTCATGGTGGCTAGGAATTCCGATTTCATGCGGTTGGCTTGCTCTGCTTGCGCGCGCGCTATTTCCAGCTCGATATTTTTGACTTCCAGTTGTGTAGATAATTTCGCCGAAGCCGCGAAATCCTCCATTCGCAACATGTTCTTGCGCGCAAAAAAGAAAATAGTCATGGTGATGGCAAGCGTGGATAAAAGCGCTAGCACCATTTGCAGTCGGTATAGCTTAAAATCATCCAACCGCTCATTTAAATGCCATTCCAGATGATCAGAGAATCTGCCATAAACTTCTTCGAAAGCGCTCATGGAATGGGTGGCCCTGGCAAAAAACTGCTCTGGCGTAACATTTTCTGCTTTATGTCCGGCAATGGTTTCAAACAACGCCAATGCCTCTTTAAGTGCATCACCAGCACGCACTTGCTTTTCTACACAGTTTGAAATGTTTTCTGGGTCATTTTTTTCGATCACCGATATATTATAACGATAACTTTCGCTGAGCGCCTTAAGCTGACCTTTGGACTCAAGTATGATATGCGCTTCATCTTCCGTAACGGTTTGCGCCGCCAACATGCCTGAAATTCTTCCGCGAATATAGCCAAGATTCTCTATCATTTGCGGTGTAACATTCACCATTATATCCATCATATAATAGGTCTCAAGCTCGGGGTCTAACACGAGGTTCGAAACGTTGCTCACTTCTTACATTAATGCCGTTAGGGATTGGATTGCTTGGGTCTGGCGCTCGAAAAATTATATTGGCTTATGCGAGCCTTGGTGTTCTCGCGCGTCCATCATCTTTGTTTTCACCTGTACCCAGCGCTCAGTAAGCCCTAGTATTGCGGCCTCCTTAGCTAACACATCCACCAACGCTATGAGCTGCCGCATGGCATCGTTAAGTTCAATAAGTTCGGGATTCTCTATGCCTAATTGTGCCGCCATGAATGATTTTCCGCGATACCGTTGCGCCGCTAACATTGTCTCAAACAAGGCGTTGTGATAGCGAATACCGATCAGCTCTTTTTCAGTAAAAGTGATGTCGCTATTGGTTGCATTCACAAACAAGTAAACGGCGCCGCTAAAGGGCAATAGAAACAACATCACCGCAAAGAATGTAAAATAGCGTTTAAAAAAAAAGAAAATTTTACCGACATCTTTGTGTTGTTCATAACATTACCAGTTCAGTTTCTTAGTATTACCGACGAATGCGGTAGTTTCATTGCCTAAATCCTTGCGGTACTTTTGTCGAAACTCGTTACATTGGTTAGGTGATTACTATCGTCGTTGCCGCGGCCATTATTGCAATCATCAGAATAGATTGGGTTCGTTGCCTTAGCAGGCGGGTTTGTAATTTTTTTTCATCGTTTTCTATCCTATGATTTCCTGTGTAAACGATACCAATAACACTCTGGGTTGTTTTAAATTAAAATATTCAATTAAGGATTG
>Ga0163144_10022428_pt1 | contig 12508 bp, 7 predicted proteins | sample OliLak19BULKMAT1_FD_123175 | JGI IMG/M metagenome (GOLD analysis project Ga0163144, IMG submission 123175) | Freshwater microbial mat bacterial communities from Lake Vanda, McMurdo Dry Valleys, Antarctica - Oligotrophic Lake LV.19.BULKMAT1 | ecosystem: Environmental > Aquatic > Freshwater > Lake... | reverse complement strand
ATCGCCATCGGCAAGGCGGGGGTGGAGGCCACCGAGCGAGGGGGAGCGGGGACCGTGGTGCTCGAAGCAGGCGACATCGAGCTCCCCGACCTGCTCACCGATCTGCAGGACCGCACGCAACTTACGCGGCGCACCATCCAGCGCGTCCTGAGCGGCAGTGGACGGCTCGAAGACTTCAAGCGCAACCCGCAGCAGTTCATCGAGCTGGCCGCCGAGGCGATCAACCGGTGCAAGCGACTCGCCGTAGTGGATGGCATCAAGTACCAACGTCTGGGTGACGAGCAGTTCTACGCGCAAAAGCTGTTCGAAGATAGGGAGTTAACGGGCTATTTAAGGAACTTGCTGGCGGTCGAGAAGTCGGTCTACGAGCAGGTCGTGTACGACTCGGACACCGAGGCCACCTTTGCAGAAAAGCTGGAGAAGAACACTGCGATCAAGGTCTACGCAAAGCTCCCTGGGTGGTTCAAGGTGCCGACTCCGTTGGGCACGTACAATCCCGACTGGGCGGTGCTGGTGCAGGAGGACGACGGTGAGAAGCTCTATTTTGTTGTTGAGACGAAGAGTGGACTCTTCTCGGATGATCTCAGGGACAAGGAGCGGGCGAAGATCGAGTGCGGAAAGGCGCACTTCAAGGCGCTCGTCGTGCGCGAGTCACCGGCGCAGTACATCGTGGCGCGGACGGTGGATGAGCTGTTGGTTGGCGCGGATACCGCGCGCGAGTAAACGAAGCAGTGTCCGTGGACACGCCACGGCGCAGGTCGGCGAGTCGACCCAGTCATCAACGAGGTAGTAACGCCATGGCCGAAGTCACCCGCACGAGAACCGGTGAGCATCTACGTACCCTGTTTAGGATCCTGCTCGAGCACCCGCAAGGCATCCAAGCGAGGGACGCTTTGAGCGAGCTCGCGGTACGAACAACGCTTACGACCTACGAGGCTGGCGAGTACGAATCAGGAGGTCGCCGCTTCGAGAAGATCGTCCGCTTCGCGACAGTCGACTGCGTAAAGGCAGGATGGCTCCAGAAACAGAAGGGTCGATGGAGCATCACCGCCGAGGGGCACGAGGCCTACAAGAACCACAAGGACCCGGAGGAGTTCTACGGGATGGCGGTGTCGCTGTACCGCCAGTGGAAGAAGAACCAGCCGGAGTCCGACGTTGTTGCTGAGTCCACCGAGGAAGTGACGGCGAAAGCCGCAGCGGTCACCCTCGAGGAAGCCGAAGAATCCGCTTGGGCAGAAATCCAGCATTACCTCCGGCATATGAATCCGTACGGCTTTCAGGATTTGGTCGGAGCGCTACTGCGCGGCCTCGGCTACTTCATCGTTTGGACTGCTCCACCCGGCAAGGATGGTGGCGTGGACCTCATCGCCTCGCCGGATGCCCTGGGCACGCGGTCGCCACGGATCAAGGTGCAGGTTAAGCGTCAGCAAGCGACTGTGAACGTCGACGGCCTCCGCTCATTCATGGCGACCCTCGGAACCGACGACGTTGGGCTGTTTGTCTCGCTTGGCGGCTTCACGAAGGACGCGCAGGACGAAGCACGTTTACAAGCGACAAGGAAAGTCACGCTCATTGACCTCGAGCGTCTGTTCGACCTCTGGGTGGAGCACTACCCGAAGCTGGCCGATGAGGACAAGCGGAGATTGCCGTTACAACCGGTCTATTTTTTGGCGCCGCAGTAAGAATGCCTCAAGCGGCGCCTCTGGAACCGTCGCCAATCACGAGTTGCTACGGCGCGAGAGAGATCTGAAGCTGTTTCGCCATCTCCGCCACTCGATCGGCCGGAACCGCCCGAACGAGGTAAGCCAGTAGCTCTTCTTGTCGCGGCTGCCCGAACACCATTCTGTACACAGCAAGGGCCTCCCTCAACGCCCCGAATCGCTCCGCATCGCGGCTCAAGGGATACATCGGCACATGCCGCTCGATGCTTGCGCCGCCTGGGACGGGATAGACCCAAGGGTACCTGCATCGTCACGCGCTAGTGTTTAGTACCGCAGGACTCCCTCTTGGCGTCATTCGGAAGCCGTGGACGCCAAGCATCGCGGACGTCAATTCTATGGCGCGGAGCGGGGGGCGTCACTCTACGTGAGCAAGCACTACCGGAACTCGCCACTGGTGTCTCGGAATTTCAGTCGGAGGATGCCACTGATGATTGCGAGCGAATGACTGATTCGAGTTGCGGGAGGGGCGGAATCGGTTGGGCGGCACCTTGGCGCCGAGCGGACTATTCCGGTGCTACCGCGATCCGGCAAGTGGGTGTGTGTTAACGGTCGATGTCGCCGACCAAAGCATCCCGAATTCCGCGAGATTGGATTCACGCCGCTGCAGCAGCCGTGACCAATCAGGAGTGTGCGAGGAGTGTGCGAGCTCTCGACAAGTTGCGGCTTCTTCGGGCAGCAAGAGCCAATGCCCGACCTTGACCGACGGCCTTACCGCAATGGCTTTCTCACTGGGGTCAATCGAATTTGCCGCGAGCTAGTCCATTGCAGAATCAAGAGCAAGAATCATTGGAAGTTTGCTGGAGACCCGACGACACTCCTCGGTCTGCCGTACAGGAAACGGACGGGACGCAGCGCAGTCCGATAGCGCACCTGAATGGAGTTCACGGGGTCGCAGAGCCAATCGCCAGATCAAAGGTCAGCGCCTCAACCACGGCCCCCGGCAACGGCGCCCGCACCTCAGAATCCGGCGTAATCAGCGCATTCACCGTACCCTGCCCCATTACAACGCGGAACCAGCGCTCCCGTTCACTCATCACGTGATACTGACGCTCGTCCGCCGCGCCAGCGATGTAGGGTAGGTCCGCCACAATTGCGCTCTGTCCCGCCGCCTTGCAGCCAAGCCGATCAATGCGGCCAGTGCGCTGTTCAATCGTGCTCGGATTCCAGTCAAGATCGTGATGAATCACATGCCGGCAATGGCGCTGGAGGTCGACCCCTTCACCCATGACCTGGCTACAGACAAGAATTTCGGGGAAGAAGGGTGTGTTGAACGCCCGCATCAGGCGCTCACGAGTCTCGCGGCGGGTGTCACCAGTTGCCACCTGAACATTCGGAAGCGTCACGATCCTACCATCACTCCCTTCGATGCGGTCGTCTAGCGACGCATCCACACCAATACCGCCGACTTTGACGTCAGACACCACCTTGACAAACTCACGTCGCTCTGCGTCGCTGCAGTCCTTCACGAGGAAACGCAAAAACGCTTGAAATTTTTCGCGCCAAGAGTGCCCTGAGCGATCCCGAAAATCGAGATAGGTCCTTGCAGCCTCCCCAACACTCCCAGCTTCGAGCTGATCCAGCGGAAATGAACGCGCGATTGACGAGCGTGCCCGCAGGAACCGCCGCATCACCTCGAGACAGTCCTCCTGCAGCGTCCTGAGATCCTTCCCATCGTGCCCAGTGTCCCCAAGTCGTGCGGCTTGCTCCACCAACTCCGCAAGCATCCCATCCATCGCCTTCCGACCACGACTCGCATGTCTGTCGAAGAACCGGTCCTGCACAGCGTTGATAACACGCGCGACGGACGCCGCATCTGACTCCATGTTCGCCTGACGTAGTCGATTGGCCGCCGCGTCATTCAAGCGCTTCTCGATAGCTTGGCTGATGTGCACCCGGAGATAGCGACAGGTTTGCACATAGAAGCCGAACACGACCACCTTCTCCCCGGCCTCCCAAAGATCCACCACGCGCTTCACCGTCGCGGCCATCTTGGGATGAGAGGCGCCGGCGGTTTGCGTGAGTGCCAAGTCGAATTCGGCGAGATACCACTCTGCCTGACTCAGCTCCAACAGCGCTGGCTGCCCATCCTCTTCCGAATCTCGACGCGCGGCGCGCGTCCCGCGAGTATGACGGAACGCCTCAAACGACGAAGAAAGCGCCTCTCCGAGCAGGTCCTTCGAAGGGCTAACCGCGCTACGAGCTGCGAGATAGAACGGCAGAATTTGTTCAGCGGGTACGGTCAGCCCACCGCGTCCATCGTCGTGCAACATTCGTGCGCCATCGCGTCGCTCGCGCCGTACGATTGTTGAGCCGGCCCATACGTGCCCCTTGTTATGGCGAACTACCCAAGGCCGCAGCAACACCTCGGCCGCTGCCTTGGCTGCCGCCACTGCATGGTACGCCTCGACACAAGCCCGCTCCTGATAGCTGAGCTCCACCAATTCCCGTCGCAGGAAATGAGGCCACCAGGCGTCGGTATCTAGAGCTGGGGGTAGGTTGAGCCGCGCCCATGCGCCCTGAAATCGCAGTGCGGCGCGCTGAGTGGTTGTGAGTGCGTCGCCGAGCGTCCGGAGTCGCTGCCGGACAGAATCGGACTCCTCTAATTCTGCCTGTCGAGGGCGCACATCGGCAAACCGCATCAGAACGTTAACGAGCTCCTGGTGTCCGAGCTGGAACGGGGTTGCCGTGAGGAAGAGCATGCGATCAAAGGCGTGGGCCATGGCCCCGTCCCCGGTGCGCATCTCGCCTTCGCTCTCCCACGGGCGCAACTGGCGCGCCGGCCCTGCGTCCGAATTCTTGAGGTGGTGAGCCTCGTCGAGAATCAATAGAGGCGAACGCCACTTCGCCTGACGAAGGATATCAGACCAGAGAGCACCCTCAATCTCTCGGAGCTGTACCCTCACAGCCTTGATGCGCTCTGTGACTCGCGCTTCAGAGCCAACGGCTCGTAGTGGCATAGCCTTGAGCGCTTCCGCGAGCGGTCGCAAGTCAAGGGCTTCACGCCTCACGGCGCGCACCACCGCCTTCGGCACCGGATCGTCGCGAAGATGGCGATCGGAATTCGGAACGGCACCGTTATACGTGTCCATCCAATGCGCGGGGTCTGTTTTAAGCAGCAGTTCCCAAAGATCCGGTCCAAGTTCATGCGCGCGCTCTTCGCCAACCGCTGAGATCAGCTGCGCGAGGAATCGGTGAATCTGCTTCTTCACTTTGCTGAGCTGCACTCCGCGACCATGCCGCCCAAGTGTCTCTGCAATTAGCGCTAATCGAATCCACTTGTCTGTCTGCTTCCGGCTCATTGCCCCCTGAGCTAGGAAGATGATATGACTACGTCTCGCCGGCGGATCATCGAGTAGGCGCATCAATTCGATGCTGTGCCGCGCCACGCCGTACCGGATTGCGTTCCGCCCCTTCAACTGCGCGGCGTCTGACGACCCCATCTCAACTGCGATTCCCTGATCCACATAAAGAGAAGCAAATGTCCCAAGGTCGTTGACCCACTTGGTAATCAACGCCGGCGGTGCCATGACAATTACGGGTCCACTAGATTCCGTCACGCTCACCGAATACGCGACTCCGAGCGCCACGAAGGTCTTTCCCATGCCGACTTCATCGGCGAGGATCACTCCCGGCTGATTCTGAAAGCGTCGCAGAATGTCATCTACTTCGCTACGCTGCCGCTGCTGGTCTGCAGACTCCACTCGCTCGTTCAGCCGCCGTCCGAGGCGGAGAGACTCTGGAGCAGCGAATCGCTTCGGTGTCATTGAGCACCTCGTGCGATGCGCGACCAGAATCCGAACACGGATTGGCCAACCAGCTGTTCGGTAAAGGCGAGATCCCGCTCAAGATCGTGCACCAGACCGCGCAAAAATTCGTCGAGTGTTCCCTTCACCTTTGCCTTCGGTAGCGCGCCAGGCGAGTCGTTGAACCGAACCTCGCGTAGCACAATCAACAGATCGGCGGCGCTGAGTAGCGCTTCCGTTGGGTCTGAGGCGGCTTCGGCCTCGCGAACAAAGCGTCTGGCCACTTCCTTGGGCCCAATCATTCCCCGAAGTCGCCAATCGAGGGCGTGCTCGCTCCACACGGGCCGTTCCAGATTCGCTCGAACATTCGCCATGAGTCGAGCGCGTGAGCGAATCCGGTAGAGAAAGGTCTCGCCGAGGTCATGACGACGTAGGGGGTCGAGGTCGGCTGGCGTGGCTTCGTCGAGCGCATCATCATCGCTCCCCATCAGGTTCTGCGCTCTCAGCCAGTGACGAAGCTCGGCGCTCGGATTGGTGGCGGCCAGAAGGCGGAGCATTTCCTCGCTGCTCATTCCTTCGATATCTACCGGAGCCGGGAGCTCAGTGGGGTCTTCCACATTCACCGGGAGGATTCCTAGGTGGTCCTCGTCCCAACGCACTTGTACCGTATCAGGGGGGTGCGAGCGCGTCCATGGAACGACTGCAATTGCGGAACCGCCAACCCGACCAGCATCCAACAGAATCTCTGCATCGGATCCGGTTGTCCAGATCTCCCACCGTGCAGGGAGTGCATCGGGCTTCATTGAGAAGGTCAGGAGCTTGGACTCTCCCGCGCGGTAGGTGACCGACAGGAATCCAAGCGGGACGCGATCGCTCTCCGCCATCTCCTCCCCGTCTTCCATTCCGCCACCTGTCCACTCGGCGCCATCTACATCTTCTACCGTCGTCACGTTCGGCCACACGGCCTCCAGTGCGCCAGCGTCTCCCCTCCCGTCTCCAGATCGGACGAGCGTAACGAGATTCGCTTCGGCATTCCGTCGTCCTCCAGTGCCCAGACCGGCGGTCGTGAAATTCGACGATCCGACAATCAGTGCGATGTAACTATCATGCGAGAGCCTGAGCATCTTCGCATGCCATTCGCGTCGATTACCCCCTTCGTCCACAGGCGGAAGCGTGGCCACCTCAACTTCCGATGCGTAATTGCGCGCCTGAGCAACGAGGGCGCGGGGAGCGAGCAGTCGTGGAACCTTCGATCCAAGGGGCGTCGCAGAGGGGACAGCAATGCTGATCCTACGCTTGATACCTCGTCCCATACCGGTTCCGAGCGCACGCATGGCTGTTCGGTCTGAGTCGGCCTGATCAAAAAATGGCGAGGCGATCGCCACTCGAATCGGAGCGTATCCGCCAATCCTCTTGCAGTGCGCCATTGCTTCGGCGAGTGCACCCCGCGGGTCAGCACTGCCCCCAGTTGATGGAAGCGTGCACGTTAGACGGCGATGCAACTGACGGCGGGAAGGTGCCGGTGCCCAATCGCGCACGCGGGCCTCCGCTTGGCCGATGAACAGCACTGCCCGAGTCTTCGGCGCCGATTCGGGGACGAAGTTCAACAGCGCGGTCAAGAACTCGGTGCAATCGTTCCAGAGATCGCGCTCGCTCTCTTCAGGAGTGAAATCGACAGCGACCGCGACCTCCTGATTCGCTCGGTAGCCCGGTTCGGTGAGATTGGCGGAGCTGATGATCAACCGAACCTGAGAGGTCCATACCAGAAGAGAGAGCTTCGCGTGTTGGATTCCGGACGGGAGGCGCACGGAGAGGACATCCCAACGCATTGAGTGCCCAACGCCGGCATTCTCCTGCTCCACCATTACCCCTGCGTAGACGGGGCCGAGTGCGTTCTCCCGTTCGAGGGTGAACGCGAGTCCGTCTCGCTCTGGCGTTGAGTCAATTCCGAGGAAGCGTCCAAGACACTCCTCCTCAAAAATGGTCGAGTTGAACGTGAAGGTGGTGGCGAGGCAGCCAACCGCATCGCCTGCACCCTGAGGAGGTCGCCAGAGATCAAGCAGGGTCCCCGTCGTTGACTGCCGCTTCTTCCGGCTCATGCGAGGTCCTTACGGAAGCGGATGATGGGAGCAGCTCGATAGTCGTGCAGGTACGTGCCTGGCGCTGGTTTCCAGTCCTTCAGATGATACATCGTTCGCAAGAAGAAACGGCTATCGTCGAGCCGGTCAAACCAGGAGCGCTTTCCGCCCGCTGACTTCTGTTGCTGGATGTGCACGTGATGATCAACCAACGTGCGTGCAAAGGCCTGAGGAGCGAGGCGCTCCCCAAACTTGGAGAAACGGGAAGTGAAGAGAGCGGCCTGTGCGGCGAGGTCACTGCCAATGTCTGTCAGCGCGCGCTCGGTCGAGGCGAACTGCGAGGGAAGCGCGGTGACAATCTTCTTAAACGGCTCATTGGAGCTGAGCTCATCGACGCTAATGGTCCCAGACTCTGAGGCGACAAGGCGCATGACGTCGAAGGCGTCCTGTAGAGAACGCGCAAAGAGTTCGTACTCTTGGATCGCGGACAGCAGCGCGCGGTACTCCGGCACGGAGTTACGAAGCGTATCGAGGAGTTGCGCATCCAGAGCATCCTCATCCGCGAGACGGATCAGGTTCCACATTGAGGGAAGCGCGCCCAGCGCTCGCTCGCCAGTTTGGAGCAACATCTGCTTAAGGACGTGCTTCTCCCGAACACGGATATCATCAGGATCGAACGCTTCGGCTAAGGCATCCCAGTCTGCCTTGGCGAACTGGGGCATGGTTCGCTGCGCAGTCGCCCCGACGCAGCGTTTGACGGCTCGTGCCCACCGCTCAATCAGCTGGAGCGCTGCCGTCTCCCCTCCGTGCGGATAGTCTGCCGCCCACGCGGCAATCAGGCGCTCTGCACCCTCACGCGGCTGAAGGTGGATATCAATGATCCCCAGATGAACCGCGAGTCTCTTGTAGACGCCGTGGAAACCGAAGACGCGCGGGGTTTTGAGATAGCTAGCTGCGTCCACGTACCCGTACTTATCAACCGCTCGGCGGACCACCTGCACCCCGGCGACACCCGCGGCTACTCCGTCTGTGCCCGCCGCTCGTACGAAGGATTCAATAACAAGCCATTCCCAAGCCAAAAACGGGGCGGAGTCGGTGCTAAGTGTGGTGGCCTTTATGTCCTCGAGAACCCGAGTGCCCACGGCGATTGCCGTGAGGAATCGGATTCGCTGCATGCGTTCGCGCACCCCGGGGACGAGGCGCACTGCGAGTTGGTCTGCAATCTGGTAAAGACCAACCGGATCGAGCGGGCCTTCGCTTGTACCTGGTGGGTCGTAAGCAGTGAGGAAGGGGAAGTCAGGCTTGGTCACTTGGGATGCCTGAGGGTGCGCAGACGTGTCTCCCCGAAATAGGTGCTTGGGAACGAGCGGAGACCCTCACTCGTCACCTCCGGCACTCAATTGGACCACTGACCAATGCGGCGCGATAGTCGTCTCGGTGCAAGCTCGCGCCTGTCGTCTGAAAATAGCTTTCCCAGAACCGCCGAGCCCTCACAGCCCGTGTGCTGCCAGTTTCCACGCCGAGCGCCATAATGCAGACCCCGCCAAAGGATGGCAGGAGTCCGAGCTCCTTCTGTACAGCAAGCCAAGACGGCGCGGGAATCCTCTCGATTCGCTCAAACTGGAGTTCAGGAGTCGAGTGCAGCATGTCGGACAAGATGATAATGGTAGGTTGCTGCGGATTCCCGCGGACGTAGTCGCCAGCACGGCGCAGTGTGGCGAGGAGGTCCGTCCAGCGAACCTCGCGTACTCCGGCGGTATCCGAGACTATTGAACCGAATCGCATCAACGCGCGCTTCGAATTGCCGCTCACAATAGCGTCGCGTCGACTTGGGCTACCCGGGCTTTCCGGTGTGGGCATCGTTCGCGCAAACTCACGAATCCGATCGCGATCGCTTTGCATCACCTCAAGGATTCGGAGCTGATCTCCCCAGCTGAGCTGATAGACTAGCCGCTGCAGAACGATCCGCATGTCAGCGAGCTGCTGGACCGATCGGGAGCCAGACCGGTCGACTAGTACAATGAAGTGCTGCGGTGTCCTGCTCGGTTCCGGCGCACTCGATGCTTGGGAGGGCGATAGCGAGAGAAGTATGAGCGCGAAGCAGATCAAGATGGTGCTCGAACGCTTCATGCGGCCACCGGCTCACTGCGCGCGAGCGGAGCGCTGCCTGAGTAGACCGCTGCTGCAAGCGTTCGTAGTTCAGCGACAAGTGCGTCAACGCCCTCAGGCCGAACAAGGTCCAACGCTAACGGCAATGGGGGAAGGTCAAGCACGGTCGCGCGTCGAAAAGACGCAATGGACTCCGGATGCAATCCGCGAATACGCGCGTTCGTCGAGCGCCAGCGAGGAATAATGGATTCGAGGCGTCTTCGCTTCGCCTCATTCGTCGCCAAGGGACGTGCGCGCAGAAGACTTTGCAATCGTTGCGAGGCTAACTCACCTCTCGCGATCTGGTCGCGCGCCTCAACGCTCCTTCGCAACGTAGACTCGCGAAGGGTCACGCACTTCTCTTTGAGCCGAGGCATGTCAGGGTGCTCGCCCATAGTGTCAGAAATGTCGTGCTCGTCGCTCATGTAGCCAACAATGAGAGCGCAGCACACAAGGCTGATATTCAGGATTAAGATGCCGTTGTTGTTTGATTCAATTGTATCCGCGAAGAATTGCACCTCCTCCAACTGAGAGATGGTTGCCTGCAGTGTGCCCTTCCGAAGATCGTCGCTCTCACTAGGCATCTCGCCTTGAATCAGAAGTGAGTCTTCTCGAGCGCCGAGTGCTCTTAACTGCTTTTCAACACTGTCAATCCGTCGCGTAACAAGTTCACTCGCACTTCCACGCGACGAATAGAGAAAACCTAGGACCGCAACGGTTCCGATTCCACATGACCAAACCAGAAAACGCTTCTGTCTGTGAAGCGATTCGATGCTGCGTGAAGCAAACGGGTAGTCCGCGGCTCGCATAGCGTACAGCGGACGCAGTGCCTTGCCAAGATTCTTGGAGAGCACATAGAGAAGCCCTACTACCACAAGCGCCAGCACCGTACCTTCTACGTAGCTGAGCACCTCAAGCGCGGCGGTTTTGATGCCGGCGCTCCACCCGCTTTGGGCGGCTCGGGCGATATAGTCCTTCATGGCGCTGTCGACTTCGGCGGAAATGGGCCAGATGATGCGGAACACCGGCTGATTCGCAATGAACTCAACCGTGACGAGCAGAGTGGCAAATAGTGTGGCACTGCGTGGCGTCATGTATGACTTGTAACGGACCGGGCCAGGATTGGTTGCCATCTGCTGGCGAATGTCTTCGATCTTCTGCTCGGAGTCACGCAGCTGCTCATTAGTCACTTGAAGCTCAAGGACCGCTCCGCGCGCGAGTCCGAGGCGCGCGGAAATCTCAGCGGCAGAAGCATCGATCGCGTCCTGAGTCTTTACCTCACTTCGCGTTGGCCAGCGCTGCCAGAGCTCACCACAACGACTCTCCAGCATCTGTTCGGGAGGCAAAACCTCAGCGCCCGATTCAGTGAGCGTTGGGAGGTTCTCGTCTGCCCAGTCAGACGCCAGCCGGTCGGCCTCGCGTTCGATCTCATTGACTTCGCGCTCGAACCAGTAGTCAACCGATTTTTGAACGTCGTGAACTCCTGAGAACGTGCCACTCTCCTCGGCTTCCTGCGGCTCGTCCGGAGGCTCGGGGGGCTCGGGGGTCTCGAAGATGAAGGGATGGGCTTCTGCACCCGCTGGGGTGCTGGCTGGTACCGGTTTCTCGGAGACTACGTCGTTATCCATCCGATCCTCGCGCAGGGTGTGAAGTGTCAGGATAATCTGGGGGTCTGACAGGGAGCGCGCCGTTAATAACTCCGGGCGTTAACGGTGAGCGTTAATTTCGCAAGCCGGATCTCTCCGCAAGCTTACCCCCGGAGGCTACATCGTAAGTTTGACTTTCTCGTCGCCCTCGGAGGGGATATGAGGCAGTCGAAATTCAGTGAAACGCAGATCGTGGCGATCCGGCAGGAGGCGGAGGCGGGACGGCCGATCGCCGCAGTGCTCCGGAAGCACGGGATCAGTCGGCCGACCTAGTTCAACTGGAAGGCGAAGGACGGGGCAGCTCGGTGCCGGAGCGCCGCCGATTGCGGGAACTCGAGCAGGAGAATGCCAAGCGCAAGCGGATGTACGCGGATCGGGCGCTCGAGCACGCCGCGATCAAGGATGTGGTGAGCCGAACACTGGAGGGCCGTCTGCGCGACGGGTCGTCGCGGCGCTGTTGGTGCTCGTCGCCCAGCAGACGAAGTGGGGCTTCTGGCGCTGCTTCGCCACGCTGCGGCAGCGCGGCCAGTGGGGGCACTGGAAGCGGGGGTATCGCGTGGACTGCGCGCGCCGTCTCAATCGGCCGCGGCGCGGGAAGAAGCGTGTGCTGACGCGCCCGCGGCTGGCGCTGGAGGCCCCGGCGATCCTGAACCGGACCTGGGCGCTCGACTGCATGGGCGACACGCGGTACGACGGACGCTGCTCTCGGACGCGTAAGGTGCTGGAGGAAGGCCATCGCGAGGCGCTGGCGATCGAAGTGAGCACCTCGCTCCCCAGTGTGCGGGTGGTGCGGGGACTAAAACCGCTGGTATCGCTGCACGGCGCCCCGACGATGCGGCGGTGTGATAATGGCTCGGAATTCATCGCGGCGGCCTTGGCGCGGTTGGGCGAGCCACCCGGCGTGGTGCGCCATCATATCCAGCCTGGGACGCCGAATCAGCACGCGTATATCGACCGCTTCCACACGACCTCCCGGGATGCGGGGCTGGATGCGTGGGTCTTCACGTCGCTGGCGGAGGGGCGGCAGGTGACCGAAGCGTGGCTGGAGATGTCCAACACCGAGCGGCCGCATCGCCGTCTCGGCCGAGTGCCGCCTCGGACCTATTGGCCGAGAACCCATGCGGCCTGAGAGTCTAGCGTTGGACTGTATCCTTGACGGGTAAGCTTACGGT
>Ga0163144_10022426_pt1 | contig 12509 bp, 10 predicted proteins | sample OliLak19BULKMAT1_FD_123175 | JGI IMG/M metagenome (GOLD analysis project Ga0163144, IMG submission 123175) | Freshwater microbial mat bacterial communities from Lake Vanda, McMurdo Dry Valleys, Antarctica - Oligotrophic Lake LV.19.BULKMAT1 | ecosystem: Environmental > Aquatic > Freshwater >... | reverse complement strand
CGATCTACGCCTCGCGCCAGCGTTGGACACGGTGGCACAGCTCGCGCGAGACCAGCGACATTTCGACCTCGTTTTCATCGACGCCGACAAGGTCAACTATCCCGCGTACTACGCCGCGTGCTGGGACCTGCTCGTCGAAGGTGGCCTATTCGTCGCCGACAACATGCTGTGGAGCGGCAAGGTCGTCTCGCCGACGACACCCGAGGACCACGCGATAGCGCGCCTGGGCGACATCATCCACGCCGACGCGCGCGTCGACCATGTGCTCTTGTCGGTGCGCGACGGCATCATGATCGCACGCAAACGCTTTGCGTCACCGTAGCCTGGCGCATTACAATGTTCGGCGATGAGCTCCGTGCTTGCTGCGCCGCGACCCGATGCCCATGTCGCGCTCGCCACGGTCCGTCGCGCGATCGCGGAGGTCATCCGCGGCAAGGACGACGTCATCGATCTCGCCCTCGTCACGCTCGTTGCGGCCGGGCACCTGCTCATCGAGGACATCCCCGGCGTCGGCAAGAGCACGCTCGCACGCACGCTCGCGCAGGTCGTCGGTGGCGAGTTCCGTCGCATCCAGTTCACCAGTGATCTGCTGCCCGCGGATCTGATCGGCGTGTCGGTACTGCGGCCCGATCTCGATCGCGGCGAGTTCCGGCCCGGCCCCTTGTTCGCGAACTTCGTGCTCGCCGACGAGATCAACCGCGCCCCGCCGCGCACCCAGAGCGCGCTGCTCGAGGCGATGGGCGAGCGCACCGTGTCGGTCGACGGCATCAGCCACATACTCGGGCTGCCGTTCATGGTGATCGCGACGCAGAATCCGACCGAGCACTACGGCACGTATCCGCTGCCCGAGTCGCAGCGCGATCGGTTCATGCTGCGGCTCGAGATGGGCTACGCGGTCGCGGACGTCGAGGCGGAGCTGCTCGCTGGCAAGGGCGAGTCGAGCGCGGCGCCGCTGGCCGTGTGCACGCTCGATGCGATCCTTGCCGCGCAGGCCGGCGCACAGGAGGTGTTCGTGCACCCCGATCTCGCCGCGTACGCGCAGCGGGTGATCCACGCGACGCGCAACCACGCGTCGGTGCGGCTCGGGGTCAGCACACGCGGCGGCATCGCGTGGGTGCGGGCCGCTCGTGCCCGCGCGTGGATCGACAAGCGCGCGCAGCTGTCGATCGACGATCTGCACGACCTCGCAGTCCCTACCCTCGCGCATCGATTGATCGCGTCGGCGGCGAGCGACGACGGCGTCGCGGTCGCGGCCGAGCGCGTGCGTGAGATCGTCGCCACCACGCCGGTGCCGCGGTAACCGATGGCTGCGAAAGCCGGGCGCAAACGCGGCAAGCCGTCGCTGTTGCGGCGGGCGCTCACGGCCCGCGGGCGCAGCCTCGAGATCACGCGCGCGGGCTGGCTGTTCATCCTGCTGACGCTCGCGGTCGGGTTTGCGGCGATCAACTCCGGTGCGAACCTGCTGCACGCGATCTTCGGCGCCCAGATGGCGCTCATCGTCGGCAGCGGCATCCTCAGCGAATCGATGGTGCGCCGCACGGTCGCGCGGCGGGCCGCAGCCGGCGAGATCTTCGCGGGCCAGGCCGCGGCGGTCTACGTCGACCTGAGCAACATCGATGCGCGCGGCGAGGTGTTCTCGGTCAGCGTCGAGGACGACGACCGTCTCGCGACCGACGACGCGTGCGCGCCGGTGTTCGCGGTGCGCATCGGTGCGGGCAAGACGGTGCGCGTGCCGACGACCGTCGTGCTCGCGCAGCGCGGTCGCCATCCGATGCCGGCGGCGGTGGTCGCCACGCGATTCCCGTTCGGGCTGTTCGTGAAGCGCCGCGAGCTCGCGCGCGGCGAGCCGCTGCTCGTCTACCCGCGCATCGTGCCGATGCCGAGCGCGCACGCCGACGATCCACGCACCGAGATCGGTGATGCGCCGAGTCGGCGCTCGCGTGCCGGTGAGTTCTTCGCGCTGCGTGAGTACCGAGACGGCGACGATCTGCGGCGGATGCACTGGCCGGCCGTCGCTCGACTCGGTCGTCCGGTCGTGCGCGAGCTCGAGGCCGACGGCGATCGCCAGCTCGTGCTCGACCTCGCGCCAGGGCGCACCGGCGAGACCGAGTTCGAGGCGCGCGTGCAGGAGTGTGCGTCGCTCGCCGTCGCCTCGCTTTCTCGGGAGGGCGTCGCCGTCGGGCTGCGCTACGGCGGCGAGATGTTGATCGCGCCGGGCAGCGGCGACGAGCAGCGTCGCCGCGTGCTCGAGGCGCTCGCGCTCGTGGGGGACGTCGCATGATCGACACCAACACGCCGCTGTTGCGCCTGCGCGATCGCATGAGCTTGTTGCAGGTCGTCATCGCCGCCGCGACGGTCGCGATCGCCGGCGGCATCGCCCCGACCTCGCTCGCGCTCGCCGCCGCGCTCTCGGCCTGGGCGTTCATCCGTCCGCTGCCGCCGCAGACGTCGAAATCCACCGAACGCGCGTGGACGCTGCTCGTCGCCGCCGCGCTCATCGCGACGATGGCCCGCGCGGTGCTCACCGCGGAGATCCTCGACGCCGGCCTCGACTTCCTGCTGCTGCTCGTCGTGCAGCGACTGTTCAATCGCCAGCGCGCGCGAGAGCACATGCAGCTGTTGTTGCTCGGCTCGCTGTTGCTCGTCGCCGGCGCCGTCATCAACGTCGGCATCAACTATCCGCTGCTCTTCGCGGTGTACCTCGTCATCGCCGCGATGACGCTGTTGCTCAACCACCTGGTCGCCGAGGGCGAGCGGCTCGGCCCGCGCACCGCGGCCACGCTGGCGCGCGAAGGGATCCGCGCGCGTGGCCTCTTGTGGCGCGCAGCGGGTCAGGTCGCCGCGATCGCGGCCGTCGGCGCGATGATCACGTTCGTCGCGTTCCCGCGCTGGGGCGTCGGTGCATTCCTGCGCGGCGGCATGTCGCGCGACAGCAAGAGCGGCTTCTCGAGCACCGTCGAGCTCGGCGACTTCGGACGGATCAAGACCGACGCGACCGTCATCATGCGCATCCAGCCGCAGTCCGGCTCCTGGGGTCCGCGCACCGACTGGCGATTGCGCGGCAGCAGCTTCGACGCGTACGAGCGCGGCAAGTGGTTCCACGATCGCGACGTCGAGGCGACGCTCGGCTTCGGCGGGCCCTCGGGCTTCCGACCGATCGGCGATCTGCGCGGCTCGTCGCAGCTGGTGCCGAACCGCCGCGCGCTGCCGCAGATCGTCGCGGTGCCCGGCTTCGCGGCATCGACCGCTGCCCTGCACGCGCTCGTCACGCTCGAGGACATCGGCGTCGACGTCGTGTTCGTCGCGAGCGAGCCGCTCGGCGTGCGCCTCGCCCCGCGCGGTCCGATCGAGCAGCGCGCGCAGATGCGAGGCGGTCGCAGCGACGAGATCCGCATCGACAAGCCGCCGGGTCCGGTCCGCTATCAGTTCGTGTCGCGCATCGGCACGCCGACCGAGGACGAGCTCGACGCAGTCGGCGATCCGGCGGTGCCCGATGCGTTCGTGGCCTACACCCGGGAGATCGGCGGCCTGTCCGAGGAGGTGACGACGCTCGCGCAGTCGTTGACGCAGGACGCGACGACGCGGCACGCCAAGGTCAGCGCCGTGATGGATCACCTGTCGGGGTTCGCGTACACGCTCGACCAGCCGCAGTCGCAGCGCGTCGCGGACGGTGGCGATCCGCTCGAGGGATTCCTCTTCGACACGCAGGCCGGCCACTGCGAGTACTTCGCGTCCGCGGCGGTCGTGCTGCTGCGTCAGATCGGCGTGCCGACGCGGCTCGTCAACGGCTACTACGGCGCGCACTACAACAGCGTCGGCGAGTACTACGCCGTGCGGCAGGCCGACGCGCACTCGTGGATCGAGGTGTACTTCGGCCAGCTCGGCTGGGTGACGTTCGATCCGACACCACCGGGCGGACGCACCTCCGGCGACGACGCTCCCCTGTGGCCCGCGTTCTCGGAGTGGATGGACGCGGTGCGCAACGCGTACCTCGACTGGATCATCGACTACGACCTCGGCAAGCAGCTCACGCTGTTCGAGAACCTCGGGCTGCGCGATCGCGAGGCCGAAACCGCGGTCTCGCGCTGGCGGTGGGCGCTCGTCGGGATCGGTGGGGTCGTCGTCGGCGCGTGGATCTTCGGACGCGCGCGACGCTGGCGGCGGGTGCGATCGCGACCGGAGCTCGCGCTGTGGAAGCTCATCGCGACTTCGCTTGCGAAGCGCGGGTACGTCGTCGGCGACTCCGAGAGCCCGCGGCAATTCGGGCGGCGCGTCGCGGCGAGCGAGCCGACGATCGCGGATGCGGTCGTCGGCTTCATGACCACCTACGACGCGTGTCGGTTCGCGCCCGCGACGACCGCCGAGGACCTGATCGCGCTGCGCGAGGCTGCCCGCACCGTCGCGGCTGCGATCGCGACCGTGCGTCGACGCTGACCGCGAAGCCCCCTTTTGTCAGGAAAGTTGCAGCATCCTCGCGGCATGGTCGGATCCAGCCTCGTGGGCAAGGTCGCGCTCGTCACCGGCGCGAGCAGTGGGATCGGCGAAGCCATCGCGCGAATGCTCGCGGAAGCGGGGGCCCATGTCGTCGGTCTCGCGCGTCGCGGCGATCGGCTCGCGGCGCTGCGTGACTCGCTCGGGCCGGCAGCGCGCTTCACCGCGATCGAGTGCGACGTCCGCGACACGGACGCCATCGTCGCCGCGTTCGAGCGCGTTCGTGCCGCCACGGGCGGCGTCGACATCCTCGTCAACAACGCCGGCCTCGGGCGCGATGCCCCGCTGATGTCGGGCACGACGGAGCACTTCCGCGAGATGCTCGAGGTCAACGTGCTCGCGCTCGCCGTATGCACGCGCGAGGCGGTCGCGGACATGCTGCGGCGCGGCGACGCCGGCCACGTCATCCACGTGTCGTCGATGGCCGCGCACCGCGTGCCGCAAGGCGGCGGCATGTACTCGGCGACGAAGTACGCCGTGCGCTCGCTGCTCGAGGGCCTGCGCCAGGAGCTGCGCGCGCGCGGCAGCAAGATCCGCGTCGGTGCAGTGAGCCCCGGCTACGTGCGCACCGAGTTCGCGCAGGTGTACGCGGGCGATCCGACGGCGGCCGAGGGAGTGTACGGCCGCTTCACCGTGCTCGAGGCGCAAGACGTCGCCGAGGTCGTGCGCGGCATGCTCGTCGCGCCGCCGCACGTGCAGATCCACGACGTGCTGATGCGCTCGGTCGATCAGCCGGACTGAGTCGGCCGTAGATCTTCGGACTGGGCGACCCGCCGCTCGAAGGCGGGATCCAACGCGACGCGCACCAGGCCGCGCGCGAGCGTCGTCGCATCCGTCGATCGGTAGCGCTCACGCAGCTTGCCCCCACCGAGCAGACCTGCGAACGCGAGCACGCCGTCGCCGACCGCGGCACCGATGCGCTCCAGCGGCCGCGACTCCTCGCGATCGCTACCGGTGATGAACGAGGGCCGCGCGATCGTCCACGGTACTTCGCTCTCGCGCAGCGCCGCCTCGCAGCGCGCACGCGCAGCGACGTATGCATTCGTCGCGTCGGCCCGCACGCCCGCCGCCGACAGGTACACGAACCGTGGCAGCGGCGACAGCTTCGCCGCACCGTCGATCAGCCACTTGGTCAGGCCGAAGTCGACGCGCGCGTACGCCTGCTGCGCGGCCATGCCCTCGCTACGCGCGCGCGAACGCGTGGTGCCGAGCAGCGCGAACACAATCGTCGGTCGCTCGCGCTCGAGTGTCTGCGCGATCGCTTCGGCCTCCCACGGCGTGCGATCGACCCTCGCCCCCTGCCCTTCGAACCGAGCCGCATGCTCGGTGACACGCGCGGAGTCCGGGCGGATGTGGGCGATCGTCTCGATGCCCTGCGCCCGCAGCACCTCGACGACGGCGCGCCCCGTGTATCCGGTCGCGCCGGCGACGAACGCCCGAGCGGTGGCAGTCGTGGTCACCAGGGCCGCGAGCGTACCACCCGCGTCACGGCGCACAATTGCCAGGTACCTTCGCATGCGATCCATGGCCCGCACCGTCCACCTCGCATCGCGGCTCGCGATCGCTGCAGCGTCAGCTCTGGCAGTGGTACTGGCACTGGGCGCGACCGCCTGCCGCACGAAGCTCGAGCTGCCCGAAGACCACACCGAGACGACGCCCCCGGTCACGACCGTTCCACTGCCGGGCACCGCGACCGCGGATCGCCCCGCGGCCGATCCACCGCCGGGCGTCGCGAGGGTCGTCGACACGATCGATCCGGGCCGCATCCGCAAAGACGTCGATCGGCTCGCTGCGTTCGGCACCCGGCACACGCTGTCCGACACCGAGAGCACCACGCGCGGCATCGGTGCGGCGCGCGAGTGGATCGCGACGCGGATGCGCGAGGCATCGGTGCCGCGCGAGGGTGCGCCGCCGCTTTCGGTCGCGTTCGATCGCCATCGCATCACCGCCGACGGCAAGCGCGTGACCCGCGATGTCGACGTCGTCAACGTCCTCGCGACGCTGCCCGGCGTCGTCGAAGGCGCGGCGGCGCGGCACTACTACGTCGTCGCGCACTACGACTCGCGCGCGAGCGATCCACTCGATGCGACCAGCGATGCGCCGGGCGCGAACGACGACGGATCGGGGGTCGCAGTGCTGCTCGAGCTCGCGCGCATCCTCGCACCGCGGCGCCTCGACGCGACGGTCGTGCTCATGGCGACCGCCGGCGAGGAGCAAGGTCTGCTCGGCGCGCGCGCCCACGCGAAGGCTGCGGTCGCGCGCAAGGTCGACATCCGCGGCGTGCTCTCCTTCGACATCGTCGGCGATCCGCGGATGCCCGACGGGCCGGCGCGCGCCGACGTCATCCGTCTGTTCTCCGAGGGCTTGCCGGCGAACGCGTCCGACACCGCGGCGCTGCGCATGCAGGGCGCCGAGAGCGACTCGATCTCCCGCGAGCTCGCCCGCCACATCGCGACGCTCGCCGGCTGGCACGCGGCACCGGTGCGGCCGATGCTCGTCTTTCGCCCCGACCGATTCCTGCGCGGCGGTGATCACACGCCGTTCAACGAGCTCGGCATCGCGGCAGTGCGCTTCACCGAGCTCGGCGAGAACTACGATCGCCAGCACCAAGACGTCCGCACCGAGGGCGACCGTGCATTCGGCGACGTGCCCGAACTCGTCGATCCGCAGTACGTCGCCGGCGTGACGCGCCTCGCCGCGACCGCGATCCTCCACCTCGCGAGCGCACCGTCCGCGCCTACCGACGCGCGCATCGTCGCGAAGGAGCTCGGCCATGCCACCGAGCTGCGCTGGACGCCGGCACCCGAGGCGGACGTCGCCGGCTACGAGGTGGTGTGGCGCGCGACGACGGCGGGCGAGTGGGAGCACGTGCAGGACGTCGGTAAGGCGGGCTCCGTGACGCTCGCCGCCCACAAGGACGAGCACTTCTTCGGCGTGCGCAGCTACGACGAAGAAGGGTTTCGCAGCCAGGTCGCGTTCTGCGGCGTGGAGCGCTAGGGCGGCGATCAGTCACCGATCGTATCTGCGAGTGCCTGGCGCGTAGTCCTTCACGATAGCGCGTTGCGACGTGGATTCAAGCGGTACGCGACGGCACAATGTGCTCGTGCAGGCACGGATGACAATCCTTCGGCCGCGACGCTCGCCCACCCCGACGCCGGTGATGTTGTGCGCCGCCGCGGCGCTGGCGTGCGGTCCCGCGACGCAACCACTCCCCAGCGCCGCCCCGCAGATCAGCGCGCGCGATCACGTCGAGCTGCCGACCAGCGCGACGGCACCGCCTCCTGGGCACCCTGCGGCGGACGCCGCCACGCCACCGCCAGCCGTCGAAGCGCCCGCCGCCCTTCCGTCCGATCGGCTCGCGCCGTACTACTCCGTCGACGTCTCGGGCGGATGGGTCCGCGTCCTGATCCAAGGCAACGGCGAAGCCGATGCGCCGGCGCTCGAGCCCGTCGCGGCGACCGGTGAGACGCTGTGGCGCGGACACAGACTCGAGCCGGAGGTGCTGAAGTCGCTCGCGCCGATCCATATCGTCTCGACGCGTGGCGTCACGAAGGCCGAGACGTACGCAAGGTTCTCCGCCGACGCATACGAGGGGCGGTGGACCGTCGAGTATCGCGGACTGCGGGTCAAGGCGCCCGCCGTGGCGATGGCCGGCACGCCTTCGGAGCAGGCGACGCTGCGCGCGTCGCCGAAGCCGAAGCGAATCAATCGCAAGCACGCGTTGGCCCAGCGGCTGCGCGAAGAGGCGGCGCGGTCGAGCAATCCCTGGGATCCAGCGCGCGTCGCTTCGCTCACCAGCTACACCCTGCAGGAGGTGCCTGGTACGTTCCCGTCGGCGAGTCGCGTCGTGCTCGTGACGGCGAACAATCAGGATCCCGAGTCGTTCGACTACTGCACGCTCATCGTCACGCTCGACGCCGACGGGCGCGAGCAGCAGCGTGTCTTGTCGGCGATGATCGACGCAGCGACGGGTGCGGGCGATCTCGATGGCGATGGCTTCGACGAGCTCCTCGTGCGCGGCGAGGGCTATGAAGAGGCCGCCGAGTCGCTGTATCGATTCACGAGCAGCGGCGTCGCGCGCATCGAGCTGTGGGAATCCTCGCTGTGACCGGGGCGCAGTCGTCCGCTTGCTAGCGATCTCTCGGCACGCTCGCCGCGAGCGCGAACGCGGCCGCGAGCGTACCGTGCAGCCACAGCCCTGCGGTGCCGCGGTGACCGAGCAGCTGCAGCTCGAACCACGCGAACACGCCGACGACGAGCAACGCACCCCATCGCGCGAAGAAGCCGGTGTCACGCCGATGCGGCGGCACGCTCGGGCTCGCGACGCGATACACGAAGTACGCGACCGTGATGAACGAGAACCCGATGATCGACCACGGTGCTCGCACGCCGTGGGGCTCGCCGACGTTGCGCAGCACGATGAGCCCGAGCAGGACGACCTCGGTCTGCAGCAGCGCGACCCAAGCCCGCACCGCAGCGCCCGAGTACGCGCCACCGGTACGCGACGCGAAGACGACGGCGAGCGCGAAGCCGTGCGGTGCTCCGAGCACGACGGCCATCATCAGGCCGGACAGCCAGTCCTTGCCGATCGCCGCGAGCAGCTGACCGAGCAGCGTCTCGCTGCCGGTCTTGGTCAGCGGCAGTGCGATCGCACCGGCGAGTGCGGCGGCCATCAGCGTGACGCGAAACGGCAGCCTGCAAGCACCGAAGTCGGCAGTCATCCACGGATCCTACGCCACGCGCGAGCGCGGCGCGCGGTCCGGTGCGAAGCCTAGGCTGGTGGCTAGCCTGCGGGCGGCACGGCCGGCTCCATCACCATCGGCACTGCCGGCACGAGCGTCTTGTCCGGGTGCTTCGCGCGCCACGCGTCGATGTCCTTGCGCCGGATCTCCTGCAGCTCGGAGTCCTTGCGCCCGAGCTCGTCGAACGCCTGCGACAGCTCCTCGTCCGGCTGGCGATCGGACAGCGCCTTGACCGCGATCATCGACTCCATGATCGCGCCGGCGATGCCGCCCTTGCTACGCACGAACAGGCCACCGCGCACGAGCATGCCTGTCGATTGCTTCGTGACGTTGCCCGCGAACGCGCCCCACGGCGCCGACACGGCGCGGAAGCCCTCGGACGTCTTCTCTTGTTGGGCAAGTCGCGCCTTGTCGACCTGTGCACGCGCCTTGTCGACCTCGCGCAGCTTCGCCTTGTACTGCTTGCTCTTGGGCACCTTCTCGTCACCCGGCGCCTCGACCGAGAACGACATCGGGAAGTCGCTCGAGGAGAAGCCGAACATCAACATGCCGAACAGCTCGGCGTCGACGAGCCCACCGAACGCCGCGCCCGATAGCGAGGCGGCGGCGAGCGCCGACGACTGCGTGTGCTCGCCGACATCACCGGCCGTACCCCCGCCGAGTCGCTTCGCGAGCCCGGGATCCGTGCTCGCGACGAGATGATGCCCCGCGACCGACACATGCACCGTCCGCCACTTCGGGAACGTCATCACCCACGCGCCACCCTTGTCCTTGCGCAGCGTGAACTCCTTGCTCTTGCGCTTCTTCAGCTCGGCGATCGCGCGCGTCCCGATCCGCTCGAGCAACGCCGTCGCCTTCGCCGCATCGGCGAGCTCGACGTCGAGCGCCATGCCGATCGAGTTGCGATCCTTGTCGGTACCGGTGAGCTTGCCGTCGAGCGTGACCGCGATGCCGGCGGTGCCGGTGAGCAGCGGTCGCAGCTCGGCGTCGAGATCGAGACCGATCTCCTTTTTCAGCTCGGTGTTCGCCTCGGCCCAGCTCGCGCCCTCGGTCTGCAAGAACAGATCGAGCAGCCCGATAAGCTCGGCGGGATCCGACGCCGCCGTCAGCATCACGATCGGTCGCCCCGACAGCGCCTTCGGCAGCGCCGGGCTGCCCGGATGATTGCGCACCGCTTTCATCGGGATCGCCTCGGCACCGAGCTCGAGCTGGCCCTCACCGACGAGACCGCCGGGCTTCGCCGACACCGACCACACCGATCGACCGGCGCTACCGATCAGCTTCTCGATGAGTGCCTTCTGGGCGTCGCGGCGCTTTTTCCACGTGCGCTCGAACTCGTCCATCTCGGCCGCTTGGCGCTCGAGCTCCGCGATGCGCTCGGGCGTTGCGCTCTCCTTGCGCGCCTTCGCCAGCTCGTCGCGCGCCCAGTTGCTCGACTCGGTCTTCGCATCCTTCTCGCCCGCGAGCTGCCACAGCCTGCCGACGTCGATGTACGTCGTCCAGTCGGCGGGCGCGAGACCGCCGGTCGCCTTGCGATATTTCTTGTCGTTGCCGAGCGCGAGGTTTGGATCTGCGGTCGCAATGCGCAGCGCCGGATCGCCCTTCGGCCCGCCGCCGTCTTGCAGCACGAACATCGCGAGCGGACCACGCAGCACGAGGCCGACCTTCTGCCCGTCGAGCCGCAGCACCTCGGCGCCCGACATCGGCACGCTGACGATCTCGAGACCCTGGCGCTTGATGCTCTCGACCGCGAACTGGCGGAAGCGCCCCGGGTCGGACAGCGTCCAGTAGAAGCCGACGACGAACGGATCGACGCCGATGATCGCGACGCCCATGCGCCCACCGGTGTCGACACCGATTCGCGTCAGCTCCTTCGGGTCGAGCAGATCGGCACCGGCGCCGCGCGAGAGCTCGCCGACGATCTCGGCGTGCTCCTTCGGGAACTGCTTCACGAGCGCATCGCGACCGATGATCTCGGCGAGCCGCGCGGGCCCGGCGATGTCCATCACCATCAGCGTGTCCGGCGGCAGCACCTCGACGGCGCGCGTGATCGGTGCGAGCGGCGTCATCGCGTCGCCACCACCAGTCAGCGCGCCGCCCGATCCACCACCACCGTCGGGTGCGACCGGCCCGCGTCCGGGCTTGCACGAGAGCATCAACGAAACGGCGATGGGAACGATCGCGAGGCGGCGGAGCATGCGGGCCAAGACATAGCACGAGCCTCCGACCCCCAGACCGGGTCAGGCCTCGCGTACGATGTTCTTGCGCAGCCGCTCGGTCGTGGCCGCGATCGCGGCGATCTCCGCCGCGGAGAAACCCGCGAACGCCTCGTCGAGCAGCGCGTTGCTGACCGCGATGAAGCGCGGCAACGCCCGATAGGCCTTCGGTGTCGGCGCGACGAGAACCGCACGTGAATCTGCCGGGTCGGAATCGCGGCGCACCCAGCCGGCTTCGTGCAGCGCGTGCACGAAGCGGCCGACCGTCACTTCGGACAGCGCGAGCAGGCTCGCGAGCTCTCGCGCCCGCAGCGGTTTTTTCGCCTGGAACAGCACCATGAGCGCGCCGGCCTGCGCGGGCGTGACCTCGCGCAGATCCTGGGCGGCGAGCAGGTCCTGGGCATGGCGCTCGATCTCCCGTTGGATACGGCCGAGGTTGAGGTACGCCTCGGCCTGCACGCGGCGGCGTGCGATGTGAGTTCCCGTGCCCATCGACCCGCTTGCCGCGAGATACTAAGCATGCTTAGTATCTCGCGGCAAGCGCAAGGAGTTTACCGAATGCCCGACGCATACCTGTTCGACACGGTCCGCACCCCACGAGGCCGCGGCAAAGAAAATGGATCGCTGTACACAGTGCGACCGATCGATCTGCTCGCGTCGTCGCTTCGGGCGCTGCGCGATCGCAACAACCTGCCGACGGATCAGGTCGACGACGTCGTGATCGGCTGCGTGACGCAGACCGGCGATCAGGGCGCATGCATCGCGCGCTTCGCCGTGCTCGAGGCCGGCTATCACGTCGACGCCCCCGGCGTCACCGAGAACCGCTTCTGCGGCTCGGGCCTGCAGGCGGTCAACACCGCGGCCGCGATGGTCGCCTCGGGCTACTTCGACATGGTCGTCGCCGGCGGCGTCGAGAGCATGTCGCGCGTGAAGATGGGCAGCGACGGCGGTGCGATCTGGGATCCCGCGACGCAGTGGAACGTCGGCTCGGTGCCGCAGGGCATCAGCGCCGATCTGCTCGCGACCTTGAACGGCATCACGCGCAAGGATGCCGACTCGT
>Ga0163144_10022425_pt1 | contig 12509 bp, 3 predicted proteins | sample OliLak19BULKMAT1_FD_123175 | JGI IMG/M metagenome (GOLD analysis project Ga0163144, IMG submission 123175) | Freshwater microbial mat bacterial communities from Lake Vanda, McMurdo Dry Valleys, Antarctica - Oligotrophic Lake LV.19.BULKMAT1 | ecosystem: Environmental > Aquatic > Freshwater > Lake... | reverse complement strand
TGCTCTAAAGGTTGATATTATATTCGGTAGCAATGGGTCTTGACCTATTGTCTAAAAAGATACTAAGATACTCACATCAAATTATTAATTAAAGATATTATCAATGAAAGATATTATTAATGGAAGATAGAAGCCGCTCCAATGAAATGTTGGTAATATTTCTGTCATCAGATGATAATGTAAAACACTCTGTTCTGTAGGGTGTCCAATACTTGCCACCGTAATCTTTTTCGTTATCTTGGTAGAGAATTATAGTTTTGACCTTGAAACACGATGCTATGTGTACGATTGCTGTATCTGGCGTAACTACCAAATCACATCTCGAAATTACATTCGCAACATAATCCAAGTCTGGGTTGTAATCCATTACAAAAAATCTGTTTTTGTACTCAGACATATTCAATGTTTTAGAAATTCCAACAATGATATTATTAAGATAATCAAATCTATCTTTGGTAGTTGACAGTATTATATTAAAATTCTGTTTCTGATTTAGGAGTATATTTTTTATCAATTCAATATTATTCTCAATTCCCCAAAATTTCTCTTTACTCGAACCAAAAAGATTAATAAAAATAGTTTTATTAGATGGATTAGCTGCAAAATAATTATCTACATTATAATATGTTTTGAAATTATACTCAGGCGAAAAGTCTAGACTTGTTAAGTCCAAACTCGTTAAGTCCAGACTTGTTAAGTCGATATTTTCTATCGCTTCATTGTCATTGTTATCTATATTTATACTATTAAAAAATGGCTTAGTTAATTCTGCAATTCTATCAATTATATGATATTTGTCTTTGGCAAGCAAGTCTAAAGTTATATCATAATTGACTTTTTGTCCTTTGGGGTTGATTTTATTTAATCCTACACTTTGCTTGGCATTAATAAATTTAATAAATAATTCACTTGTCCGCGAATAATTATCAAACAAATCAATTATATATTCATATTTTTCATTTCTTAATTGAGATATAAGTTTAATAGAATTTATAAGTTTTTTGTCATAATGAAAAACTTTTTTCACATAATTTTCTATTAAATGTTTTGCAAAATAATTTTTGTTACCCAAAATTATGTGTATCTCAGCTTTTGGCATCAAAATACTAAAATTTCTAATTATTCCAGTAGAAATTATTAGGTCGCCGAGTCTGTCTTGTCTTAGAAGTAGTATTTTCATTGGTTAATTATTCACTTGTTATCAATTTACTTTCTATTAAGAGAAATGGCTTTTAATTTTATCAAAAATATAAGTCTCATTTTCAGTATTGTCAATTTTATTTATAATTAAGTAAACAATATTATTTTTATAATCAATTTCAATAAAGTCAATAAATCCTTTCAATAATTCATCATCAAAGAATTCATTATTAATCTTTGAGAATTTATAAATAGTCAATAATGTAACTTCCTCTTTATTGATTAGATTAGATACTTCATAAGTATAATAATTGATAGAGAGGTTGATATTGTCTTGCTTATAAAAATTTGTGTGTCCAAATGTGTTAGTTTTAAAATGATTTTCAAAATCGGTAAGATTATCAAAAGAAAATGAGTGTTTATTTAAATTGAAATTAACTATAAAAACTGGCTCGCAATTTATTTGAGTAATTGAATTGTTGCTTATAGTTGTTTTAATAATATTATTGTTATTCATCTCAAAGATTGATGAATAAGTAATTTCAACGTCATTATCTTTACAAATTTGCAACATTTGTTTATAAAGTAACTTTAGTCCCAATTTTGATAAATCGATTGATTGATTATAATCTAATACGTTTAAGGTAATAAATTCAGAAAAAACTCTTGGGTCACAATTATAAACGCCTTTTGTATCTGTAATTATATTGAGCTTTTTTGAATTGAAAAATTTACAAATTACCGCAGCAGTGAGATTAGAACTTTCCATACCCATAGTTGTAATTTCATTTTTCTCACTTTTGGCTATAAATCCTTGAGTAATAAATGTAAAATGTTCTTCATTTGATATAGTATTTGATATAGTATTTGAATTAACATTATTATAACCAACATTGTCTAATATTCTACTTAATTTTTTAAATGTTTGCTTTTCATCTATAAAGGCATTGTTATAGGTATCATTAGTTGTTACAAAATCAAAGGCACTTACTAAATTTATTTTATCGTAATTAGTACTAATATAATCATTACTATTATTAGTGTTAACTGAAGTAACGAGTTTATTTGAGTTAAGTATTTTAGATAATTCGATACTATAATTAATTGTATTTAAGGCGAATACCTCACCATAAGAAACAACTCTGTCCAAAGTCTTTGCACTATAAAGGTTCAAGTAACTCACATTTTGAAGTGTTTCATTAATTTCATCTAAAAATATTTCAAAACTCTGCTTAAATTTCGTTATTAGTGTGTTAATTAATTCATTTATAATTTCATTACTTTTAGAATCAATAATGCTTGATTGTTTTGATAAAATTAGATTATTAATTAAATTTAAGTGAAAATTATAAATTTGGTTCAAAATTTGTTGAACTCTTTTCTTTTGTTTTGTATCTTTTTTATTTAAACTGATATAATTATTAATAGATTTGTCAATTGACAATTCCAAACACTTCTTTAAATCTTTTGTATTTTTATCAAAAGCTGAAATGATAAAAAATGCAGAATTATTATAAGAAGATGAGTAGTTAGTAATATAATTAATTAACTGAGAAAATAATTCTGGTTTATTTATTTTACTTCCGCCTATTTTAATTATATCCATATAAATATTTTCCAAAATAAGTAAGATGACAAATTAGTTAGTATTGATAAAGAATTTTCGAGAATTTATTGAGAATTTAATGTTTAATTATTCAAGAAATTAAATTTGTTTTCAATAATAAATTCAAAATTAATTAAAAAATAATAAAAATATTTTAATATTTGAATAAATTATATTATTTTTGTTGATTAGAATAAATATAATGTCTATAATATAAATAAGATATACCACAAGGTAGTATTATTATGCTATTATACAGTAAAATTTTTCTCTTGTGATTTATATCCGATTCATTAAATTGGTTCTAATGAAAAATAGTTATAAAATATGTCAGAAATTAAAACTATAAAAAGAATTATTTTTAGGATTTAAAAAAAACTATATTTTTTTATTTGAGTTTGTAACTTTTAGAAAAAATTTATGTTATAGTAATAGTTGAAAGTATCTATAACGTAGAATTTTATTGGTAATGTTACTAAAATTTAGATTATATTTAATTATTAAAAAATTAAAACAATAATCAAAGAAAGCGTGAGTGTAGACACAAAGTGGTTTTTAGGTGAATTAATATAGTAAATACAAAAAATTTAGATTTTTTAAATAAAAATTAATTTTTTAAACAAAAAATCAAATATTTTAAAACAAAAAAACATTTTTTAAATTTTTTAATCAACAATTTTTAATAAGAGGAAGTATATATGAAAAATATTATACAAAAAAACTTAGCAAAAGTGTTTATGATTATCATAGCATTATTTGTTGCGTTCCCTTCTACTAATATTAAAGCTCAGCAGTATTGTTCCGCGAACTTTACTTCTACTACTATACAGTGGTATGGGTTTTATGCTTACATCGCCAGAGTAGCGATGGAAACTAATAGTTCTGCAACTACAGCTCCTGTAACTGAGTATGCAAGAAATGCTACTCGTCCAGGTGCTTTTACGAACTGGTATCCAGCAACAGCTTACCCTGGTCCTAATGGTCCTGGTTCTGGTAATACTAATTACACATTCACACGTAATCCTGCTATCGATATGAAAATCGGTTCTAATTATAGATTTAGAATTGATATTATGGGCTATGCTAATTTAACTACTAGATTATTTTTAGATTTAAATGGTGATGGCGATTTCCAAGACAATGTGTTTGGACAGTCAGAATATAGAGGTGCAATTGGTACTTCTCATACATTTGCTTACGATTACAATATTTGGTGGCCATTTACTGATCATAGATCAGTATTTTTCCCAAATATCAACATGCCTTGTCAGTTAAGTGGTCTTACTGGTTCAAGAGTAAGAGTTTTGACTTCTTATGCATTCAATAATGGAGCAGATGCTTGTCAAAATGGTGTTGATTACGGTTGGGCTAACTTTATGTACGGTGAAGTTGAGGATTATGAAATGAACATCGTTCCTGATGCTCCTGCTTCATTTCCGAGCAGCGAAAACGTATTGTTTGCTAAAGAAAACTATGATGGTACAACAAGATTAAAAAATGGTAACACAGTTACTTTTACTAAACCTGTTTTAACTTTCCAAGGTGGCGCACCTGTTGGTACTACTATGCAAATTAGTTTTTTAGGTCCATTGCCTTCAAATCGTGTTGTATGGCAAGCTGTTGACGGTACGGGTAATACTACTATTACAGTTACTACAGATATTCCTGCTTTAGGAACTTATACTCCTGTAAGATCTATAGGTATTTTAGATGGTAATGGAGATCCATTCTCACCAGGTAACAATGGTACAGTAAACTTTAGAGATGGTGGTGAATATCAAATGGTAATCACTATTGGTGGTGCTGGTTGTCCTGGTTCTGTAAGAAGAAACTTTACTGCAGCATTGGACTTTGATTTGTCTGCAAGATTAATTCCAACTCCAAGAACAAATGTAGCTCCATCATTTACAAAATATCAAATTAATTCTGATATAAAAATTATTGGTCAATATATAAATGTTGGTTTAAATTCAGTTTCTAAATTTAAAGCAAAAGCACGTATTTACAGACCTGATGGCGTATTAGCTACAGAAATCATTAGAGATTACGATGCACCTACACCTCCATTTACAGTAATTAACCCAGGTCAATCTGTAGAGATAGATTTCGGTGTTTTTAGAAGTAATGCTATTGGTGTTTATACTATTGAATTAGATTTAGATTGGGCTGCTGACCAAGGTTCATTTAATAATTTATTCCCAAGATCTGATGCACCTAAATATACATTTGAAATTCAATATGATATTCAAGTTGCAGCAAATCAAATCTTCTCTCCTGCACAAGGTCAAAAATTAGTTGTTAATAGACCAAGTGTTCCAAGAGCGGAATATATTAATAGAGGTATCTCTACAGTTTCTAATGTAACAGTTACTATGCAAGTTACAAGAATTAGCACTGGTGAAGTTGTTTATCAACAACCAAGAATTCTTGAAGATTTATCTTCTGGAAGGTACAATACTAATTCAATGAATTTTGGTAATTTAGTTATTACTGAACCAGGTAACTATAGAGCTTGTACTTGGATTACAGATGCTAACGATCCAATTAGATCAGATGATACAACTTGTGTTACTTTTGAAGTAGAAAGTGGTATACAAGGTACATTCACTATAGGTACACTTAGAGAAACAGCAGCTGGTTATAAAGTAGATAGAAACTTCGCAACAATTGACGAAATGATGAACGCATTCTATTATGATGGTTTGTCAGGTTCTACGATAGTTGAATTTACTGATGCAAATTATGTAAGATCTGCTTCTAGCGAAAATGCTCCAGCTTGGGATTTCTCTTCTAATATCTTTGGTTTAGGATTAAATGATATTACAAAACAAATTCAAACTTTAACTCTAAGACCTGCTAATAATCGTTCAACTCAAAAAGGTGGAGTTAATATTAGATTACAAGCAGCGAGTGGTATAGGTATTAGATTTGGACAGAACTTAAATCCAATTAATAGTAACGCAATTGTTAATTCTTTCCCTTCTAAAATAAATTCAAATTCTAAAGGTTTTATCACTTTTGATGGTGGTAATCAAAAATCATTTAGATTTGAATTAGAAGTATTACCAAGAACAGGTTCTGCTAATAGCCAAACTTTTGGTGCAGCTATTTATTTACAAAGAGGTTCTGAAAACATAACAATCAAAAATTCATTGATTGAAACTGTAACTCCGGCTATCTCAAATAGAGTTTACTTACCTAACGTAGTAACTTCTGCTGTAGATACAAGATATGATGGTGAAACAAATATCGTAAATACAGTATGGCAAGGTTACTCTGCTGGTATCGTAAATAGAAATACTTTGTTACCATTAGAGCAACAAGCTCAAATCGGATTAGACACAATTAACAATAGAAACAACTTATTTGAAGGTAACGAAATTTCTAAATTTGGTTATGGTATCGTTTCTTTTGGTGCTGGTCCATTATTTGACGCCGATGCAGCAATATTTAGAAGATATTATAACAATAATAATATGTATATCAACAACACAATATTTGATGTTGCAAGAGCTGGTATAGTATTAGGTTATGAAGAAAATTCAACTGTTAAAGGTAATAGAATCCATACTGTAAAAGGTACTGGTACAACTAATACTGAAGCTTATGGTATTAAAATTGGTGGTAATGGTAATGGTAATAACAAAGGTTATAACGCTATTGATTTAGTTATCGATGGTAATGAAATAAGCAATGTTACTTCTATTAGTAATGCCACAGGTATTAGAGTAAACCAAGTTAGAGGTACTTACGGTACTGGTAGTGCTATCGTTAGTTTCCCTAACAAAGTGGAAAATATTGGGATTATGAATAATATAGTTTGGGGTATTTCTACTTCTTCTGCTTCAGGAATTGAAGCAGGTATTCACTTATTCACTGAAAGAGGTGCAAGTATATTAGCTCCAAGAGAAAATAATTATTTTACTAGAAATGATAAAATCGTTAATAATACTGTAATTATGGAAGCAAATGCTACACAAACTGGTGCTAATGGTATATTAGTTGGTATTGGTGTACAATCTTCAATGAATACTGTAGTTAGAAATAACGCAATTGCAATATTAGACCAAGATGTATTAACAGCAACTGCTCTAACAGCAACTGCAATATTATATCAAGGTACAAGACCTGGTACATTAAACTCTTCTACATTTGATAGAAACGTTTATTTTACAGGTGTTGCTAATCCTTTAACTTCGAATGTTTCTTTAATTAGACACGTAGAAACTAATACAAATCAATTAATTTTGGGTGCTGGTACATTTAACGAATATTTAACTTTGGAACAATGGCAAGCTGCGTATCGTCAAGATGCAAACTCAGTTGTAGGTAACTTTACAAATGATATGGTAAAAACTGGTGTAGCACCATTTATGTACACAATTAGATCTAATCCTTTCCCATTAGGTTCTATACTTAATAACAGAGGCGATAGAATTAGTTATGTAACTACTGATGCTGCTAACACTGCAAGAGGTGTTGCTGGTCAAAGATATGATATCGGTGCAATTGAATTTGCTGGTAGAACTAACTTAAGTGATGTTGAAATGTTAAGTATAACTGAGCCAAGATCTTATCAATCTGCTACAGGTGCTTTTGCTGATGCTCAATATATAATGACATCTGCACCAGTAAATGTAAAAGGTATGATTAGAAATAATGGTACACTATTACAAACTCAATTATTGACTACTGTTAAAATCTACAGACAAAATAATGATGGTATCACTTTCCCAAGTACTCCAATATTAACTAAAACAACTGCTGCTACAATAGCATCAAGCGAATCAGTTACTGTTGATTTCTTACTTGCTGATGGTGATTCAGATGATTTCAAACCACAATCTTATTTTGATTTAGCTGCACAAAGTTATGTTGCTCCAGCTTTATTTACAGCAATGAGAGCTAACGTTACTCCATTATATAGAATTGAATTATCAGTTGATTCTGACCAAGAAAATGCTAATAATGTAGTAATGAAAGATGTTAGATTCTACATCACTAAAACTCCTAGAGAAATTATGATTAGTGGTACTAATTTAACTTACAATCTTAATACTATTCCAGTTATTTCTAATGACTTAATGGGTAGATTAAACTACAATAATATTGTAAATGGTATGACTGCTGTTAATTATAGATTAACTTTAGCAACACCAACTACTTCAAGATTTGACTATGATGTATTTGATAGATTAGCTTGGGAAAGAAGAGCAGTTAATTACGGTGCTTACGCTTTCTTATTCTATGCTGACGCTAACGCTACTGTATTGCCAAGAACAGTTACAGAAGATATTGAAAAATATATGGCTATGGGTAACAACACTAAAAAACGTAACATTATGTTCGCTTCTCAAGAATTAGCACAAGATATGAATGCGAACTTCCCATTATTTGCTAGAAATGTGTTAAGAACATCTTATACTAGTAACAATCCTAATGGAAACGGTTCTTCATTTAACGGTGGTAGAATGGTTGGTGATAAAATGGCTAAAGACTTTACTTTTGACATTACTTCTCCAATTGATCCAATAACGCAAGTTGCTTATGTAGGTGATTTACAATCATTCCCGGCTGTAGTTGGTGTTATTAATTCTTTTGTTGATAACGCAGGAAGAACAATTCAATTACCTGGACTTGCAAGTGTAGGTACAAGATATTTAATTGGTGCTCAAACTAATTTAATAAGTGGTATTGTTTCTACAACTTTAGAAAACAATGTTATTTATTTAGGTGCTGATTGGAGACATATTAGCGATATCAATACATTAATGAGAGGTGCTATATCTTACTTCGAATCAAATGGTGCATTCGTAATACCTGTAGAGTTAGCTAACTTTACAGCTACATCAACTGGTAAAAAAGTAAATATTAACTGGGAAACATCTTCTGAAATCGGTACATCATTATTTGAAATAGAAAAAGCTTCTGTTTCTAATTCTGGAACATCTGTATTTGGCAAAATAGCTGAACTACCTGCTGCAGGTTTCTCTAACGAAGCTAAATTCTATGGACCAGTAGTTGATGAAAACGTAACTTTAGGTAAAACTTATGCTTATAGACTTAAAGCAATTGATAAAGATGGTTCTTCTGAGTATAGCGAAGAAAGAATTGTTAACTTATCAACTGAATTTGGTACTATCGAATTAGGTAATCCTTCACCAAATCCTGCTGTAAACAGTACATCTGTTGAATATTCATTATCTCAAAACAATTTAGTTCAAATTTCATTGTTTGATATTAATGGAAATGCAGTTTATACTACTGACTTTACGCAAAATGCTGGTACGTTTAACTTCGATTTCAACTTAAACAATATTGCAAGTGGTTCATACACTGTAGTATTTAGAGTTGGCGATGTTACTTTAACTAAAAATATTAATGTAGTAAAATAATATTATTAAGAACTATATTATAAATCATAATATATGAAATAGTAATAATAAATTACAAAATGTATTTTAAAGAAGAGAGGTTAGAAATAACCTCTCTTTTTTTTTGTTTATTTGTAACTTTATTTCAACAATTTGCGTCTATATATAAAAATAGCAACCAAAAACAAAAAGTATTTATAACAGCAATGTCAAAAAAAATTATTCTACTCCTATTAATACTTCCATATTTTAATCTTTACTCTCAATTAACTGTAGAATCTAGGAATTTCCAAAACAATCCTAGAGTTAATTCCATAGTTAGTTGTGAAATATTAGTAAAAGATAATAATGCAAATATTATTATTCCAAAAGAAAATATAATAATTAACGAAAGAAACTACCCAAGAATTATCGATAAAATTGAAAGTTTAGCCGATAATTGGCAAAAAATCTATTGGTATCCAAATAATGATAGAATATTAACTACAAAAGATGATCCATTAGGTGAGTATGTTTCAAGAATAGTAGTAAGTTATCAAGGGAGGGTGGCTCAAAGTAATTTATTGAAAAATGAAATGAACACTCCCAAAATGACTATTTTATCGGCAAATGGTAATAGAATTAATATTTATGATTATAATTATGGTGCAAGGAATATTGGTGATAGTTCTGTTTTTCAATTTTATTTAAAAAATGATAGACCTATAGCTATAAATTTTAAAGAGAATAATTTTGGATCAACTCGTATTGATTCAATTACTATTACAGGGACAGGATTTACATATTTATGGCAAGGTGATTTTTTTAGTGGTACTTTAGATGCTATACCTCCATTTAATATGTTGGGAACATCAGACAATTTGTTTGACGTAATATTTAGACCCAAAGAAAACAGATATTACAATGAATTAATGACATTTCATTATCAAGGTGGAGCAAAAAGACAATTAAAACTTTTTGGAAATGGTTATAATATTGATTACAAATCTAAATTTAAATTACTATATCCAAATGGTGGAGAAGAGTTCGCACCTTGTCAAGAAATAGATGTAAAATGGACAGGTCATACAATAGGAAGAAGTACGTATATCGAAATTAGATATGGTACAAGTTCATGGTTTAGATTAGGCACAACCTTAGATTCAGTTTATAAGTTCAAACTATCTAACCTCAAAAATGAAAATGTATTTATTAGAGTTGGACAAGAATTAGAAGAGTCAACTCCATTTGTAATGGAAAATACTGGAAGAGTTAATTCTATAGGATTTAAAAGTAATGGTACAAGATTAGCATACCCAAAAAGTAATTTATTAATTGAGTGGGATTTAACTAAATCTACACCAACAATAAATAGACAATTAAATATGAACGTATCCAATGCTAATTTAACAGTAAAAGATGTAAAGTACGAAAATAACAATATAATTTCTCTTCATAATACAGTTAGTCAATTCGGAGTTAAATCAAAAGATACTTTCGCAATATATGATGAAACAAACAATGTATCATCAACAAAGAAAGTAATTGATGAGATTGAAATAAAAAATCTAGAAATTGATGAACAAAAAAGATTAATTTATTTAGTGCCAACACTTTCAAATAAACTTAAAACTTATAATTTGAATAATAGCACATTTACTGCTGATAATATATTCAATTATCCCATATCTACATTGTCGATTAATTATGCTGATAATGAAATTATTATTACTTTTATGAACGGCGATATAATATTTTATGATAAAGATAAATTTGAAGCAGGTGAAATTGAACAAAAAAGACAATTTAATCTTCCAGATGTTCCTATCATCAAAAATTGCAAAATATCTCCAAATGGAAAGTTTTTAGTATTGGGATTTGAATATAATCAAAATGACTTATTTAAAGAGATTAACTACATTTCATTAGTTGATGCAAAAACAGGTCAAATATTTTCTATTAGAAAAGATTCATTTTTTGAAAATGTAGGTCTGTCTTTCTCATCGGAATCTAATTTGGTGGTGTCTGGTTATACTGGTGACCCACAAATATTATCTTATGATATGATTACAGGTAAGGCAAATAAATTATTTGTTGGGCAAAGTAGCCTAACTTATCTTGCATATTCACCTCAAGGTAGTGCTTTTGCTGCTGCTACAAATGGCGTATCAGGTGGAGCAACAGTATCTTATAGAACATATAGTAATGCTGTAAGTGATATAAATGATGCTCCGTTCAAGGTGTTAATTCCCAAAAGTGAAATAAAAACTGCAGATTTTGGCGAAGAATTAATTTATACTGATAATATCAAAACACTGAATAATATTATTTGTAATCAAAGTAAAGCACCATTCTTTTTTGATTTAGTAGATGGAGTTAGACTTAAAAATGGTCGCCATTTTGAATTGACTAATAACTTGATGCTTGATACAATTATGCCAGGTAATTGTAAAAATATTACTTTGAATTTCACGCCCAAAGACACAGGAACCGTAGTTGATACTTTGATTTTCAAAAGTTGTGAAAATGAGATATATGTTCCGCTTAGAGGTATTGGTAAAAGTAGAAGTGTTCGATTTATTAACAACCCAATTTTATTGAGTGAAAAATGTATTGGTGAAAAGCATTATTTAACGTTAGAATTATTCCAAAATTTAGATACTGTGAATTTATCTGTTTCAAGTTTTGAATTTGAACAATTAGCTAACACGAATTTTAAAATATTATACCCAACTCAAGATACTATTATAGCACCGAATGGAATATTGACTGTAAGAATAGAATATCTTTTGGATACTTTGGGTACATTTAATCCATATTTAAGAACTTATCATAATAATCAAAATAAATACTATTTCCAAAATATATTTAATGTTAAGGGAATAGGTACATATATTGATTTGAGTCATAAGATATTGCCATTTACTTTTGAAGATAGAATCCGTAAAGTTAAATTAGAAAATCTAAGTTTGCAAAATGTCTTTATTTCTGATTATGTTTTGAGTGGAGTTAGTAATTTTAAAGTCAATACTCCGACAAATATAGAAGTAAGACCAAATGAAAGTGTTGAGATAGAAATAGAATGGGATGGAACGCCATTTAACGAAGGAAATTTGTTTATTAATGCAAATCCTTGCTTAGTGCAGAATAATATCAGGTTGGTCAATTATATCGGTACAACTCTTATTACAATTAAAGAGACGGAAGCAAATCCGACAGAAGATGCTTTTGTGATTTTGGATATGAAAAACACTGAAAACTTCCCATATAAAGGCAATAGAAAATTTGAGGCAACTTTAAGTTTGGATTATGAAGTATTTTATCCAGAAAAAATAATAAGTAAATACTCAAAACCAAAAATCGAAATGAATCAAAGCTTAAATGGAGATAGGAGAGAGTTTGTTGTGGCT
>Ga0163144_10022423_pt1 | contig 12510 bp, 10 predicted proteins | sample OliLak19BULKMAT1_FD_123175 | JGI IMG/M metagenome (GOLD analysis project Ga0163144, IMG submission 123175) | Freshwater microbial mat bacterial communities from Lake Vanda, McMurdo Dry Valleys, Antarctica - Oligotrophic Lake LV.19.BULKMAT1 | ecosystem: Environmental > Aquatic > Freshwater >... | reverse complement strand
TCGCGCTCAAGGTCTAGCAGGTATTGCTCAGATACTTTTTGGGGGTAGCTAAGGTCTCCCCCGCAAATGGTGTAGGCCAGCTTTTTGCTCACCTTCACGTCATGATCTGAGATGTAGTTGCCTGTCCGCATGCCTTGTATGCCTGCGTACAAAGTACCCAGGGCACTTTTGCCCAGCACTTTAATGTCTTTACGGGGGGCTTGCTGCACGTAGCCAGCTAAGGCCAGCTCCAGCACTTTGGCTTTGGCATCGCCTATCTGCCGGGTTTTGTTCATGGCTATGCTATCGCCACGGCGCAGTATACCCAGGTTAAACGCCTCGCGGGCGCTGGTGGCCACCTTAGCTTGCGCAATGGTCATAAAAGCGTTAGTTAGGGCATTTATTTCAGCGTCTCCATTTTCAAAACTATCAGAGACGCGCAAGGCAAATTCTTTTGTGCCGCCCCCGCCAGGTATTACGCCCACACCAACTTCTACCAAACCAATGTAGGTCTCTGCGGAAGCTACCACGGCATCTGCATGCATGGTAAGCTCGCACCCACCGCCAAGTGTGAGGCCATGCGGGGCCACCACCACAGGTACAGCGCTAAAGCGGGCCCGTGCTACCGTTTGCTGAAACTGGCGTATCATCATATCCAGCTCATCCCAATCTTCTTCTATGGCATACATAAACACAAGGCCCAGATTGGCCCCGGCAGAAAAATTGCCGCCTTGGTTGCCTATTACCACCCCTGCAAAATCTTTTTCTGCCATGGCAATGCCCCGGTTTATGGCCTCTATAACCTCAGAGCCCATGGTGTTCATCTTGGTGCGGAACTCAATATTGAGCACTCCATTGCCAATGTCATAGACGGTGGCCCCAGCGTTTTTCCAAACCTCTGTGGTAGTGCCTACAAGATTTGCCAGCCGGATACTACCCTCTTGGCCAGGTATTTGCTCATACCCTTTAGATGCGGGGGTGTAGTAGTAGCGCAGGCCGCCTTCGGTTTTATACAAACGCGTAATATCTGCTGCCAATGCCTCATGCACCCAAGGGGCAACGGTAAAGCCTGCGGCATTGGCAAGCTCTACACCTTTGGCTAGGCCTAGGGCATCCCAAGTTTCAAAAGGGCCTTCTTCCCAACCAAAACCGGCGCGCAGGCCATCGTCTATGCGGTATAGTGCTGGGCTAATCTGGCCTAGTCTTTGGCTACAATACGCAAACAAGCCACCAAGCATACGGCGATAAAAAGCCCCAGCTTTGTCTTGCCCGGCTACCAGCACGGGCCAGCGCTTGGGCAGACTTTCTATGGTTTTGGTAGATTCTAGGGTGGCAAACTTGGCCTTTACTTGGGCGCGATACTCTAGGGTGGCCAGGTCTAAAACAAGAATCTCTTTGGTTGGCAACTTTTTGTAAAAACCTTGGCCCGTTTTATCGCCCAGCCATTTGTTGGTTTCCATTTTGCGGATATAGCCAGGCAGGGTAAAGACTGCTTTACGCTCATCATCAGGCAGACCAGCTGCCAGGCCATCGGCTACTTTGGTAAGTACATCTAGGCCCACTACATCGGCAGTTCTAAACGTGGCAGACTTAGGGTGGCCAATTACCGGGCCCGTAAGCTTGTCTACTTCTTCTAGGGTAAGGCCAAGCTCGGCCATGATGGCCAGCACATCTGCAATGGCAAAAACACCAATGCGATTGGCAATAAAAGCGGGGGTATCTTGGGCCAGTACTGTGGTTTTGCCCAGTATTCTATCGCCAAATTCTAACAAAAACTGCGTTACATCGGGGTCTGTGTCTGGCGTAGGTATAATCTCTAAAAGCGGCAAGTACCGGGGGGGATTAAAAAAGTGCGTACCCAGAAAATTGTGTTTAAAATCATCAGACCTGCCCTCTGCCATTAGGTGTATAGGTATGCCTGAGGTGTTGCTGGTTATAAGGGTACCGGGTTTTGCCAGGTTATCTATTTTCTCAAAAAGGGCACGTTTTATGGCCAGATTCTCTACAATTACCTCTAGTACCCAGTCATATTTAGTGATTTCTTTAAGATTATCTTCTAAGTTGCCCACGGTTATACTGCTTGCATAGCTGGGTACAAATAGCGGAGCAGGGTTACTTTTTATGGCTGCCTCTAAAGCCTTTTGCGCTACCGAGTTGCGGTAGGCTGGCTTGTCTGCCATGCCGGCTGGGGCGTCGCCCGGGGGCAGCATATCTAGCAGCAATACCTGCAGGCCAGCATTGGCTAAGTGGCAGGCAATGCGGCTGCCCATAACGCCAGAGCCCAGCACCATAACTTTGTTTACTACCCTGCGGGCGGGGGCTGTATTTTTGGGTTGTAATTCTTTAACAGCAGAGGGCTTTTCCATTATGAATAAGGTGTATTTAGGCTTAGAACAAACGAAGATGTATCGTTAAGGCTCAAATTAACACTATAACAAAAGGAATATGCAAGCCCAACCGTTGCCTTTATCAAAATAAATTAGTTGTACTTTTCTAATAATATGGGTTTTAGCGCCTATTGTCATCTCCGGCAAGCATAGAGCGGTAGCTATCATAGCGGTTTGGCCATATTTTATGTGCCTGTACAGCAGCTAACACCGCGCACCCTGGCTCATGCACATGGCGGCAATTATGAAACTTGCACTGCCCCAGCAAGGCCCGCATCTCTGGAAAATAATGGCTTAGTTCATCGGCCTGTACCTCTGCAAGGCCCAGCTCTTTTATACCAGGCGTATCTATTATATAGGTGCTCTGCCAGAGCTCGTGGCGCTCTGCAAAGGTGGTGGTGTGGGTACCCTTGTTAGCGTAAGTGCTCACTGCACCCACCCGTAAATCTAAACCGGGGACAAGACTGTTTACTAGGCTGGTTTTGCCCACGCCGCTGTGGCCAGCTATTAAGGTAGCTTTATTGTTTAGTATGTCTTTTAGCTCAGGTAAATGCAGGCCAGTAACGGCAGATGTTTGTATAAAGCCGTACCCAAGGCTGGTGTAAAGAAGTTCTAGGGCTTGGGCCAGCTCTTGGTCTTCTGGCGCAAAAGCATCTACCTTATTGAGCACCACAACGGCCGGAATACGGTAGGCCTCTGCAGATACCAGAAACCTATCTATAAACCCTAGGCTGGTTCTGGGCATACTAAAGGTGGCCACAAGCAGGGCTTGGTCTATATTGGCAGCCAGTATATGGCTCTGGGCAGTGCGGTGCACAGAGCGGCGAATGAGATAGTTTTCTCTGGGAGCAATAGCGGTAATGGCTACGGTGGCCTCGCCCCCAACCTCGGCCACAATTGTTACGCGGTCTCCCACGGCAATTGGGTTGCTGAGCTTGCGGTCTTCTAGGGTGAGCTTAAAGCGCCCGCGCAGGCGGGCCATGTGCACGGTGCCCGCCTGGTCTTGTACCCAATACCAACTGCCGGTGCTTTTAATTACGGTACCTGTCTGCCCTGTCATCTGTGGCGAATTTAGTTCTTATCTCTACAGTTAGTGTTTGATGCTTGATAGTTGATGCTTGATGCTTTTTTGGGTTGCAGATTAAAACATAAAAGCTTTCACGAAGTGTTATCATTTTTGCTGCTAACAGCCCACAACTAACAACCAACACCTAAATTCGCACCCATGGGATTAAAACAAACCATAGATGCAGATATAAAAGCAGCTATGCTGGCCAGAGAAAAAGAGGCTTTACTAGCCCTGCGCTCTATTAAAAGCCTGATATTGCTAGAAGAAACCAAAGAAGGGGCCGCCGCAGACCTTTCTGCAGAAGATGAAATAAAGCTGCTTACCAAAGCGGCTAAACAACGCCGCGAGGCCGCCGAGGTATACGAAAAGCAAAACCGGCCAGAACTTGCTGCTAAAGAACTGGCAGAGCTTGCCATTATAGAGCGCTATCTGCCTACACCGCTCACAGCCCATGAGCTGCTTGCAGCTATTACGGCCATTGCCGCAGAAGTGGGCGCCTCTGGCCCTGCAGATATGGGTAAAGTAATGGGCGCCGCCAATAAAAAACTTGCGGGCAAGGCAGACGGCAAAGCCATAAGCCAAAGCGTAAAAGATGTATTATCTGCCCTGTAGCCGGTTATCCATGCGCACCCATTGGCTAGATGTTATTGTATTTGTGTTGCTGGCAATTAGTGCCGTAAAGGGCTGGCGGCGCGGCTTTATACTAGAAGTGCTCACTATTTTGGGCCTGCTAGTGGGGGTTGTGGCGGGTTTTTTACTGCACAACACGGTAGCAGACCTCACCAGAGACTTTTTCCCCATACCCGGGTGGGCACTACAAATAGGTGCCTTTACGCTCACCGCTGGAGTAGTATACCGCATCTGGCTATGGCTGTCTAAACAAACCTCAGAGTCTTTTAAGGTAACAGGGCTAGGCATGGCAGACCAAGTGCTGGGGGCTTTGTTTGGCCTGCTAAAAAGCTGCCTGTTGCTGGCGGCTGTTTTTTGGATTGTTAATCTTATCCACATAAAGGCCCTGCGCAAGCAGTTGCAAGACAGCTACATAGCCGCAGACGCAGTTTATATAGGGCACCAAGAGTTTTATCTACTTAGTAAAAGTGCCCCCGTTTTTGAGCGCTGGTATTACCAAGCCGCAGACCTTGTAAAGGCAGAGGGCACTGGGGCATCTTTTAAAAAAAAGAGCGAAAAATCGTCTTAAAACAATAAACCCTGAACCCGGTGCACACCCTCAAGCGTTAATTTTAACACACACATCTATACGTAAATTTACTATGGAGGATATAAAACACGAGTGCGGAGTTGCCCTGTTGCGCCTTAAAAAACCGCTACAGTATTATGCAGATAAATACGGCACTGCCCGCTGGGCGGCAAGCCGCATGTACCTGTTAATGGAAAAGCAGCACAACCGTGGCCAAGACGGTGCCGGCCTTGTAAACATAAAGCTAGATGTGCCCCCAGGCCAGCCCTACATTAACCGTATACGCTCTATTGAGCAGCAAGCCATACAGGATATTTTTAAAAAAGTAAATAAGCCTTTTCGCAAAGCAGTAGAAAAGCACGGCGAGGATATTGTAAAAGACGCAGAATGGTGCAAAGAAAATCTAGAATTTAGCGGAGAACTATGGCTGGGCCACCTGCGCTATGGCACCCATGGCGGGCTTACTATGGAGCAGTGCCATCCTTTTTTGCGCCAAAACAACTGGCGCAGCCGCACCCTTGTAGTGGCAGGCAATTTTAACATGACCAATGTAGACGAGCTCTTTGCCAAACTGCTAGAGCTGGGCCAGCACCCGCGTGAAAAAGCCGATACAATAACGGTAATGGAGAAAATTGGGCATTTTCTGGATGAAGAAAACCAGCGACAGTTTGAGTATTTAAAAGACCAAGCCACAGGCCATGAGCTTTCTGAGCTTGTAGAGCAACACATAGATCTGCCCAGGGTGCTGCACCGTAGTTGCAGAGATTTTGATGGCGGCTATGCCATGGCAGGTTTACTGGGCTATGGGGCCGCATTTGTGGCCAGAGACCCCAACGGCATACGCCCCGTATACTTTTATGAAGACGCCGATATAATGGTTGTAGCTAGTGAAAAACCTGCTATAAAAACCGTTTTTGAGGTAGAGTTTAGCCAGATACAAGAAATTAAGCCCGGGCATGCCCTCATTATCCAAAAAGATGGTACCGCTGCCCAGCATAAGTTTATAGAGCCAGGGCAGAAACTAAGTTGCAGTTTTGAGCGGGTGTACTTCTCCCGAGGGTCTGACCCTGATATCTACAAAGAACGCAAAAGCCTAGGGCGTAATCTCACCCAGCAAATTTTACAAAAGATAGATTATGACCTTGTAAATACCGTTTTTGCCTATATTCCTAACACGGCAGAAACAGCGTTTCTGGGCCTGATGGAGGGCATGGATAATTACCTGGCCTCTCATTTTAAAGCTAAAATGGCCCAAGGAAACTTAGACCCCAATGAAGTGGAGGCCATGCTCTCTATACGGCCCAGAATAGAAAAACTTGTAAACAAAGATGTGAAGCTGCGCACTTTTATTGCCGGCGATGGTGCCCGCTCAGAAATGGTGGGCCATGTCTATGATATGACCTATGAGGTAATACGCAAACGCCTAGATACCCTTGTAGTGCTAGATGATTCTATCGTGCGCGGTACAACGCTAGAGAAAAGTATTCTTACCATGCTGGATAGAATCCAGCCCAAGCGCATTATAATCGTGAGCTCTGCGCCACAGATACGCTACCCAGACTGCTATGGTATAGACATGAGTAAAATGGGCGACTTTATCGCCTTTAGGGCTCTGCTGGCCCTGCTGCACAGAGACAACAAAGAGTATCTTTTAGAAGAAACCTATGAGCGCTGCATAGCTGCAGAAGCCGATGCTTCTACCGCTAAAACCAACCACGTGCAGCAACTATACAGCTACTATACAGAAACCGAAATAAGCGATATGGTAGCTCTCATAGCAAGGCCAGCAGGTATTACCACCCCTGTAGAAGTGGTGTATCAAACCGTAGACGGCCTGCATGCCTCTATACCATTGCACAAAGGTGACTGGTACTTTACCGGCAACTACCCTACCCCGGGTGGTACCCGCGTGGCCAACCGTGCCTTTATCAATTATATGGAGGGCAAATCTGTACGGGCATATTAAATAAAAAGTTAAAGGGGATTGTACTACGTTTATTTATTTATTTTGTAAATAAATGAAAGCCCTTTTTCTTGTTTTGCCCTCTGGGCCTCCAGAGCGGTCTAACTATCAGCATAGTGTTGTGCAACTTGCAGAGGGCATGCAGGCTGCTGGCTGGGAGTTTTACGGCACCATTCCCTATTGGGCCCCAGATGGCCAGCCCTTGCTAAAGGCCGCACCCGCTGGCTTCTCTCCAGACTACATAATTTGTGACCATACTTATGCCCTTGCTTCTGAGGCAGACCCTGGCGGCATGCAGGGCTCTATACTCATAGACCTTGCCGATGGGTACCGCTCACTAGCAACTGACCACACAAAAGGCGTATTTAAAAGAATTCTGCGGGCCCATTATCATGCAGATATACCGTATGTGCCACAGGTGCGTCCTTGGTTTTTTGGCCTTACAAACCGTATGCGGCAAGGGGTAGATGCCACCTACAACCAAGAGCCTGCGCAAAACAAAATTATTTTACACAATTTTAGAGTAGAACATGAGCTGCGCGATTTTGCCTTATTTATGCTAGCCAAGCGCCTGCAAGAGCAAAAATCTGGCTGGCAGCTGAAAGCCCGCTTATCAGATAACGAAGCCGGCACCACGCTGCATGGGCTAGATTATCAATATTGGGCGCTATCTGGGCGCAGGCATGACCCCGCCTTTTACCAAATGCTGGGCCAGCACCCCCTTTCTCTAGCTTTCGGTGGCTACATGTGGGAGAGCCCCGCAGTGTTAGCTTTCCCTGATTGGGCTAAAAAACTGGCCAAGCTCTGGTGGCTAAAACTACAGAAAGCCCCTGCCAGCTTTTACACACTTTACAACTATGATAGTTGGCGGTTTTGGGAGGTTATGTATGCCGCCTCTGTGCCCGTACATTTAGATTTGGCTGCCTGGGGCTGTACGCTGCCTGTTATGCCCATTGCCGGGCAGCATTACATAGGGGTGCAGGGCTATGATTTTGCCAAAACAGTTACCCAAATTGATAGCCTTAGCCAAGAGCAAATTCGTTATATTTCTATGGCGGGCCGGCAGTTTGCCCAAGAACACTATGGGCCAGAGGGAGCGCTCCGCCATTTTTTGGCCGCGGTACAACCGTAATCTACCACCCATGTAGGCCTGCTGCCTGTCTTCCTAAAGAGTGCGTGGGCCAGTGGGTATTGGTATTTACATTTGTCTTGTAAGCCCCCCCTAACTATCAAACTACCCGCATGAACAGCCACGAAATAGACTATACCATATCTGGCCATTCTATACAGATGGTAGAGATAGAACTAGACCCCAAAGAGACCGTAATAGCAGAGGCTGGCGCCATGTTATATATGGAGCCAGGTATACAGTATGAGACCAAAATGGGCGACGGATCTAACCCTCGCGCCGGTTTTTTTGATAAACTGGTACAAGCAGGCAGCCGGCTCATAACAGGTGAATCTTTGTTTATGACCCACTTTACCCATACTGGGCAAGGTAAGGCACGCATTGGGTTTGCAGCCCCATACCCCGGCACCATTGTGCCCGTAAACCTAAGCAAGATGCATAACGGCGAGATTATAGCCCAAAAAGATGCTTTCTTGTGCGCTGCCTTAGGCACAAAGGTTTCTATTACCTTTAACAAACGGCTTGGCTCTGGCTTTTTTGGCGGAGAGGGTTTTATACTGCAACGCCTGCAAGGCGACGGTATGGCCTTTATACACGCCTGCGGCCACCTTATAGAGCGTGATCTAAAAGGCGAAACCCTGCGGGTAGACACGGGTTGCATCGTAGCTTTTGAGAACACCATAACCTATGATATACAGCGGGCAGGCAACCTTAAAAGCATGGTTTTTGGAGGTGAAGGCTTGTTTTTAGCCTCCCTTACTGGCTACGGTAAAGTATGGCTACAATCTATGCCTATGAGCAAATTGGTTACAGCCCTAAGTGCTGGTGGTGGCAATGCTACCAAAGAAGGCGGCTCGGTGTTAGGTGGCCTAGCCGGCATGTTTGAGCGCTAACAGCTCATTACCCTAGCTATCATTTTTCTTTATTCCAAAGAGCCAGACCAAAATCTGGCTCTTTTTTTTTATATGTAGTCCAGTAACCTACTGGAGAAAGGTTTTTTTGGCAGAAAAACGCTATACTTGCAGGTAATGGCAAAATCTTTATTCTCCACTAAGTCTATAAAAAGCATAATGGCAGAGGCACAAGGCTCTGAAGGTGGATTAAAAAGGACACTTACGGCAGCCAATCTTGTTGCCCTTGGCGTGGGAGGTATTATAGGCGCAGGCTTGTTTGTGCGTACGGCAGCGGCGGCTGCGCAGGCAGCCGGGCCAGGGGTTACGCTGTCCTTTATTATTGCAGCAATAGGCTGCGCTTTTGCGGGCTTGTGCTATGCAGAGTTTGCCGCCAGTATCCCCATAGCAGGTAGTGCATACGCTTATGCCTATATAACCCTTGGCGAAATTGTAGCTTGGATTATAGGCTGGGCCTTAATAATGGAGTATGCTCTTGGGGCAGCCACCGTAAGCATAGCCTGGAGCGAGTATTTAAACAACTTGCTGGGGGGGGCCATACCTTATGCTTGGTGCCACTCCCCGTTTGAGCACATATATAGTGTTTTGGGCTCTGGCCCTATAGCCCAGATTCTGGCAACCATGCCTGATATATCTGGCGCTGTAAAAGAAAACGTGTTGCCGCTGAGCACAGATGAGTACAAGGCATTGCCTGCAGCACTGCAAAGTTTAGTGCAAACACAAAGCGGCATCATGAACCTGCCTGCTCTCTTTATTCTTACGTGTATTACACTTTTGCTTATACGGGGCACTCAAGAAAGTGCCTTTGTAAACAACATTATTGTTTTCTTAAAAGTATCTATAGTTATAGTTTTTATAGTTGCGGGCTGGGGCTATATAAATCCAGATAATTTTAGCCCATACCTTATTCCGGCAGATTATCCGGGCCACACCGGGTTTTTTAAACACGGCTGGGGCGGTGTTGTGGGCGGGGCAGGCATTGTGTTCTTTGCCTTTATAGGTTTTGATGCTGTTAGCACCGCAGCCCAAGAAGCTAAAAATCCTAAGCGCGATATGCCTATTGGTATTCTTGGTTCGCTGGCTGTTTGTACTGTACTCTATATCCTTTTTGGGCACGTGCTTACAGGTATTGCAAACTGGCAAGAGTTTTTAACCGTGGGTAAAGAGGCCACCGTATCGTATGCTATTACGGCCCATATGCCTGGGTGGGGCGCATTGGCCACGTGGGTATCGGTGGCTATTCTTGCAGGTTTTTCATCTGTAATTCTTTTAATGCTTATGGGCCAGAGCCGTATTTTCTATACCATGAGCAGAGATGGCTTGCTGCCTAACATTTTCTCTCATCTGCACCCAAAGTTTTCTACGCCCTATAAGTCTAACCTTATACTGTTGGTGCTTGTGGGCCTGTTTGGCGCCTTTGTACCGGGTAGTGTAGCAGGCGATTTATCCAGCTTTGGCACTCTGTTTGCTTTTGTGCTTGTTTGTATCGGCATACTTGTTATGCGCCGCAACAACCCCAATGCAGAGCGGCCGTTTCGTACTCCGTTTGTGCCAGTTATCCCCATTTTGGGCGCACTTATTTGTTTAGGTATGATAGTGGCCCTAGATGGCCTCACACAAATGGTGGCAGGTATCTGGATGCTGCTAGGCTTGGCGGTATATTTTATATATAGCAGGCACCACAGCAAGGTGCAAAAATCTACAGAAGAGTAGTATGGCCACCGCGGCATCCACCACAGAGTCTGAGAGCCTGTATAAGGGCTTAGATACGCTATCTACGGCAGAGTTGCTGGAGGGCATGAACGCTCAAGACACCACTGTGCCTATGGCAGTGGCTGCCGCCTTACCGGCTATAGAGGCACTAACAGAAGCTGTGGTGCAGGTATTGCAAGCTGGGGGCAGGCTCTTTTACATTGGGGCTGGCACCAGCGGCAGGCTAGGTGTTATAGATGCGTCTGAGTTACCGCCCACGTTTGGGGTGCCGTTTGATCTTGTTGTGGGCCTTATTGCCGGGGGCGATGGTGCCATGCGCAAAGCCGTAGAATTTGCAGAAGATAACCCCACCCAAGCCTGGCAAGATTTACTAGCGCAAGGTGCTAAAAAGGGCGATTTTGTGGTTGGTATTGCCGCAAGCGGGCGCACACCCTATGTGGTGGGTGGCCTGCAGCAAGCCCAAGCGCAGGGCATGGGCACCGGCTGCATTGTCTGCAATATAGGCTCTGCGGTAGCAGCACAGGCCCAATATCCGGTAGAGGTTATAGTAGGCCCAGAGTTTGTAACGGGTAGCACACGTTTAAAGGCAGGCACCGCCCAGAAGCTCGTACTTAATATGCTCAGCACTGTGGCCATGATACGTCTGGGCCGTGTAAAGGGCAACCGTATGGTGCATATGCAACTAACTAACCATAAGCTCATAGAGCGGGGCACCCGCATGCTTATGAGCGAGCTGGGCATTGCCTACGATCATGCAGCTGCCTTGTTAGAAAAACATGGAAACGTAGCCGATGCACTTGCTGGCTATAAACCAACAGAAGGCTAGAGCCAGTTGCGCTTTTTAAACAAATACAGGGTAAATAGTGAGCTTACCCCCATAAGAGAGAGGGCAAAGGGGTAGCCGCCTATCCACTCTAGCTCGGGCATAAATTTAAAATTCATACCATAAATGCTGGCAATAAGCGTGGGAGGCATAAAGACCACGGTAACTACCGTAAATATTTTTACAACGCGGTTTTGTTGCAGGTTTACCCGGCCCAAGAAGCTGTTCTGTAAGAACTCTAGCCGCTCAAAGGCAAAGTTTGTAAAGTCTAGCAGTGAGCCAATGTCTCGTATGAGTATGCGCAGTTTGCTGGTGGCAGAGTCTGGCACATAGTCAGAGCGCAAAAGTGCAGATATAACCCGCTGGTTATCAATAATATTACCCCTAATTATCATGGTGGCTTCTTGTAGCTCGGTTATGTCTAGAAGAACATCTTCTGATAGGTTTTCTTCTAGGGTTATGGTTTTAGAGATGTCGGTTATCTTTTGGCTTAAATCTTCTAAGATGTCTGCATCAAAGTCTATGCGAGACTCAAACAAGGTTATCAAAAAAGAGAAGCCATCTGTAAACTGGGCTGGGTTAATCTTAAAACGCTTTACAGCCTCGCCAAACGGCTTTATGTCTGCATCGCGGTAGCTTATAAGGGTATTATTTTTTAAGATGAAAGAGACAATCTCGTTGCTTAAGTGACCATCATCCTCAACCAAAAAGTTGCTATTAATGATAACCATGTTGGGCAGCTCATGGTAGCGGCTAGAGAACTCAATCTCTTCTGCCTCTTCTAGATCTTGTAGCCCAATACCCAGTTTTGCTTCAATACGCTTTTTCTCGTAAGGCTCTGGGTTATTAAGGTCTAGCCATATCAGCTGCAATGGCTCAATCTTATCGAGCGCCTCGATAGTTGTAGCCTTATAGATTTGGCCTTGCTGGCGGTAGTAGATGGCTATCATGCTGCGGCAACGGGCATGGGGCAGGCCAAGCTGCCCATTTTAACGTGGCCGCAAAGATAGGCCTGCGCTTTGGCCAAGCGCTAGTGTATTGTTTAATAAAAACTACACCTTTAGGTAAGGGCATTTTTCAGTTCATTTCTGTGCGCAGTAGTTGGGCTTTATCCTCATATCCTAAGGCGGTGTAGAGCTCTAGTAAAATGCGGTTGTTGCCAAAATGCTTGGGGTTTGTGGCGGCTGCTAGTTGTGCACAGGCAAGGCTTTTTTCTTGCAGAGCTTTAATTGTTGGGGCATCGGCACGTTTTGCTCTGCTTTCTTCTGCCCATTTAAAATAAAGCTTTCCTAGGCGAAAGTTTGCCATAAAGTCGGTATGTTCGTTTTCTATGGCCTG
>Ga0163144_10022421_pt1 | contig 12510 bp, 9 predicted proteins | sample OliLak19BULKMAT1_FD_123175 | JGI IMG/M metagenome (GOLD analysis project Ga0163144, IMG submission 123175) | Freshwater microbial mat bacterial communities from Lake Vanda, McMurdo Dry Valleys, Antarctica - Oligotrophic Lake LV.19.BULKMAT1 | ecosystem: Environmental > Aquatic > Freshwater > Lake... | reverse complement strand
CTCATAAAAAATTTCCCTCATTTTGCCCTATAAGAGCAAATGAGGGAAATCACTCAAAAATTAGTTTTTAACCTTGTTGTCTTTTTTATCTTCCTTTTTATCTTTTTTGTCTTCACGCTTATCTTCGATATCTTCTTTTTTGTCCTTGCCTAACTTATCGGCATTTTCCGCAGGCTTGGTTTCTACACTTTTTCCATGTCTTTTTAAAGCTAAAAAACAATAGAAACTATGGAAAATAGTATTAAATTTGCTCATAATAATTTCAGTAGATAATTGAACAAGATGACATCTTTGAAAAAAGCCAATTAATTTGTAGTATAATTCATAACTACTTATAAAACTATATTAAAAATTATAAAACCCTAATTATCAATAATAAAGATGAAAGTATATATTTTTTTGATAGCATTTGCACTTTTGGGAGCTACCAATCTGTTTGCCCAGAAGAAAGGCAAGCCAGACCTAAAGCCTTATAAAAATGAAATGAAACGTGCTAAAAAAGGCGATGTGCAAGCCATGATAAAAATAGCAGATGTTTGCAAAGGGGAAATGATGCAAGCAGACGAAATCAAAGACTATAAGAAAGCAGCAGAATGGTATGGTAAAGTATCGCAACAGTCTGAAAATCAGCAGCTACAAATATTGGCAAAATATAGACTTTTCCAACTTTATATGCTTGGTGGCTATGGAATAAGCCAAGATATTAGCCTGGCAAAGAGCAATTTAGACCAGATTCTTTCGCTTATAGACTTGCGAATGATTTATGACGACAAGCCTAATTTGGATTTAAAAAACTTCTTTGAAACGTACCTCAAAGCACAAGAAAGTCCCTCAAACCCGCAAGTAGTCGAAGCAAAAATACTGCTTGCTCGCTACTTTTTTGAGTACGAAATGGGCTACAATACCGCCTTACAATGGCTTGCAAAAGTAACAGTAGAAGGCGAAAATGCAGATGCAAGCTACTTAGATGAAAAATGGAGGACATTGTTTTCTGTCTATAGATATTCGGGCGAAAAGGAAATGACAAAGAACCGCTTGTTTGACCTTCTGCAAAAATATGTGGAAAAAAATAGTATTTTGGCAAAAATAGAACGCTTGGCGGAATCGGGGAAAACCTCACTTGCCAACTACAAATATACCGCACAGGCAGCAAATCAATTAGTTGAAACCATCAATACAAGCAATCTAACACCCGAAATGCGTTTCAAACTCTACTATTCTTTGCAAAAACACGAAAAAGGGATTCCGCACTACGTAACGCTGCGAAAGGTCGCTATCGGGGCGGGCAAATTAGATTCCCTCACCACCAGTTTTGCCAAAGATGCTACTGACGAGTTTACTTCTTTCATCACCAAAATACAGTCATTAGAAGGCTTTATGGCGGCTTGCAACGAATATCCGTCTTTGAAAGGCTTGATAACTACCAACTTAGAACTTTATAAAGTGCATTTCGAGGGAAATATTCAGCCACTTGTAGCCCTCTACAAAGAATTACAAAAACCTGATATAAAGGAACTTGCGGGAGAGAGCTTGTATGGCAGATACACACAGCAGTTCATGGCAAAGGTAACGCAAGTGATAGATGCCGCCGAATCGCCACGCAAATTACTCGACATTCAGAAAGAGATAGATGCAAACGCTTGGCTCAAGGCAGAATATGTTGCCCAACAGGAAAAAATACTTAAACGCTTGGAAAACATGGGCATAGACAGCACAAATAGAGATTTTTTCTATGAAATGGCAGCTATCGAGGAGGCAAAATTTCGCACCTTTGACCAAGGAAGGAACTACCTGAACACTTTGGATAGGAAATTTTCGGCTACAGAAAATAAAAAGAATAAAAAAACACCAAATGCTACTATACCAAAACCAAATGTAGTAAGTCGTGAATTGATGAAATCTCGCTTACTTGCCTTTGCACGCCTCAGAATTATTACAGATGTAGTAGGAGAAACCCCTAACAGAGAGCAAGTTTTGCGATACAAACAAAACTTGTTGGAGCCTTGGCTACAGCCCGAAGGCATGAGCAAATATTTTTATTATACTTCTGATAGTAAGTTCTGGTTTTCAGGCGAAATAAAGCGGCACAATGTATTGTACTTTTATGAAATCGTAAAAATCACAAATTCAGATAATTACTTGCTTACTATCAAGTCGGTAGTCAATAATAATGCTTATTTGGCTTTCAGCAGCACGCTCAAAGCAATTACTGACAATCAGAATGGTACTATCAACGTAAATATTTACCATGCCAAGCTCAAAGGCTATCAATGGATAAAAAGTGATGCAGACTACCTCAAAGTTAGCTACGACAGGGCATCACCGCAGATTTCATATACGGCAGTAGGTGGATTGAGTCAGTTTGTAGATAAAAGTCATGGCTATAGTGCCGATTTTCCTGCCAAAAAACTTAATGCAAGGGAATTTTCTGAAAAAGCAGCAATTAAAACGGCGGTGCAATGCTTTATTTTAGAGTATAATAGAGCTTTGGTAAATGGCTACAATTAAAAAAAGAAATGAATTTTCTTTTCTTTTTTTCTTGAGTACATTTGTAACTGAAAGGAGATTGCTTTTCAAAAAAAGATGATTTTTCAGTAAAGAAGTGCATTATTTCGCACTTTATTGGTTATATTGGTTCAAAATTTAATTTTCAAAAATTCACTTAGCATGGAAAATGTCATTGATAAAATGATGGACAAAAATGTTAGCAAAATTGCAGCAGAGTTGGGCATTAGCACAAGGCAAACCGAAGCAACTATTTCGCTATTGGACGAGGGGGGAACAGTGCCTTTTATTTCTCGCTATCGCAAAGAGATGACAGGCAGCTTAGATGAGGTATTTGTTACAGATATTCGTGATAGAATAGGGCAGTTGCGCGAGTTGGAAAAACGCCGAGAAAGCATTTTGGCTTCGATGAAGGAAATGGGTAAACTTACAGATGAGCTGGAGCAGCAAATTTTGGCGGCAGAAACAATGAGTTTATTGGAAGATATTTATCTGCCTTACAAGCCAAAACGCCGCACACGAGCCACTATTGCCAAAGAAAAAGGCTTAGAGCCTTTAGCAGATATTATTTTTGCCCAAGATGCCCAAACAGATATGCTTATTACTGTTCTTTCTTTTATTGATGAAGAAAAAGGTGTAAAAACTATAGAAGAGGCATTGGCAGGGGCAAGGGATATTATTGCAGAAAAAGTAAGCGAGGACATCGCATCAAGGACTGAAATGCGTAAATTATTTGCCGAAGATGGCAAGTTTAAGGCAAAAGTGATTGCAGGCAAGGAACAGGAAGGGCAGAAATACAAAGACTATTTTGACTTAGAAGAGAATATTTCAGACGCACCTTCGCACCGAATTTTGGCGATGAGGCGTGCAGAAAAAGAGGGTTTTATCTCCTTAGAAAGTATGCCCGAAGAGGAAGTAGCTATCTATAAACTTAACCAACTTTTCCTCAAATCGGACAATGAGGCGTGCCACGAGCAGGTCGAAATGGCTATCAAAGATGGTTATAAGCGATTGCTCGCCCCTTCGATGGAAACAGAAATTCGCTTACGCACCAAGCAAAAAGCTGACGAAGAGGCTATCAAAGTATTCACAGATAATTTGAGGCAGCTATTATTGGCTTCTCCGCTTGGCGAAAAAAGAGTATTAGCTCTTGACCCCGGCTTCAGGAGTGGCTGCAAAGTAGTTTGTTTAGACCAAAACGGCAAGCTACTCCACAATGACGTTATTTATCCGCATGAGCCTCAAAGAAAAACCAAAGAAGCAGGTGCAATGGTTTTACAGCTTTGCGAAATCTATAAAATAGATGCGATTGCGGTTGGAAATGGAACGGCAGGACGTGAAACTGAAACTTTCGCTCGTGCGCTCCCTTTGCCAAAAAGCATTCAAATTATTATGGTTAATGAGAGTGGTGCTTCTGTCTATTCGGCATCTCTTGTGGCAAGAGAGGAATTTCCAGACCATGATTTGACGGTGCGTGGTGCCGTTTCTATTGGTAGGAGATTGATGGATCCTTTGGCAGAATTGGTAAAGATAGACCCAAAATCTATTGGTGTTGGGCAGTATCAGCATGATGTCGACCAAAGTGCCTTAAAAAATAGCCTTGATGATACTGTGATTAGTTGCGTGAATGCTGTGGGCGTAGAGGTAAACACAGCAAGCAAGGAATTGCTCATGTATGTTTCGGGCTTGGGACCGACCTTAGCACAGAACATTGTAGATTTTAGAAATCTGTACGGTGCATTCAAAAGTCGGGAGGACTTGAAAAAAGTACCAAAACTTGGCAACAAGACTTTCGAGCAATGTGCGGGCTTTTTGCGTATTCGCAAAGCAGGTAATCCATTGGATATGAGTGCGGTACACCCAGAAAGCTACCAAGTAGTAGAGAAAATAGCTCAAGATTTGCAAGCAACGGTTAAAGATTTGATGACAAGTGCCGAACTTCGCCAAAAAATCAATTTGAAAAGCTATGTAAGCGAAAAAATTGGCTTGCCTACTTTGCAAGACATCTTGCAAGAGTTAGCAAAGCCGGGACGAGACCCGCGTGAGCAGTTTGAGTTTTTTGCTTTTGCAGAAGGCATCGAAAAAATTGAAGACTTGAAAATAGGGGCAAAACTTCCCGGTATTGTAACAAATGTTACCGATTTTGGGGCATTTGTAGATGTAGGCGTGCATCAGGACGGCTTGGTTCACATCAGCCAAATGTCCGACAAATACATAGAACACCCTAACGAGGTGCTGAAAGTGCAGCAAAAAGTAATGGTTACGGTCTTAGAAGTAGATGTACCTCGCAAACGCATTTCTTTGGGTATGAAAACGGATGCCTCCAATGTGAAAGTAAGCGGAAGACCTGCAACTAATACATATTCCAAAACAGTTGAGAAAAAAGAGGAAAAGCGAGAGGAAAAGAAAGAAGTGAAGCCTTACAAAAATACTTTCCAAGACAATAAAGACGTAAAAAAGAAGGTAGTGAAGCCTGTAGAAGCCAAAGCTGCCGAAGATGATGATGACGATATGCAAGCAAAACTCAAAAAACTAAAAGCAATGTTTGGAAAATAATTGCCAAAGATTTTTTTATTGCATAAATTTCTAAAACTAAAAAGCCCACTGATAAAACGGTGGGCTTTTTAAATTAATCTTATTGATTACCAAAGTTTTAACCTTATGCTAATACTTTTTCTTTGCTTATGGTTTCAACTTTAACTACTTTTTTTTCGGCAGTTTCCATATTGTGCAAATTGTATGCACTCATGCCATGCTCATGCTCGTCCAAGCCTTCTATTTCTTCTTCGGGCGTTACGCGCAAGCCCATTGTTTTCTTAATAATGAAGAAGAAGAAAAGAGCCGAACCAAAGGCAGTAGCACCGCAAGCAGCAACGCCAAGTAATTGGATTAGAAACTGATTCATGCCTGCTTTTGCACCAAAAATGCCTACTGCAAGCGTACCAAATATACCACAAACCAAGTGAACTGAAAGCGCACCGACTGGGTCATCAACTCTTAATTTGTCAAAAACTAAGACTGCAAACACAACAATAACACCAGAGATTAAACCAATAAGTACCGAATCCAGTACGCTCATCACATCTGCACCTGCTGTAATACCTACTAAGCCCGCCAAGATACCGTTTAATACCATGCCCAAATCATACTTTTTAGTCGTAAACATGATAGTAAGTGCTGCGGCTAATCCACCTGCTGCGGCAGCCAAAGAGGTCATTACCAATACTCTGGAAACTGCACCAGGGTCAGCACTCAATACAGAGCCGCCGTTAAAGCCAAACCAGCCCAACCAAAGCATGAAAGTTCCTAATACTGCCAAAGGCATACTGTGTCCTGCAATTACGTTCACTTTTTTGCCTTCGTACTTGCCAATTCTTGCACCAAGTAACAAGATGCCTGCCAATGCACCCCAGCCACCTACAGAGTGTACCAAAGTAGAGCCAGCAAAATCCCAGAAACCAAGTGTATTCAACCAACCGTAACCCCATTTCCAGCTACCAATAATTGGGTAAGTAATTGCTACAAATAAGATAGAGAAAACCATGAAGCTATTGAGTTTTATTCTTTCCGCTACTGCACCAGAAACGATAGTTGCACAAGTTGCTGCAAACATTCCTTGGAAAAGGAAGTCAGTCCAGTACGTATAGCCAGGGTTATATTTCATAGTTTCGCCACCTTCGGGAAGGCTAATACCGAAACCTGCAAAGCCAAAGAAATCCATAGAAGTACCTGCCGCAAAGCCGGGATACATGATGTTGAAACCCATAAGTGCGTAGGTAAGCAAACCTATACCGGGGATAAGCGTGTTTTTGAAAAGCACGTTAGTTGTGTTCTTAGAGCGAGTAAGCCCAGACTCCAATGATGCAAAACCGAGATGCATGATGAACACAAGTGCGGTGGAAATCATCATCCACACATTGTTTATTGTAAATGTAGCTTGTTCCATTTTGTTTATGTATTTGATTAAGATTATAAATTATTATTTTATTTTAGAACTTAAATACAGCTGCCAATCCGATTGTTGTTTGGGAATTTTTGGTAAAATTACCTTTGCTATCCTCAAACTGCTGCACACCTTCATTGCCTGCGCCTTCTATTTTCTTAAAGCTATCTATGCGAAATTCGGGCTTTAATGTAAGCATGCCATCAGCTAAGGTGAAATTTGGTGTGAAAGTGAAAGAGATAACATCTGTTCCTGTATCTGCCAATGTATTTCTCAAAAATCTAACCCCACTTGTGTTGTCAAAATACTCTGCTCTGATGCCTAAGCCAGCTACGTCAGAGAATTTTACATTTGAGTAAAGAGCTACACCCCCCCAGTTCAATGCTTTGGTATAATATGGAGTTACACCTTGATAATCACCTTTTTGGCTACCATAAGCTGCATTCAATCCCACAAAGAATTTTTCTGTAACTTGGTAAGTAGTCGTTAAATCAAAGAGAGAGAAATAGCCAGTGCTATCGGCACTTGTATTAGAAGATTCGTTAGAGCCAATCCAGTTAAGATACACATTCCAGCCTTGAGCAGGAGAGATAAAAGCTTGCGCTATGACTGCTTTTGCCTTGTTATTGTCGTACATATTATCCACTCCATTTACCACACCTGCCATCAAGGAAAACTTATCGCTAATTGCTAAGTTTGCTTTCAAACCCACATGGTAAAAAGGTCCGTTATTAAATAAGTTAGAGAGGCTATAATTGTAGTTCAGAGGTGCATCAATTACTTCGTAGCCTATGTGCGTACCAAACTGCCCCATTGTAAAGCTCAATTTGTCAGTAGCTTTGTATGTAATATATGCCTGTTTGATTGCTAATGCCGTAGTACCTCTGCCCAAGGGTCCGATTACGTTTCCGTAGTTTCCCAAGTCAGCGTTGTTACCAAAAGTCAAATCTACGACACCCTCTATTTTGTCAGTAGAGTAAGTCATCTTGGTTTGCACCAAACCTACCTGAAACTGTCCTGCTCTTTGGTCAAAAGCACGCTCGAAACCTGAGCTTCCTAAGTTTTTTTGCGATTTAGGATTGTTGAGGTTTGCGAAGTAGAAAGCATCTACATAGCCCGAAAAAGTGAATTTACTTTTCTTTTCTGCAGTAGAATCTACGACAGATTGAGCATTTGCTGAAAGGCATAATCCAGCAAGTAGAGAAAGTAGCAATGCGGAACGGAAGAGTTTTTTCATATTAGTTAAATTTTGAATTGGTTATGTAGCTTTTTAGGTATTTGTGAATTTATAAGGTTAAAATTTGAGGCTATTTTTTAAAATATTTTCGTTTATTTCATTTTATGAGTTAAAAAAACACCTTAAATCTGTAAAAACAACGTTTTATTATATTGTGGTGTAAAAGTAATAGACAATTTTCAATTTTCAAAATTTTAGGCTATTTTTTTACCATTTTTATAAAAAAAATCTATTTTTTTGTAAATATTGATTTAAAAATGAATTAAAAATCAAATATTTTTATATTTTGTCTAATAAAGAGGGTAAATTTATCCCATAAAAAAAGTCTAATACTTTAAATTGTATTAGACTTTTTTTATTAGCACTATATTTTTTAGAAGTGAAAAGAAAAACTTGCAATACCATACCAATCTTCCTTCGTAGGCTCGTTATTTCTTCCTCTAAAAACAGCATCTTTGTTCAGTCCATACCTTCCTTCTATGCGAAAAGTGAGTTCGGGTCTTGGGAGGTATTCAAAAGTTAGTGTCCCGCTATTAGATTGCCATCTGTTTGCTGTGCCTGTGTAAGGTTCGGGGATAATATCGTCTTTGTCGTATATATGCTCCCACCTTGCTGCCACGCCAAAATGCTCACTAAGCCCATACCTAACAGAAAGTGCAGGTGCTATAATTTTATTCCACCCTACTTCTCCATTTGGTGGCTTTCTCTCAATCATCGCATCCAAAACGGGTAATATCATTAACCTTTTACTAAGCCAAATACGAAAATAAAGGTTATGGTAATGCCTAAATAGCGTATAATTGACATTGAGAGGTTGCTCATCTCCAAAATAAACGTTCCAATTGCCAACAATCTTGTCAGGCTTATTTACACTCCAAGCAAGTGCAACAGCCTTAGTCGTATTTGTTTCCCGAATTACCTGCCAGCCATTTAGCACCATCGCTGTAAAAGTATTATATTCATTCAGCTTGTAATGTAGTCGCAGCCCAGCCTCATAGTCAGGCGTGAAATCCGCTATATAAGCCCTTGTTGCATGCAGATTTTCTTTATTTAGTACGATTTCTGCCCCAAAATAAGAAGGGAAAATACCAATTTCCAAAGCCCATTTTTTATTGAGATGATAGTATAATGCCAATTCACGAATGATTCTCGTAGATGGTGTTTCCTCGATATACAAGGCATCAACGATATGCCCTGTATGGAAAGCAAGGCGAAAGCGTAATTTATTTTCAATTTCATACTGCGCCTGTATATAAGCATACGAAAGCGAAAACTGATTGGCATAAAGTGGATAACTTGTGAAGTCTCGCCTCCCAAATTGGGTTACTGTGTCTCTGGTGGTGTAGTCATAAAATGTGTTTGTCCTCTGTGGACCCACAACATAGCCAAAATCTGCATAGGCATTAAAAGTCAGTTTGGCTTCTCCTATATCAAAGTTAAGTAATCCATTTTTTTGAATTTTAGCTTTTGCCAAAGAATCTGCCTCGCTTTTTTGCATTAATTGGGCATAGGCGTTAGAAAAACAAACAATACCTAATAGGGTAATGATTGAGGAAAGAAAATATTTCATAAAATTATAAATAGATTTTTCAATGAATTAATAAAGCATAGAAACACGTACAAGAGAAAAGCTAAAGAAAGCATCTCTTATACATGAAAAATTAGGAAGTAAAAAATAAAGAGGGTAGTACGGCTAAATGATGAGAAATCGATACTTGAGGTAGAGTTTTGAATAAATACAGATATAATAAAAGTTAAATGCCTTGATGATGTACTTCTTAAACCAAATGAAATGGAGGTAAGATGTATTAGGATGATGGAATAAAAAAGCACTTGTGGAGGGGATGTTTACTCTAAATGGAACGCATTCGAAGCAAAGTTTTGCCAATATTCCTTCTTCTGTACCAGGCGTATTTGTAGCAATGACGTGAGAAGCGATACTTTTTACCCTGTTCGCTTCATAGGCTGAACAACAAATATGATTGGTTTTTGCAGCAAAAACCAATATAAAAGTCAAAATAAATAAATGGGTGCCTAAGCCACGAAGTGAAAAGCCATTCTCCACGAGTTAAGTAAATTTTTGACAAAGGTAAAAAAGAATGAATATAAATAGAAATAATCTGGATTTTAAAAAAGTAATCACGCTTTGCCGATGCTGGTAACTTTCTATTTGATTTGAAATATTCCATTTTTTTCAAAAAAAATGTTAAGCCTTGTCGTACATAGATAATTATGTGCTGTGAAGTATTTAACTTTGCGGAATAGTATATTCGTCTTCAGGCGAATTAATTAAAAACAACCTCTTCGCCTAAAGGCAAAGATACTCGCAGCGGTGAACTGTTCTGATTTATACTTTAAATTATGTATCTAAACCAAAATTTTTCTATTCATGAAATATTTTAAATTTTATTTGCTTGCTTTTACCGTAATAATCATAGACCAAGCTGTAAAGTTATGGGTGCATACTAACATGGAGAACGGCATGATGGGGGAAATTCCGATTTTTGGGGACTGGTTCAAGCTGCACTACACCACTAACCCCGGTATGGCTTTTGGCTTGGAGTTTGGCTCGGAGTACGGCAAACTGGGCTTGACTTTGTTCCGCTTGCTTGCCATGATAGGCATTGCTTACTTTTTGTATAGTGCTGCCCGCAAAGAAGGATACGCACAAGGCTTTCTGTGGTGCGTGGCTCTGATTTTGGGGGGAGCCATTGGTAATGTGATAGATAGCACTTTTTATGGCTTTTTCTTAGACAATGCACCCTTTACCGAAACACCGCCGCCTTTTTATCCTTGGTTTCATGGGCAAGTGATTGATATGTTTTATTTGGACGTGTGGGAAGGACGTATCCCTGAAGGCATGCCTTTTTTTGGTGGGAATTACTACTCTTTGTGGCCTATTTTCAATGTGGCAGACGCTTCTATATTCATAGGTGTTGTTGTTATTTTGCTTTTCCAACGCAGGTTTTTCCCCGCTCATCATAAGGAAGAAGAGCCTCAAAATGAGAATCCTTCTTTGGGAGTAAGTGATAACACTGCTACTAACTAATAAAATTAAGAAGATGTTAGATACACGCCGCTTCAATGGTTGGTTAAGCGTCATAAAGTCAAAGATAGAGAAATTGGTTTTTTCATAGTAAAAGGTTGGCAGTGAAGGACACTAACAACAGCGAATATTCTTATCCATTTGCAAGAATAATACTTCTTTATCATTCCACAAGAATTGTCAGATAACCAAAAAATTAATATATTTAATAAACAGTATAAATAATATTTGTTAAAAAAATTTATAAACTTTGTACTCTGAAAAATTTAAACAAAAAAATGAAAAAAACAATTACATTATTAACCTATATTCTTATACTGTTAACAACTACGGCGTGTGCGCAAGTTCCTGCAGATTCAGCGTTGAACAGATTAAAACAAGGAAATAAACGTTTTATCGAAGGGAAAAGTATTAGACCTCATCAGGATTTCCAGCGAATTAAAGAGGTATCACTAGGCCAAAAACCCTTTGCTATCATCATTGGATGTTCCGACTCGCGAGTTCCAAGTGAAATTATTTTTGATCAAGGTTTGGGCGATTTATTTATTGTTCGAACTGCTGGTCAGGTTTCATCGTTTGCCTCTTGGGGTAGTATAGAGTTTGGCAATGCAGTTTTGGGAGCTAAACTTATAGTAGTTATGGGACATACTAAATGTGGTGCTGTGGCAGCCGCCTGTAAAATTTCTGATGTACCAGGTCATATTGTTACCCTGATAAATGCTATTAAACCAGCAGCACAACTTGCTAAAACTCAACCCGGTGATGAGGTAGAAAATGCTGTTAAAATAAACGTAGCCATGCAGGTGCAACAACTTCAAAACATGGAACCTGTATTAACCAAAGGAGTTCAAAGCGGACAAACCCAGATTGTAGGGGCTGTTTACGACTTAGAAACTGGGAGAGTAACGTTCTTAGATCCTAATTATTTACAAACTATAAAGAAATAATATGGAAATATTTTCGTCATTTGGAGCCAATTTGGTTTCACCAATGGTTCTCGTATTTGCACCATATTATTGCAATTCTATGCCATTATTTGTGCCCTCACAAACAAATTTGCTATGAAAAATGTCCTATCCCAATTGTTACGGTCCAAATTAGAGAAAGAAGGCTTAATTTCCTCAAAATGAGAGTCCTTCTTTGGAGGTAAGTGATAACACCACTACTAATTAGTAAAAGGCTCTTATAATAATATTGGACTGATTAGATAATTTCTTAAATCAGGTTTTAAATTAGGTAAAAATTTGGTGTCTCCATTTAAAAAAAATCTACATAAAAGGGTAGTTTTTCTTGGTTGATTTCTCTATGAGTTCTTAGCCAACTTCTTAGCAAAGCCCAAAGCCCACTCAGTTACCTTGTTGCAGATATGGTATTTATTTGTGTAAAATCAAAGAACTTAAAATGGAAAGGATTTGATGCGTTTGCCCTATATTCTTTGGAAAAATGTCTTCTTTGATTTTTTGCTAAAAAGAAAAACACCAGTTTTTGAGTAAATATAATTTTTTCTCCTATTTTTACAGAAGTGAAAAGCAAATAATTTTTTGATATTTATTTTTTATATCTGACCACATTTTGATAAATACAAAGAAATGGTAGAGGGGACTGAAAAGACTAAGGAGGAGCTTTTAGAAGAAATAGCACTTTTACAAGAAAAACTACGCATATTAGCCCCAGATAATATACGGAGTTCTGTTCATTTTTTACCCAAAAATAATTTTCGACTTGCTGTTAATCACACTATTGAAGAGGATACAGACCAATCAGACAATGAGCTAATTT
>Ga0163144_10022420_pt1 | contig 12511 bp, 9 predicted proteins | sample OliLak19BULKMAT1_FD_123175 | JGI IMG/M metagenome (GOLD analysis project Ga0163144, IMG submission 123175) | Freshwater microbial mat bacterial communities from Lake Vanda, McMurdo Dry Valleys, Antarctica - Oligotrophic Lake LV.19.BULKMAT1 | ecosystem: Environmental > Aquatic > Freshwater > Lake... | reverse complement strand
GCTTGGGCGGGTTGGCTGATTCCGAGCAGAGCCGCGAGGCCCAACAGCGAAGCAATTGTCTTAAGCGAGTGATTTCTCATAAACATCTTATCGTTGAACATGGTTAAATTCTACAGTGTCCGTCAGGTGTTCAGTCGTCTGTTAGCCGGTTATGTACCACAACCGATGCTGAGTCTGGACTGAGAGCGATTGTTCGGGGTTGCATCCTTAAAGGAGCACGACTTGGCATGTTCCGCAAATCCAGTATGCGAAATCCACCTGCTCCGCCCGTGTGCAGGATTCCAGTTGCCTGACCTAGACCCGATTCCGACCGTCCATGTCGGCGACTTCTCTGAAGAAAAGCCCACAAGACAGGACGTGACGACGCGAGGTATCCTGCCCTCGTTCCATGTGGAATGCCTGCGATTGAACCTGCTTTCAGCTTCGATTTCAAGTTTTGATTTATGTACAGTGCGACGATGGAGCGCCTTTGTTATTCCCGGCCCTTCGCTTGCATGGCTTCAGGTCGCTCAATACGATGCGTCTGGTTCGTCTGAACTTTTACCCAGCACACCATGATTATCGGCGTTCCCCGGGAAATTAAAGAGCAGGAATTCCGCGTCGCCCTGCTCCCTTCTGCGGCATACCAACTCCTTTCGCGTGGCCATCACGTCCTCGTCGAACGCGGCGCCGGCGTTGGCTCGGGCTATCCCGACACAGAATATGAGAAGGCCGGCGCCACGCTCGTCGCCGACCATGCCGAGGTCTTTCGCCAGGCCGAACTCATCGTCAAGGTCAAGGAGCCTCAACCCTCCGAAATCCCCCTGCTGCGTCCAGGGCAAATCCTCTTCACCTACCTGCACCTGGCCGCCAGCAGGACGCTCACGGATGGACTGCTCGCCTCGGGTGTCACCGGCCTGGCTTACGAAACCATCGAGGTCAACCGCCGCCTGCCCCTCCTCGAGCCCATGAGCGAAATCGCCGGGCGCATGTCCGTGCTCGTGGGTGGTTACTTCCTCGCCAAACATCAGGGCGGCAGCGGCGTCTTGCTCGGCGGCGTGCCGGGCGTGTTGCCGGGCCGCGTCGTGGTCATCGGTGGGGGAACCGCCGGGGTCAATGCCGCCCGCATGGCGCAGGGTCTCGGGGCGGACGTGACCATTCTTGAAGTCGATTTGGAGCGAATGCGTTTCCTCGACATCACCCTGCACACGGCGCACACGCTCTACTCGAACGCCGCGCATCTCATGGAACTTCTCCCTCAAGTCGATCTTCTCATTGGCGCCGTGCTCGTGCCGGGCGCGAAGGCTCCCAAGCTCATCAATCGCGAGATGCTCCGCGTCATGCGCCCCGGCAGCGTAGTCGTGGATATCGCCATCGATCAGGGCGGCTGCGCCGAAACCTCCCGCCCCACCACCCATCGCGACCCCGTGTATGTCGAGGAAGGCGTCACCCACTACTGCGTCGCGAACATGCCCGCCGCCTACGCCCGCACCGCCACCCAGGCGCTGACGAATGTCACCTATCGCTACATCGAGATGCTTGCCGACCTTGGCCTCAAGGATGCCTGCGAACGCCAGCCTGCGATCATCGGCGGACTCAACGTCATGGGCGGCAAAGTCACCTGTCGCGCCGTCGCCGAGGCGCACGGGCTGGATTTGCAGAAGCCATTCTGATCCGTGCTTCTCGCAAACCTTCCCTGCCTGAACACGACCTTCGGCGCACGCAGGACGAACGCCCGTTTACCTTCTCCAAATCGCCGCTGACATCCTCCGAACGACCATTTACGTTCTCCGAACCGGCATTTACATCGTCCGAATTGACGCTGACACCTTCCCAATCGTCGCTGACGCCCTCCGAACCGCCATTTACATCCTCCGAACCGCCCTTTACTGGCGACTTTTTGCCACTTACAGCCTCCGAATCGCCATTTACATAAGACGAATTACTGCTGACAGCCTCCGAATCGCCGCTGACATTCATCCAATTGAGGCATTCAGAGCAGTTTACGTAGATTTCCCCTGGAAACACCCTTGTAACCTTAAAACTCGTTCCTCTTCCGTTTACGATAAAGGAATGGTCGGCTCCAATCCTCAAATCATGGCACACGCAGCCGGTAAAACCGGTTCGCCCCGCCCATTCCATCCGTCAACGTCAGGACGCCCGTCGCCTCCGCCGGGGGAAGATTCGTCAGCGTCAGCCACGGGCACGTCCCCAAGCCGTCGCAATACTCCACCCGGTAATCCCAGCCCGCCTCCATCGGAAAACTCAGTTGAGCGACGCCGTTCGACATCGCAATCGCGTCAAACTTCACCACGAAAAAATCCACCTGCAACCGCGGCGCGCGATACACATCCTCCCGCGACGCGAACCGGCGCGCGCTGAAATTCTCCGCCTCCGAGAGCGACAACAGCATCCAGCCGCAATTCGTCTCCGGCTGCGCCAGCCAGCTCTGGAGATCCGCCAGCATGTTCGTCGTCGCGTCGAAGAGATACGGCGAGAGATTGATCCCATAGACGTATTGCTCACCGCTGTTCGCCGCCACGAAGTCGAGGCCTTCGACGCCGCCCGGCGCGGCCCACTCATTCGTCGTCAGCGCGAAGCGATGCGTCCAGTTCGCCTCGCCCGCCGTCGCGAGTGCGCCGAGCGTGGGCGGATTCCCCTTCTTCGTTCCCTCGCCCCAATCGCGCAGCATCCGGCGCAATTGAAAGGACGAAGGCGCATCGCCATCCACCGGCTGCCCCACCACTTCGAGCAAGAGCTGCGCGAAGGTGATCTTCGCGCCCGCCGGCAGCGCCGTCGCGAGATCAAATTTCATCAGCCCGCGATTGGTCGTGTAATTCTGCGTCGTGCCGGAATTGAAAAAAACCTGCGCCCCGAAATTGTTCGACGGAAAACTTTGCAGCAACGCGGTGTCCGCGACCGGCGTGAGGAAGACGGATTCAAAGCTCAAAGCACAAAGCTTAAAGCTCAAGAGAATGAGCAAACACCAAACCTTAAAGCCGGGACGCGCCTTCCAATGATTTGAGCTCTGCCCTTTGAGCTTCCCTTGAGCTTTGAGCTTTGAACTTTGAACTTTCATCAAACGACATCCACCTCGCCCATGATCGGCGTCGCATCCACGCTCGACACGCCGCCGCCCAGGAGATTCTCCCCCGCCGTGGCGTAGCCGGGGATGATGCGGTCGAGCTGATTCTGCGTCGCGCCCATGTGCTCACGGATGACTTCACCGAGCACGGAGCGGTAATCCACCGCGCGCTGGAGGTAACGACCCGACACGCCGAACATCGAGCCGCTTGGTCCCGTCGCCCACGGGATGGAATCTGAAGGCGTGCCCGCGATGACGCCGCTGGTGCGCCCCGCCTTGCCGCGACCCTTCACGCCGCCGCCCGCCACCCACATCACGCCCGCCTCGGCGTGGTCCGTGCCGTTGTTGCTGTTCTGGATGGTGGTGCGCCCGAACTCGGAGAGCGTCACGACCACGAGATTGTTCCACGTCGTCTTGTCCCCGTTCAGCAGGAAATACTTTCGCAACGCGTACATCGCCCAGGCGATGCGGCTCTGGAGATTCGCGTGCGCGCCCGTCACTCCGCCTTCGTTGTCATGCGTGTCGAAGCCGCTCATCTCCGTGCCCGCGATGATGGCGTCGGTCTTGTTCAGGATGAGCGCCGCGCCCTTGAGCTGCTGGAAGAAGCTGTAGGCGCCCGCGTCGACGACTTGTGTGGCCGTCGTGCCGCCGCCGTTCTTCGCGCCGGTGGTGGGGAAGAGATTGTAGTGGGTTGCGCCAATGTCCGTCGCGACATCATCGACGAAGGTGTTCCCCGCCTCCGTGAAGTCGATGGTCGAAAAGAGGTCGAGCGTGCTGACGAGATTCTCGTAGGAGAGTTGCAGCAACACGCGGCTGCGTTTATCGACAAACCTTTTCGTATCCGCCGCGAGAATGGAATTCATCAGCTTCACATCCGCCGAGGGCGAAGGGGTGCCGAGCAAATCGTAGCGCGTCGGATCGCTCAGGTTCGTCATCGCTGCCGCCGAGCCTTTGAGCAGCGTGGGCAGCGCGGATTGAATCGAAACACCCGTGAGCGGGTTCGTCGCGGTAAGACCGGATTCGATGAGCGTGCGATAGAAGATGCCCTCGCGCGTGGCCGAGTTCGGGTCGCCACTTTCCCAATACGCCTGCGAATCAAAGTGCGACCGCGACTGCCGCGGATAGCCCACGCGATGCACCATCAATGCGTCGCCCGCGTTATAGACCGGTGCGAGAAACTTGAGCGAGGGATGCAGCGCATTGAAGCCGTTCCCCAGTCGGATGGCGTTGGCGTAGGCAAACGTCGAGGCGCCGCCAGTCGGGAATTCGCACGGGCCGCTCGCGGAATAATCGAATCCGGCTTGCGGCGGAATCATGATGTTGGGCCGGTTCGTCAAGTTGTAGGACGGATCGAGGATGGGGATGCACGAGTTCAGCGCGTCATTCGCGCCGCGCAGGAAGATGAACAGGAGCTTCTTGCCGTTGGTTCCGATGTTGCCTTCCGCCAGCGCGCGCCGCGCAAACGGCGGCACCTGCGTGAGCGCGGCCAGTCCGAGCGCCGCGCTGCCGCGCAGCGTCCGGTTGAGGAAGTCGCGCCGGGTGATGGTGTTGATGGCCGGCGCGGAGCCGGAGGAGAATTTCCAGGGAGTTTTCATAAGGGGGATGGAGTGGTGGAGTAATGGAGTAATGGAGTGTTGGGTTTGGAGTGTCGGAGCGGGAGCACCCAATACTCCACCACTCCACCACCCCTGGTCTTCGTCACTGTTCCTCGAAGCGCTGGAGACTGAGCAGCATCGTCACGAGACCGCGCACGCGATTGTCGTAGGTGCTGTTGGCGGCATTGCTGACGGTGAGTCCGCTGAAGAGCGACGCGGTGACGCCGTCATCGTCGGTGTTCAAAAAATTGACGGCGACATCGCGGTAGCCCGTGAGATTGCCGCGCCCTTCACCGGGGAAGAACAGTCCGAGGAAAAGCTCCGAGACTTTCGTCGCATCCTTCTGGTCGGTGGCGTTCGGCAGCCGCAACTGCAAGAGCCGCACTGGGTCGGTGATGTTGTTGTTGAGCGCGGTGTTGTTGTCGTTCTTTACCGTCGTGCCGACGGCCTTGCACAGCGAGCTGACGAAGCGGATGCGTTCGCCCAGCGCGCCAGCGTTCACCCAACTGCCCGCGCCCTCGGGATAGCCATCCGGCTCCTCGCGATTGAAAAGCGAGAAACCGCCGATGCGCATCAGCGCGGAGGCATTGCCCGCAGTCTGCACTGTGCCGGGGCTGAAGCTGATGCCGTAGCCATCGGTGAGGGCGGTCCAGGTACCGTGCAGGCCGGTGCCGTTGGTGCTCTGGCGCAACGCGCGCACGGCGCTCACGCAGAATTCCAGCGGCGTCTTCACCTTGTGCGCGTTGCCGCCGTGGCCGCGGAAGAGCGCGGAGTTGAAGAGGGCTCCCAGCACCGCGCGGAGATTTCCATTGCTCGCTTCCCACGCGGCCATGCAGGACTTCACGAGCTGCCCTTCATCGCTGAGAACGGCGCTGGTGAAATCGTATCCCGTGTGAAAGTCGTCATGCACAAAGAGCCGGCAGAGCTTCACGCTGATGAACTCCTGCGTGAAGGGCAGGTTCGCCAGATGCCGCGCCACGTCGTAACCATCGGCAAGGCCGTTCGTGCCGGTGCGCGCAGGAATGCTCAGTTGATAAAGGCCGGGCGTGACATTGCCGCCGTAGGTCCTGGTCGTGTAGGGCGGGCCAAATCGCGCCGGCACCGTCTTGCCGCCAAAGATCGTCTTCGCTCCGCCGGCGTGATTGTTCAGCTTGTAGTTGAAGGACCAAATCCCGAGGAGGTTCGTGAACGCCGTGTTGCCCGCCGGGTCGATCTTGATGGTCGAGCGCGGCGCGAAGACGTTGAGAGCGTTCGTCACGTTCACCAGTTCCACCGTCCAGCCGGTCCAGCACGGCGCCATGTTGGTGATGTCGGATTGATCGTAACCGTTGTCCACGCCCATCGCGAAAAGCTCCAGCAACTCGCGGCTGTAGTTTTCGTTCGGGACATTCGGCGCATTGCCCCGGCTGGTCGCCGTGTCGAGATAGACAATCATCGCCGGGCTTTCGATGCTGACCTTGAGGAAGTCGTGGAAGGTCGCGTTCGAGTTCAACACCAGGCTGCGCCACTGCGAGACCTCGCGCCATTCCCACTCGGCGGCGGCGCGGTTGGGGAAGCGGTCGCGATAGCCGAAGCCCACGAACATATTCGCGCTCTTGCCTGCCTGGGTGATGAAATGATTCTCGAAGAACTGCGTGAGGATCTCCAGCAACTGCCGGTCAGCATTGACCGCGTTCAACACCAGCCACGACTGCATGTCGAGAATGTCCGCCGAGCCGGGGCCGCTCGTCGCGATGAGCGCGCCATTGATGACGTTCGTGGCCGTGCCGAAGCGCGCCTGGAGAAATGGGATGTTCGTGTGCGCCAGCCCCGCGCGCTCGCTGATGGTCTCGGGGTTCAACTGCTCATTGAGGTAGGTCTGCGGGCCGACGACGGCCAGGCGATCCAGCAGATCCGGCGTCTGCCCGTAGCTGATGCGATTGAGCAGCGTCGCGCTCAGGAGCGCGTTGCTCGACAGAGTGTCGGCGCGGAGGTTCACGAAGAAATTGCTGCCGCCATGCAGCGCGGCCCAGACGAAGTTCGAGAGCGTCCCGCTGAAATCTTCCGCCCACGGATGCCCGAGATCATCGGTGGTGAACACACGATACGCATCGACCGCAGGGTAGGGCGTGAGCGAGACGCGGCGCGCGCCGTTGGTCACGCTCTCGATGCGCAACACAGGCGCCGGTGGCGCGGAGTAATTGTCGGCGGTGACGAACGAAACGCTTGCGGCGACGAGGAGCAGAGACAGGGAAATCCTAAGTGTGTTCATGAGCTGCTTGGTTTTGCGCCCGCCTTCGTGACGAGCGCTGGATACACTGCTAGTCGCTTCGCCGTGGTGAAAGGTTACGCACGGCGTGCGCAATTTTTCACGGGTGGATCACAGCGGGAACAAAGCTTCGGAAGGGGAAATGATTTGGACGAAAATGGCGCGGGGCAGGTTACAGCAACAGCGAAGAGACTTGGCGGACGTGGGCGCTTGCGATGTTCACCCTGTCTGAAAACTGGACGGTGATGGACACGGATCGTCTCGTTTCGAGGCACGCGGCGCACACCCAGCGCGTTGATTCAACCTCATGGCCCGCCCATTGCGGCGTGGCACCACTTGTGCCTACTGCGTTTCGGAAACATCAACACGATGGTCCAACCATGACGGCTGCCACGGCGGGCCTTGGGGCACACCACAGACAGACCCGCGCGCGGTCCATCTCCAGAAACGGACAGATTATGAAGCGAACAAATTTTGAAACGGCGTTCTTCGTCGGCCAGCCGCTGCGCGTCCTCCTCGTCGAGGACGCGGAGGCGGACGCCGAACTGACAGTCAACGCATTGAAAAAACACGGCTATCGCCCGCAAGTCGATCTCGTGGCGGCACCGCAGGACTTCGCTGATCGGCTGAGCAAGTCCACCTACGATGTCGTGCTCTCGGATTTCCATTTACCCGGCTGGACGGGGCTTGATGTCCTTGAACTGCTCGTATCACTCCAACAGGACACGCCGTTCATTCTGGTAACTGGTGCGCTCAGCGACACGTTGGCCGCCGAGTTCATCGACAAGGGCGCGGATGATTATGTGCTCAAGGAGCAATTGGAACGCCTGCCTCTCGCGGTGCGACGCGTCTTGCGCGAGCGTCGCCTGCTGGCCGAGCGCCAGCGCGCCGCCGACGAACGCGAGCGGCTCATCACGAAACTTCAGGATGCTCTGAGTGAAGTGAAGCGGCTCACGGGCCTGCTCCCGCTCTGCGTCACCTGCAAACGTGTGCTCAGCACCAAGGGCTACTGGAGCCGCATCGAGCTGTTCATCGAGAAAAATTCCGAGGCGCGCATCAGCCCGAGCCTTTGCCCGGATTGCGCTGACAAGTGTCAGCCCAAGCACTTCAACTGATGGCTGGCGTTCCGCGCTCAGAGGAAGAAAGGATTATGCGCCTTCTCCTCCGCGACGGTCGTCAGGGGCCCGTGGCCGGGACAGAGCAGCGTCTCGGCCGGCAGGCTGAAGATTTTTTCCTGCACGTTCTTCTTTAGCGTGTCGGTGGAAATGAAGCCCGTGGCCAGTGAGCCGGCGAAGATCGTATCTCCAATGATGGCGACGTGTGGCGCGTCCTCGGGCCAGTTGCCGACGAGATAGATGACGCCATCGTCGGCGTGGCCGGGCACGTCACGATTGGTGATGCGTAGGCTGCCGAGATGGAGGCAGTCGTTGGCGCGGTTGCGATGCTGCGGAGGGGAAGCCTTGCTGTTGGTGTGCAAGTGCAGCTTGGGAAACGCCTCGCGAATCTGCCCGAGCGCCGCGATGTGATCCTCGTGCGAATGCGTGAGAAAAACATGCTTCAAGGCCAGCTCATTCTCCTGAATCAACTTGAGTGCCTCCGTCGCGTCCCAGCCCGTGTCGAACAACGCCGCCTCGCGCGTGACTTCATCCCATACCAGGTAATTGTTCACCGCATTGCCCTCGCGATTGGTTGAGAGGAGGCGCAATTCACGCCACGTTCCGATCTCGACCGGTGACGGCATCCATCCGTCGGCGAACTGCTCAAGTTTCTTGGCGTGCAAACCCAGGGCAGCCGCGAGCGCGAAGAAATTGGGGCGTTTGGTGAATTTTCCTGTTTCCTCCAGTGCGGTCAACTCCGGCTCGCTTAACTCCGCCGCGCGCGCGGCATCGGTGAGCGAGCGTCCGCTGGCCTTGCGCGCCTTGCGCAGCACGTCGCCGAGATGGTCTTCCAAAGTCATGGGCGCGACGTTACCGGCGGAATCCGAGCCTCACAAGGAGCAAGCATGGAGGCCGGATGGTTTGGCCTGCTTCGCGGCGAACCAGGCGCTTCACCAACGGGCAGATGCGCCATTCAATGGTCGGAATCGGGCGTGTGCGTGGCGCCGGCGCCGAAGCCGGTGTTGCGCAGGAGATTCACTGAGGGATTGATGGCGAGCATGGAATGCGACCAGCAGGTGAGCCACCAGATGTAGGCCCAGGAGCTTCGCCGGCCTTCATAGACGCGCTGCACGAACGGCAGGAACTTGTCAGCCGGGGACACATGGAGAATTCGTGGTTGCTTCATGAATGTGTCCGCATGTGGGCCATAGGCCTGCATCGTCTTGCTCTGCGAACAGCCGCCCGCTACGGCGGCAAACGCCTTTCAGTCCGGCCGGCGCTCGAATAGGTACAGCGTCCGGTGTCCATCCGGGCGGACGCTGCGCTTCACCACCCTCCAGCCCGCATCCGCGAACGCTTGTGTGAATTGATCATCCGAGTAGCCGCTTGGGGGTTGGCGTCCCTTGTTGAGCCATTTGATGACGTGCTCGTCGCCCAGGCCGACGAACTCGGTGATGATGTAACGCCGCGCAAAGCGACTGATGATCTCTGCGAAGGTGTGGAATGGCACCTTCCTCCGAAAGGCCAAGTGATGACTCACCGCCAGCGCCATCACCAAGTCAGATTGAAAACGCTCGTAGGGGCCGGGCCGCAGCAGGCCCAGTCCGCGAGGAGGCGTGGGATAACACAGGTCGGTGAGCGCCACGAGCAGGGGAATGCCATCGCGCTGTGCCGTGGCGCGCGCCTGATCGAGCGAGGCCGCGTCGATGTCGGCTAGAAGCGTGCGTTTGCCGAGCTTGGCGGCGAACAGAGCGTAGGTGCCCTTGTTGCCTGCCAGATCAAGGACGGAAGGTGCGTCCGTGATTTGCTCCAGGAGCGCGCGCACGAAATCGCCCTTCCACCCTTCGCCCGTGGCGGCGTAGTTCGTCCACGAAGTTTGGTCCGGTGCAAGGCGTTTACCGCAGAGCGCCTGCTCGACGCCGCGCAGATAAAGACCCGGACGGCGGAACAACCGGGCCAGCTCGTAGAGGGCGTCAAAGGCAACGGTCGGCAGCAGGAGCGGGGAAAACCGATAGTGCTGCTTCACGAAGCCGGTGGCTGGCTCGCAGGCCACGGTTGAGGCAAGCTGGCGGCAGCCGAGCTTTTGCAGCAGCAGGGGCAGCAGGAAATCGCGCCGCAGCTCGCGATGCCAGCCGCGGGACACGGCAAAACGCCGCCGGGCCACGCGCAGCGAGCCGAAGTCGATGAACACCGGGCGGCCCTGTGGAGTGAACAGAATGTTGAACGCGTGCGCATCCGCCAGCGCGAGTCCGTGGCTCGCCAGTCCCTCCATGAACCGACAAAGGAAGGCCAGCGCCTCCTGCCACATCACCGGGGTCCATTCGGTCGGATAGACAACGGGCTGGATGCGACGATGGCGCACCATGGTCTTGAGTTCCGGCCGATGCGGCACAGACCTGGGATTTTCCACCCTCTCAGTTTCCACCAATCCCAGTCCGCCCAGCTTGGCCAGTCCCGGCCCGGCCTCGATGTGGCGAAGCACCGCCTCGCCCTTGTCCGTCAGCGCCCGGTAAACCCATTCCTGATCATCCCCCCGGAGCAAGACGCCATGCTCATCCAGCCAGCTGGCTGGATCAAGCCGCACGTCACATTCATCGGACGGCGTGGTCCGTCCGGCGCGATCAGGCGAGGGGCCGCAAGCACTGGATGGCGGAGTCGTGATCATGGTTTCTCGAAAAGGAAAAGCAACCGGGCGCGCGGCACATCATGCCAGGTGCGGACCGCGCGATAACCCAGTGCGGCGAACGCGGCGGTGAACTCTCGCTCAGAATATCCGGTGGGCGGGAATCCTCTTTTGCCCACCCACTTCTTCACATGCACGTCCGCCACGTCCACGTATTCGGCGAGGATGTAGCGCCGACTGTAGCGGTCGAGAATCGCCGCAAAAGTCCGGAAGGGCAATCGGACGTTGCGGACCAGATGATGGCTCACGGCCAGCGCCAGCACCAAATCAGCGCCCAACCGGTCGAAGGAGTTTTCCATCAGCAACCCCTTGCCCCAGGGCGGTGTTGGCCGGCAGATGTCGAGTTGGCCGACGAACAGGCGCAGTCCCCGCTTGTGCGCTTCCGCGCGCGCCGCCTCCAATGACACCTCGTCGATGTCCGTCAGGATGGTCGTGAATCCGCGCCGCGCCGCCTCGAAAACGTGCCGGCCCTTGTTGCCGGCGACGTCGAGCACGGAGCCGATGCCGGGCATGGAGAGGGATTCCTCGACCGCCGCCTGCTTCCAACTGCCCCATTCGCCGCCCTGCGTTTCGTAGTCGCTCCACTCGGTGATTTCCAAGCCCAAGCCCGGACGGGCGAGACGCCGTTTGATGACGCGGAAGTAGAGACGCGGATTACCCGACAGCTTGCTGGTCCAGCGCAACAAATCCGGCCAGATCGTAACCAGCGCCACCGCCGACCAGCGATACGTCCGCTTGAAGGCCGTTTCAAATGGCTCGCCCTTGACCGCCTGCGCCAGTTGATGCAGGCCGGCGTTGTGCAGGAGAATGGGCAGCAGAAAGTTGTCCTTGAACTCGCGGTGCCAGCCCGGGCGCATCCAGTAGTTCTTGCCGCGCAACCGCAGCGATCCAAAGTCGATGAACACCGGACGTCCGTCGGCATCAAACAGGAAATTATGCGGCTCGGCATCCACCAGGCACAGCCCGTGTTCCATCAAACCCAGCGAGAGATCGCAGAAGGCCGCCAGCGCCTCGCGCCACATCGACATCGTCCATTCCATCGGGTAAATCACGCGCTTGACGCGGCGATGCCGAAGCACCGTGCGCAGCCCGGTCCCGGAAACCGGCTGGCGCGTCCGCTCGGTCGGCACGAACCCCAGCTTCACCAACCTCTCCAACCCGAGCGTGGCCTCGATGTGCTCCAGCACCTTCTCCCCCTCATCCGTCAGGCCGCGATAGACCCATTCGTCATCGACGGCATCGCCATCATGCCGAAGCAAAACACCGTTGGTGTCCTGCCAGCTTTGGGCAGAGGGGTGAAGTTCGGTGGTCATCATGTCCAGACTCCTTCACGCTACCGGTGGGCGCACAAGAGCGACAAGCAATCATTTGCCGTCATACACACTGGGGAGACAGGCTCGCTAAACTTGCGAGTTCCCCAGCCGTTCGAGAGTTTCACGCGCGATACGGCGGGTGTCTTTCATGTGGCGTGCGGCTGCGATTCGGGCCTGCCACATTCGGGGATCCAGCCATCCGAGCAGACCGTTAGCGCGACGCTTGTGATACTCCACCCGCGCCGCCAGCCAGTCGTCCATCTCCTGCCAGAACCGCTCCAGACCGCTCCCGCACCCCGGAGGGCAATCCGCTGGCACGCCACCGCGCAGGGCTTCACGCCATGTCTCACGCGCCAACCGGTTGAGGAGCACGCGCCGCGGCGTCTCCCCACTGGACCGCGAGCGATTCGTCGCTTCGTGAACGAGAAACTCCGACGTGATCTGCGGCGCGACGGCAATGCGCAGGTGCAGCGCATTCTCCAACAACCACGCCGTGTCGCCGTGATAACCG
>Ga0163144_10022418_pt1 | contig 12512 bp, 12 predicted proteins | sample OliLak19BULKMAT1_FD_123175 | JGI IMG/M metagenome (GOLD analysis project Ga0163144, IMG submission 123175) | Freshwater microbial mat bacterial communities from Lake Vanda, McMurdo Dry Valleys, Antarctica - Oligotrophic Lake LV.19.BULKMAT1 | ecosystem: Environmental > Aquatic > Freshwater >... | reverse complement strand
TTTTCGATGACCTGCGGATTCTTCGGGCCGTAGCGTTCGCTCAGCTGTACTTTCTGCCGGTTCAGCTCACCCAGGCGCGCGCGCAGGCTCTGGACCTGCGGATTCGAATTCAGCGTGGACGACTCCGCCAGCGCGCCGGGCGGCAGGTTGCGCACCTGGTTGTAGAGCGACTCCTTCTGAATCCGCTCGCTTCTCGTACGCAGGAACGCTTCGTTCACCTGGTTCAGGCCGGCGACCACGGTGTTCTGCCGGTCTTCGAGCGACAGCGCGTTGTTGGTCTCCCGATACTGCGCCATCGCGCGCTCGCTGTCTTCGACCTTCTTCTGCTGTTTGGCAATTTCGCTCGAGAGAAAATCGAGGCTCTTGCGGGTGGCGTCGGTGCGGAACTCGAGGTTGAACTGCACGTACTCTTCGACGAGCGTGTCGGCGGCCCGCGCGGCAAACGTCGGATCCGCGGATGTCACCGAGACGTTGACGAGCCGGCTCCCACGCACCTGGTCGACACTCACTGCGCCGAGAAATGCACCCACGAGCGCGTCGGTCGTCGCCTTGCCCGGTGCCGGCGGAGGCGGCGCCGCCGTCCCCGACAGATTCCGCAGCGTGCCCTGCGCCTGCTGCTTCATCGTGTAGAGAACCGCCCCCAGACCGGTGCGCCTGGGGCCCTGGCCGTTGAACTCCGGCATCGTTTCCAAGTGCAGCTTGGTTACGACTTTCGAGGCGAGCTCTCGGCCCGTCAGGATGCGCAACTGCGTCTGGTAGTACGGCTCGGGATCCTGACTGAAGTCTGTGGTGGCGGCATTGAAGCCGGCGACGGTCGCCGCGCGGTCGTCCTCGATCAGCACGCTCGTCGTCGCCCGGTACATCGGCGTCGTCGTGTACGTGCGCACCACGACCGCGAGCATGACGAGCAGGAAAATCGTGACGATGACGTAGCGGTATTTGTAGATCGCGTTGAGGCGATCGAGGAGGTGCGTGTCCGAATCCACCGGGAAGAGGCCTTTCGGCGCTGCTGCACGTGGGGCAGACGGTGCAGGCGGTGCCGCCGGTCTCTGAGCTGGGTCCATTTCTATATCTGTCTATCGGACGCGTGAACAGTATTCGACAGCTAACTAAAGGAACTCTTTACGACAATATATGCTTTTAGAGACAACGTGTCAAATCAGTAGCGATGCAAAAATCCTATATTTTACGGTCGGTTCGAGTCGTCTTTCGTATTTATTTCGTCAGACAAAGAGCCACGTGGTTGTTGCACCACTTTTAGCAAAAGTTGTGCCTCGAGGCAATTCTTCTTTGGGGCCGACGACTTACTTTTCGGGACTCAGGAACGGCAACACGCCACTCCCGACTGCCGTGACGCCTGTACCGGTTGCGGCGGAGACCACCGAACCCGCTGTATCCGTGAACATCCCGGCCAGTGCCGGCAGCTTCGTGGGAATCGCCACGATCGCTCCAGCCACGTCGCCCGCCTGCGCGATGATGACATCGCCGACCGCCACGACGCGCCCCGCGGCATCGGCGATCTCGACGACATAGGGGACTTCCGGCCGTGCAGCGAAGGAGAACTCGCCAACTGGGCTGGCCGTCGTCTCTTTCTCGACCTGGTTTGTCTGGAGGTTGCGAAGGCGAACGGTGGCGTTCGGGAGCGGCGTCTCGCCCGCATCGACGGCCGTTCCGCTGATGAGGGCCTGTCCAGCGCCTCCTGATGTCGTCGTCGCGGAAGGGCCAAGCGGCGCAATGGGACGCGCCACGGGCCGAACGAGCTGCGCAGAGACGAGCGCCGCCGATAAAAACACCCCGGCCAATGCGAATGTCAGGCTCTGACGCACAAGCCTATTCTAGTCGCTGGGGAGCCGCCCGTCGAGGCTTATCGCTCGGGGCTGACCTCCGGGAAGATCCGTGGGTCGAGCGCGGTAATGCCGGTGCCGGTTGCGGCCGACGCCACTGAACCTGCGCTTTCGCGGAAGACGCCGGCGAGAGACGGCAGCTTCGACGGCACCGTCACGGTGGCGCCCGCGACGTCGCCCGCCTGCGCCGTGATGATGTCGCCCACCGCCACGACGCGTCCCGCCTGATCGGCGATTTCGACGACGTAGGGCACCTCGGGGCGGGCAAAAAATGTGAACTCGCCGTCTTCGTTGGAGTACGACGTCTGTTCGATCTGATTCGACAGAAGGTTGCGAAGCCGCACGGAGGCGTGCGCCAGCGGCGCGTTGTTGATGTCGGTCGCGGCGCCTTTGATCAGGGCTTCACCCGCGGGCATTTCGGAGGTCATGGTCTTGAGCGGGCCCAGGATGCCCAGCGGGCGGACCACCTGAGACGAGACGCCAACCGTCAGGAACCCGAGCAATCCAAGCGTGATGTAGAGGCGTTTTGCCATATAACTCCGTGTCCCGTTCCGTGCCACGCGCTACGGCATTGGTAATCGTGGTGCCGTGATAACCTTCGGAAACCCGAATGAATCGACGTATTCGCGTGTTCGCACCAGCGACTGTTGCCAATCTGGGGCCAGGTTTCGACGTGCTGGGGCTGGCCCTGAGCCGCCCGGGGGATGAGCTCGAGGCGGAGCTCTCCGACCAGCCCGGTGTCGAGATTGTCGAGGTCACGGGGGATGGCGGAGCGCTGAGCCGCGATCCGCAGAAGAACGTGGTCGGACGCGCGGCGGCCGATGTGCTGCAGCGCGCACATGCGAGCCACGGCGTGCGTTTGTGGTTGCACAAACAGATGCCGCTCGCCAGCGGGCTCGGCAGCTCGGGCGCCAGCAGCGCGGCTGCCGCCGTCGCCGTCAACGAGCTGCTCGGCCAGCCGCTGTCGCAAGCCGAGGTCGTGTTGAGCGCGATGGAAGGGGAGCGCGCCGCATCGGGAACGCCGCACGCCGACAATGTCGCGCCGAGCGTCATGGGCGGCATCGTGCTCGTGCGCAGTTACGACCCTTTCGAAACGATCGCGCTGCCGGTTCCCGAGAACCTCCACATCGCGGTCGTGCACCCGCACTGCAAGGTCTCGACGGCCGAGGCGCGCCGGCTCGTGAAGGGTCGAAATTACGGTCTCGATGCGATCGTCCCCAACCTCGGCAGCATCGCCGCCCTGGTGGCCGCGCTCTATCGCAGCGACCTGCCGCTGCTGGGCCGGAGCATCGACGATCGCCTCATCGAGCCGCTGCGCGCGACGTTGATTCCTGGATTTGGAAAGGTCAAGACCGCCGCGCTCGATGCCGGCGCGCTCGGCTGTTCGATTGCCGGATCGGGGCCGTCAGTATTTGCCTTTGCCGCGGATGATGGTGGAGCGCAGCGGATCGGCGCCGCCATGCAGCGCGCGTTCAAGGACGCGGCCCACCTGGACAGCGATCTCTTCACCGGGAAGGTGAGCACCGAAGGTGCGCGAGTGGTTTAACCGGACAGGTGGCACGGTCCGGCTTCAGCCCTGCCTGTTGCTGTTCGCGCTCGCCGCGTGCGCCCGCCTCGCGTATCTCGTCGTGTTTCATCCCTCGCTCGACAGCGCCTACTGGACGATCTCCGCGCACCTGGCGCGCACGGGCTCGCTGGCCGTCAATGGCGCACCCGTCACCGACTACGAGCCGCTGTATCTGGTGTTCCTTGCGGCCGCGCGGACGCTGGCCGGCGATCGCGTCGTGCTCGTGCAGATATTCCAGATTGGCGTCGCGTCGCTCGGCGCGATCTACATGTATCGGCTGACGCTCGCGCTCGCCGGTTCGCCGCGCGCGGCCACGATCGGCGGCGTCCTGTTCGCGCTCCACCCACTGCTGATCCGCCAGGCATCCGCCGCGAGCGATCTCTCCCTCGTGACGACGCTGCTCGTGGCTTTCGCGTATGCGTTCGTCTCGATCCGAAGTGCGGCAGGGGCGGCGGTGGCGGGTGTCTGGATCGGCCTCGCGGTGCTGACGCGCTCGATGACGCTGCCGGTGCTGGCGGGCGGCGTCGCGGTTTTGATCGCTTCGCGCAGGACGGCCCTCGCCGTGCCGCTAGCGGTGGCCGCCTTGCTGCTCATCGCGCCGTACGTGGCTCGGAATCATCTGGTGAGCGGCTCCTGGTGGCCGACGCGGGGCGGCATCAATCTCTATATCGGCAACTCGCCATACACGGCCGCACTGCTGCCCGCGCACGACCTCGACCTGCTCCAGGAGCCGGCGTATGCGATGGTCGAGCGGGAGCGGCCGGATCTGCACGCTGATGCGCCGGGGTATGCGGCGGAGGTGGACACGTTTCTGAACCGCCGCGCGCTCGGCTATATGATGGAGCGTCCGCTGCGGACGCTGAGGGAAAAGGTGATGAACATCGGCTATCTCCTGTCGCCGTACCTCGTTCCTTTGCACATCGCAACGGCCGACACGCGCGTCGCGATCGACGGACACGGCGGCGCCGGCGTCGAGCACAGTCGGGCGCGGCCGGTCGTCGAGGTTGTGGCGCACGCAGCAGCAACGGCCTTCGTGCTTCTGACTGCAGTACCCGGGATGTACGTCCGGCGCCGGCTGCTGACGCAGGACGCCATTCTGTGGTGCATCGCCGCAACCTTTGTCGGCGTCAATGCGGTGTATGTTCCCGCGAGTCGATACGCGGCGCCGATGATCTTCGTGCTGCTGTTCTACTCGGGCGTCGCGCTGTCCGGTCTTTCAAGGGGAACCCGATGACGGATCTCTCGCTACGCGATTCGCTTGCCGCCGGCGCGCAGGTGTTGTTTCGTCAGCTTGACGATGAGGCGGTGCTCCTCGACCTGAAGAGCGGCACGTATTTCGGCCTCAACGATCTGGGCGCGCGCATCTGGCAGCTCATCCTCGAGCATGGCAGCCTGTCGCGGGTCCGCGACGTCCTCGTGCAGGAGTACGCGACCGACGGCAGCGTCATCGAACGCGATCTGCTCGAGCTCGGCAGGCAGCTGATTGAGCGGCGCCTGGTCGACGTGCAGCGCCATGGCGGGTGACGCGTCGCGGCCGTTTGTCCCGCAGGCACCGGCGCGGTCGCTGGCGTATCGCGCGTTGCTCGCGTCCGCGCATGGGCTCTACAAAGTCGGGAACGGCTGCCTGTTCATGGCGGCAGGACTGCTTCGGCGCGAGGAGCTTCAGGCGGCCAGCGTCGGCCAGTATCGTGTCTTCAATCTCACGGCCTTCGAAGTCGATGCCGGCCTCAGCTCTGCCGAGCGGATCTTCTACGGCAGGTTCCTCAGCGCCGGCGATCGGGTCCTCCTCGCCGGTTGCGGCTCGGGGCGCGACTTGATCGCGCTTCAGTCGATGGGCTACAACGTGACCGGAGTGGAACCCATTCCTGAGCTCGTCGACCTCGCGCGACAGCACGTGGCGCGGCGAGGCATGACGATTCCCGTTCATTGCGGGATCATTCAGACAGCCGAGCTTGCCGGCTCATACGATGCGGTGATTTTTTCAAACGGCTGCTACTCGTGCGTGCAAGGCTCCCGCGCGCGCATCGCGATGCTCGCACGCGTGGCTGGGCACCTTGCCGATCAGGGTCGCGTGATCGTGAGCTACCATCCCGCCACTCGCCAGTCGACCGTCGGACGCTGGCTCGCGCGTGCGGGAGCCCGGGTCGGACAGGCCGACTGGGTGCCTGAAGCGGGCGACACGTTTTCGCGCGACCTGTTCGTGCCAGACCTCGTGCGCTATCACCACGCCTTCCATCCGGACGCGTTCGCGGCGGAGTGCCGTGGGGCCGGTCTTGCCGTCCTTGCCGACGAGTTGTTTAACGAAGGATTGCGGTTCGCGGCGATGGCGCCGCCGGCGTCACCGCTGTAGATCGGCGAGAATCGCGTCGCGCGCCTTCGTGAGCATGCCGAACTCGCGGGGATACGAGAGCGTCTTCACCGGCACACTCATCGCCAGCCGCGTTGCGAGTGCAAATTGCCGTTCGAGGCGGTCGGGCTCGCTCACCGACATGTTGAACGTGTTCCGCACGAGCTCGAGGAAGGCCCGGCGGGGCGACAGCCGTTTGATGACGACGCGCGTCGATGTTCGTCGGCTGCCGGGCGGCGTGAGCATGTAGATCGCCTTCAGCGGCGCCGGCGTCCGTCGCGAGCGCGCGCCGCCGAGGGGGATGATGAGCTTTGGCGTCAGCGGCTCGAGGCGGAGGCCGCGCACGCGCGGGCCGAAAATGATCTTCGCGATCGCCGGATAGAGCTTGACGCGCGGCGCGCCCGGATACGCAACGAACGTCCCGCCCTCGGAGCCCAGCACCAGCAGATCGTCCGTGAGCAAGGGATGCCCGGCCTTGACGAACGACGCGCCGAGGCTCGACTTTCCATATCCGCAGTCGCCCATCAACGCGACTGCCTCGCCATCAATCGCCAGCGTGGTGGAATGCAGCGGCTCGAGGCCCAGGTTGATCAACGCAAACGACAGCGAAGGGCCGAGGTGGGTGTGAAAGGCATCAACCCCGCGGGACGTCAACGGCCGGCATGTGATGGAGCGGCCGTCGCGAGGAATGAGAAACTCGAACGCGCCCGACCACCGCAGATATCGGGAGCCGTCAGGCAGCGACGCCGTGACCCAGGGTCCGCCGTGATCGGGGACCACGACGTCCTTCAACGCACGCCGGAACCCGGCGTCGGTCCCCTTGCGCAGAGAGACGTCGGCCAGCCACGGGCCGGGAATTGTCGAGTAGGGAAGCGGCCACGCGCTGTCGAGGCGCAGGCCGTACACGTGGTAAGGCCGCGACGTGCCGAGGCTGCTACTTTTTCGTGGCAGGGGGCGTCGGGTCATCGTTCATTTTGCCGCCTTTGGCCAGCGTGATCGTCCTGAGATCCCCGTACTCGACCAGCTTCGGCGTGCGGTAGGGCTTCCTGGCCACCGGAGCGGTCGGAGCCGATGCGTCATTGCGCGGGCGCTGCTTGCTCATGAAGTCTCCCATCTCTGGCATGATTATCATTCGTTCCGACGAACCGCCGCAGCCACAACTCCAACGCTACCAGTCCTGCCAGGCGCCAGCTTGGGACGCACGAGGCCGATCCCTGGAGCATCCCTTCGAGGGCGCGCAGCCCTCTGAGAAGCTTGTCGGCGTCAACGTAGTCCATCTGCACCACGAGCGCGTCGGGGCCCAGCAGGCGTAGGACCGGAGCGTAATCCCGCCGGCTGGCCTCGTTCACCGACGCCGTGAAATCGCCTTTCGACCGGCGCTGAAGAATCTGAACCGGAACCAGATCCTTGAGGGCTTCGCGCATCAGCGCTTTCGGCACACCGTCCCGCGCCAGAACCGCGCCGGGAACCCCCATGACAAACTCGAGAAGATCGCGATCAAGAAACGGAAACGCGCGGTCAACCCCGTGGGCCGCCGCGGTCTTGTTGTTCCACTCGAGACAGAGACCATGATACCTCGACCGAACTTCCCGATAGAGCGCGCGGGCCAGAACCGTCCCCTCGGTTAACGGGCGGTCGAAGACGTCCGGTCCGGGCTCCTGCTGAAACCGCTCGGAGAACCAATCATCCCAGGGAGGCCGCGTCATCCATGGACGTCGGGCGCCCCGCAGACCGCGCCGCGCCCAGTGCGGCAGGTCGTACTCGAGCAGGTCGGCCAGGAAGCCCCGCGTGAATTCCCGGCGCGTGCCCCCGTCGAACCATTCGGGGTAGGCCTGGAGGTGCGAGCCGATGGTACGCCACGATCCCGCATGGAACAGGTCCACGAGGTAGGCCTGATCGAAAAGGACCTGATCGCCCCAGTGGCCGCTCAGCAGCGTTCGCGCCCCTCGCGCCCTGGCCGCCAGCAGCAGCCGCTCGCCATGAAACCACTGGGCATTCATCATCGGTGCTTCGACGCGATCGATCAGCTCATCGGATCGGAACAGCAGCCCTTCGGAGGCGGGCCGCTCGACGGGCTCGATCGGGCGGCCGCAAGACTGTTCGAGGACCCGGACGAACCGGCTGTCGTCCGACGATGGCTCGCTGTGCGTCGCATAGGTGAGACCGAGGAGCGGCACCGCTCCGGGGCCCCGGCTGGCCGTACAAAAAATGGACGATGAGTCCAATCCACCGCTCACCGCCACCGCGACGGGGTGCGCGCTGCGGAGCCGCCGATCAACCGACCGCGAAAAGTGATAGCGGAATCCTTCGGCGCATTCGTCGAACGACTGGCCGCCGCTCGCCGGCCGGCCATCGAAGTCCCAGTAGCGGCGCAAGACGGATTGCTGCCGGCTGAGGATGACGAGGTGCGATGGCGGCACGCCGTTGATGCCCTCGAACAGCGTCGAGCCGTCATCGTCGTGCCGGTGCAGATGTCGCAGCAGCAGCTCGCCAAGCAGCCGATCGTTCGGCCGTCCCTCGACGCCAGGGACCGCGAGCAGGGTCTTGATTTCGGATCCGAAGGTCAGAGACGCCGGTGTGTGCCGATAGTACAGAGGGCGAATGCCGATCGCATCGCGCGCGAGCACCATGCGCTGTTCGCGCGGGTCGAAGAGCGCCAGCGAGAAGTCTCCCAGCAGGCGCGCCGCGAACGCGAGGCCGAAGGCGTCGTAGGCCGCCGCGACGATGTCCGCATCAGCCGTCCCTGGTGATACATCATGCGCGTCGCGAAGATCACGAATCAGATCGTCGCGATTGTCGAGGCGCCCATCGAAGACGAGGCATGTGCCCGACGGTCGAGCGACCGGCTGGGTCTCACCGATCGCGTCGGGGCTGCCGCCAGGCAGGCGGCATCCCATGCCGACAGGACCGGTGAGCGTGAATCCCTCTCTGGGTCCTCGCGGAGCGAGCGTGTCGCTCATTGTCTTCAGCAGCTGCCGTTCCACCGGCCGGCCGTCGAAGTGCCACGCGCCAAAGATGCCGCTCACGGTTCGGCTCAGAGGGTAACATGTGCCCATGGATGCCTGGCGTCGGTTTCGAGCTCTGAACGCTGCCGATCGATCGCTCGTCACGGAAGCCACCGCGCTGCTGATTGCGGCGCGCATGGGCACCGCGCTCCTGTCCTTCCCCGCGCTGCGACAGGCTCTCGATTTTTACGTGCGACGTACGGCGACGAAGCAGACCGGCTCCGCCCACTGCGCGCGGATTGCGTGGGCCGTGTCTGCCGTCGCGCGTCGGCTGCCGTCGACCACCACGTGTCTCGTCGAGTCGCTCGCAGCCGATGCGATGATGCGACGCTGCGGGTACGCCTCCGAGATCCGTTTCGGTGTACGCACAGCGAATGGCGGTCCTCTGACCGCTCATGCCTGGGTTGAACATCAGGGCGCCGTCGTCCTTGGCGCCGTCCACGATCTCGGTGAATACGGCGTCCTGTCTTCCCCGGAACGATCGTGACCCCGACGCTGCCGGACCCCATGCTGGCGCTGCTCCGAGGGGAGCCGGTGAACTGGGCGACATTCGGCATGACGCCGGCAGCGTTTCTCGCCGTCTGCGATCGCGAGGAACTGCGCGGCCTGGTCCATGCCTGCCTCGGCCGCGCGCCCGTGCGCCAGGACTGGCCGGAGGCGCTTCGCGCCGATCTCGCGCAGGTCGTGCGTGGCGAGACCGTGCAGGAACTCGTGCGCGGCGCCGAAATTCGGTCCACCCTCGAGGCGCTGACGCAGGCGGGGGTCCGCCCGGTCCTGCTGAAGGGCACGCCGATCGCCTACACGCTCTACGCGACACCCGCCGCACGACCGCGAGCCGATACGGACCTCCTGATTCGATCCGAAGACGTGCCGGCCGCGCGCGCCGCGCTCGCGTCATGCGGCTACGAGGCGACCGTGCACTGCAACGATCTGTTCTCGCAGTTCGAGGTGCAGAAGCGCGACCGATTCGGTCTCGTGCACGTCTTCGATGTCCACTGGAAGATCAGCACCCAGCCCGTGTTCGCCGACGCACTGACCTACGAGGAGGCGCTGGCGCGTGCCGTTCCCGTTCCGGCACTGGGTCTGTCGGCGATGGCGGCCGGCCAGGTGGACGCGCTGCTGCTGGCGTGCATCCATCCGGTGATGCACCATCAGAACGCCGCGCGTCCGTTGTGGATGTACGACGTGCATCTGCTTGCGTCGTCTCTGACGACCCTGGAATGGGACACCTTCGTCCGCGACGCGCGCCGGAAGAAGGTGACGGCCGTGTGCGTGCATGGTCTTCGTCTGGCCGAAGCGGCCTTCAGGACGCCCCTGCCCGATGGCCTGATCGATGCGCTGGCCTCTGCTGGTGGGAATGAACCCTCTGCCGAGTACCTGGCGTCTCAACGGAGATGGGCCGACGAGCTGATGTCGAGCGTTCGCGGGTTGCCGCGCCTCGGCGATCGCGCGCGGTGGATGCGCGAGGTGCTGTTCCCTCGCCCGCAGTACATGCTCGGCGCGTACGGCCTTCGCGGTAAGCCGCTCGGTGTGTGGTTGTTGCCTGCGCTGTACGCGCATCGCAACCTGCGCGGCGTGTGGAAGATCCTGTCGGGAAAAAAGTGAGATAATAACGGCTTACCCATGGCAGCAGTCGACGATCCGAAAACGCTGGGCAGGACCCGTCTTTCGTTTGCGAGCGAGGCCGACATCGATGAGTTTGTCGCCACGCTCGAGAAGTTCGAGAGCGGTGAGCTGAATCCCGATCAGTGGCGGATGTTCCGCCTGCTCCGTGGCACGTACGGCCAGCGGCAGGCCGGCGATGTGCAGATGCTGCGCATCAAGATTGCCCACGGCGTGCTCACCGGGCCGCAGCTCGAGGCGCTCGCCCAGGTCGGCGAGCGGTTCTCGCGCGGCTTCGGCCACATCACCACCCGCCAGAATATTCAGTTCCATTTCGTCAAGCTGCACGACGCCGAGCCGGCGATGCGCCTGCTCGCCGACGCCGGCCTGACGACGCGCGAGGCGTGCGGCAACTCGGTGCGCAACATCACGTGCTGCCCGCAGGCGGGCGTGTCGCCCACCGAGCTGTTCGACGTGACGCCGTACTCCGAGGCCACGACCCGCTATCTGCTGCGCCATCCGCTCAGCGCGTCGCTGCCGCGCAAGTTCAAGATTGCCTTCGAAGGCTGCACCGACGAAGACCACGCGCTGCTCGGCATGCACGATCTCGGCTACCGCGCGGCGATCCGCGACGGCAAGCGCGGCTTCCGCGTCGTCGTCGGCGGCGGCACCGCGATCATGGTGAAGTCGGCCGAGCCCGTGCACGAGTTCCTGCCGGCCGGCGAGATCTTCAACGTCGCCGAAGCCGTCATCCGCGTGTTCCACGAGTTCGGCGACTACAAGCACAAGCAGGCGAACCGGCTCAAGTTCCTCATCAAGACGATGGGCCGGGACGGATTCCTCGCCGAGTACAGGAAGAAGCTGGACGAGTTCACGGCGCAGGGCGGCGCGTCGCTGCCGTTCGATCCCGAGGCTCCTCCCGTCGAAGCGGCACCCGCGTGGCACCGCATCGATTCGCCGCCGATCCTCGAAACCGTCTCGCGCGCGACGAGCTCGCAGGTGACCGGGCCCGGCATCGTCCCGCAGGTGCGGCCGATGCTGCCGACGATGAACGGCGACTACTCGCACTGGCTGTCTACCAACGTGCGCAAACAGAAACAGGCCGGGTATTTTTTCGTCACGGCCACCATTCCGCTCGGCGACTTCACGAGCCAGCAGATGCGCATCCTGGGCGATCTGGCGACGGCGTTTGGCGACGGCACGATTCGCATCACGGCGGAGCAGGATCTCGTGTTCCGCTGGGTGCCTGCCGATGCGGTGCCGGAACTGTATCGACAGCTCGCCGCCGCCGGCATGGGCCTGGCCGACGCCGGGACGATCGCCGACGTCACGAGCTGCCCGGGCGCGGAGTCGTGCAAGCTCGCGGTCACGCAGTCGCGCGGTCTGGGAAAATTTCTCGGCGATCATCTTCGCGAGCACCCGGAGCTCGTTGCCGCCGCGCCCGATCTCCAGATCAAGATCAGCGGCTGCCCGAACGGCTGCGGCCGCCATCACATCGCCGGCCTCGGCTTTCAAGGCAGCGTGCGGAAGGTCGGCGGCAAGGCCATTCCCCAGTACTTCGTCATGGTGGGCGGAGGGCCGGAAGGGGACGGGGTGCGATTTGCGCGGCTCGCGGCGAAGATTCCCGCGCGCCGGATGACGACCGCCCTCGAGCGGCTGCTGGAGCTCTACGCACAGGATCGGAATGCCGGCGAGTCGGCCACCGCCTTCTTCGGGCGCGTGGACGTCGCGCGGGTGAAGACCGTGCTGTCCGACCTGGAGCAGATGACGCCCGCCACGACCACGGCGGACGATTTCGTGGACCTCGCCGAGACCCACGAATTCAAGCCTGAGATCCAGGAAGGCGAGTGTTCGGCGTAGCGACCGCAGCGGATATTCAACCTATCTCTTTTACGCATAGGTCCAATTCACAAATTGTATTTTACTTATGGACTGGTGTACCAGTTAACTAGTCCTTCTTTATGATCCGCGAACCGGGTTGTCCTGCCCCCCAGGGACTCTATGACCCGACCCACGAGAAAGACGCATGTGGTGTCGGGTTTGTCGTGCACGTCAAAGGCGTGCGTTCCCACTCGATCGTCAAGCAGGCGCTTCAGCTTCTTGTCAACCTGCAGCATCGAGGCGCGTGCGGGTGCGAGGTCAACACC
>Ga0163144_10022416_pt1 | contig 12512 bp, 8 predicted proteins | sample OliLak19BULKMAT1_FD_123175 | JGI IMG/M metagenome (GOLD analysis project Ga0163144, IMG submission 123175) | Freshwater microbial mat bacterial communities from Lake Vanda, McMurdo Dry Valleys, Antarctica - Oligotrophic Lake LV.19.BULKMAT1 | ecosystem: Environmental > Aquatic > Freshwater > Lake... | reverse complement strand
GCCGCGTTCGACGATCACAGCGGGACCAGCCTGCCGACCGTCCGGTTCCGTCCCGACAGCGAGGTCACCGGCGACTCGGTGGACATCGATCTCGAGACCGCCGCGCGCGACGTCGACGACCGCGCCGCGACCGACCCGATCCAGGTGCGCGATCGCAGCCGCGATCGCGGCACGCCGCCCGAGGGTGAGGAGGTCGCGCTCGATGACGGCGATCTCCAGGACGAGGTCGTCGCGCCCGCCGATCCGTCGGACTCGGGCGAGATCCTGTCCGACGAGCTGATCGAGGAGGTCGAGGCGCAGAGCGCCGCGCCGGTGAAGCTCCAGACCGCGCCGGCGGCCGAGCCCACGCCCGAGCCGGCGCCCGCACCTCGCGCCGAGCGCGCGGAGTCCGTCCCGCCGGTCGCCGCCAAGGAGCCCGCCGCCCCCGTGTCGGCGAAGCCACCGCCCGCGCCGCCGGCCACCGCGAAGCCGCCGCCGGCCCCGCCGGCCCCGCCGCGCAAGCCGTCGGCCGCGCGCGTCGCCGCGGTCGCCGCCGCGGTCAACGAGAAGCAGGACGCGAAGGACGAGCGCCGCCGCCGCGCCAAGCCGTGGTTCGAGGAGATCTTCGACGAGGACTACCTCCGCACGCTGCCGTTCCTGACCCCGCAGGCCACCCAGTCGGAGGCGCAGTTCGTCGCCGAGGCGCTCGGCGTCCAGCCCGGCGGTCAGGTGCTCGACCTCGGCTGCGGCTACGGCCGGCACGCGATGGAGCTCGCGGCGCGCGGGTTCCACGTCGTCGGGCTCGATCTCTCGCTACCCCTGCTGCTGCGCGGCGCCGACGAGGCGCAGCGTCGCGGCTTGACGATCAACTTCGTCCACGGCGACATGCGCGAGCTCGACTTCGACTCGCAGTTCGACGGCGCGTACTGCGTGTTCTCGACGTTCGGGTTCTTCGACGACGAGACCAACAAGAAGACGCTGTCGAACCTGTCGCGCGCGCTCAAGCCGGGCGCGCGGATCGTCCTCGACATCCTGAATCGCGACTACCTGATCGCCGACCTGCCGACCCGCGTGTGGTGGGAGGGCGACGGCTGCGTCGTGCTCGAGGAGGTCGAGTTCAACTACTTCTCGTCGCGGATCCAGTGCAACCGCTCGGTGGTGTTCGACGACGGACGCCAGGTGGAGCAGGAGATCTCGATGCGCGCGTACTCGCTGCACGAGATCGGCAAGCTGCTGCACGCCGCCGGATTCCGGGTGCTGGAGATCTCCGGCAGCATGGTCACGCGTGGACGATTCTTCGGTGGCAGCTCGCGGCAGATCATCGTGATCGCCGAACGGCGCCCGAAGGAGAACGGCAAGACGGAGAAGGTCGAGAAGAGCGAGAAGGACGAAGTCACGCGAGCGTGACGGCGTCCGTGACAGCTTCCTGACAGCCTCCGTGTAGGTCTCCGTAAGGTCTTCGTAACGTGGCGCAACCACGTCGCCGCGCCCCTGTCTGGAATAGGCAGTGCGAGTCGCGAGTACGAGGCACATCGACGGCCGCCAAAACATTTCGGGGGGTGGAACGTCTCACCACCGAACGGCGCCTCAGTACCTGGCCGTGACCCCGTCCACAGCGCCCACGCGCTGAAGAGCGAAGCCCATGGCAGTTCTCAACAAGGCAGTGTCTGCGGGTGTAGCGCGGCCGATGGCCGGCAACCAGCTCGCCGGTCGCAAGGCCGGGCGGGCGGCCCGCCTGGTGGTCGCGCGCGCCAAGGCGCGTCCGGCGCCCCGCAAGGACGGTGACGGCGACGCCGAGGAGCCGGACGGCCCCGCGCCCGCCGGCGCGTCGCGCGCCCCCAAGAAGAGCAAGACCGACGGGACCGGCTACCTGTCGATGTACTTCCGGGACATGGCCGCGCTGCACGTGCTCCGCCCCGAGGAGGAGTTCACCTCGGCGCGCGAGATCGAGGCGCTCGAGATCATGGAGTGGGAGACGGTCCTCGGGTTCGCCGCCGCGCACGATCTGGTGTGCGACACGATCGAGGAGATCACGCCCGACCAGCCCGCCGCCAAGGCGCTGCGCAAGGTCGGCGCCGAGCCGCGCCGGCTCGGGCGGATGATCAAGAAGCTCGCCGCGGATCTGCGCGAGCGCGACTGCGACAAGATCTGGATCGACGCGGTCGTCGCGCAGATCGAGCGCGCGTTCCGCGGCGTCGGTCGCGGCGGCCACGCGCCCGCGCGCGGCATGGTCAAGACGCGCGGGTTCACCGAGTGGGTGCGCCGCGTGATGGCGGCGGATCGCGCCTCGCACGAGGCGCGCAACGACTTCGTGAAGGCCAACCTGCGCCTGGTCGTCAGCATCGCGCGCCGGTTCAACCACGGCCGCATGTCGCTCGCGGACCTGATCCAGGAGGGCAACCTCGGCCTGATGAAGGCGGTCGAGCGCTACGACTACAAGCGCGGGTTCCGGTTCTCGACCTACGCGAGCTGGTGGATCCGCCACGCGATCAGCCGCGCGCTCGCCGACAAGGGTCGCGAGATCCGGCTGCCCGTGCACATGATCGACGCGCAGCACCGCCTCGCCAAGGCGCGCCGCGAGCTGACCGCGAAGCTCGGGCGCGCGCCGTCGAGCCCCGAGCTGGCCGAGGCCACGCAGATGCCGCTCGACAAGATCGAGAAGATGCGGAGCTGGGTGCTCGATCAGTCGATCTCGCTCGACCGCCCGGTCGGCGACGAGGACGGCCGCACGCTCGGCGAGGTGCTCGAGGACCCGGATCGAGAGGAGGTCTCGCCGACCGAGGAGCTGGAGATGGAGGCGCTGACCAGCGAGCTGCGCGCGCTCTTGCGCTCGCTCAAGCCGATCGAGGCGGAGATCCTGCGCCAGCGGTTCGGCCTCGACGACGACCAGGAGCTCACGCTCAAGGAGATCGGCGAGAAGTACAACCTGTCGCGCGAGCGCATCCGTCAGCTGCAGGAGCAGGCGCTCGGCAAGATGCGGCGGGCCCTGGCTCGGAGAGAGATGGTGTAGGCTGCCGGCATGACGCCCCGGCGCCTCCTGATCATCGTCTCCACGCTCCTCCTGCTCGTGGCTTGCAAGAAGGAGACGAAGCTCAAGGTCACGGACATGTCCCCGATGACCGGCGACTTCGGCGGCGAGCGCGTGACCTTCAAGGGTCACGGGTTCTCGTCGGGCGGCAAGCGCGAGGTCGAGGTCTACTTCGGCGCGAAGAAGGCCCACGTGCTGCGCGTCGAGGGCGACGACACGATCATCGTCGACGCCCCGGGCGGCGAGGTGAACCAGGAGGTCGAGGTCCTGCTGATCTTCGAGCCGGGCGGCGAGTACACCGTCCCGAAGAAGTTCAAGTACGTGAAGCACGAGGCCGCCGACGTCGGCGACCTCGATACCAGCACGGACGGCAAGTAGTCCCGAGGCGTCAGAGATTGAGCCGGAACAGCTGCTGACCGAGCAGCACGAACGACTCGTTCCGTAGCGAACGCTCGCCGGCGATCTTGTAGAACGTGCCGTTGGAGCTGCCGAGGTCGTGCAAGTAGACGCGGCCGTCGCGGGTCGTGAGCTTGGCGTGGAGGCCCGACACGTAGCCGTCGTCGGGGAAGTTGATCTCACCGCGCTCGCGGCCGATCGTCACGCTCTCGCCGAGCAGCGGGAACGCCGAGCCATCGACGTCCTTGCCGATGATCACGGTGACCTTGCCCCAGTAGCCGGGGTTCGGGCTGCCCATCACCTCGGTGCCGTCGGGCATCGGCTCGGGCGGCGTCACGAGATCGAAGCGCAGCAGCTCCTGGCCGATCCGGAACACCTGCCCGGGGCGGATCTCCTCCTCGTCGGTCATCTTGACGAACACGCCGTTGAGGCTGCCGAGGTCCTTCACCAGGCCGCTCGCGACGCCGACGGTGAGCTCGGCGTGCATCGGCGACAGGTAGCCGTCGTTCTCGAAGATCGGCGCGATCGTACGCCCGATCTTGTTGTCGCCCGGCTTGAGGTCGAACACGCCCCCTTCGCTGCCGTCGGGGCGGATCAGCGTCAGCGTCTGGCGGGGCTGCGGAGGCGCCTGCGGCATCGGCGCCGGCGGCTGCGGCATCGGCGCGGCCGCCGACACTTCGTCCATCCGGAAGCCGCACGCGCCGCAGAACCGGAACGCCGGCGGCACGTCGGTCCCGCACTGCGGGCAGCGCTTCGGGCCGGCCGCCGCGGCAGGCGCCGACGGTTGCGCGCCAAACCCAGGCGCGGGCACCCCCGGCGGCGGGCCCATCGGCATCTGACCGGGTCCGCCCTGGATGCCCATCGGGTTCGTCATCGGGCCGGGCGGGGGACCCATCGGCGGGCCACCCATCGGCGGGCCGCCCATCGGCGGGCCGCCCATCGGCGGGCCACCCATCGGCGGGCCGCCCATCGGGCCTCCCATCGGTTGTCCGCCCATCGGGCCCGGCGGACCGAGCGGGCCGCCCATCGGCGTGCCCGGTCCCGGATAGTGCGCAGGTGGCGGCTGACCGAACCCCGGCGCGGGCGGCATCGGCTGTCCGCCCATACCCTGGGGGCCCATGCCCGGCGGCATCGCCGCGGGCGTCATCGGCACGCCGCCCATCGGCCCAGGGGGACCCATCGGGCCCGGCATCGGACCGCCCGGCATCTGGCCCGGCATCCCGCCGTACGGTGACGGCGTCGGGCCACCTGGACGCGGCGGGGCGCCGAGCGACGACGCGTCGGCCATCATCGTCTTCATCGCGCCGATGTCATGCGCCGGCTTCGCCGGGCTGGTGAGCTCTGCGCCGCAGCCGAGGCAGAACTTGTAGTGGTCCTGGTTCTCCTTGCTGCACCGATTACAGACGATCATGCGTGGCCCCTTTGTCGTGCGACTCGATCATACGACCTCGACGCGCAGTAGCTGCTGTCCCATGAAGACGTAGTCGCCGTGCGTGAGCGGGTGCTCGAGCACGACGCGCAGGAACGTTCCGTTCTTCGAACCCAGGTCGGTCAGGATCGCGCTCTTGCCGTCCCAGGTGAGGCGGGCGTGATGTCCCGAGATGAACGGGTCGTCGGGGAAGTCGAGGTCGTTGCCCTCGCGCCCGATCGTCACCGCGTCGCTGGTCGCCCGGAATGACACGCCGGTGTCGCCGCCGCGCAGGCGCTGGACGACCCGCAGGTTCGACGGCCGGCGCGGGCTGCCGAAGAAGTACGTGCCGTCCTCGATCGCGTCGTCGGTGGTCTCGCCGGGCGCGATCTCGAGCAGCTGCTCGCCGACCAGACACAGCGCGCCGAACGGCACCGGCTTCGAGCCGGAGATCCGGACGTAGACGCCGTTGGTCGACGCCTCGTCGCGCACGATCAGCACGCCGTCGCGATAGAGGAAGTTGCAGTGCACCGGCGACAGGAACGGGTCGTCGGGGAAGTACAGCGGGCAGTCGCCGCGGCCGGCGAGGTGCTCGTCACCCGCGAGGTTGAACGACACGCCGTCGAGGCCGTCGCCGCGGATCACGGTCAGCTTGGCGCGCGCGGCCTGGATCGCGCCGAAGAACTGCGTGCGGCGCGCGGCGGACTTGTCGATCTGCGGCGGCGCCGGCGTCGGCACCGGGCCCGACGGCAGGGGGCCCACGCGGGACTGCTCCATGCGGCCGCCGCACTCGTGGCAGAACTTGTGACCCGCGACGACGTCGGCGCCGCACGTCGGGCACGGCGTGGTCGAGATCGCTTGCTGCGCCGACACGTTCGGCGGCGGCTGAGACGGCGCGGGCGCGACGCGCGCCGGGCTCACACCGACGGTGGTCGGTCCCGAAAACTCCCCCGGGTCGAGCGAGACGCCCGATCCGCAGCGGATGCAGTGCTGCACGCCCATCGAGTTGAAGGCGCTGCACTGGTCGCAGACCAGCCCGACATCCATCGTGGGCGCGAGTGTACCCCGGCCCGAAATGCCATGGCAAATCGGCGGCCTAGTCGATCGCCTAGTTCGGGCTGGCGGCGGCGCGAACCCGGTCGTCGGGATCGTCGGCCGCCAGCTCGGCCAGCTTGGCCTTGGCCTTGGCGTCGCCGATCGCGACCAGGGCCTCGACCACGGCGAGCCGGACCTCGGCGATGTCGTCGTCGGCGGCGGTGATCAGCTCGTCGACGGCGCTCGTCGCCCGGAGGCCTCCCAGCGCCTGGGCGGCGGCCTCCCGGACGAAGCTCGACGGGTCGGCCAGGGCGGCGGTCAGGGCCGGGAGGTCGGCGTCCTGGCCGAGCTCGCCCAGGGCGCGGGTCGCCGCCGTGCGGTCCTGCCAGGTGCCCTGGGCGGTCGCCCCGACCAGCGCGGTCTTGACCGACGAGGACAGCGCGCCCCGCCGCGCGGCCGCGACCATCGCGCGCATCGCCGCCTGGCGCACCGTCGAGGTCTCGTCCTCCAGCCCGCGGATCAGCGCCGCGTCGACGCCGGCGCCGCCGATCTTCGCGGTCACCGACAGCGCGACCGCGCGGACCTTGGCGTCGCGGTCGCCGAGGTGGGCGGCGACGTCGTCGGTGATCGCCTTGCCGATGGTGTCGAGCGAGGTCGCGAGCGCCCCGGTGATCGCGCCGGCCGGGACCAGCGAGCCGAGCGCCAGGCCGTCGGCGCGGCCGTCCAGATCGTCGAGCATCGCCAGCACCATGTCGCGGTGCTCGCCGAGCGCGCTGCGGATGCCCTCGGCGATCGCCTGCTCGTGGCCGACGATGATCGCGGCGCCGTCGCCGAACTCGGGGAGCTCGCCGGGGAGCTTCGCGACCGCGGTCGAGGTGTGGAACTTGCCGTTGCGCAGCGGGTAGTCGGTGAGGTCCGCCGTCGTCGGCGCGGCGGCCGCGGCGCCCGCGAGGTGCGCGACCGCCCAGGTCAGGGTGTCGCGCGCGCCGTCGTCGCGGGTGAAGTAGGCGCGGATCACGTCGGGCAGGGCGCTGGTGTCGCCGAGCTGGCCGAGCGCCCACGCGGCGACCCGCTGGGCCTCGCCGCGGTTGTCGGTCAACGCCGTGGTCAGCGCGGTCGCGCCGCCGGCCGTCTTCCTCACGCCGAGCGCCCACGCGCACGACGCGCGCGCGAGATCGTGGCGCTTGCCGTCGCCGACCACCGCGATCACCGCCTTGGTCGCGTCCTTGTCGTCGACCGACGCCAGCCCCATGCACGCCAGCGATTGCACCGACTCGCGGCGATCGTCGAGCGCCGTGATCAGCGCCGAGACCGCGCGCTTGTCCTTGGTGCGGCCGAGCGTGAACACCGCCGCCTCGCGCATCGCGACCTCGTCGTGCTGCGCGAGCGCGAGCACGTCGGTGATGACGCCGGGATCGCCGAGTCGGCCGGCGCCGACCAGCGCCTCGACGCGCACCTCCCAGTCGAGCGACTGCTGCAGCGTGCCGATCCGCTTCTGCGGGTCGTCGGTCTTCGGCTCGGTCCGCGCGAGCCGGACCAGCGGCGCCGCCGCGCCCTTGTTGCCGAGGTGGCCCAGCACGCTGACCGCGCCGCGCTGCTGGTTGATGTCCTTGTCGTCGTTGAGCGCCTCGAGCAGCGGCTTGAGGCCGTGCGCGCCCAGGCGGTCGAGCTCCTTGCGCGCCGCCTTGCGCTTGTCCGCCGAGCCATGGCGCAGGCCGTGGACCAGGCTCGGCACGTAGCGCAGGTAGAGATCGACGAGGATCCGCCGGTAGATCGGCTTGTACGACATCTGGAACGACAGCGGCGACACCGCCTTCTCCAGCTCGCCGAGCGTGCCGGTCAGCTCCTCGAGATCGATCGCCTCGCGGCCGGCCTTGAGCAGCGTCTCGTCGTCGGTCGCCGTGGTCAGGATCTGACGATAGAGCTGCGCGGCCTTGGCCGGCTGGCTCGACTGGATGTAGAGGCCGGACAGCGCGAACGCGACCTTGTACTGCGACTTGTCGAGCTTGAGCGCCTGCTCGTAGGCCTCGATCGCCTCGCCCATGCGCTGCATGTCGACGAACCGCTCGGCGAGGCGCTCCCACGCGATCGGATCCTTGTGGTTCGAGATCTCGACCGCCTTCTTCGCCCACTCGATCGCCTCGTCGTCCTGGCGGGCGTCGGTCTTGATCTCGGCGATCTGCGTGTAGATCTCGCGCTTGCGCTGCGGGGCGAGCTGCTCGAGCTCGAGGAGCAGGAGGATCGCCTTGTCGAACTCGCGGATCGCCCGGTACGACTTCACGAGATCCGTGATCACGTCCTGGTCGGTCGGCGCCATCGTGCGCAGCCGCTCGAGCGTGGTCCGCGGCTCGCCGGTCTGCGGGCGGCGGTCGAAGTACTCGACGAGGAAGTAGCCGGCGTCGAGCGCGGCCGCGACCAGCTTGGCGTCGCTGCCGCTGTACTTGAACGACGCCTGCCACTCGTTGCGGAACTCGGCCTCCTTCGCGCCCCAGCGCGCGAGCAGCGAGACGATGTGGCGGCGCGCCTCGCGCTTCGCGCTGCGGTCCTGCGGCTTGTCGCCGAACAGCGCGTACGCCGACTTCCAGTCCGTCATCGCCTCTTGCCACTGCTTCTGGCCCTCGTAGATCGCGGCGCGACCCTTGTAGAGCTCGGCGTTCTTGGGCTCCTTCTTGAGCGCGGCGGCGTAGTGGGCGAGGCCGTCGATCTGCATGCCGTGCTCGGCGAGCACGTCGCCGAGCTTGGCCAGCGCCGTCGCCGTGTTCGCCTTGGCGATCCGCTTCCACGTCGCGAGCGCCTTGTCGTGGCCCGCCTTGTCGCCCTGCGACCAGTACTGCTCGCCCAGCACGACGAGGTGGCCGATGTCGTCGGGCTCGAGCTTCGCGAGCTTCTCGTACGCGGCGAGCGCGAGCGCGTCCTTGCCCCAGCGCTGGTACAGATCGGCGAGCGCGGACATCACGCCCGGATCGCTGGGGAACGACTTCTCGAGCTTCTTGAGCGCCGCGAGCGCCTTGTCGAGCTCGCCACGGCGCTCGTAGCGCTCCGCGAGCTCGATCTGGAACCGCGCGTCGCTCGGCGCCTCCTTGACCACGATCTCGTACTGCTTGATCGCCTCGTCCTCGCGGCCGACGTTCTCGAGCAGCTGGATCAGCTTGCGCTGGGTCTCGAGCTCCCACGGCGACTTCTTGACCGCCTTCTGATAGGCGTCGATCGCCTTGTCCTGGCTGCCGGTCTCCTCGTAGAGCGCGCCCAGCGTGCTCCACTCGAAGTGGCCGCGCTTCTTGGCCGCCCACTCGGCCTCGTACTCCCCGAGCAGCGTCGCGAGATCCTGCTTGCGCCGGTAGATGTCGATGATGCGCGCCGTGACCTCGACCTCGATGTAGTAGCCCTTCGGCGCCATGTTGATCGCGCGCTTGTACTCGGCGACCGCCTCGGTGTCGGAGCCCTTGCCCTCGAGCGCCTGGCCGATCCGCACCACCACCGACAGCTTCTGGGTCTTGTCGCTGCCGTACTGCTTCTCGGCGATCCGGTACGCCTCGACGGCCTCGTCCCACTTCTGCGCCGCGAGCAGCGCGTCGCCGAGCTCGACGCGGAGCGCCGGGTTCTTGGGCTCGAGCGCGAGGTACTGATCGAAGTAGCCCTTCGCGGTCTCGATGTCGTTGACCCCGAGCGCGATGTCGGCGAGCGCGCGCAGCGCCTTCTTCTTGACCTCCTTGCTCTTGGTCTTGGCCAGCGCTTTGTCGTAGGCGTCCTTGGCCTCGGCGGAGCGGTTGGCGTTGCGGTAGAGCGCGCCGAGCTCGAGCAGGAGCTCCGGATCGCCGGCCTTGACGGCGGCGGCGGCCTCGAACCGGGCCAGCGCGCCGCCCTCGTCGCCCTGCATCTTCGAGAGCCGCCCGAGGATCACGAGGAACGCGTAGTCGTCCGGCTTCTTCGCGAGCTTCTTCTCGTAGTCGGCGGCGAGCGCCGGCGCCTTCTTCCAGCGCAGCAGCTTCGCGAGCGCGCCCGTGTCGAACGGGTCCTTCTTGAGGATCCCCTGGTACGCCTCGATGGCGCACATGTCGATCCCGCCGGACCCGGTGCCGACCTCCCAGTCGTCGTCGTTGTCGTTGCAGCCCGCGTGGACCGGCGCGGGGCGCGCCAGCAACAGGGCAGGGACGGCGATGACGGCAGCGATCAGCGCGAAGCGACGCATCGCCGCCGAGGATAGCGCGTGTTCTACGCGAACGCCGGCTGGAGCGTCCGCGAGCCACCCGTGATCCGCGCCAGCATGCCGGCGAGCTGGCGGTGGCGGGTCTCGACGCAGAAATCGCGCAGGGCGCGGGCGTGGACCTGCGCCATCGCGATGAACCGGACGCCGAGGCCGCTCGCGAGGTCGTCGGGGCGCTCGTAGCAGACCGTGGCGCTGGCCCAGATCGTCTCCTCGACGCCGGGCAGCGCCAGCTCGAGCTGCACGACCGTGCCGGCGGCGGGCGAGCGGGGCGACACCACCTCGATGCGCAGGCCGGTGTCCGAGACGTCGAGGACGAGCGCCCGGACGGGGCGGTCGTGCACGTACGCGGTCAGCATGAGGTCGAGGGGGATCCGATATCCGAGACGGCGGTCGCGCATGGCGTGCTCCTGGTGTAGCCCGATGTAGGTGTAGATCGTACCGGGGCCTTTGAGAGGGCGCCTGTTTTCGGCAAGATGTTGGCGTGTCCCTGCCCTGGAGCCTGCCGAAGGTCGGACGGAGATCGGCCCGACTGGCCGGCACGATCGCGCGGACGGTGGCGCGGTGGCGCGCGCCGCGGCTGCGCGTCCGGCGTGAGGGGACGGAGATCGTGGTCGAGCGATCGGGGCGGATCGCCGCCGAGCGCTACCGGCTGGTCGACGCGCAGGTCCTCGATGCGACGGCGGTGAACGCCCGGTTCGCCGATCCCACGGCCGGCGTCGCGATGCTGCGCGCCGGCGGCTGGCGCGGGTTCGTGGTCGCGCCCGGGCGCGCGGTGCGCGCGCTCGCGCAGGAGGTGCTCGGCGGACCGGAGGAGCTCGCGGCGCCGCGGCCGCTCACCGTCGCGGAGCGGGCGGTCCTCGTCGGCGCGATCGCGGGTGCGCTCGACGAGCTCGATCTCGCCGTCGAGGTCGAGGGCTGCGAGCTCGGCGGGCCGCAGGTCGCGGCGGCGATCGGCGGCGACGCGGCGGTGATCGAGGTCGCCGTCGCCGGCCGCGGCCAGATCGCGATCGTCGTGCCCGCGGCCGCGGTGACGTCGCCGGACCGCCGCCCGCTCGACGAGCTTTCGGGCGCGGCGCTGTGGCTCGATACGGCGCAGATCGCCGCCGTCGTCGTCGCGGACACGCGCCTGGATCGCGCCGCGCTCGCCGGGCTGCGCGCCCGCGACGTGGTCACCGTGACGCCGGCCGCCGGCCGCGGCGAGGTGATCGTGCGGGTCGGCCGCGGCGGCGTGCGCGCCGCGATCCACGCGCCGACGGGACGGGTTACCGTGCTCGCGCCCTACCAGCGAGGCGCCATGGACGAGACCCTGGGAGACGATGCTGCCGTGGACGTCGCGATCGCGATCGGTGACGTGCGGCTGACCGTGCGCGGCGTGCTCGAGCTGGCGCCTGGGCAGGTGCTCGAGCTGGGGCGGGCGCCGGGCGGCGCCGTCGAGCTGCGGGTGGGGACCCGGGTGGTCGCCCGCGGCGAGCTGGTCGACGTCGACGGCGAGCTGGGCGTCCGCGTCATCTCGGTTGGCTAGACGGGCGGCGCCTCGGCGTGCTAGCCACAGCGCGATGCCGGTCTATGAGTATCGCTGCACGCAGTGCCACAAGGTGTTCGAGTACCAGCAGCGCATGGCCGACGCGGCCAAGACCGTCTGCGAGGAGTGCAGCGGCGCGCTCGAGCGGCTGATCTCGCGGTCGTCGTTCGCCCTCAAGGGGGACGGCTGGTACAAGGACCTCTACTCGTCGGCCAAGCCGGCCGCGACGCCGGCGACGACCGAGGCGGCGAAGCCCGCGGCGGCCGATTCCGGATCGAGCACGGGATCGGGCTCGGGCACGGGCACGGGCACCGGTGGCGGCACGGGCACCGGCACCGGCGGCGGAACCGGCAGCGGCAGCGGCAGCGCGCCCAGCGGCGGTGGCGGTGGCAGCACGCCGCCGAGCACCGGCGGCGGTGGCGGCACCACGGCGGCGGGCGCCTGATGGCCGCGACCGTGATCGACGGCAAGGCGATCGCGGCGAAGGTCCGCGCCGAGGTGGCGACCAGCGCCGCGGCGCTGCGCGAGCGAGGCGTGATCCCCGGGCTCGCGGTCGTGCTCGTGGGCGACGACCCGGCGTCGGCGGTCTACGTGAAGTCCAAGTCGAAGGCCGCGCGCGAGTGCGGCGTCGACGTCTACGATCACAAGCTCGCGGCGGACGTGCCGCAGCGCGAGCTGCTCGAGCTCGTCGGCCGGCTCAACGAGGATGCTCGCGTCGACGGGATTCTCGTCCAGATGCCGCTGCCCAGGCACATCGACTCGGACGCGATCGTCCAGGCGATCCGCCCCGACAAGGACGTCGACGGGCTCCACCCCGAGAACCTCGGGCGGGTCGCGCTCGGCCGGCCGCGGTTCGTCGCGTGCACGCCCAAGGGCTGCATGCGGCTGCTCGCCGAGGCGGGCGCGAAGGTTTCGGGCGCGCGCGCCGTGGTGCTCG
>Ga0163144_10022414_pt1 | contig 12513 bp, 11 predicted proteins | sample OliLak19BULKMAT1_FD_123175 | JGI IMG/M metagenome (GOLD analysis project Ga0163144, IMG submission 123175) | Freshwater microbial mat bacterial communities from Lake Vanda, McMurdo Dry Valleys, Antarctica - Oligotrophic Lake LV.19.BULKMAT1 | ecosystem: Environmental > Aquatic > Freshwater >... | reverse complement strand
TGCATGCGTAATCCAAAAGAATTGTTAGTCGCCTCCAAAGCATTTACGTCCGAAACGAAATGGATCAGTTGGTGGCATTTGCTTTCTGCGATCGGCTGTTATTTGATTAGCTTGCTAATCGCTTGCTCCGATTTTTTCCCGATGGTCTTGCGAGTGGTTAGCAGTTGCGTGAGCGGCCTTGTCGTGGTTCGATTGTTTATCATCTACCACGATTTCAATCACGGGGCCATTTTGCGAAGATCCTGGGTCGCTGCCTCAATTCTAAAGGTGTACGGCCTACTAGTACTCAGCCCATCGAGTGTTTGGTCACATTCTCACGACCATCATCACAAACACAATTCACGTTCATCAGGAAACAACACCGGATCGTATCCCCTGATGACCCGAGACGAATACCTCAAAGCGGATCGGTGGAAGCGACTGTGCTATGCCGTTTCTAGACACCCGATTACGGTTTTTGGTGGTTACCTGACTGTGTTCCTTTATGGAATGACGATTCGTTCCTTCTTTTTGCACCCAAGAAAACACTTCGACGCTGGAGTCGCGATTGTTTTGCACGTTGCGTTACTGGCGTTTTGCTTTACCCAAGGGTTGGATGTGCTGATATTGGGTATGTTGCTCCCGCTGGTTGTCTCCTGCGGACTTGGTGCTTATTTGTTTTACGCTCAACATAATTTCCCAACTTGCCAGTTGCATCGTCGAGAAGATTGGCATTACGTTTTGGCAGCACTTAAGTCATCGAGCTTCATCCGAATGAGCAAGCTCATGCATTGGTTCACAGGCAATGTTGGATACCACCATGTTCACCACCTGAATGCCAAGATCCCATTTTATCGATTGCCTGAAGCGATGGCGGCGATGGTAGAGTTGCAAACTCCAGGTACGACATCGTTGCACCCTCGCGATATTTTGGCTTGTTTCCGGCTCAAACTCTGGGACGCAGATCGCGGCCACTTTATTTCGTTTCGCGAGGCAGCAAAGGCTTAGCTTAGCGTGGGATAGGCTTCCAGCCTGTCATTTCCAACGCGACAGGCTGGAAGCCTATCCCACGAATTGATCGAACGATCCTTAGCGCCTTGAACGGTTGAACATTAGCATCGTCGAACATTAGCATCGTCGAACATTAGCATCGTCGAACATTAGCATCGTCGAACATTAGCCACAATGAGGACGACAACTTGCAATCCAACTCCGACTTGAGCCGACGCTCTTTGCTTGCTTTCGGTGCAGCTTCGGCGACCATCGCCCTTGGTACAAAGACCATGGCTGTTTTGCCGAGTGGGTCGGCAGAAACTGCAAAGAAGCCGCGACCAAAAATTTGCATCTTCGCAAAACCCATACAGGAGTTGTCGTACGAGCAGACCGCAGACTTGCTCGCAAAGTATCCCGTCGATGGCTTAGAAGCGACGGTGCGTTCAGGTGGCCAAGTCGACCCGGCCAAGGTCGACGAGCAATTGCCAAGACTTCATGAGGCGCTTGCGAAACGTTCCCGCGACTTCATGATCTTGGCTACGAATATCAATGCCGCCAAGAGTTCGGAAGCGGAGTCGGTTTTGCAAGGAGCATCGAAGCTTGGCATCCGCCATTTCCGAATGGGGTATTATCGATACAAATTGGATCGACCTATCCTGCCGCAACTCGAAGCGTTTGCGCGTGACGCGAAAGAGTTGGCTGCGTTTTGCGGCAGTCTTGGTATGACCGCACTCTACCAAAATCATGCCGGCAACAACTATGTCGGTGCGCCGATCTTCGATCTCGTCGAGGTCATGAAGGGAATTCCGGTATCGCAAATGGCAATTGCGATGGACATTCGGCACACAACCATCGAGGCCACGAACAGTTGGCCTCTTCTCTATGCAGTAGCCAAGCCACATCTAGGAGCCGTCTTCGTCAAGGACGCGATTGTCGAACGAGGCAAAGTAATCGACGTAGATCTTGGCCAAGGGAAAGCAGCCAAGGAGCTGTTTGAAACGATGCAAAAGGATGGTTTGCCAAGTGTACTATCGCTACACACCGAGCAAATTGATCACGCCGATCCGAAGCTTCTCAATCAACGTCTCGCGGCGATCGGTCGCGACGTGGCCACCCTCATGTCATGGCTTGAAAAATAGAGTAAGGCGAGCGGCAGAAGCAAACGTACCAAGTGGCATGGGCGTCCCGCACATGTTTTGACGGGCGAGACGCCCGTGCCACGGGATGACTACGGTAGAATTTGAACTGCCGCTCGCCTAAAACAATTCTCCAAAGTAGATCAGTGCGCTGTTGCCGTGAGGAACAGTTGAGGACAACTGTTCTACACTGGTGCGCAGCTCGCGTTGGATCGCTACGATAAAATTCCAGATTGGAGCGCCGCAACCACTTCTTCGCCATGGATCAGCACATCGACGTCTGTAAACACCTTTTTAATCATGCCGTCTTGGCCGATAATAAATGTCGTGCGTTTTGCGATGGGAATGTTGTTGAATTCTGTTAGTGCACCGTACGCAGTGGTGACTTTCTTGTCGGTGTCGGCCAGGATATCAAACGTCAATTTATGTTGGTCTGAGAATTCATAGTGCGATTGAACATTGTCCACGCTTACTCCGAACAACTCTGCTCCGAGGGCTGCGATCTGGGCTTTGCGAACACTGAAGTCGTTGGCTTCAACGGTGCAGCCCGGCGTGTTGTCCTTGGGATAGAAATAAAGAACAACAGCGCGTTTCCCGACGAACGAGGTTAGATCGACCATTTCGCCATCTTGATTTGGCAGTCGCACAGCGGGAGCAGCCGAACCAACATCAACTCGATTCAACGAATTGATAACGATCAACGCATCGAGTGGACTCGTCATGCCATCGCCGTTGACATCGCATAATGGCCCCGAGTATGTGGCGGGCTTGGATTGCAGAGTGCGGGATCCGTTCAAGTTGATGTCGTTAATGACGACAAGTGCGTCGAGTGGCTCCACGCTCCCTGACATATTGACGTCCAACCGATTCATGGAATTCTGCCAATCTGCCGCGCAGAGTTCACGACGCTCTAGTCTTTCGAACAATCTCGGAATGCGTTTTCCCATATCGATGTTTTTGCGTTAAGACATTGTTCAGAGAGATTATGACTTACCAAAATTGTAAGTCACGGTTGGACGGGGGGCAATTTCCCCGGTCTCAAAGTCACATTTCGCAGAAAAAAAGCAGGGTTTGTTGATACTACAAATCGGTTTTTGCGGACTATCACGGGTTTGAAACCAACTCAGCCCGGTTGCTGCACATGATTTGGCTCACGCTTCTTGCGTCCGGAAACCAGCAAATCACGTAAGTATTCAGTCCGTCTACAACGCGGATGGAGGTCGATTTGGATGGTCCTACGGGCTGTTTCCCAAGCTGCGGGCTAAGTTGCAATTGATGGTCACCGGCAGGAACCTCGACACGCAGCACTTGAATATCGCGTGGCAGAAGTCCCCAACATCGGGTATCGGCGGCTTCCGTTGCCTCCCAAGCTATGCCCGCAAGGTCCATTCCGATGGCGGTAAGCCCTTCCGTGCCCATGCTGTTTTTTGCGGCAGCGACGGTTGCTTTCTTAATGACCCGCCTCGCTACAGCACGTGCGATGATTGAGTTGCGATTGGCTCGATAAGTCGAAACGGCCAACTGCTCGATGTTGGCCACGGAAGAGGTCGGCCCGATCGTACTGTTGTCGATTCGGATTCCAACATTGTCTACATCGGATGGAGGCACGGCGATATCGGGTATCTTGATTGGAGCAATGGTGGGAGGCAGTTTGTACGGACCGACTGCCGAGATTATGCGGTCTGCGACGAGAAGTGCGTCGCTGGTCGGTTGTTCGGCAACTTCTATTTTGTACGGCCCTCGACCAACCATTGCAAACACATACACAACACCTTGGCCTGGTTGCGAATGCACGCCACTGCGCGCGCGGTTCAGGTCCCAAACCAGGGGTAGGCTGTTGGGCAACAAACTCGACGCGACTTCATAGTTTCGAACCGCATCGTCATAATCGCGAAGGGTCGCTTCTCGCAGCATTCCACGCATGTAGAACCCTAGGGGCAATGGCTGATACTCGGGGCCAGCACTGCCATTTCTTTCCGCGAACCGCTGGCCGAGCTCTTCATGTTTGTCTTGAATCTGCAGCGTGTAGCTCTCTGCGTCCACACCGTCGTGCATCAGACTTGAAAGAGAAAGAAAGACACGGATCAGAATCTTTTCGTAGTCCTCGCCTGCATACGATCGCACCTGATCGTCGGTCCACATCGATACGGTCTTCTCCGCAAGTGAGTCCTGTTCGAGATGATCAAATCGATCGCGAACGTCGCGCAGTTTTGTTTCGGCCTGTTTGGCTTGACCGCTCAGCAAGTCGACAACGGCAAGATCCAGATTGACGACATCGCCATCATGACGGCTAGACTTGGCAAGTTTTTCGAGACTTTCGCGACACGCTTGAAGTTGGCCGTCGTAAAAAAGATTTCTGGGTTGCGAGATCCGTTTAGAATGCGTGGAACAACCGGTCGAAAACAAGACGCATAGACAGGCAGCCAAATAGCCGAGGTGTTGCTTTCGGAGGGCGGGGGGAAACCTCGCCTTGGAACGATCCGTAGCGCATGACGTCATCGCTTGAGAGGATTGTAGTTCCAGAATTTGCCGCCAGCAGTTTTGTGATATCCCTTGCGAACTTCCGAGGAAAGCTTGTCGTTCATGCCAGTGTGAACATTGACAAGCTCGAGCGTTAGTTCGTAGTCGCGTTGTGTTGAACTATTGCGTTTCGTAGTTCCGCTGGTGAGTTGCGCATAGAGCAAATAGTCGACGGGTGAACCGCTGCGTTCCAAAACCGCGGTGAATAATCGCATGTTGTCCGGCAACAAGAGGGCATCGGGCCGCATCCGTGTTTCGTGGAGTGCGGCATCGACCATGCGCTTGCTCATCGATTGGAAGCAGCTCGATTCGAGGATTTTGGAATCGATTTGATTATAGATCTTGTCCTTGAAGTCGCCGATATCTTCGGCGCTCTTGTTTTCAATTCCCACGAAACAGATTGACTTTTTCATAGGTTGTCCGTTTGGACCGATCGGGCAGTCGTCTGTCACAATGTTTTGCCGAGCAAGCAGCTTGGCAACCGCTTCATCGATGAGCGGATCAAACACTTCAGCGCCTGCTTCGTGGCTTCCGACCATGTTGGCCGCGGTCGGCTTGATCACATGCCCATACTGATAGCCTCGGCAACCTGACATTCCTACCAAGGTGACGATCGAGATACTTTTGAGCCATTCACGACGATGCATGGGATTCCTTTCCCGCGAAACATTTTTGTACCGCCGCAGATTGTGCAACTCTTGGCAATTGCGGACAAGAGGAATATCGGTAAACAAGTCGTACAAGATCGAGACGATCCGGACCAGAATCAAAACGCTAGCAATCCTGCATTGCCCGCATGGAGCGATAAATTGGTTTTTTCGAGATTTTTCGCTCAACGCCACCATTTTTATTCTCGTTCCCTGGCTCCGCGGCAGAGCCGGCAGAGCCTGGGAACCAGTTGGTGGCGATCAGCGAGAAGTGTGGGTTGATCGAGATATTTCAACAAATACGGATCAGAGTTGCAGTCTGTGTTTGGTTTTTGGTATTAGTGAAGTTCGAGACTTTATAGCGAACGATTCAAGACGGGCAACGGCATTCCACATGACAACGATCGATCGCTATCTACTCTTCTTGTATTTTCGAGTCTTTTTGATTTGCTTTCTGACGTTATCCGGGCTGTTGGTCGTTATCGAGGTCTTTACCAACTTAGATGAGATGATTGCCTACGGAAAGGTGCGAGGCAGTTTTGCTCTTGGTTTGGCCGAGTACTTCAGTCCCAAGATGATCAACATTTATGACAAGATGTGTGGCTTGATGACCTTGTTGGCAATGATGTTTGTGGTCGCTTGGCTCTATCGAACGCATGAGATGACTGCTTTGCTAGCAGCCGGAATAAGCAAAGGTCGGGTCATTCGCCCGTTATTGATCATGTCGGTGGTTCTGATTTTGATTGCGGCAGCATCTCGCGAATTTTTGATTCCGCACTATTCTTCTATGCTTAGCAAAACTCCACAGGAGTTGCTTGGAGAAAGCATCCGTCGTATCCAGCCGACGGAGGACATTGAAATGGGGGTGCTCATCGCAGGTCGCAATTTGCAACCGGCGAACATGACCATCAACAAGCCCATCTTTAAATTTTTGGGGCCAGCGGCAAACCTAACCCCGCAGCTGACTGGCTTTTCAGCAAAGTTTCTTTTCGCAGATGAAACGCACCCACAAGGCTATCTGGTCGAAGCGCCAAAAGGGGCGGAGACGTTGGTGGGCAAGAGTTCAGTGAGAACGGAAGAAGGCGTTTTTCTGTATTTGCCGCAGGATACACCTTGGTTAAAACCTAACGAGTGTTTTATTCCAAGCACGCTTGAATATGATGTTTTGCGTGGCGGAGTAGAAAAACAATTTGCTTCCACCAGCGACCTGATGTGGCGTATGCAGCATCAGGCACACAACTACGGTGGCGAATTGTCGGTGGTCGTACACACGAGGATGATTCAACCGTTTCTTGACTTCACTCAGTTGCTGCTTGGAATTCCGATGATACTCTCCAACCGCAATCGCAACCTAGTCAGCATGGTACTCTCGTGCGTGCTTAGCTTTGCTGCATTCTTTGGTGTTAGCATCGGTTTGCGGACGTTGGGCGCAAACGAAACGCTGCTTACTCCAGCCATGGCTGCTTGGGCGCCGTTATTGATCTTTGGTCCAATTGCTTGGGCTCAGACAATGCGGGCGATGCAGTCGTAGTTTCCGTTAAAACACTTGATTGCTGCGGCGCTAGTTTCTGAACGAGCGTTGCGTCCCAGGGTGAACTGTCCCAGCGATAAAACCCTTGCGGTTCCTTTGCCGATTCAACATTTGTGTCCCAGTCAGGCGCGACTGGATTGGGTTCGGGCAAATCACTCGCGCTATTTGGATCCGAAGAGATTCTTTCACACGCGAGCGATTCCAGTTCGTCTTCAACGGCGGCCTGGCGAAATACCGCATTAACCACGTCAAGATTTCGTTCTGGTTCCAGTCCTAAGGATTCATATAACTCTTGGGATTTGGAATTCGCATCAGTGATTGGGATGACACCTTGCTTGTAGCGATCTTCCACGATTCGAAAGACGTCCGACAATCGCAGGTTGAAATTGGCTGCAATCTTGCTGCAATCGTCGTACTCGGGTGAGAAGCTGACTTCGCCAGATGGAAGCTTAGAAATTTTCCCACGCACAGTCCCCCACTCAGTTGCAATGTCGATAGCACCTCGCTCCAAGATCGTCCTGGCTTGTTTTCGGTAGCGAATACCAAGTGTTCCTGTTTGTTGAAACAGGATGCCTTCCATAGTCTGGCGATCCTGCGGTTTGGCGATGACTGTTAGCAACGTTCCGGGGCGGTTCTTTTTCATTTGAATTGGAATCGCGAAGACATCCAGCGCACCAGCCCGCCAGAGCTTTTCGATCGTAAATCCGATCTGTTCGCCGGTTACATCGTCCAGATTGGACTCGAGCACAATAATGGAATCGTCGTTCGTGGGTTTCGGAGTCAAGGCGTTGCCGATGAGAAGCCGTAATAGGTTTGGCCTGTCGGGCATATCTTTGCGACCTGCTCCATAGCCAATCCGTCCAACTTGCATGGGTGGCATGGGTCCAAACTCGGTTGCCAATTCGGTGATGATGGCAGCCCCTGTTGGCGTCGTCATTTCCATGGCAATTTGTGTTGGAGCGATGGGGACGCCGATTAGTAATTCTGCGGTAGCCGGGGCTGGCACACTAACAATCCCGTGGGCAATTCGGATAGTACCCGACCCGGTAGGTACAGGTGAGGCGTAGGCCCGTTTGATTTGCAACATATCCCAAGCGACCGCGACCCCGACAATATCAACGATGGAGTCGATAGCTCCCACCTCATGAAATTGAACTTTATCGATTGTCGAGCCATGAACTTTGGCTTCAGCCCGTGCGATCCTTTCAAAGAGACGCATCGCCAAATCCTTGGCTTCTGTGGAGATCCTCGCCTTGCGAACCAGTGAGAGAATGTCGCGAAGAAAACGATGGGCATGTTCCGGAGGATGATCGATGGAAAGAAGTTTGCCGCGAAACCCCCGTTTGGAGGTGTTCGATACCGAAATCCGGACATGGGATAGGTCCATGGACCCAATTGCATCTTGGATCAACGCTATGTCGGCGCCGGCGTCGATCAAAGCGCCCAGGGTCATATCTCCGCTAATGCCACTAAAGCAATCGAAATAAGCAATCTGCATGGATGTAACTCGTGATTGGGTTCCGTTTTCGCGGCTCTGCCATGGGAATATTACGGCATTTTGGCGTTGCCACGCATTCGGACACCGATATACTACGCGATTCCCGAAACCTACACGATAGTCGAAAACTTATAGAAGATCACGCAAGGCAATTCCACTGGTCAAACGGTCGGAAGTTAGTCTGAACAGATCTAAACCGGCCGCTAGGTTGGCGATGGTCCGTTTTGGGGTTTATCCGCATTGACACTTGGAGCTCGTTGAAATGAAAGTAGTTTCGTCCATTGGGGCGCTAAAATATCGCCATCCTGACTGCCAAGTGGTTCGCCGCCGCGGTCGTATCTACGTGATTTGCAAGAGCAATCCACGTTACAAAGTCCGACAGGGAATCGCTAAGAGCAAACGACGCAAGCGATAATCGATTCGATCCCGCAACAGCCATCGGTTTGTTGAAATGAAATTGAGAATCGGAGTTATCGGGCAGGGACGTGACTGGCAGTCCCGTTACTTGCCCACGCTCCGGTCCATGAGAGATCGATTTCAAGTAGTTGGCGTATACAACAGTGTTTCTGTTCTCGCAGACGCCGCAGCTCGCGATCTAGATGCCGAGCGATTCGATAGTTTTCGTGCTCTTGCCGAAAGTCCGGCGCTTGATGCGATTCTAGTGCTTGAGAACGACTGGTATCAGCTCATGCCCTTGTTTGCCGCATGCGACTATGGCAAAGGGGTTTTCTGTGGTGCCGAGTTGGATTTGGATTTCCGAACGGCAAATCGCATTCAGGACAGGATACGCACCTCCGGCATTGCTTTCATGACGGAGTTTCCTCGGCGATTTTCCCCTGCCACTCTTCGGCTCAAAGAGCTGATTGCGACCCGGCTTGGACGTCCAAGGCTGCTGTTTTGCCATCGACGACTGGCTTGTGAGAACAAAGACCTGCGAAACGCTCGCTCGGTAGACTCGCGTTCGCAGCGGGAGCTGATTGAGCTAGTGGACTGGTGCAACTACATCGTCGGCGACGCACCGAGCTGGGTGCAAGCGATTCGCCACTGCTCACCGCAGTCCGTTCAGAGCTCAGATTATCAAATTCTGAGTCTTGGGTTTGGCTCGCCCGAAAACGACACCAAAGGGATTTTGGCCCAGATCAGCTGCGGTGCCTACATTCCGGAAGTGTGGCACGAAGCCATCGCTTATCGGCCTCCGGCGGCGATTCAGGTGTGTTGCGAAAAAGGGGTAGCCTTTGTCGATTTGCCGAGCACATTGGTTTGGTTTGACGAAGCCGGTCGGCACCAAGAATCGTTGGACTCGGAATTGCCTGTAGGGCAGCAGATGTTTGGGCAATTCCACCGCGCGATCACCTCCCTTGTCCGCAAAGTCAACGATCTAGATGACACATGCAGGGCCTTGCGTATCCTGGACTTAGCAAATCAAAGCACCCAATCTCAATCGCGTGTTGCAATCGAATAGCACCACCTCCGATTGCAAGCCAAACTTCGAATAGATTTAGTAGCGCGACGCACCATTCAATGATCGATCGGCTCATTGCTATTGTTGCCAATCGCTCCCGCTATAACCAAGTAAGGTTTATTTTCATGGTCGAGCGTAGTCGTCGAAACTATGTCCGTGCTCGCAAGAAAAACTGGCTTCAGCCATGAGCTATCGGAATACTTGCACCGGATCTCAACCGTAATGGTCGTTGTGGATGTCGTGAAGGATGAAGGTATACGGTAATTGTCGGATTCCGAATCCCAGTCGCATTGAGAATCTGAGTGGCCTTTGCATTCACCTCTGCGAGCGTCTTTCCGGCAACAATTCCGACTCTCACGGCTTCGCACGCGGCCTGTTCCACCGAATGCCTAGCGTACATAAATCGGGCAAACTCAAATCCGGCATGCAGCATCGTGAAAAAGATTCCGCTGCAAATGGCGAACTCAATAGTAAAGGTGATTGTCCCAAAACAGTCGGTCAAAATAGTCGCAACCTGGGTCGCAGCATCGAACACAACTTGTAGATCGGCTCGTCTGCTGGTCCGCTCTCTTTGGCTCTGCTGGTGAGTGACGACAGTTATAAAGCCATGCCGGAGCACTGAACCGTCATCTTGCCAAACAGCAGTCGCATTTTCGAGGTAAATTTGATGCCCAGCTCTCGCGATTGTTTGGCGGAGTCTTCGGATGGTCCGAGCTTCATGAAGTCCTCGGCCATTGGATTCATAGGGATAAACTTGACTTCACGAATGTTCGGTCCGTATGCCCTCCCTTGGAATTCTTCGTAGACCAGACTCCATCGTAATGGGCCAGTTTGAAGGCAGCGTATATGATGATTCTTACGAACATATTCTCATTTCCCCCCTGTTGAATGATTGACGCCTACTGTCGTTGGCGTTAACTTTGAAACTTTGGCTTGAATGTCTACTTTTAATCGGCACATCAAATGACGCGCTGGATTGTGGATGTTGACCAAATCGCGAATGATGCGATGAAGGATTTAATCGATAGTGTCGCTCGCACAGACCCCATTTCGCCACGGGAATTGACCGGACTATGTCGAGTCATTACGCTGCGTCGAGTGGTCGAAGCAGTACGCAGAGCAAATCGTGAAAAACGAATTGGGTCTTCGCAATTGGTTTCACCCATTTTGGACCAACCGGTATCTCGAGGAAGAAACTACTTATGAAGTGGCAAGTGATTTTTTTCCATTTTTGGTTGCTTCTCTTTTCACGACACTTGCTAGCACATTGTAGCGATGAGATAGACAATAGTATAGCTGCGTACTTTCTGCAAAAAGCGGATATGGACGAGAAATTATCCGTAAACATTAAAGCAACCTTTATTACGGACACTCCCGCTAAAGAAGGGGAGGATCTTGGGCTCGCGGCAATTAATAAGTTCCAACGTTTGATGATCGCAAAGCAGGGAAGTGTACAGCGACTGGATGCAAAGATCGTAAACCTTCTCGCCAAAAAGGAAGCAGTTAAGAAAGTCGCAATTAACCAGGAGTCTCAACTTCTTCTTGAACATGAGTGTCTTTATGTTGACTTTCAATTGGCGCCGGAGGCCATAAATCGATTTGAGACTAGAGCTGGTGTCGTTCCGATGAAGACCTCTAGTAGACGGAAACATCCGCTTGATCTTCCGATTTCAATCAGCAACGATTGCCTTTTTGAAAAGTCAACCGGAATTTTTTACCATCGCGGAAACCTAATCGACGAAAAACTACTTGCGGATGGACGAAAGAAAATATTGATGGTACCCGAAAATAAGTTGGGTGCGTGGGAAATTGTCTTTGCCCATGAACCGGATTGGCTACCGGAAAAAATTAGGGTTATTGCTCGTGGCAATGTGCCGTTGCCTCAAAATGGAAAAATTGATGCTGAGCAAGTTGGAAAATGGACACCAATTGCTACGACGGTTACGGTTTGGAAAAAGCACCAAGATTATCCGTATTGGCTTCCGAATTCTGTCCGAATGGAGGCAACCGAAAACGGAATTGATCAAACTCGCGAATTCCTATTCGACAATTGGAAATTTGGAGATGACGTTGATTCGGAACTTTTAGATAAATCGAATTTCACTCCTAAGTTGATTCAACAGCAGGTTGATTTCGACGAGATCATAAAGAAATTTGAACTAATGGGTACAAAGCCTTGACTCTGGTGTAACCAATTATTTGTTGATCCATCGACTGGGGGGGGCGGTGGAAGTGTATAGCGACAACGAGTTTTCCTTAGCGCATTGCCTCAATGAAAGCGCTACCGAACGGTTGTGGTTGCCTCAACCAAAATGTTACCGAAATTCGGTACCCACAAAAAACAACAGCCATTTCCAGGTCTTTTATGGCGCGTTGGAAGGGGACTATTTGGCTGGTGCCTTAGGAAGTTGATACGTTCCAACAGTCGCTGCTAAATTGCACCTAAAGAAGGAGGCTATTTTGCTCCGCTCAATGTGTCTTTGGCACGCTCTTCCATCGAGTGAATTTCGGTAGCGCCTTTCGGTGAGGCAACACGATGCGGAAAGCTAGTTGTCGCCGAACAGGAGGGCACTCTCTATTGCGTTAACAACGAGAAGTTGGTTTCGGGAAGGGCTGGATGTGCTAAGTCGTATGGAATCGTTAGCCCCCGGAGAATGAATACATAATCACCTACGGTTTTCTGTTCCAGCTTTCGAAATTAAGTAGTTTGATCCTGATGGACGAGGTCATGAGTCCTGAAGTGCAAG
>Ga0163144_10022413_pt1 | contig 12514 bp, 9 predicted proteins | sample OliLak19BULKMAT1_FD_123175 | JGI IMG/M metagenome (GOLD analysis project Ga0163144, IMG submission 123175) | Freshwater microbial mat bacterial communities from Lake Vanda, McMurdo Dry Valleys, Antarctica - Oligotrophic Lake LV.19.BULKMAT1 | ecosystem: Environmental > Aquatic > Freshwater > Lake... | reverse complement strand
GGCCCAACGACGGCCCAACGACCGGGAGTGGGACCTCGCACGGTCACCATCTTGGACCGACGGTGGCCATTATGCTCCCGGTATGGCGAAGGTGAACACAGACAGCATCGGCCCGGTTGCGGTGCTGGGCGGCGGGGCCATGGGGCGGGCGATCGTCGGGCGCTGCATTGATTTTCAGGTGTTTGATCGCGCGACAACCTTCGTGGCCGAGCCCGACCCTGCCAAGTTTTCGCACTTTCATGATTATGGGATTGTGCCGCTGCCCACAGCGATTGAGGCGATCATCGCTGCGGATGCGGCGGCAGATGGCGCGGCGGATGGGCGGCTGGCGGTGTGGTTGCTGGCCGTCAAACCGCAGGCGTTTGCGGGGCTTGCCGCGGAATTGAGGTCGAGCGGGGTGTCGGCGGAGGGGCGGACGGTTCTTTCGATCATGGCGGGGGTGACGGCGAGGGGTGTGGCCGATGCTTTGGGGTGTGGAACGCTCGGAGTTGTTCGCACGATGCCCAACTTGGGTGCGGTGACCGGGGCCGGTGTGACGGCGATTGCCCACGACTCTGGGGCGAGTGAGGGCGCGATGGAGGTTGCAGAACGGGTGGTGGGGTGTCTGGGCCCGTGTGTGGAGCGGGTGCCCGAAGCGTTACTGGACGCCTTTACGGCGGTGTCCGGCTCCGGCCCCGCGTATGTGTTCTATCTGGCCGAGGCGATGATCGCTTCGGCGATTGATCTGGGTTTCCCGGCGGACCTTGCGGACCGTGTGGTGCGTGCCACGATCGCGGGAGCGGGGTCGATGCTTTCACAGTCCGAATCATCGCCTCGGCAGTTGCGGGCGAGCGTGACGAGCAAGGGCGGGACTACGCAGGCGGCGACGGAATCGCTGGACGGGGCCGGGGTGAAGGAGGCGCTGGGGCGAGCGATCGCGGCGGGGGCGGCCCGAGCGGCGGCGTTGCGGGGGGTGAGCCGGTAACGGGGGTTGTCGGGCGTTCGCGAGGAGCGATTGGAGCGTCCGAACCGCCTTCGGATTATTCAATCCGCGGGAATGACCGGTTCCGGGTGCAGAAACGGCTGCCACCCGGCCGATACTGCCGGGAGCGCACCCGGATTTCCATTCTCAACCCGCGGCGGAGCCAAAGGTCGTTTTCATGTCTGATGTCCTTGACCAATCCGAGGTAGAAGCCCTTCTCGCGGCCGTTCAATCGGGCGACGAACAGCAGACGGCTTCCGACGCCACAGTTTTCAGCCGTCGGCCTCCTGGATCTGAACCGGTTGAGGTCAAGCAATACGACTTCAAGCGACCCGAACGGGTGAGCAAAGACCAGATGCGGGCCTTGCAGACGCTGCACGAGGCCTTCGCCCGCAACTTCGGAGCCTCACTCTCGGGATTCTTGCGCACCATCGTCGAGGTGAAGGTTGCAACGTGCGAGCAGATGACGTATTCGGAGTTCACCAGCGGTTTGCCGAACCCGACGAGTTTTAACTTGGTGGAAGCGGACGGGCTGGAGGGGCAGATGTGCCTTGAGGTCTCCCCGCTGATTATCTACCCGATCATCGATCGGTTGCTGGGGGGCAACTCGCAGGACCTGTTTATTCCGCAGCGTCCGATGACCCTGATCGAAACGCGGCTGATCGGGAATGTCACGACGCGCGGGCTGTCGGCCTTATCGGAGGCGTGGGCGGGGGTCAAGGCCCTCAAGTTCCAGGTCTCGGCGACGGAGAGCAACCCTCAACTTGTGCAGATCGTCCCGCCCAACGAGGTGGTGGTGGTCATCGGGTTTGAAGTCAAGATGAGCAGCCGCGCGGGCACGATGAATCTGTGCATCCCGTATAACGTCATCGAGCCGGTCATGGAACTGTTGTCGTCGCAGAGTTGGTTCGCGGCGGCCAAGCAACTGAAGAGCAAGGCGAGTGAGCAGCAGATCGCGGGGACGCTGGGGGGCGCTGCGCTCGAAGTGGCGGGCATTCTGGCGGAAACGACCATGACGTTGAGGGACCTGCTGCACCTTTCGGTGGGCGATGTGATCGTCACGGAAAAGCCCGCCAACGAGGCGGTGGTGGTGTGCGTCGAGGGCGAGGACAAGTTTCGGGCTTCGCTGGGGCAGTTCCGCGGGGCCCGCGCGTTGCGGATTGTGGGGGCGTCGGGCGGCCAACGCAGGTAAGTGAGCGACATCCTCGCCTGATCACTCTGGCTTCGGGCTATCAGGCGCGTTCAAGGGCGGCTTCGATGGGCGCACTTTCGAGCAGTTGTCCAAGGCCTCGTAATCGGGCATGGGGCAGCGGTCGTTGAAGTATTCGAGGATCCAACCGAGTTGGCCCGACCGATAGAGTTGCACGAACGCATCGACGGCGTCGGCCTGGTATCGGATGCCGCGGTTGCTCATGAGTTCGTCGATGGCCTTGTCCGCCGCTTCGGGGCCGACTTCCTTGCGGTAGGGCCGGATGCTGGTCATGGCATCGAAGGCATCGACCACGGCGAAGTAGCGTGCCGCGGGCGGGATGGCGTCGCCCGCGAGGCGGTCGGGGTATCCCGCGCCGTCCCAGCGTTCGTGGTGGTGGCGGACGAGGTTGAGGACGAGGGGATCGGCTTCATTGAAGCGGCGGAGGCGCTCCCAGCCGAGCGTGGGGTGTTGCTTGATGATCTCGAATTCATCGGCGGTGAGTTTGCCGGGCTTAAGCAGGACGGCGTCGGGGATCTCGATTTTGCCGACGTCGTGGAGCGCGGCTCCGTAGGTGAGGCGTTGCAGAAACTGGTGATCGTCGGTAAACCGCTCGGCGAGGGCGCGGGTGTAGAGGACGACGCGCCAGGTGTGGGCGGCGGTGGAGATGTCTTTGGCTTCGAGGATGGTGACGAGAGAGCGGACGAGGGTGGGGGACATGACAAGGGAAGGTACGAGGGCACGGCAATCGGCGATCAGGGATTGTGGGCTGGTGGGCGATTGAAGACCCGTGCGATGGAAACGCGAAGGGGATGACAGCGGACGGAAGGATCACGGCGTCGCCGCTTTGTTGATCGAATAATTGGGGTTGGTTCAATCACATCGCCGGGCGTTGGTCACGCGCAGCCCCACGGATTGCCCGCCCATTTCTCGTGACTTGTCGTTACACTCCGTCGCTGACTCAGCATGAGCGGAACCACGAACGAGTCCGGGCACATCAGGATGAAGGGTTTCGTAGAAACAGCTTGGCTTCGCGGCCTCCCACGGCGGTTCACCATCGCCGATGCTTCGGGTTCTCCCCGCGTTGCCGAATCATCCGGAGCCAGACCGTCAACATGTTCCTTCTCGGGGGCGGCGTCGCGGTTTTTGCAATCACCTACGGCCTCGGCAGCCCCACCGCCCAAGTGTGGAAACGTCCGGGCTGGGATGTGGCCCGCCTCGCGTGCAGCGGCTGCGGCTACGACCTCCGCGGCACGGGCAAAGTAACGACCTGCTCGGAGTGCGGGAAGACGATCGACCCCGTGCGAGGGAAATGACCACATAAGGGCAGTCCCGCCAGATCTCTACCGGTCTTCATGCGCACGCTTGTCGGTGTTTCCCTGATGGTTTCCAACATCGATCAAGCGATTGCCGATGTCGCACCCAGCCCCCCGCGCTTCAGGCCTCGCCCGGGCCGTTGCGCGATTTCGGTGTGGCCGCCCAGTTGAGTTTCGTGATGAGGCGGTACCAATAGTCTGCCGCGGCGTTACTCACGAAGCGGATGGGGCGATGGTGTTTGGAGATGATGACGCGGTCGCCGGTGTGCAGGCGGACCTGAGATTGGCCGTCGAGGACGAGCGTGGTGCCGTGATCGTGGGGCGATGCTGGCCCGCCGCGAGGTCCGTCGTTGATGCGGTTGCACGCGATCTCGATGGTGCAGGAGGATGAGACGACGATGGGGCGGAACGAGAGCGAGAAGGGCGCCAGCGGGGTGATGGCCCAGGCATCGACCATGGGGGAGACGATGGGGCCGCCGGCTGAAAGGTTGTAGGCGGTGGAGCCCAAGGACGTCGAGACGATAAGGCCGTCACCGTTGACGATGGGGCCAGTGCGGCCGTTGATCGTGAGGACGAGCGAGAGCATTCTGTAGGGCGGGCCGGCGGTGACGAGGGCTTCGTTGATGGCGAGGCCCGCCGGGTCGATGGTGCCGGTCGAGTGCCGCGCAATGAAGACTTCGAGGAGGTGAGAGTCGTGGGTGCGGCGCGGGTACGGGCCGAAGAGGACGGGGGCCTGTTCGCGGATGGAGGCGAGGTCGAACTCGGCCATGAAGCCGACGCGGCCCATGTTGATGCCGAGGATGGGGACCGAGAGATTGAGACAGCGGCGCGACTGCGCGAGGAGCGTTCCGTCTCCGCCCATCACGACGACGGCGTCGAGGTTGTCGAGGCCGGGTGGGAGAGGTTCGCTGGTCGCGGGGAGTTGAGCGACGAGCGTGGCGTGCGACCGGATGAGCGCAGCGACCTCGCTGGTGGCGGCCGTTGCCTCGGCTTTATCTTGGTTGACGAGGAGGAGAAAACGGTGAGGGGTCATGGTTTGATGGTCATGGTTTGATCGCCGTTTTTAAAGGACGCTGGCGAGGCCGAGGACGGGCGTTTAGGCTGGTGAGGCCTGAACGCGGGCCGCTGAGGCGGTGGTCGTGCGGGTTGATTTTGAGGCTTCCAGGATCGCGGCTTTGATGGCGGCGGCGTCGATGCCCGCTTCGGCAAGTTGGTTGTTGCGTGAGTCTTGGTAGATCCAGGAATCGGGGAGCCCGAGCCGGACGATGCGGGTGGCATCGAGGCCCATGGCGTGGGCGGCATCGAGGACGGCCGCGGCAAAGCCGCCGACGAGGCTGTGGTCTTCGACGGTGATGACGGGGATGTCGAGGGAGAGGACTGCGCGGACAAGGTCGGTATCGATGGGCTTGGCGAAGCGGGCATCGAAGACGGCGACCTTGAGGCGGTCGGCGAGTGCATCGCTGACTTGGCAGGCGTGGATGGCCGGGGTGCCGAAGGCCAGCACGACGGCGTCGGCGTCGTCGAGTTTGATGTGGGGCGTGAGAGGGCGGGCCTTGCCGAGCACAAAGGGTGGGCAGGCGTCTTTGGTGAAGCGTTCGGAGACGGTGTCGCGCGGGTAGCGGACGGCCGAAAGGCCCGAGTCGTAGAGGCGCATGAACTCGAGGGCGGCCCGCAGCGAGGGCTCATCGATGGCGGCGGTGATGGCGGCCTGGGGCAGGGTGCGGAGGAGGCTGATGTCGCAGAAGCCGTGGTGGACCGCGCCGTCGCCACCGACCAGGCCGGCGCGATCGAGGCAGAGGCGGACGGGGAGCCCCTGGAGCGAAGACTCTTGGAAGGCCTGATCGAAGCAACGCTGGAAGAAGGTGCTGTAGACCGCCATGAAGGGCTTGAACCCGGTTTTGGCCAGGCCCGCCATCATGTCGAGGGCGTGCGATTCGCAGATGCCGACGTCCCAGGCACGATCCGGGAACTTGGGGAAGATTTTGTTGAGGCCGGTGCCGTCGGGCATCGCGGCGGTGCAGGTCACGACCTTGCTGTCACGCGTCATCAGGTCTGCGAGGGCATCGGCGAAGGCGGCCGTGAAACTCCGGCCCTCGGTCTTGAGTTCGACGCGGCAACCATCGACCTTGAAGGGGCTGGGCGAGTGGAAGCGGCTGGCGTCCTGCTCGGAGAATTCGTACCCCTTGCCCTTGATGGTCTTGACGTGCAGGACCATGGGCCGGTCGAGATCGCGGGCTTCGCGCATGAACTTGATGAGGGTGGGAAGGTCGTGACCATCGATGGGGCCGACGGTGAGCAGGCCGAAGTGCTCGAACCAGCCGCCCTCGTTGACCATTGCCTTGGTGGCCTCACCCGCGCGGTGATAGGCCTCGCGGATGAGGGAACCGCCGGGGACGCTCTTCAAGACCTCCTTGGCGGAACGCTTGAGATCGGAGTAAAAGTGCGAGAGGCGGAGACGATCAAAGTGGTGGGCCAGCGCGCCCTGGGGCTTGCTGATGGACATGCCGTTGTCGTTGAGGACGACCAAGAACTGGCGCTGCAGGGTGCCCGCGTTGTTCAGGCCTTCCATGGCGACACCGTTGACGATCGAGGCATCGCCGATGATCGTGACGACGCGGCGGCCGGCCGGGTTGGAGGCGGGGTCGAAGGCTTCTTTGTTGAGGGTGTCGCCCCGGGCCATGCCGACGGCGGTCGAGATTCCTGTACCGGCGTGCCCGACCGAGAAGAGGTCGTAGGGCGATTCACGCGGGTCGGGGAAGCCCGCCATGCCTTGGCGGGTGCGCAGGCCCGCGAACAGCGGGAGCCGACCCGTCAGCAGTTTGTGCGGATAGCACTGATGGCCGACGTCAAAGAGCAGGCGGTCGAAGGAAAAATCGAAGACCAAGTGCATGGCGATCGTGAGTTCAACGACGCCCAGGTTGGGGGCGAGGTGGCCGCCCGACACGCCGACTTGGCCACAGATTGCTTCACGGATTTCGCCCGCGAGTTGGGTGAGTTGGGGAAGGGAAAACCCTTTGATGTCGCCGGGCGTGCGGATGGTTTCAAGAAGCGTGGTCATGGCTATTGGCGTGGCCCCTGTTGAGAGCGAGCGGAACGAACGCATCAGATCGTATGGGGCCTCGGTGAAGGGCAGAACGTGTGAAGACGAGGGCACGGGAGGGCAGAAGTTCGGGAGGGTGTCAGGTTTTGGGGAGTCGGGCGTCCGGTTTTCCCGGCTTGTACGTCGGCCGGGACTACTTCGTTCTCGCCGCGAGATGGTTGCACAGCGATCGGAGGCCATTGGCGGCGGGCGAGAGGTCGGCGAGGAGGGCGAGGGCGTGCGATCGGAGGCGTTCGACCTCGTGGGTCGAGGCTTCGAGGCCGAGCACGCCGGGATACGTGAGTTTGCCCGCTTCGGCGTCTTTTCCGGTGCGTTTGCCGACGTGGTCGGACGACTGGGTGACGTCGATGACGTCGTCCACGATCTGGAACATGAGGCCGAGTGCGTCGCCGACGTCCGAGAAACGTTGGAGGGAGGAGCCTGAAGCGTGGGCGGCGATGGCACCCATTCGGCATGCCGCGCGGATGAGGGCCCCGGTTTTGTTGAGATGGACGAGGCGCACGCGTTCGAGGTCGGATTGGGAGTCTTCAAACCCGCCGAGGGTGTCGTAGACCTGGCCGGCGATCATGGAGAGGGTGGCGTGGGCGAGTTCGGCGGCGAGGGAAGCACTGTGGGCTTGATCGGCAAGGACCTCGCGGAAGGCGAGTGTGTGCAGGGCATCGCCCGCGAGGATGGCCATGGCCTCGGAGGTCGCTTTGTGAAGGGTGGGGCGTCCGCGGCGGAGGTCATCGTTATCGAGGCCGGGCAGGTCGTCGTGAACAAGGCTGAAGGCGTGGATGAACTCAAGGGCGGCGGCGGCGGGCAGGGCGGCGTCGTCGGTGCCGCCGGCGGCGCGGGCGGTGTGGATGCAAAGGACCGGCCGGAGGCGTTTGCCGGGGCCGAGGGCGGCGTATGCGACGGCGTGCGCAAGCGCGGGCGGGAGTGCGGCTCGGTCGATCGCTGCACCCATGCAGCGATCGGCGACGAGCGCGGGCGAAAACAGTTCCTCAACATTCATGAGGCGCACCGGCGCGGAATCGATCGTGGCGGGGGGCATGAATGTGGAGGGCGGGCGAGGGCCATTGCTCAGGCGGGCTTTTCCTGGCTCTTGAGGAGGTCGTAGATCGCTTCCGCAGTGGTCGCGGCGTAAATGCGTTCGCGGAATTCGTTCATCGTCATGAGACGGCTGATGCGGGCGAGGGCTTGGATGTGGTCGCTGGTGCGGTCGGGCGGGCTGGCGAGGAGAACGATAAGTTTGACGGGCTGGCCGTCGATGGCTTCAAAGTCCATCGGTTTGGCGGGTTTGCCGATGGCCATCGCGAGGCCCGGCATGCCTGCGCATTTGCCGTGGGGGATGGCCAAGCCGTGTCCGATGCCGGTCGTACGGGTCATTTCCCGTGTCCAGACCGCATCTTTCAGGGCGTCGGGCTCGTTGACCTTTCCGGCGGCGACAAGCACGTCCACGAGTTCGTGGATGACGGTTTTTTTGTCGGTCGCCGCGAGCGGCGCCCGGATGCAGTTCATCGTGATGATGTCGAGCAGGTTCATGCGGCTTTGGATCCGGAGATCAGAGGGAAAAGCAGGGCGGCGATCCTTGGCGATCGGGACGACGGGTGGATGGGGAGTGTACCCCGAACAGGGTGGCGATACGGTACACTTTCCGCTGTTCGGGGCTTGGTTCGTCCTTGTGGGGAAACCGCGATGTCCAGTGATGCCCGGCTCGATGCACTGGTGGTGAGCGCGCTGGCGGGGGACGTCGATGCGCTGGTGAAGGCTCTGGAGGAGATCGCGCCGCGCATCCGGGCCCGGATTTCGCCCAAGATCCCCGCGGCGTATCAATCGATGGTCGACGCCGACGATGTCATGCAGGTGACGTACGGCGAGGCCTACAGCAAGATCCGGCGGTTCCGTGCTGGTGACGGCGACGCCTTTGCATCTTGGATCGCGACTCTGGCGGAGAACAACCTGATCGATGCGTTGCGGTCTTTGGACGCCGCGAAACGGCCCGGGCCCAAGCGCAGGGCCGAGAAGCCCCGGATGGCGGAAGACTCGATGGCGGCCCTCGTGGATCTTCTGGCGGTCACGGCTACCACGCCCAGCATTGTGGCCATGCGGGGCGAGGCGGGGAACATCTTGGTGCAATCCATCGAGAAGTTGTCGCCGGAATACGGCACGGTGATCACGCTTTATGACCTTCAGGGAATGCCCGCGGCGGAGGTTGCGAAACGCCTGGGCAAGAGCGAGGGTGCCATGTACATGCTGCGGGCGCGGGCCCACGACCGGCTGCGGGAGTTCCTCGGGAAGGAATCACGCTTTTTTTCAACACCTTCGTAAAATCCGAGTGAGTTCCGGGCTTGGATTGCGTTCCGGATGGCAGGGGCTTGACTTGGGCGCGGCAAATAGGTGACGAGTTTGGCTCAACCGTGTGGTGTGTGGATTGATGTGGACTGATGGAAACACCGAACGATTCGAATCCCGATTTGGTGCCATTCTCGCCGCGTGCGGGCGTCGAGGGGTCTGGCTCGGCTTTGGCGGGTTCGGGTCCACAACACGGAGCGGGTCCAAGACCATCCGAGCGTGATCTCATTCAGGCAGCCCTGAGGCACCAGACGCCGTTCGAGTTGATCCCCGGTGTGGATGAGCCATTGCCGCCCCCGGAGACCTTTCCGGGGTATGACCTCATACGCGAGATTCATCGCGGCGGGCAAGGTGTCGTGTATCTAGCCGGGCAGCGCACGACCAAGCGTCGGGTGGCCATCAAGGTGATGCACAACGGGCCTTTCGCGGGTTCCAAGGGGCGGGCCCGGTTTGAGCGGGAGGTTCAGGTGCTGGGCCAACTGAACCATCCGAACATTGTGCGGATTCACGACAGCGGGGTGACGAAGGACGGCAGTTTCTTCTATGTCATGGACTACATCAGCGGGCGTCCGCTGAATGAGTTTGTGCAGAACAAGAAAATGACCGTCGACGAGACGCTGCGGCTTTTCTCAAAGATCTGCGCGGGTATCAACGCGGCCCACCTCAAAGGGGTCATTCACCGCGACATCAAGCCCGCGAATATCCGCGTGGATCAGAACGGCGAACCCATCATCGTCGACTTCGGCCTCGCGAAGATCGCCGTGCCCGACATGCTTGAAGAGGGCAAGCCTACCCCGGACATCATGTCGATCACCGGGCAATTCATCGGGTCATTGCCGTGGGCCAGTCCTGAGCAGGCCGAGGGGGCCCCTTCCAACATCGACGTGCGGACCGATGTGTACTCGTTGGGTGTCGTGCTCTACCAGTTGTTGACGGGCAAGTTTCCGTACACGGTGATCGGCAGCATGCGGGACGTGCTGGACCACATCCTGCGGACCGAACCAGCCAAGCCGAGCACCGTGCGGCGACAGATCGGCGATGAGGTCGAGACGATCGTTCTCAAGTGCCTGCGCAAGCAACGCGAGCGGCGCTACCAGTCGGCCGGCGAACTGGGGCGCGACATCGAGCGGTTCCTTTCGGGACAGCCGGTAGACGCCAAAAGCGACAGCGGTTGGTACGTCATCACCAAGACGCTCAACCGGTATCGGTTGGCGGCGGGCGTTGCCGCGGGCTTTGTATTCCTCGTGGCGGTGGCGGCGGTGGTCCTTGCGCTGATGTATCGCCAGAAGGCCGCGGCGGAGACCCGAGCGCTAGAGGCGACAGCTTTGGCGATCGAGAGCCGCGATGACGAAAAGACGCAGCGGGAGCGGGCCGAGGCCAACCTCGCGACGGCGGCAGCGCTCTCACGCACACTGCTCGTGGATTTTCCGGATCAGATCGACAACCTGCGGGGAGCAACCCGGGCCCGTGAACTCTTGCTGACACACGCGCTGTCGGCGGTCGAACGTTTGGCACGCGACGCGGGGGACAACACCGAGATGCGTGCGCTTCTCGCGGAAAGTCACATGCGGGTGGGTGATCTGCGGGCGGGCTTGTACCTGCCCTCGACGGGCACGCTGGATGCGGCCGAAGCGAGTTATGCCGCGGCCGAGAGGATTCGCGAGGAACTGGCGTCCAAGTTCCCGGAAGATGCGGAACTCGCGGCGGCGGCGGGGCGGACGGCCTACGCGCTGGCCGGCGTTTCGATCGACCGGCTGGACTTTGATGGTGCAGCGCTGCGGGCCGATCGCGCGCTCGAATGTGCGACCAAGGCGCAGCGCCTGGCCGAGCGTGCTGGGCGTGGCAACCCGTTCGCGGCGGACGGGTTTCGGGCCCGGATTCGGCGCTCGGATTCAGCGTATCGCAAGGCCGAGCGGACGCGTGACCCCATGGCTTCCGAGGCCGCACTCGGGCCAGCGATGGATGCGTATGGTGCGATCGGAGTGGACGTACGGGCGGCGTTGGAGGCTGATCCGGCCTCGGTGGAGTTGGCCCGGTTAGCGGGCATCCTTCCTGACAAGCTCTCGCGCATCTGGGTGCTGCGGGGTCAACGGTCGCGCAATGAGTTCGAGGCCACGGGCGATGCGGGGCGAGCGACGACCGCGATGGAACGTTTCGCACGGGCCGAGACGCTCGCGCTCGAATCGGTCGCGACCTTCGAGCGGCTTTCGGGGGCGAACCCCGCGAACGGAATCCTGCGGCGTGACCTCTGGGTTTCGTGGCACAACGTCGCAACGGCGCGGATGGAGTCGGGGCTGACGATGGCGGCACTGAAGGATGGGGAGGCCGCCGCGGCGGTTCAGCGCCGCGCTCTGGATGCGATCGAGCGTGCGGTGGCGATCGCGCGGGCCCTGACGACGAGCGATGAATCGAACTTGGAGGCCCAGCGCGACTTGGCGTTGAACCTTAACAAACTCGGGAACATCTGGCGCGAGTTATCAGACGCGGCCGAGGGTGACGCTCGCGCCATGGCCCTGGAAACTTCGATGGGTGTTTTCACGGAGTCGCTGGCGGTGCGGCGTCAGGTCTTGCTGACGGACCCAACGCAGCAGCATCGACGGGATGTGGGCTTGGGGGCGTACAAACTGGCTCAGTTGGCCTTGAAGGCGGCTCAAGTCCGGCAGGCGGTGGGGCTTGCTGAAGAGGCGATGCGGAACTTCGAAGGCCTGCGGAACGACGGTGCGATCGGGGCGGACTCGGCGGAAATCCGTGAGACCGGTGCTCTCCTCCAGGAGGCGCAGCGGGCCTCGGCGAACGGGCCGCCCGAGCGACCATGATGCACGCTCAAAGGGGCTGGAAAATGCTTGATTCATTGGTTCGATGCGGGTAAATTGGTCGGAAGACGACGGTTCGGAGTAATTGGCTGGCACCGGCGGCTTGCTGGCACCGGCGGCTTGCCGGAACCGATACAAGGGGAGATGGCTGATGCGTTTGCGAAACTTGAAACTGGCTCTGCCCGCTGCGCTGGTGCTGGCGGCAGGCACGTCGTCTTCGTTCGGGCAGACGGATGTGCGGTGGCTGACTGCCGCGAACGGGCAGTGGAACGTCGCGGCCAATTGGGACCTGAATGTGGTGCCGAACAACAACGGCACCGACTATCGGGCGATTCTGGACGTGGTTGGGCCGGATTATGAAGTCGAGTTGGACAGCGCCATTACGCTTTCTGCCCTTCAGATCATCGGGGCGCAGTCGCGGCTGAACCTCACCGGCAACACGATGACGGTCGAGGGCAACTGCGACCTCGATCAGGGTCGGCTGTTCGGCGATAGCGCAACCGGCACGCTCACCATCGGCGGGGTGGCCACGCTCACTGGAGCGTTCATTCAGGGGGCCGACATCGTCTCGAACGACAGACTGGTGTTCGCGGGGGCGTTGCAGACGGACCTTTGTGATACGGGTGTTGACCACCGGGGCACGAGCGCGGAGTGGTCGGGCACCGGTGCGATCTCGCTCAGCGCAACGTCGGTCTTCACCAACGGCGCAGCCTCGACCTTCACGATCTCGGGGAGTGGGACGCAGAACGTGCTGGGCGCAGCGGGCAGAGCCAGTTTCAAGTTTCGCAAACGCATCAG
>Ga0163144_10022411_pt1 | contig 12514 bp, 7 predicted proteins | sample OliLak19BULKMAT1_FD_123175 | JGI IMG/M metagenome (GOLD analysis project Ga0163144, IMG submission 123175) | Freshwater microbial mat bacterial communities from Lake Vanda, McMurdo Dry Valleys, Antarctica - Oligotrophic Lake LV.19.BULKMAT1 | ecosystem: Environmental > Aquatic > Freshwater > Lake... | reverse complement strand
GGACCTCCAACAACGCGCCGATATCGCTCCCCTCTACAGCCAGTCGGCGGGGCTAGCGTCGTTTTTTATCGATGGCCGCGAAGGGGAATATCGCCGCCCCTTCCGCGAACTGCTGCGCCTGATTTATGCTGGCAGGGACGAGGCTGGCTCGCTGCCGGAACTGGCTGGCCAGAACGCCGGGGAACTCGACCGCGAGTACCAGCAGTTCATGGAATACCTGCCGGTAACCGCCGTCCTGGCTCCGTGAGTACTTGGGTGCCAAAGGGGTGCCACTGGCGTGTCGCCAGTGTGAAGCGTCGAACGAGTACCCACTTCAGCACTGGCAGAATGCCAGTGGCGCCCGTTCAGAATCCCCGATCCGAACCTCCAACCCCGCAGGAACCTCCCTAATGATGCCGCTGCTCGCCCATGTGACCGAGTCTGAATACCCGCTCGGTTTGGCCCTGTTTTTGGGCGGCCTGGGGGTAGGAATCGGCCTGGGAATCGGGCTCGGGGTAATGAAATACTTCCGCTCACGGTAGTGGAGCATTTTTCAGCCCAGGGATTCCTCCGGGGCTGAAAAAGACGTAAAGCCCAGGCGAACGGTAAAAGTCCAAAAACTAACCGCCAAGGACGCCAAGGAAATGCCTTTTTACCAGGAAACAGACGAAGCACGACATAAGGAAGAGAATGAGCAGCACAGCGCATTCTCACTTTGTGTGTCCTTCGTCTGTTTCGTGGTAAATCTCCCAGTATTCCTTGGCGCTCTTGGCGTCCTTGGCGGTTGAATCCAAACGACTTGGCGGTTGCGGAAAGCCCCGCAGCGTTGACCCACCCAGGCCCCAGCGAGTACCATTGAAGGCTTCCGATTGCGGTGGCTATAGCTCAATCGGCAGAGCGCCAGATTGTGATTCTGGAGGTCACGGGTTCGATCCCCGTTAGCCACCCTCCAAGCCCGTCGGCCGACAGCGATTGTCGGCTCGCGGGCTTTTTTCATGTAGGCGGGGACCGCATTGCCTGTGGCATTCCCCTCTGCTCCCGATGTGGGAAGCGTCTCCGACGCCGATTCCGCATCAGCCCCGGAGGGGCGGCATGATGTAGCCAGGGGCGCCAGCCCCTGGTCAAGAGCGTCTGAATGCTCCAGAGCCCCGTGAGGGGCGGCATCGTTCCCGCAATCGCATCGAGCGATGCTCGCAACCCTCGTCCTCTCCGGGGCGGCCCGCCCAGCTTCTGCCCCCGCCGCTCCATCGTGTATAATCGCGTAGTCGTTTCGCCAGCTGGGCTTTGCCGACCGAACAGGTCTCGTGCGAAGCCGCCTCAGTCGATCGCCGTCGTGCATCGACAATCTCTTATCTAAAAAAAGGTCGAGCCATGCCTGCCATGTTCTTGCGCGGCGTCCTCTGCACTGCCTTGCTCGTCATCGGCGCCAGCGCCCACGCCGCCGATGTTTCCAAAGAAGCAGCCATCAAAGGGAACGCTTCCCCAACGACGCCCTCGGCAGAGGCGACGCCCAACTCCACTGATCCAGGCGGTTCAGGCTATCGCACAGTCATCGCCAACGGCGACGTAAAAATTCCCGTCGTCGTTGTCCGCGGCACGCCCTATCAAATGGGTTGGCATCTCGGCCGGTTGTGCGCGCCGGAGATGAAGCAGTTCGTCCCCGCCGCCGTCGCCGGCTTCAAACAAGAGCTGCAAGTCGACGACGAAACGCTCGACCGCACTTGGGCCACGACCGCCGGCTACACTGACCCGCGCGTCCAGCAGCAACTCGTCGGCGCCGCCGAGGGGAGCGGGCTGCCCATGCGGCTGCTGCAACACGTCCACTGCTTGCCGCTGTTGATGCCTTACTCGTGCAGTTGCATCTCGGCCTGGGGCGACGCCACCGAGGATGGGCACCTCTACCAGACCCGTAATCTCGATTGGGCCCTCGAAGCCGGCGCCCATGAGTTCCCCGTGCTGATCGTCTATCTGCCGACCGAAGGCGAAGCCCACATCACGCCGTCGTTCACCGGCTTCTTCGGCGCTCACTGCGGCATGAACGCCTCAGGCGTCGTCCTCTCCGAAATCGGCGACGCCCCCGCGAAGGAAATGCCGTATAATCTCCACGCCCCGCACTTCACCGCGTGGTTCCGGACGCTCCTCTACGACGCCAACTCGTTGAACGAAGCGCTCACGCTCTTCCGCCAGACGCCGCAAACGAAGCGCTACCACTTCGTCTTCGGCGACGGCCAGCACGACAAGCGGGCCGTGAAGATTCGCGTCGCCGCGCCGCTCGGCGAAGAGCCCCAGATCGATATGTGGTCTGACGCAGCAGCCGACGACGAGCTCGCCCCCCACACGCTCAGCGATCTCGTCTACCACGACGAAGGCCGCGGCGCGTTCCCGACGCTTGAAGCCGAGCGCGGCAAGATCAACGGCCCGAGCCTCGTGGCGCTCGCCAATCAGATTCCCATCAAAGGGGGCAACGTGATGAACGTCGTCTTCGACGCCACGGCGATGCGGCTCTGGGTCAGCTACGCCGGCGGCGACAAAGAGGCGTACCAGCGCCCGTACGTGATGCTCGACCTCACAACGCTCGACGCCGACGCCGACGGCCGACCCGATTGGCCGTCGCCCCGCGTGGCGGCGAAGTAAGCGGCTTCCGGGCTTTCCCCGGGGGTGCCACTGGCATCTTGCCAGTGCGAAGTGCCGAGCGAGTCCCCGCTTTGTCGAGTGGCACGCTTAAGGCCCCGGAGGGGCCAAGTGATGTAGCCAGGGGCGCGAGCCCCTGGTTTCCTTTTGCCCCAGCCCCGTGAGGGGCGATATCGCTCGTGAGGATCATTGCAAACTATGTCGCTCGCATCCGCTATAGTAAGGGGAATGAAAGATTTCTGGGGATTCGTCGGCTACCTAATGAGCTTTGGGGGAGTAACCCCACGCTTTGTAAAGACTCCGCAATCGCGATGGGTCCAAGTCGCCGCACTTCTGATCCTGCTGCTAATTGGTGCTGCACTCAGCACGCCTCTGTATCTTCAGGCCGATTAGAAAAATCTGCCTAGCAACACAGTGGTAGGACAGTACACCCCCCCCTCCGGGGGCTGGTAGCCGCTGCGTCATCCCGTTCACTGCTGGGGAAGAAGTTTGCTCGGGCGAATGTTGTCCCGAGGGGACAACCAAAGCAAACGCAGGTGGCCAGAAATAGTTACTGAAAACAGCCGCGCCTTTTGCTATGGTGCGCCTATCGGGGCGATACTGCGCGCCCGCCGTTCTTTGACAACTGATCCGACCGACTCCTAGCAGCGGCCTTTAGCGGGGCCGGCGTTCCGCTATCGCTGCGCGCGCTCAAAGTCGCTTGTGGGGAGAGGGATGGGGTGACCTGTGGGAGGCGTCTCCGACGCCGATTCCGCTTGCCATCCCAAGTTGTCATGCCCCATTCTGTCGCCCCTTTCGCGACACAAAGGCGGTCTTTCAGCGGAAATCGCCACAAGTGTTGAGAGTGTAAAGAGTTGCGGCAACGGTATTCTGTCGCGAAAAATCGACTTGGCGTCAAACTGCTGTCGCGACAGAAATCGATCGCCTCCTTGACCGGAGCGGTTGAGCCAACACCGAACGACCGCCGAGGCCAACCATCGCCCCGACGGCGCCGCCAATGAGGTGGGCCGAAGCCAACGGGATAAACCCCGCCGCGGAACTGTCGACGAACAGCGTTGTCCCCGTCGCCGATTCGTACGCCGCCTTGGCCAGAAACCCGGCGGCAGCCGCCAGGGCGAGGGTGCCCAGTTTCCAACGCCCGTCACGCCGCGATTCCCGCCAGATCATCGCGGCGAGCAGCGTAAACAGGGCCGAGTCGAGCCCGCTCAGCCCGCGATAAGTCGCCATCTCCGGTTGGAACAGGAGCAACGACGCCGAAATCGCCGCCGCGGCGCCAAGGAGCGTCGCCACCGTGCGGCCAACGCTCCGCCACACGCAGGCGACGCCGAGCAACAAGAACGTGGCGGCGTCCCAAAAGAGATGATCAAAGTTCCAATGCGTCAGATGACCGGTAAGGAGCCGACTCCACTCGCCGTGAAGGATTGCCTCGCGATTGTACTCCCAAGCTTCGGCCGCAAGCGGCGTCGCTGAAGCGACCACCGCCATGCCGAGGATCGCGAGGAGTATCAATCCCCCTCCCTTGAAGGGAGGGGCTAGGGGAGGGATTCTAGATGCTTCCATAGAATTGTTCGCACGAACGTGTTCTGACGTTCTTACTTTCAAAGCGACAGCGGTATTCATCCTGCTCACCGAATTCTTTCGCGTCATTTCGTCTGTTTCGTGGTTAAATCGCATTTGAAAACGGATGGCGACGCCGTTTGCTTTGACCAGAGAGCAACCAACTAGCCGCGGCAAGCCGGTCGCCGCCATCCTCACCACTCCGTTTCGTTACGCCGTCGTTTCATCGAGTTCGACGGCGACCTTCGGCCGCCGCGGCCGGCTCGTCCAGACGCCGTACCCGCCGACGACCAGCAACAGTCCGCCGCTGAGCGGGTCGATCGCTCCGCCCCCTCCACCGCCGCCGCTGTTGTTGCGACTCGGCGAGTTGCCGCCGTTGAAGTCGAACCCACGCGATTGACGGGGCGCCGGTTGAGCCGCGGGCGAGTCAGGCGTGACAGGCGAGTTGGCAGCAAACGGCTGGTTGGCGTTTTGCGCCGGTTGGCCGCTCACTTCGTCAATCCGCTTCTGCACTCCCTCGGGTCCAAGCTGGGCGAGCGCTTCTTCCCGCATCTGCTGCAGCGCCTCGCGGCGAGCCTCGAGCGCGGCCCCATCACGTCCCATTCGCTTCTCGTTCTTCCGCTCGATCGACCAGCGTTGATACTCGGCGTCGTTTTCCAGCACGATGAACGAGGCGTATTCGCTGACGATCGAGTAGCTCTCGCAGAGCTCGACGATCTTGTTGCGGAGCGAGCCAGGGGCGCCGTTGCGGCGTTCGTCGTCCATTAAGCGGGCGACGCGATGCGAAGCCCAGGCCCGTTCGATCTCGGGATTCGCGTCGTCGACCTGCGGCAAATCGGTTTCGAACGACTCCGCCACCGGCTTGCCGAGGACATCGGCGTTAACGCTCACCTTGAGTGCTCCGCCATTGCGATAGCGGCCGAAGACGCGGACCGGCGAACCGTGATACAGGTCGGGCAGCATCTGCGGTTCGACGTCGTACACGTCCGCCCCGGCGAACTGCAGTTCCAACTGCGACATCGCCGGCCGCGTCAGCTTGCGGCGGAACGCTTGGGCCTGCCGTTGAAAGTCGTCGCCCGGCGAGAGGAAAGCGGCGAGGCCGCCCGACTCGCGCGCCAGTTGCTCCAGCAGCGGCTTGTTCACTTCGTTGCCGACGCCGATCGAGAAAACTCGCGATCCGGTAGGGCGATTGGCGATCAGTTCCAGCAGCTCGCGATGCTCCCCCGCCTCGGTGATGCCGTCCGACAGCAGCACGACGTTCAGCTGGCGGTCGGCATCGCGATACTTGTAGGCCGTTTGCAGGGCAGGGCGGAGGATCGTCCCGCCGCGGGCTTGCTGCGAGTTCAAGAAGTCCGTGGCCGCCTTGTGGCTTGCCTCGTCGGCTGGCTTCAATTCGTTGAAGAGAAGGTTTGGCTGGAGGTTAAAGGTCATCACCTCCATCCGATCCTCCGGGCCAAGGGCCTCGATGAACGATTCGATCGAACGCCGCGACGTGCCAAGCTTGCCGTCGAGGGCCATGCTCCCCGAGACGTCGAGCACGAAGACGTAGTCCATCCCCTTCTCTTGTTGCTCCAACTCCTTGCCGGCGGTGATCGTCATCATGAAGTAGCCGTCGTCACTCGCCTCCTTCGAGGTGATGAGGTCGATTCCCGATTGCGGCCGCTCGAGGTTGTACGAGACGACCACGTCACGGCTCAGATCGCCGCCGTCGACTTCGAGGCTCGCCTGCGGGTAGCCCTCGCTATGGTTGGCGATGACGAACTCCTCGCCATGCGAGGGGCTTTCCATCGTCGTGATGGGGACTTCGCTCTTCGCTTCGAGCGAGAAGCTGAAGCGGCCGGTCGTCCGCTCGTTGACGCGCCCATTGTCGACCGTCGTCGCGAGCGGGTAGACGTAGGTCGCCCAATCGTGATCGACCTCGAGTTCCTGGTAGTACGTCACCTTCACCCGCTGCTCGCCGCGCGCCGGGATCGGGAAGATCCGCATCTCGAACCGTTTGTAGTTCACCTGCTCCAGCAGGCCGGGATCGCGCTTCACCTGCTTGTAGCTGTTGTAGATCTGACGGGCCCGTTCCTTCTCGACGACCTCGCCGATCATCTCCTGGCCGTTGATCCACATGCTGAAGTTGGCGACGCTCGCGTTCTTCGGCACCGGGAAGACGTAGAGAGCTTCGACGATCCGGTCTTCCTTGTTGACGAAGACCTGCTCGACCTCGGTCACGGCGACGCCGTTATTGACGACGACGCGAACGTCGTGCTCCTTGGTCTCCAGCACTCCGCCCAAACCGCCGTCGGCGATCAGTTGGCCGGCGGCGAAGACGGGGGAGGCGAGGGCCATCAGGGCCATCAGGGTGGCCGCGGCGACCGCCGCGATGGCGACAGATTTCAGATCCTTGGCAGGCATCTTGCGAACTCCTATCCGGGAAGGTGGGGCCGCGGATCACTCCGCGGCGGCCGGTCGGTCACACTGGCCGACGTTGGCTGAAGATCCCTTAAGCAAGCAGCGGGCCAGAGTCTCTGATTGGATCGCAAGTCATTATTTTCAAATGGTTTAAGGTGAAAATCGTTGGCGTTGACGTGATCGGAACAGTAAAGTGAGGCTACACTTAATGTCTGACAGCCAGCATAAAATGCAGTGCGGACAAGACATGTCACTCTTCACCCCCGCTCAACGCGAGCTTGCCACGGCCATCTCCCGGTTGGGGTACGTCAACCCCTTCCAGATCGAGCGGGTCGAGTTGGAGCGGCAGATCCTGGGCGAACAGTTCATCGGCGCCCAGGCGGTGTGGAGCCTGCAACTCGCGGCGACGGCGCCCGATCCGAACTACCAACGGATCGCAACGCACGCGGCGACGCTCGTCCGCGACGCCGCCGAGCGACTCGCCGCCGGGGCGAAAGCCGACGAGCGCGAGTTGGAACTCTATTCCGATGCGGTGCTCTACTACCTGTTCGATGCGTATCGGATCGAACTGCAGGAGATGATCGAGGCGGCCCACGCCGGCCAGCCCGCGACGCAGGTGAGCTTCTGGCGAAAGTTCCGCGACGACGTGACTCGCTACTTCACTCCCGGCGGTCGACAACTCGGCATCGGCTACGACCCGGCCCACATGATCGCCTGCTATTTCCAACTGCGGCGAGCATTCTTCCACGTCTTCTTCTTTATCGTCGGCCGCTCGCCGGCGGCGGCGCGGCTGCGGAGCATGGTGTGGGAGTCGGTCTTCACGCACGACCTGCGACGCTATCAGCGTTCGATCTATCGCTGCCTCGGCGATGTGACGACGCTCATCACTGGGCCTTCAGGAACCGGCAAGGAATTGGTCGCCCGCGCGATTGGGCTGTCACGTTACATTCCATTCGATGGCGAGAGAGGACGGTTCGTCGAAGACTTCTGCGCCGGGTTCCATCCAGTAAATCTATCTGCGCTGTCGCCGACGCTGATCGAGTCAGAGTTGTTCGGCCATCGTCGCGGGGCGTTCACCGGCGCCGTGGCCGATCGCGTCGGTTGGCTGGAAACCTGTCCGACGAATGGCGCCGTGTTCCTCGACGAAATCGGCGAACTCGATGCGTCGATCCAGGTGAAGCTCCTGCGAGTGCTGCAGAGCCGGATGTTCCAGCGACTGGGCGACACGGCGGAGCGGCGCTTCCCTGGCAAAGTGATTGCCGCGACGAATCGGAATCTCATCGCCGAGATCGACGCCGGCCGGTTCCGCGAAGATTTTTACTATCGACTCTGCGCTGATCGGATCACGACGCCGACGCTGCGGGAGCAACTCGACGAATCGCCGGAGGACTTGGAGCATCTGCTCGTGGTGAGCGCCCGCCGCGTGGCGCCGGAGGAGGCCGAATCGCTCGCGGCGGAAGTCTGCGAGTGGATTAGTAAGCATCTGGGGCCGCATTATCCTTGGCCGGGCAATGTGCGCGAGCTGGAGCAATGCTTTCGCAACGTGATGATCCACGGCGCCTACACGCCGGCTAGCGCCGCGAAGCCGACAAGCGATGATTGGGAGTCGACGGCGCGATCCATCCGCGGCGGCGAGCTAACTGCCGAGGAGTTGCTGCGACGCTATTGCCGGATCGTGCATGCTCATTGCGGGAGCTACGAACAGACGGCGAAACGGACGGGCCTCGACTGGCGAACAGTGAAGAAGAAGCTCAGCGAGTAACCTCTCGTTCACACGCGGAGCGTGGGAACGAGTCAGCGTGCGATCGTCGCTTCCAGATCCTTGCCGAGCGTCGGCGCTCCGGCATTCGTGCCAGACCCAGCTTGCCCGCGGTCGTGGCGGCTCCACCAGACTTCGGCTTCTTCGATCGACCATTCGGTCGCCGCGGGGCAGCGCGCCAGGCGTTGGGCCAAATCGCGGGCGGTTTGCGGACGCTTTGCGCGTGGCTTCTCCAGGCAAGCCAGAATCGCCTCTTCCAACTCGACGGGCACCGGTTTGCCGAGCCGTAACGACGGCGCCACCGGCGGTTCGTTGAGGTGCTTGTTGCACAGCTCCATCACGGTCGAGGCTTCAAACACCGTCCGCCCGGTGAGCAGGAAATACCCAACGGCGCCGACGGCATAAATGTCGCTGCAGCCGTCGACCGAGCCGGGCATTTGAATCGCCTCGGGCGACATGTAGAGGGGCGTGCCGGCCATCGAACGATCGTCGGCGTCCCCGTCGCGCTGCTCTTCGCGGGCGCGGACGAGACCGAAGTCGAGCACCTTCACCACATCGGCTTCGCCGCCGCGGCGGGTGAGGAAGAGGTTGGCCGGTTTCACGTCGCGATGGACAAGCCCCTTCGAGTGGGCTTCGTAGAGCGAGCCGCACATCTGCCGCATGAGGTAAATCACGCGCCCCGGCGACTGCGGGCCATACTTCTCGACGAGGGTCTGCAGGTCGATCCCTTCGAGGTATTCCATCGCGTAATAGAAAACCCCTTCAGGCGTGCGGCCGAAGTCGAAGATCTGCACCGTGTTCGGATGCGTCAGCTGGCTGGTGATCTGCACCTCGCGTTCAAAGCGGGCGATCGACTGGTCGGTCACCACGTCGGCGTCGAGCAGCTTGATCGCCGTCGGGCGCCGGAGCATCGCGTGGCGGCCTTTGTAGACGACGCCCATCGCGCCGGCGCCGAGCTTTTGTTCCAGCTGGTACTGGCCAAGTTGTTTCGCTTCGATCGCCGCGGAGCGGGCCTCGCGCTGCAGCCTCGCCACGCGGATGGTGAAGAGGAAGATTGCCACCGAGCTGAGCATCAGCAGGCCGAGGAGGCCCCAGAAGGTGCGCTTGAGGATGTTGAGCGGGCCGAAGGCTTCGGCAACGTCGACTTCCGTGGCCAGTCCAAAATTGTACTTGTCGAGCCAGGTCCAAGACGCCACGGAGGGAACGCCGCGATAGTCGCGGTGGCCATCGACGCCGACGCCCGTTTTGCCCGCTGAGGCCGCTTCGACGACGGCCGTCACCGGTAATTCTGAACGGCGAACCTGAGGGCGGAAACCTGCCGTCAGATCACCGCCGGGGTCGCGGATCAGCACATTCAGAATCGAGCGCGCGTTAGGCTGGTCGGGGAGAATTCCGAGCAAGATCAATCGGTCGTCGAATCGACTGTTAGAGAGCATCAATCCCGTTTTGTTGAAGGCGTAGGTTTCGCCCGTTTCGTTGATGCGGCCCAATTGCAGTATCTGAGTGAACTCGCGATCGGGACGAATGCGAAGTCCCAAAGCGGCGACGACCTGCAAATTCTCGTCGCGAACAGGAGCGCAGGCGAACATCGTGGGAACGCCGGTTCTGGTGCGGCCGCTCTCGTCTTTCACGGCCGCCACGCTAGCGAACGGCGGCGAGACGCTGCTGACGCCGTCAAGCGCCTTGGTGACGAACTCGTCATACGAGGGGACGTCGCGCATGCCAACCAATTCGGGGTCAGTCGCAGCGAGGATCTTCTTCGAGCGATCGACGAGGATAAAGCCGGCGTAGTGGTGGGAGGTGATCGCAGGGCCGAGGCTGGCGCTCAACTCGCGTCGTAAGGCGTCGAGCGTCGGCTGGCCTTCGGCAGGTTCAGCGCTGCTCAACAATTCGCTGACGAGCTTCCGCGTCTCGCCGTCGTTTGCCATCGCTTCGGCATTGCGCTCCTGCGTCGTCAGCCAACGTTCGAGCATGGCTCGCTCAACGCCCAGGAGCGTTTGGAGCTCCGAGCGGAGGTTGGCCTTCATCGTTGCTTCGATGGCGCGATGGACGCCGAAGCCAATCGCCGAGAGCAAGACGATCGCGATGATCGGCCAAAGCCAAAGCTGCTTCTTGAGAAAGAGCCGCGTGCTGGTGAGAGAGTGCGAGACGCTACGGGCGGCCCAGGTCATGTGGGCGGCGGGCGCGCGGCTGCTGCCGTGATGGGTGGTGCGACGGAAGCGGTCGAAGAGGCTCATCGGCGGCAGTCTGGAATAAAAGCCACCGGCTCTGCCGGTGGACGGGTTTTTTGCGGCTACGTTTTTAGGGAGTGCGTCCACCGGCAGAGCCGGTGGCTTTGATGGCGGCGACAGGCTCGAACCCTCTGGGGAGGAAATCTGAGGCAAATTCGAGTATAGTCACCCGATTGGCTCGGCGTTTGTGCCCGCATTATTCAGCCCCTGGCTTCGCCAGGGGGTCGGCTGCCATTCCGGTAGGTAACGTCCCGCGTGAGGCTACCCCCTGGCGGAGCCAGGGGCTGCAGTGAGGAATCGACATGCAGGAAATCGAACAGCCGGGCAGCTTTGACTTCGAGAAAGCGGGCTACTTCTACCTAGGTCGGGAATATGACTTCGGGACCGGGCAACCCGGGCCGAATCCGCTCCTGTATCAAACTGAAAACCTCACCACCCACGCCGTTTGCGTCGGCATGACCGGCAGCGGCAAGACGGGCCTCTGCATCTCGCTGCTGGAAGAGGCGGCCCTGGCCGGCATCCCGGCGATCGCCATCGATCCCAAGGGGGACCTCGGCAATTTGATGCTCGCCTTCCCAGAGCTGCGGCCGAGCGACTTCCAGCCGTGGGTTGATCCGAGCGTCGCCTCGCGCAAGGGGATCACGGTCGAAGAGTTGGCGCAGCAGACGGCCGAACTGTGGAAATCGGGACTGGCGAAGTGGGATGAAGATGGGGCGCGCATTCAGCGGTTCACTAACAAGGTCGACCGGGCGATCTACACGCCGGGCTCCAGCGCGGGATTGCCGCTGACGGTGTTGAAGTCGTTCGCCGCGCCGCCGCAGGCGGTGCTCGACGACGCCGATGCGCTGAACGATCGGATCCAAGGCGCCGCGTCGGGATTGCTCGCGCTGTTGGGCGTGACGGCTGATCCGGTGACGAGCCGTGAGCACATTCTCCTGTCCAATGTGCTGGGCCACGCATGGCGCGACGGCCGGTCGCTCGACTTGGCCGGGCTGATTCACGAAATCCAACAACCGCCGTTCAAACGCGTCGGCGTCGTCGACCTCGACTCATTCTTCCCTGCGAAGGATCGCCTCGAATTCGGGATGCGGCTAAACAACCTCCTCGCGTCGCCGTCGTTCGCCAGTTGGCTCGACGGCGAATCGCTCGACGTGCAGCGGTTGCTGTACACGCAGGAGAACAAGCCGCGGCTGTCGATCATCTCGATCGCACACCTCACCGACGCCGAGCGGATGTTCTTCGTCACGATCCTGCTCAACGAAGTGATCGCCTGGATGCGCTCGCAGCCGGGGACAGGCAGCCTGCGGGCGATCCTCTACATGGACGAAGTCTTCGGCTTCTTCCCGCCGACGGCAAACCCGCCGGCGAAAAAACCGATGCTGACGCTGCTCAAGCAGGCCCGCGCGTACGGACTCGGCTGCGTCCTGGCGACGCAGAACCCGGTTGATCTCGATTACAAGGGACTTTCGAACGCCGGTACCTGGTTCCTCGGCCGGCTGCAGACCGAACGTGACAAGGCCCGCGTGATCGAGGGGCTCGAAGGCGCCTCGGCCGAAGCGGGGGCCAAATTTAATCGCCAGGAGATGGAGGCGACTCTCGCCGCGCTCGACAGCCGCGTGTTTCTGATGAACAACGTCCACGCGAACGGACCGCAGGTCTTCCAAACGCGCTGGGCGATGTCGTACCTCGCCGGCCCGCTCACCCGCTCACAAATCAGCACGCTGATGTCCGATCGCAAGCAATCAACGCAGTCCGCCTCGGTACGATCCGCCTCGGCGGGGTCCGCTTCAGCGGCCCCGCCTGCGCCGGAGAAGACTTCGCCCCCCGCACCTCCACGCCGTTCAATCAACTCAACAAGCGCCAACAGCCGCCCCGTCCTCTCCGCCGACATCACACAGCGATTCTGGCCGCTCGACGACAACGTGAAACCGGCCGGCGGCGAACGGCTCACCTATCG
>Ga0163144_10022410_pt1 | contig 12514 bp, 15 predicted proteins | sample OliLak19BULKMAT1_FD_123175 | JGI IMG/M metagenome (GOLD analysis project Ga0163144, IMG submission 123175) | Freshwater microbial mat bacterial communities from Lake Vanda, McMurdo Dry Valleys, Antarctica - Oligotrophic Lake LV.19.BULKMAT1 | ecosystem: Environmental > Aquatic > Freshwater >... | reverse complement strand
CAGAAGAATATCAACTTCCTCAGAAAGAAAATTCTGACGACAAATTGAGTACAGGCCTTGCAATCCTTTCATTTTGTTTTCCTATCGCAGGTTCAATAATCTATTTTTCCAACAAAGACAAAACGCCAAACAAGGCTAAATCAGCTTGCCACGTTGCTTTATGGGGATTCGGTATTGGAGTGTTTTTCAATATTATAGCAGCACTTGCAGGTGGATAAGCAATGTACTACACACAGCGTATATTATAAATTTATAGTTCAGTGTACGCGATAGGATGATAGACTATTATGAGACAAAATCGCAACCAATCACGCGAGTGATGGTCTGGCGGGCTTTCCAGAAAATTCGCGCTAACAAGGGCGGCAGCAGTATAGACGCGATGAGCTGGTCGTATTTAGATGCGAACCGGAAACGTAAGCTTTATAAGCTGTGGAATCGCCTGACGTCGGGCAGCTACTTTCCTAAGCCGGTCACGGCCGTAGCGATCCCGAAGAAATACGGCGGCAACTGCAAGTTGGGTGTGCCACCCTGTTGAATCGCATCGCCCAGCAGGTGGTTCGCGATGTTTTGGAGCGGCACTTAGAGCCGATCTTTCACGCCAGTTCGTTTGGTTATCGCCCGGGCAGAAGCGCGCATGATGCAGTGCGTCAATCGAACCGCAACGTGTTCAACCCCGATTTCGCCATTGACCTGTATATCGAGCGTTTCTTCGACACGATCGACCACGAGCTGCTGCTGAAAGCGTTGAGTCATTACTGCCCCCGCAGCTGGGTCAGGCTGTATGTTGAGCGTTGGCTGAAGGCTAGGGTGATGGACGCGGGCCACTTCCGCCGAACGGAAAAGGGCACTCCGCAAGGAGGCGTGATCAGTCCGCTGTTGGCCAACCTGTTTTTACACGTGGCTTTTGACGCGTGGATGGCACGCGAACACCTGGAAAAGCCGTTGGAACGATACGCGGACGATGTGGTGGTGCACTGCAAGACCGAAAAGCAGGCCAAATACGTGCTGCGCTGCATCGAACAACGCATGTGCACGTGCAAGTTGACGTTGCACCCGGGCAAGACCACAATCGTCAATCTCCGGGGAAGGGCCTCCGCGCGCTACCCCAAGAAGTACGATTTTCTGGGCTTTACGATCAAGCCCTGCCTTCGCATCCTTCAGGGCAAAGCAACGGTCATGCCGGGCAGGTTCGTGAGCAGCAAGTCAAAGGCCAACATTCCGGAGAAGTTCCGAAAGCTAAACATCCATAAGTGGCGCTAGCCGCTGGAGGAAGTAGCCCAAGCCCTCAATCCAGTAATCCGGGGTGTGCTGGAACTGCTAGCACGCTTTCTGGGACGGTCCGATGCGTTGCATGTGGAACCAGCTCAATCATCGCCTGCTCAAATGGGCGAAGTGGGAGTAGGGCCTGTACAAGATGGCCGCAGTCCGTTGGCTGCGTGGTCTGTATCGGCAACATCCGAACCTATTGGACCATTGGAAATTGATTCATCCATGCGTACATTTATCTCACGCGATTTACAAACAAGAAGAGCCGTGTGAAGGGAGACTTTCACCCATGGTTTTGGCTCACGGTTCCGTTGGAAGCTCCCGGTGAAATTTGTGGGGTGACGTGAATAGTGGAAAACATAATCATCATTCCGGTAGAACTAATAATCTAAATATTTCCGTAAATTTACTGAAATCATCCTCACAATGGATACCTATTTATCTAGAATTACGATTGATAAGGACATTTGTCATGGGAAACCAACAATCAGAGGATTGCGGTATCCAGTGGAAAATATGCTTGAACTATTAGCTTCAGGTATGACAATGGAAGAATTGCTAGAAGACTACCCAGATCTTGAGAAAGAGGATTTTTTAGCGTGTTTGAATTACGCATCAAAGTTGGTTCATGTTAAGAGCATTCATAGAATTGCTTCATGAAATTTGTCGTTGATGCTCAATTACCAAAAGCACTATCTGACCTTCTCAATTATCGAGGTCATGATTCCATACACACACTAGAATTAGCGAACCAAAATGCTACTGTTGATCAAGTTATTGCGAGACTGTCAATTGACGAAGAGAGGATTTTGATAACAAAAGACAATGATTTCGTAGAGTCGTATCTTTTGAATTCAGAACCAAGAAAACTAATTATGGTTCGAACAGGAAATATTCCCAACAAGATTCTTCTCAAAATATTTGATGACAATCTTCAATTTATCGAATCGTTGATGTCAAGAAGTAATTTAATAGAAATAACCCGAACTGAAATAGCTGAACACGAGTAGGTGTCAGCCACTTACAACAGTTAAGCAAAACGGCGGCATCCTGGTAAAATGAAAGATTTTCGCAAGTCTGATCGTCACCGTTTTTCTTAGCATTTTGGGTGGAAAGCCGCCGTTTCGCCAATCTATGAACCGACGGTGACTTGACCCCCTTGCCCTGAAAGGGCGCAGGGGAACGCTGTGAGACTGATGGAAGACCAAAGGCCCTTCCCCCGAACGCGTGGAGTTCAAGCGAAGCGAACGACCGGCACTGGAGGTAAAGAGCATTCGGAACAGGCCTTCCGGAGAGGACATTCAGAAGTTGTGTCCAAACTACTTTTTGCTGCATACCCCGGAAACGGGATTGTGGTGAGCGAAAAGGAAAAGTGGGAACAGTGATTTATGCAGGTGCGCCGAAGAGGGTCTGAACGCAAGTGAACCATTGATAAAGTCTCGTTAAAACATAATCGGTGTTGAAATGCGGTGGTTAAGTTTGCACCGCAGAGCAGGGTGTAGCGGGAGAACAGATGACTGGCTAAACGGCACCCGGGGTTACGTTTGCAGGACCTATCGGCAGGCTGTTTTACGGAACAAGTGAAGTCTGTACCGCGTCTTAAAATCGCGAGGAGGAAGCGGCGTTTCCCGGGAGGGAGACAGGTTCAGGCGGCAGACCGGGCCGTAGTAGTGAGGAAGCTTCACTTATGAGAGTGGAGCGAAGGGCCCGGCTTGTTTAGTTTCAGACGAGTATATATCCAGCGATGGGATGAGCTGAAGCTGCACTCTGGCAAGACCACAATCGTCAATCTCCTGAAAAGGGCCTCCGCGCGCTACCCCAAGAAGTACGATTTTCTGGGCTTTACGATCAAGTCCAACCAGCGCATCCACCAGGGCAAAGCAACGGTCATGCCGGGCGGGTTCGTGAGCAGCAAGGGTATCTTTGCGAACGTCAGAAAGCTGTGCATTGAAAAGGGGCGCAATCCTTTGGGGGAGGTGAAGGCTCCCCCCTTTATGCTACTTTAAAAAATAAAGATAAAAAATTGTATTTATAATTATATTTTGTTTTGATGTATGAAACTCCTTTTTATTAATGAGGGCGTATGTTCTTTCAACCGTCCATTAATACTTCACTATTTGGATTAAGCCCGACAGCCGAGTAGTGATCTTAGATTTTTATAAAGGAGCTCAAGCAGAATAAAGGTCTAAAGCTTTTTGGAGTTGGTCTTTTATTTTTTCAGCCAACTCAACTGGACTTAGGACTTTTACGTCAGCGCCATATTGAAGAATTTCTGCTATAAATTCAAGGTTCGGAATCAGGTCAAGTTCCACTTCCAAGCTTCCATCCTGCATTGTATAGTTCCGCTGAGAACCATGAATCGGTTTGGTGAGGATGTATTTGGCGCGCTCAGGCCGAAAGCGCAATCTAATTTTTTGTGAGGGTACGCCTTCCGGTACCGATACGCCGATGATTTGTTCAAAAAAGTCCCTCCAGTCTACAGTGGATGCTTTGTAGGTTGTCCTAGTTGTTCTGATCTCCCTGATTCGGTCTAATGCCATGTTATAAGTTGGGAAATCAGTGTCGTCTTTACGGCCTAACAGGAACCATCGATTTTTGTACTCTTTGAGCAAGTATGGGTGAATCTTAACAACGTAAGGATTGTCTGAACGAAAATCCTGATAAAATATCTCTATAACTTCTTTATTGTTGACGGCGTTGAAAAGCCTATCTAAATAAACAAGTCCGGAATAATCCGGGTTTTCATCAAACTGGACAATAGTATCTCCTCCAGCAGCAATACCAAGTTTGACTTCTAACTTTTGGATCAACTCTGGTACCCAAGGCATTCCAGAGTATTTGCGCAAAGTTTCTGTTGCTTGTTGGAGCAGGGTAAGCTCACCTTGATTCAACGGTGTCTTAAAAATAGAAAAGTTAGGATCTGAATATCGGTAATATTTTCTTTTCCCGTCTTGAACCCTTTCGATTCCTACATCTTTGTAGTGTCCCTCCATAAATTCGAGGTCATTGAAAATTGTTCGCCTCGATATACTATTGGCTGCACCAATACCCTCTAAAGCATCTGTGCAGGCGGCCATTAGATCTTCAATAAAGTAACGCCTTCCGGTATTGCTAAGGCAGTTGTCTAAGACTTTATACCTCCGCAGCGCATCTTTTGTCTGTGCCATATGTGCATGTAAGGTGCACAATAAATTCCAACTCAGCAAAGTGTTCGTCGTCAAGCCTTATTATTGCTGATTTATAAGGCACTTGCTTAATTTTTGCTGAAGATTTTTGTTGTGCAGTTAGTTTGCACAAAATGATTTTAAGTTTGCATCATCACCGAACAAAAATGAAATTGATCCTCGCCGAAAATCCATTGCTAATCGATCACACCGAACGCCGAAATCGCTACGCAATGCAGTTAACTCGGCAAGAGTGGGCACACCGTCGAGCAGGAATTTTGAAGCGTGACGGCAATTGTTGCCGTCAATGCGGAGCCCATCGGGGTTTGCAGGTGCACCACCGACAATACCATGTTTACCGGGAAACCGGGGCTTGGTTGGAACCTTGGGCTTATGCGGATAAGCATTTAGTTGCTCTTTGCGAAGCCTGCCATCAGGCAGGTCACTTCCGCTATAAAGTTCCAGTTTTTATAGTCTAGTGCCATGATCAATGGCAAGCCTCTCCTTTAACCACCCTTAGAAAAACCAACCATGCGTAGTTTTCTCCAACTTCTCGGTCTTAAGAAAGTGAACAATGTTCAAACTGCTGTCGCAGATTCTGCGATAGACAGCCAGGAGGAAGCTTTGCCCTTTGTTGACGAAGCGCTGTTCGTAGATAGGAAACCCCCAGTGCAGCGCGCGGGGCAGACCTCCCAATATTGTGATCTTCGGTCAATCTTGCAGCCCATTCTGCAGCAGGATCATTACGGAAATGGATACCGCGATGGCGTTCAAGGCCAGACTCGTGATTTGGCTCGCCTGTACATTCGGGAAGTCCAGTTGGAGGCAGGTGCTGCCGTTTGTAGAGCATTGGAACCTTTAAAGCGATACAATGAACTTTTGGAAGCGCATATGTTAGAGCTGGATGAGCGAGCTGATGCCGGGTTGCTTCAGCGTTTCAGTGTAGAACGCGATGCCGCGGGGCGTCGAATTGAAGAATTCACTGACGCCAAAGTGGCGCTTGAATGCACGACAACGCCCATTGAGGCGGCTGTTGTTCGCTATGAGAGTGGCTACCAGCGCGGGCTTAAAGATTGGCTTGATCAGCATTCGATTTTTCCTGGGTGATCCCGGACTTTAACTTTTATCACGCCTAAGCAAACCACATAAAAACCCAAAAGCCATGTCTCTGCTTAATATCGCTGCCAAAGCTCTTCAGGAAGATTACTCGGTACTACTTAAGTGCACTCCTCAGTGTCAACGGAAAGTTATGCTTACTTTCTTGCAACTGTTAATCCCCGCTTCGTTGTGGGGTTTGGCGGCGTTTATTGCGGCAAACCAATTTTTAGGTTTGAATGATCTTGCGTCTTTTTTTGGGGCACTTGGTGTTGCTGCGGTCATTTTTGTTGTGGACCGCACCATGCTTAACATGACTTTCTGTTCCGATGAGGATTTGGCAAGAGGATTGGAAAGTGAACCATGGTATACTTCCATGAAAAAGTCTTGGTTAGCCCTTGGCAGGGGACTAATGTTGACTATCCGCTTTGCCTTGGTAGTAATAGGAGCATTGATTAATGCGTTCTTCCTTGATGTTCAGTTGTTCGAAAATGATTTTCAATCGCAACTTTTTAACATACTTATCGAGTCAGCAGAAGCCAATGAAATAACGCCACAACTTTCCGATCTGGATAAGCAAATTGAAAGGCTGGCTGCGGAAGAACAGGAGTTGGGCGGGAAGGCAGAGCTTGAAGCACAAGCACTTTTTGCAGAAATTGACGGAATCCGCGGCACCGGCAGGCATGGCTATGGTATTTCAGCGCACAAAAAGGAATCAAAGTTTAATGAAACTAACGTACGATTAACAGCGGTAAGTGACCTATTGGCGGCACTACGCTCAGAGCGGTATGCCGCAGCGCACTCTCTTCGTACACAAGCATTAGCCCGAGAGCCAGGGATTCTTTTGAAGGTTGAAGCATTGCACCGCTTGATGGAACAGAACCAGGTAGCAAAGAACTTATCGACTGGGTTCTTGCTTTTTCTGCTCTTAATTGAAGTTTTAGTAATTCTGTATAAAGCTGGTACACCTTACACGCCATATGAGCGGTTTATGGCTTTTAAGGCATATCAGCAACAGCAAGCCGTCACCGTCCAGGCAGGGATCCAGCATCTGCGGGGTCAGCGATTGCTTGCAATGAGCGATGCGGAGCATCGGGCTCGCGCCTTTCTAGCCCATGGCTCCAATGGGCGATAAGTGGAAAACTTTCCATTTGGAAAATCGAAGATTGCTAACCAATTTTAGCCGAACATATTAAATGCTGAATTCCATGCCTCAATTTTACTTACACCAGCTTCAAGTTGATTTTACTCAACCTATAGAGAGGCATGAACTGGATGCATTCCGTGGTGCCGTTGGTCGTACGGTTGGTCTTGATAATGTCCTGTTTCACAACCATTTGGAAGAAGACAAGGTTCGGTATGCGTATCCCTTGATTCAATACAAAAGAAGGTCCGGGCGTCCTCTCATGGTTTGTCTCGGCGATGGAGTGGACGCAGTCCCAGAGTTGTTTAAGCGTTCTGATGGCCGATTGACGCTCAACAATCGACCCTACCAATTGCAAGTGGCCGATGTCCGAGTCCAGCGCTATGCGCTCAACATCTCACGTAAGAAGTATTCATATGATTTGCGACATTGGTTACCTCTGAATGATCGAAACTATGCCGTGTATCAAGAATTTCAGAAACCTGAGGAAAGGCATGGCTTTTTGGAACGACTACTGGTGGGAAACATTCTTTCTTTTGCAAAAGGTGTGGGGTGGTGGATTGATGGCAGGGTAGAGGCAACGCTTCACCAAGATGTTACTATTCGTGTGCTGACGTACAAGGACGTACCTATGATGACGGTGGATGCCAGTTTTGAAACGAACGTATTTCTACCCCCATGGATTGGTTTGGGTAAGGGCGTTGCGCGTGGGCATGGAATCGTTATGCCCGCTCGCGCAATTGACGCATCTGAGGCAGATTCCGATATAGCCATTCAAACCCAAGCAGAAACTCATGGATGACATGCTAACTGAGCGTCTGGTTTTTAGAAGCCTAGTGCGTGACCTGGGATCATTCGCTGTGTTGAGTGGCGACCCTGGCGCTTCAGAATCTCTGCTCATGCAACATAGGGCTACATTGCAACGGATCTTTTCGATTGCTGACCATTCTGAATGGCCGCTCGGCAATTCTTTTGAAATGGAAGAGGAAATCCTTGTCAAAGCATCGGCGCTAGCCCGTGGAGGTGAAGTTTCTCCAATGGTGCCGCATCCACAAGCCATTCAATCTATTTGGCAAAATTTAGATCAAGGTTTGGTTTCAGGTCCAGGATTTTCTTTGCCTCTGTGGAACAATGATTTTGATTCACCGGCCTTTTTTCCGCAAATTGTAGATTCCACAGGTGATTGGAAATCTGCCTGGCAAAACTTTGCGCAGGATTTTACTAAGTTGGTCACTGGTTCGGATGATGCTGAGAGCCTTTTAGATGGCTTAGAGGCTTTATTGTTGCGTCATGCCGACCGCGTTCCGGTTGCCGATGCGCAACGAGACGTCTCTCTGGCTCAGTTGGCACGAAGTATAGCTGCCATTTCAGTTTGTATGGCACGTGGAGGGCACGAATCTGCGTCGCCCATGTTGATGGCAGGCGCGGATCTCTCCGGAATCCAGCAGTTTCTTTATGACATCCTTGGGAAGAATGCCGCCAAATTCCTCAAGGGTCGTTCCTTCTATTTGGATTTGCTCATGCAGAGCGTGGTTTTCAGGATAAGGCGAACCTTGGACTTAGGTCCCTGGCATCAAATTTATGCATCTGGCGGAAGTTTGTTTATGCTTGTACCCAACTCTGAGGTCAACGTTAACGCACTCCATGCACTTCGTTCGGAGTTAATAGATGCCATTTTCGCCGCTCATGGGACCAGTCTTTTTCTAGCCTTAGATTGGGTGGAGGCCCCTTTGACCAGTATTCTAAACCCAGACCCGTCCAATGACTTGAGTGTTGTCTGGAAGGGGCTTTTTGAGCGTCTGAATACTTTAAAGAGGCGCCGATATCAAGAACAGTTGGTCTCAGAGTATGATTTTTTCTTTGAACCTACAGAATTGGGAGGTACCCAACTTCGCGATGCTGTCACCAATGAGGAGCTGACTACAAAGGAATTGGCAGAAAAAAACTTTGAGAAGCTTGGCGAAGAGGGATCTATCATCCGCTTAAGTACAGCAGAGCAAAGGCGCCTTGGTCAAGAATTGCGTAGGGCTCGTGTTCATATTGTGGTTGATCGTCTTCTCCCGGAATGCAAATCCCAGCCCTATAATCCTTGTGGTTTGGGAGTATACCACTACCTCCTGCAAGAAGGGGAGGGCATTCCTGCAAAGTTGCCTAGGGGAGCTACACTTGCGCGAATTAATGAACTTGGTTCCTCGGCTTCATCAAAGCTCTTTCGCGTCAGCATGATTGGCGGCAATGATTACCCAAGGGATGAAGAAGGTAACCCAATGACTTTCGACCAACTTGCTGGCCAAGGTAATTTGCGCAGGCTCGGTATACTCCGGATGGATGTTGATGATCTGGGTCAAATTTTTCAAAGGGGTATTCCGGCGGGGGGGCGAACGCTTGCGCGCTATGCCTCACTCAGTCGCTCATTGGATCTTTTCTTCAAAGGCTATTTGACTGCATTGTGGCGCCGCCATCCCCAATACAAGGACAATACCTATATTCTTTACTCTGGTGGTGATGATTTGTTTATCCTAGGTCGCTGGGACATCGCAGTTAAGTTTGCCCAAACAATTCGGAAAGACTTTAGTAGCTGGACCTGTAACCAACCTTCCTTTGGCCTTTCTGGGGGTATTGCTGTAGTTGGTGCCAAGCATCCAATTGCGCAGGCTGCAGAACTTGCTGCGGAGGCCGAAGCAGCCGCGAAATCTCATGTTCTAGTACGCGACGGCTTAACGATGAAAAAAGATAGTTTTCATTTGTTAGGCTTCAGTTTGCATTGGACGCATGAGTTTCCTCTTGTACTAGCGTATCGAGATCGTTTTGCTGCACTATTGGAGAGCGGAAAACTACCCCGCTCCTTATTGGCGCAACTCAACTTATTTGATTCCATGCTCCAACAGGTCAATCAAAGAAATTTGGAGGTAGATCATACTAAGAAGGATAAACTACCTGAACGTTGGCGTTGGCTAATGGCCTATCAAATGAAGCGTTCGATGGATCAGACTAAAGACGAGGATTTAAAAAGTTTACTGAATCAGGTAAAAACAGATGCAGCATGTGGAACCCTATTTGGACTTTCGTTGCCAGGAAAACAGGCAAGTCTTTCACTCATACACCTCGCGCTGCGATTGGCTGTGTTGGAAGAGAGAACAAAGGCAAGTTCTACAAATGCGGAGGCCATTCATAATTTCTAGCTAATAAAATTATTATTACAATGCCAAATGATAATCGTTCTTACGGTTCACGCGATCGGAACCTCTCTATCCCCCCTGGTCCCAAGATTTCATCGGACCTGGTAAAGAAATGGATACAAACCGGTATGGATCGGGAGGCTATTTCCTTCAGTGAAGAATTTGGGAAATACCTGGCTGAGCTAGAATATACCACTTCACAAATCAGGAATGTCTTTGGGGAGCTTAGACGAATTCAACTTGGGGGAATAGAGAGCCAGGTGTCGTCGTTTCATCTATTGAAAGCTAAGATTGCCTATACTACTCGGAAGGATAAGGCACCAACCGATAAGCAATTTGCAGCATCAGGCAAGTTTAAAGAACTGTTTGATGCTGCTCATGATGCGGTAGATCTGGATAATCATGCTAGAGTGCATTTTAATCATTTCGTGAACCTGATGGAGTCCATCTTGGCTTACCACAAAGCCCATGGAGGAAAATAAAGAAACTAACATTATGCAAACACTAAGAAAGAAAATCAGTATTTCGGGCAGTATCGAGCTGTTAACTGGCATGCACATTGGTGGTACCAATGCTGCTATGTCCATTGGTGGTGTTGATAAGACAGTTATTCGAAATCCACTCAATGGCAAACCCTACATACCGGGCAGTTCACTGAAGGGGAAGATGCGTTCTTTGCTGGAATTGACGGATGGAAATTTAGGGGACAAACCTATGGGAGGGGGTGTAGAGCATGGCCCGTCACTGGTACCAGATTCAAGGTCTGGTCGATTGTTTGGAACTGCCCTTGAAGCAAGAGACAATAGGCAACGCCCCTCACGTCTTCTGGTACGCGATGCGCAACTGCTTTCTGACGACAGTCTGTTTATTAATACAGATATGCTTTATACGGAAACAAAAACAGAGGTGGTCATAGATCGGGTGACAGCCAAAGCAATGCCTCGACAGAATGAACGCGTGCCTGCAGGTGCCGAGTTTGCCCTTGATCTTATCCTCAATGTATTTGATGAGGACGCCGCTGATGAATTGGTACTGATTAAGGATGTCTTGGAATGCTTGCAATTGGTTCAAGATGACTATTTGGGTGGGCATGGTTCACGCGGTTACGGCAAAGTGAAATTCAGAGTAAACGCTATTAAATCGCGATCCAATGCCTATTACCAGGGGCAAGAACTCGAAGTTGATATGCAGGTAACTATTCCAGACGCACTTAGGTAATGACACAATCCCCAAATTTCTTTGTGGTTAGACTCCACTTTAAGGCCCCGTTTCATTTGGGCTTAGGTAAAGAGAATGAGTATAGCCGTAGCTTGAAGCATATTCCGTCAGATACGTTGCACAGTGCACTGGTTGCCTGTTCCCAGCAGTTGTTTGGTCAGTCTGGAGCAAGTCCTGAATTTGTTAGCTCCTGGAGATTGAGTTCAGCGTTTCCATTCTTTGGGTTAACAAAAGAGAATACTCGCTGGTATTTTCCGAAGCCCATGATTAAGTTGCCATTGCATTTTGCTGACAATCAGCCTGATGCCCCAGGTAGACATAAATGGGCCAAGCAAATTGCTTGGCTTGAAAAATCTGTTTTTGAGCAAGTTTTGGCTGGGAATCCGATCTTGGTGGAAGAAGGCCATTTTGGTACAAGTGGCTTTCTTGATCTAAGGGGCGAACTAACTGGTAAATCACTATCAAAGTCATATACGCAACAACGTGTTACTGTGCCTGTGCCTGGGGTTGGTGAAGACCCAAAACCCTTTCTTTTTGACCGTGTTTATTTAGGTGTAGGAGCTGGTTTGTTTACCTTGATTACATGCCCAGAGGTTGGTCAGCGCAAGAAGCTGGAGGCTGCGTTCAAGCTACTGGGTGATCATGGAATTGGAGCGGACCGGAATTTGGGAAATGGCAATTTCGAGCCGGAATGGAGCGAAATGACACTAAACCTGCCTGCTCATCCTACACATAAGGTTAGCCTTTCGCTCTTTTGTCCTGAAAAAGGCGAATTGGAGGATAACTTACAAGACAGCAGTTATCTTCTTAGCAAACGAGGTGGTTTTATCAGCAGCATTGACAATGAACAAGGGCTGCGATTACGCAAACGCAGTGTATTTATGTTCCGCGAAGGAAGCATCTTTCCAGATTTTTGTCCTTGCAATGGTAAGCTTCTTGATTTGCGTCCTGTCCAACTTCCAGGACAGGCATCTTTCCCACACCCAGTCTGGCGTGATGGCCGTCCAATCACTTTACCCATCCTTGTCCGACCAACGGAGATGTCATTATGAAACAGAATCACCGGATACGCATTGACTGCCTTACTCCACTGCATATTGGTAGCGGCAAGGAGCCGGCTTCAGGCATAGAATATGTGGTTTTTGATAGAATGAATGTGGCTATTCCAATTTCGGAGAGCAAGGTATTAGAACTTATAGGCCTTGAAAACCTTGCAACTTGGGTGAGTCATGTAGAAAAGGGAACTGATTTAATGCCTTACCTCAAGACCCGAAAGCCTGATTTAACGCCTTCAGACATCGGGATTTATCAAATTCCATTGGCTGATCCAGGTCTACCAAGGGCACTTTCTTACCGCGCCATGATCCGCGACGGTCTTGGCCGTCCATACTTACCAGGATCTTCATTAAAGGGGAGTTTTAGAACTTCTATTTTCTCAAGCGAATTGT
>Ga0163144_10022409_pt1 | contig 12515 bp, 10 predicted proteins | sample OliLak19BULKMAT1_FD_123175 | JGI IMG/M metagenome (GOLD analysis project Ga0163144, IMG submission 123175) | Freshwater microbial mat bacterial communities from Lake Vanda, McMurdo Dry Valleys, Antarctica - Oligotrophic Lake LV.19.BULKMAT1 | ecosystem: Environmental > Aquatic > Freshwater >... | reverse complement strand
TGCCTTGCTCAACGACGGCGGCGGCTGGCCAAGATCCCGGCCAGCGCCATGAGGGCCGCGGTGCCCGGCGAGGGGATCAGGCCGGTGTATCCCGGTAAGTGAACCTCGCTGCGCTGGTCAAGCTCGCGCACCGCAACGGATCCCTCAATCACGCTGGCAAACTCCAGGCGTGCGCCGGGAGCGAGCAGCGAGCCGCGGAGCGAACCACCGTTGAGCCAGTTGATGTTGGCCGCGTCTGCGAAGTTCCAGATGACGCGTGAGTACACGTTCGGGTTGACGAAGTTGCCGACGAAGTTGCCCATCGACCAGCCGATGGTTAAGCCGGTCACGTTCATCACGACGCTGGTGGCGCCGTTGAGGTTGATGTCAATCTGCTGCACGTTCGAGTTGCCGAACAGGCTGCTGGCAGCGAAGTTGAAGATCGCGGCACCGTCAGACGCCGGGACGCAGTTGAACACGACACCTGCCGGCTGACCGGAAGGGAAGTTCACGGTGTTGGTCGCGGCTCGCGCGATCATGAGCAACGAGGCGGATTCGAGCTGCGCGCGGACGCTGGCGACGGTCGATGCGATGCTGCCCGAGTTATCGATGATCTCGTTGCCGCCCGGGCCGTTGAAGTTGACGTTGCCCGAGCGCGTGCCAGCGCGGCGCAGATCACCCGCGGCCATGTTGATGTTGTTCGTCGTGATGTTGCCGCCAACGGTCAGCACGTCGGTGGTGCCGAAGTTGGAGGCGGGCAGCAGGCGCAGGCCGTAGTCGGAGGCGGGGCCGCCGAGATTGCCGCCGATGAGCGTGCGGCCGAACACGTTGGACGTGCTCGTGGCGTTCTCAAAGACGATGAGGTTGTAATCCTGGAGCAGGTTGGCGCGGGCCGCGCTGACGGACAGCATGGAACCGACGCAAGCAGCGATCGCGCAACGTGATAGAAAAATGGGCATCTCTCTCTCCTCATAGACCAATGGTCGGACTTTCCCGGCACCGAGACGGAATGATCAGCGCCTGACCGAGCGGAAGCAACTGCACCGGATGGGCGAGCCACAATTTGAGTGGTTCCCCGAAGCTCGCGAGCCTCGTTAGGCCCCGCAGATTGCCCAAGTTCTCTTGCTGAGGCCGGTCGTTGGGCAGTTGTGGAGCCGGTTCGAAGTGAGGGATTGGCGAGTGGTGAGACGTGAGTTGGTCGCTCTGGGCGGGCGCTCGCATAACGCTCACCCCAGCGAACCGGCGCTACGCTCCATTGCTCATGAAGATCGGTGTGATCGGGACGGGCGTGATCGGGCTCAGCAGCGCAGTAGCGCTGCGACGCCATGGGAACGCCGACGTCACCGTTTATTTTCGAGACGACCTGGCGGACACGACGTCCTCACGTGCTGGCGCGGTGTTTACGCCGTTTGACGCTGGCGAGCACGCGGCTTGGATCGGTGGCTCATTGCGGACGTTCCGCGATTTGGCCCGCACGCAACGGAAGTCGGGCGTGCGCATCGGCACGGCGCACGAGTACCTTGCGAGCAACGATCCGATCCCGGCGTGGACGAGCATTGTCGGCGGCGTGCGGCCGTTTACGAGAGCGTGGTGCTCGGACGCGGCTCCTGCGCACGGCTTCGATATTGACGTTCCGATGATGGACATGCGGGTGTATCTCGCGTGGCTGAGGGCACATGCCCTGGAGTTGGGCGTGCGGTTTGTACAGCGCGATGTTCGCTCATTCGCGAGCGTGTTTCAAGACGGTGCCGAGGCCATCGTCAACTGCGCCGGGCTCGGTGCCCGCGAGCTTTGCGATGACCCCTTCGTGCGGCCCATGCGAGGCCAGCTCCTGCACGTCGCCAACACTCGCGGCCATACCGACGCCATCGCCACCCTCGAGCCGAATGGCGGCATCACGTACATTTATCCGTTCCCCGACTACATCGTCCTGGGCGGCACGTACGAGCTCGACCAGGCACGCTGCGAGACTGACGAGGCGAGTCTGAGCGACATCCTCGCACGCTGCCAGCGTCTGATGGCTTCGCACACCGGCGAGAACGCGGACTTCCTGGGCGCGTCGGTTCTGCGGCGCGTCGCGGGATTGCGCCCGGCGCGCGTGGTCAATGGGTGTCATGAGCACGTGCGGCTGGAGATTGAGCTCACGAACCACGGCCCGATCGTGCATAACTATGGGCACGGTCGCGCCGGGGTCACGCTGAGCTGGGGATGCGCGGACGCGGTCGTCGCGCTGCTGGACGAAGCGACCAACGCGGGTGGAGCGGCGCAGAGTGCGCGAGAAAGCGAGGACGGCAGCCCGCGTCGCGATCTCACCCCGTGGCCCGCGCCGAGTGTCCGAGGCTGAAGCGAACGGCGCCCTCAGCAAGCAGCGCCGTCGCGTCGTACATGGGTAGCGGCGAGTGCTCCTGGCTCAGGATCAGCGGCGCTTCGGAGCATCCGAGGATCACGCCCTCGGCGCCGCGCTCGCCCATGCGATCGATCGCGTCGATGAGCTTTCTGCGGCTTTCTGGGAGCACGATGCCGTGGACGAGTTCGCGGAAGATGATGCCGTCGATGATCTCGGCGTCGTCGGGAGAGGGCGCGATGACCTTGACGCCGCGCAGGCCCAGCATGGTCTGATACGTCGAACCGAACATCACCATCTTGGTACCGATGAGGCCGACGGTCTTGCGCTTGTCGCCCGTGACGGCGTCGGTGACCAGGTCGGTCATTGTGAGCCAGGGGATCGGGCTGCGCGGCTCGGCGAGCTGCACGGCGTGCTGCATCAGGTTGTCCGGCGTGATCGCAAACTCGGCGCCGCACTTGGCCAGCGCGAGCGCGGACTTGATCAGCAAGTCGCTGATGGTGTGCCAGTCGTCGCGCAGGACCGCGTCGAGGTAGAGTTCAAATGGCTCGTTGTGAAGCGTGACGGCGGGGTGGCCGGTATCGCCTAGGCGGGCCGTACACGAGCGAGCGATGTCCCGATAACACAGCGCAGCCCCCTCGGGGCTGACCGCCGCGATGCCGATGTGCTTTGTCACGGAAGGCCTCCTGAGGGCGAACCGAAGCCGATCATCGGCGGCCCTGCGTCCCCTCATCGAAAGCGATTGGCGATCAGAAGTCAAACGCATTCGCTCGCCTTCGTCCGTAATGTTCATGCTCATGGACGCCTCGCCTTCAGATCCGTTTGACGTGCTCGGCCTGCGGCCGACGTTTGACCTTTCGGCGGCTGAGATCGACCGAGCGTTCTTGGCGCGCATGGGCCGGGCCCACCCGGACCACCACGCAACTCCGGCCGATCCTGGGACAGATATCGCCCATCTCGCGGGCGAACTCAACCGCGCGCGGTCAATCCTTTCCGATGCGGAACTGCGTGCGCAGGCGCTGCTCTCCCGGCTTGGGGGGCGACGGAAGGAAGATGATCGGGCCCTGCCCGAAGGGTTCCTTGTACAGATGATGGAGACGCGATCGACGATTGACGAGGAGCGCGCCAAACTCGCAGGTGAGCCCGGAGACGTGACCGCCAAGGAGCGGCAGTCCGAAGCGTTTCTGGATCGCTGGGAGACTTGGGGCGACGCGCGGAGGCAGCAGCACATTGATGCTGTGCGGTCGCACTTCGCGTCGCTGAGCGGTCCGCCGGACCCTTCGGTGTTGCGCCGGATCCGCACCGAACTCAACGCGTGGCGTTACATCGAGCGGTTGCTGGAGCAACTTCGCAACTGACCGGCGATGTGAGGACACTTCGGCTTGTTTCTTCGTCTCGGTTTGGGCGTGGCGCGTTGAGCTCGGGCGTGTCTCTCGTATTTCCGTCTCGCATCCTTACGCTTGCGTGACGACGTTTGCCTCTCACCTTTCTCGATTGGCTCGCGCATGAATCCGCTTGCACTCTTGGCCGCGCTTGTGTCTGGTGCTTTTCTGCCCTTTCAAGCGGCGTCGAACCGTGAGATGGGCAAGACGCTTGGGCACGCGCTGCACGGCTCACTGGTCAACTTTATCGGCGGAACGGTCGCGCTCCTCATGGTCATCACGATCATGCGACTCCAGCCCAACCTCGACCGCATCTGGGCGGCACCGTGGTGGTCGTGGATTGGCGGCCTGATGGGCGCGACGATGGTGACCTCGGCGATCGTCTTCTCGCCGAAGATCGGCACGGTAGCGTTCTTCGCCGCGATGGTTTGCGGGCAGATGCTGGCGTCGCTGCTGGTCGATTCCACGGGCATGATGAACATGCCGCGGGTGGACATCACCTGGGCCCGGGTGCTGGGGTGCCTGCTGGTGATCAGCGGCGTGATCCTGGTGACTCGCGCTTGATCTCAACGCCTCGCTCGCCACAGCTCACGCAGAGGCACCGGCGCTCGCGCTCTGCGCGCCAACACTGGCAGCGTCGCCCACGCGGTACGCCAGATCCGGCTCGCGGCTGGGTCGATCTGCGATCGCCTTGGTTGCCCACACGCCGACCCAGTGATTGGGCTCGATCTCATGCAAGTCATACTCGCCCGCTGGCCCGGCGCGCGGCGTCAGGTCTGCGGGGGCCTTGTGCCAGGGCCACCAGGGGCGCACGCCGCGCTCGCCCCCGGCGAGCATCACGAACTCCGCCTCATTTTCGACCACCTCGCGGATGGTCACCAGCCGGTGGTCCTTGTGGCGCGTCTTGGGGATGCTTGCAAGCAGCCCGCGGGTGTAGGGGTGAAGCGGGCGATCAAAGAGGTCGTAGACGTTTGCATACTCCACGACGCGCCCCGCGTACATCACGCACACGACGTCGGCGTTTTCAGCGACGACGCCTAGCGCGTGAGTGATCAGCATGATCGCCATTTGGCGCTCGCGTTGCAGGTCGCGTAGCAACTCCAGAATCTGCGCCTGGATCGTGACATCCAGCGCAGTCGTGGGCTCATCGGCCAGCAGGAGCTTGGGCTGGCACGCCAGGGCCATCGCGATCATCACGCGCTGTCGCATGCCGCCGGAGAACTGGTGTGGATAGGCGCGCAGGCGGGTTTCGGGTGACGGGATGCCGACATCGCGCATCGAGCCGATCGCGATCGATTCCGCCTCGTCGATTCCCACGCGCTGGTGCAGGAGGATCGCCTCGACGATCTGATCGCCGATGGTGTACACCGGGTTGAGGCTTGTCATCGGCTCCTGAAAGATCATCGCGATCTCGTTGCCGCGGATTTGCCGCATGTCACGCTCGGGCATCGTCACCAGATCGCGCTCGCCCCGGTCGGTTTGGAAGAGGATTTCCCCGCGATCAAACCGGCCCGGCGGGCGCGGCACGAGGTGGAGCGTGCTCATGGCGGTCACGGACTTTCCGCAGCCGGACTCCCCCACCACCGCGAGCGTCTGGCGCGGGTAGATGCTCATGCGCACGCCGTCAACCGCCTGGATTCGCGGGCCGCCGCGATTCTCGAACGACACCGCGAGGTCTTTGACCCTGATGAGCGGGACGCTTTCGTCGAGCGCCGCGTGAATCTTATTGCCCGAAGACTTGGCCATAGGAGTTCGCGCTAGACGCGCGCCTTTCGCAGCTTCGGATCGATCGCGTCGCGCAGGCTTTCGCCGATCAGGTTGTAGGACAGCGCCGTGAGAAAGATCGCCAGGCCGGGGATTGTCGCGAGCCACCAGAGGAACTGGCCGCTCTCATCGGTCGAGCTGGCGAGCAATCGCCCCCAGCTCGCCTGCTCGGGCGGCCCGAGCGAGAGGAAGCTGAGAATGGCCTCTATCTGCACTGCGGCGGCGATCGCGAAGCTCGCGTCCACCAGCACTGGGGTGACGCCGTTGGGGAGCATGTGTCGAAACAGCACGCTGCGCAGCGGGAGGCCGGCGGCCTGCGCCGCCTGGACGAAGTCCTGATCGCGCAAACGCATGAACTCTGCGCGGGTGAATCGGGCCGCGCCCGTCCACGTCACGCACCCGATGATGGCCATCATGACGTAGGTGTTGCGCGGGAGCACGCCCGCGGCGACGATGAGAACGAACAGCACGGGGATCGCCATGAAGATCTCGACGACGCGGAAAAGGATCACGTCGAGCCATCCGCCGAAGTAGCCCATCAGTGCGCCGATGGTTACGCCGAGGACGACCGCGATTCCGGTCGAGACCAGCCCGATGGAAATCGAGAGGCGGCAGGCGTGCATCATCTGGCTCAGCACGTCCTGGCCGAACTTGTCCGTGCCGGCTCGGAAGACGTGCTCGTTGTCACTTGGGAACTTGACACTCGCCTCGGCGATGAGGCGCGTTTCGTGCTCGGCGCGCACCCGGTCCGCGATCACTTCGCGAGCTTCTGCGTCGGCGTTGTCGATCGCGCGGCGGACGCCGGCTTCGGATCTTCCTGCCTCGCGTGCGGATTGCTCCGCGTCGCTGCGTGCCCGAGTGATCGCGCCATCGCCCTGGGATGACTCGACGGAGGCGGTTGTGAGAGATCTGAGCCCGCTTTGGACGTGGCGCGTCCGCAGCGGTGTCGTCGCGTCGCTGCCCGGGGGCAGCGTCTTCAGGTGCAACTCGCGCTGGCTTGGCGAAAACGGGACCAGCGTGTATGCCAGACGCGCTCCGCCGCTCTGCAGCGTGCGGTACTTCTCGAAGTTCTCCGGCGGGTTGGTGGGCGTGAGCACTACGATCGCGATCGCCGCGAAGGCGACAACGCCGCACCACGCAAAGCGTGCGGGCACAGAACGAAACGGAGACAGAAGCACGAACACGAATCCGGGAGTCGCGGACAGAGCCAACATTTGGAGATCAAACTGCGGGTGCTGCCGCCACGCTGCGAGCCAGCCGACCACCTCGCGCTGCGCGAGCATGGAGAGAATGGCGTTTGCGATGCCGACGGTCAGCAGCCCTTGCAGAATGGCGGTGATGACCAGGGCGAGTTTGCCTCCGATGCTGAGCACGCCCTTGTCACGGCGCGGGAGCGCGAGCATGATCGCCAGGAGCACCGAGCCCGCGATCAGCACCCAGTCAACGCCGGTGACCGACGCGAGCAGGGGCGAGGTGGTTCGCTGGGTTCCGTCGGCGAGGGTCATTGTCTGAACCCGCGGGTGCCCGCTGGCCAGCAGCGGCGCGAAGACCGCGAAGAACGAGATGATCCCGAGCCAGGTCAACGCCGCGATTGCGCGAGGCTGCCTGACGACCTGACCCCACGCATCGGCCCAGAAGCCCTTGGCCTCGCGCACGCCCATGCCCTGCATCAACTGCACGCCCGTGACGCTCTGCATCGCTGGTGTGGCGTCGGTTGTGCTCGCGGGGTTCGTCATCAATGGGTTCCTGTCCACGTGTCCATCTGCACTTGCAATCGATCGACGCTCGTCGCTTGGCTGAAGGTCGCGCTCGCGGCGACGCTACTTGTACGCGATGCGCGGGTCTGCCATGGCGTAGAGAATGTCCGCCAGCAGCAACGCCAGGATGTTCACCGCCGCGATGATCAGCGTGTTGGCCAGCAGCACCTCGCGATCGCGCAGCGCGATCGACTCAAGGATCATGGAGCCCATCCCCGGCACGCTGAAGATTTTCTCGATCACGACGCTGCCAGAGAGCATGGCGGGGAACACGCTGGCGAACATCGTGATCAGCGGCAGCAGACTGTTGCGCAGGACGTGGTGAAGCACGACCGAGCGGTCGGCGACGCCCTTGGCCTTGGCGGTGCGGACAAAGTCAGCGCTGAAGTTCTCAAGCATCGCGGCCCGCGTCTGCTTGGCGAGCACGGCAAAGCCGCCGTAGACCAGACAGAGCACCGGCAGCGCGGCGTGCCAGAACATGTCAAGCAGGTATCCGCGTTGCCAGAGCCCGTCGGCATCAAAGCTGGGGAGGAAGCGCATGATCTCGACGGAGTTGTCGTGCAGGCCCGCGACCGGGAACCAGCCGAGATAGCGGTTGTCCGCGAGATACCCGATCGCCAGCACGCCCGCCCACACGGTCGGCACGGACCAGAGCGCGACAACCACGCTTCCGACCAGGACGTCGGGCCACTCACCTTTGCGGATGGCCGAGAGCATGCCGCTGGGGATCGCGATGAGATAGATGATCGGCAGCGCGATGAGGTTGAGCGTCATCGTCACCGGCAGGGCCTTGGCGATCATCTCGCTCACGCGGCGGCCGCTGGAGAAACTCTGGCCGAGGTCGGGTGTGCCGACGCTCAACAGCCCGGGGATCAACGGCACGCCGGCCTGCTCAAACAGGTTGGCGTCGAGCACCTCGCGCAACGTGTCGCGTGATGCCTGCGCCGCGTTGTGCAGGCCAATCAGGGCCCGCCCGTGCGCTTCCAGCGTGGCGTACACAGGCGACGACCGATCGTGCGGCAGCGCCTCAAGCGCGTCCGCATCACCGTTGCCCTTGTAATCAACGAGGTCCGGGCGATCAATCGCCTTGGCGTACTCGCCCAGCCGCTGCAAGAACTCTGCGCGTGCGCCGACGTAGGCCAGGCGCGATTTGGCGTAGTTTTGCGAGGCCTCGCGATACGTGCGATCACGCAGCGCGAGCGAGTCGGTCGGCTTGGGCAGTTCCTGGACCACCGCCGCACCCACCCCGGCCTGCCCGACGGACGAACCGGGCGTCGCGATCGAATCACCGAACCACCGCCACAGGGGCGGGGGCCTCAACTCTCGTGGGCCGCTCACAACCTCGCCGTTGGGCAACACCGTATTGCGGGCGCCGAACTTGACCGGGCTGATCCGCGAGAGCCACCGCAGGTACTGTATCGGGGCCGGGTCGTCCAGCCCGTAACGGTCTTCGAGATATGCCTCCGCCTCGGCCCGCGAAGCGCCGCCGCCGGCGTCGACGGTGCCGCCACTGCCGCGAAGCGCGGCCCCGATGCCGCCGGGCGCCAGGGCCACGAGCATGAAGATCAAAAACGTGATCCCGATCAGCGTGGGGATCATGAGCAGGAGCCGTCGCAGAATGTATGTGGCCATGCGACGCTCCTCAGACAAGACCCGACCTCGATGATTGCGAGCGTCGGGCCACTCCCGCTCACGGCTCGCGCGCGGCTCCGCCACCGATCAGGAAGAACTCCGGCACCTTGATCCCGCTGTTGTACGCCTGAAAGTTGCCGACGCGCCGGCTGACGAGTCGAAGCCAGGGCAGCTCGGCGAGCGGGGTGTATGGCTGATCCTGATGCCAAAGGCGATGAAACTCGTGCCAACCCTTGGCGCGTTCGGCGTCGTCGAGCGTCTTCTCCGCTTGCTTGATCGCCTCGTCGGCTTGCTCGTTGCGCCACTGCGCGAAGTTGTCGCCGGTGCCCTCGATCGACTTGATGGACCAGAGCTGCGTCGGGTTCGGCTCCGGCACGCTCGCGGACCAGGCGAACGTCATCGCATCAAAGTCGCGCCGGTCGAGCCGGCTCTGGGTCAGCGACCAGTCGATCGGATCCAGCTCGCAGATGATGCCGAACTTGGCACATTGATCTTTGACGTACGTCACGGTCTGGGCCGTCGTCTCGCTGCCCTGCGAGTAGGTGAGCTGGAAGACGAAGCGCGTGCCGGACTCGTTCTCGAGCACCCCGTCGTTGTTGCGGTCGATCCACCCCGCCTCGGTGAGCAGCCGGCGGGCCTCGTCCGGCTGGTAGGGCAGCGGCTTGACGTCCGGCGCCGCCATCGGCGTGACCGTGCCGAACGGCCCGGTGGCGACCCGCGCCGAGCCGTTGTAGATATCGCGGACGATGCGCTCGCGATCGATCAGGTGGGTCATGGCGCGCCGGACGCGAGGATCGGCGAACGGGGTCAGCCGCTGACCGGAGCGTTTGCCGTTCTGCCAGGCGATGAACGACCAGCCGCCCTGGACGTTGAACCATTTTACTGCGCGATTGGTGCGGTTGAACGTTGTGTCGTCGAGCACGCTGTCAAACTGAGGAGTCGTGGGACGGGCCATGTCGGCTTCGCCGTTGGTGAACGAGGTGAAGCGGGATTTGCTGTCCTGGATGATCTTGTATCGCAGCTTGTCGATGGCGGGGCGCTGACCCCAGTAGTTCTCGTTGCGCACCAGCACGATGTCGTCAGGCGGCGTCCACTGGTCCTGCGGGTTCATGCGCTCCATGCGGTACGGGCCAGAGCCCATCACCAGGCCGGTGGAGTTGTTGATCTGCGCCGGCGTCAAGGAGGCGTAGAAGTGTTTGGGGACGATCGGCATCGTCAACGCCTGCGAGATGTTGTCATATCGCGACTGCTTGAAGCGGAACTCGACGACCTTCGGGCTGATGACCTCGACGGTCTCGGGCGCGAAGTACTGGCCGCGAAACCGGTCGGCTTGGATCTCGCTGTTCCAGATGAAATCGTGATATGTGAACTTCACGTCCTCAGCGCCGAGGTCGTGCCCGTCGCTGAATCTGGCTTGGGCGCGGATCTTGACGCGGAGCCACATCCCCTGCGGATCAACCTGCCACGCCTCTGCGAGGGTGTGCTCCAGGCGGAGCGACATCGGGGCGTAGCGCCCGAGTGTTTCAACGATCTCGTCGTTGACGTAGCGCCCGTAGGTGTCGCCATAGCGATAGGGCGTGATGACGGCGGGTCGGCCCTCGAAGATGATGGTCATCTCGCCACCCTCGGCGAACTGGGCGTCACGGTTGGGGTCGGTCTCGAACAGGGAATCGCGCGACCACGCCACCGGCACGCCCGGGCGGGCCCAGGACTCATCTCGCGCCGCGCCGGATGTAGGCGCGGGCAGCGGAGCCACCGGCCCCGACGAGCCGGCACCTGCCGGTCGAGCCGGGGCACGCTCTGGCGCGCGAGACTCCACTGTTCGCTGCAAGCTGCTGACCTGCGACGCCAGGGCCTTGATATCTCCCTGCACCCGCTCGTTCTGATCCCACAAGCGGTCGCGCTGCACCATCGACAAAAACACCCCGAGGCCGATCAGCCCGACCATGATCAGGAGCACGAAATCCTTGACTGTCCAGCGGTTGTTCATGGATCACTCATTGACAAATGCGACATCATCGTATCGGCCCGCCTCACCGGCTGCACGCTTCTCACAACGAATCCGAGGCTCGTTCACCTGGCCCGACGGCGCGGGTCCATCGCCTCGCGCAGCGCTTCGCCCATCATGTTCAGCGACAGAAGCGTCACCCCCAGTAGAAGACACGGGAAGACTAGCAACCACCAGTTACTGTGCACTGTGTTCAGCTCCGCCAACCCGTCGGATGCAAGGTTTCCCCAGCTTGGCAGCGGCGGTTTCACGCCGATCCCCAGAAAACTCAAAAATGACTCCTGCAAGATTGCCTGTGGGACCGTCAGCGTCGCATACACGATGATCGGCCCCGTCAGGTTCGGGAGTAGATGCCGGAAAAACACCCGATGCAGCGGTATCCCCAGGGCTCGCGCCGCCTCCATGAATGGTTGCTCGCGCAGGCTCAGCACCTGCCCGCGGATCACTCGCGCCAGCGTCAGCCACGAGACCCCGCCTATCGCCAGCAAGAGCGTGAGCAGGTCGAGGCGCGTGCGTGCCCCATCGCTGAGGATGACCGGCTCGAACCTTCCTGTCGCGTCGGCTTTGGACTCCAGATCGGCCCGCAGCGCCTTGTCTTGGCTGAGCATCCGGCCCGCCTCGGCGGCCCCGGGCTTCCAGCCTCGATCAATCGCTACCAACCGGGCCTGCTCGCGGATCCACTGCTCCTTGGCCTGCGAGCGGCTGGTCAGCTCGTCAATCATCGCGTCTGAAGCCACCGCCAGCAGCACTACCAGCAACACATAGGGCAGACCGTACAGCACGTCCACGATCCGCATCATCACGTCGTCGACCCGCCCGCCGAGATATCCGGCGATCGCCCCGTACATCGTGCCGACAAACACCGAGATCGCGGCCGCCGCGATGCCGATTCCAAGGGAAATCGCGCCGCCAGCCAGCACGCGGGCCGTCACGTCGCGCCCGAGCACATCCGTTCCCATGAGGTACATCGGGCGCGCGGCCTCCCGCTGTTCGACCGTAGGGGTAAACTCGCTCTGCACGAGGCTCGCGGGCGAGATCGCGCGACGATCCGCCTCGCGCCGCACGGCGAGATTCTCGGTGAGGTCGTCAAACCGCTGACGCTCGAGCGCTTTGTGCGACCAATAGGAGGGCGGCAGCCGCAGCCCCGCGCGTTCCTGATGCTCGATCGGTGCTACCAGCGGGCGCGACGCTTCTGGTAGATACGCAAATCCCGTCGGCGTCATCCGCCCCAGCGTCCAAGGCAGCGACCCCAGGCACATCAGCACCATCACGCCCAGCACCGTCACGCCGATCAGCCCGGCGGTGTTGCGGCGCAGGATGTCCCATGCGCCCGCGGCGCGTGTAAAACCGATTGTCGGTGGCGTGGGTTCGGCCATGGACGGTCAGCGTACGCGAAGTTCGCGCGGGCTGCGCCGCCAGAGGCGAGCTGCATCTGGGACACATGCCGCCAAAGAGACATCCGCTGCTCACCCCGCCCGCCACAGGTTGCCGTCTCGGATCACGGGGCGGTACAGCGTGTCGCGCTCCACTGGGCTGAAGCCCGCCTCGCGGATCGCTTTCTTGAGCGTCCAGACGCTGACTTCCTGGTGCGTGCTGCTGCCGCCGACCTTGGTGATGTCGTACCACACGACGGTGCCGTCGAGGTCGTC
>Ga0163144_10022408_pt1 | contig 12515 bp, 19 predicted proteins | sample OliLak19BULKMAT1_FD_123175 | JGI IMG/M metagenome (GOLD analysis project Ga0163144, IMG submission 123175) | Freshwater microbial mat bacterial communities from Lake Vanda, McMurdo Dry Valleys, Antarctica - Oligotrophic Lake LV.19.BULKMAT1 | ecosystem: Environmental > Aquatic > Freshwater >... | reverse complement strand
CATCGTTTTTACCTTAGTTTTGCTGGATTCGATTGGATGAATGGCGATCGCCTTACCAGTGAGTATTTATACCCGGTAGGCGATCGCGAAAACCGATAAGGCGCGATCGCCTATTTAGTCGTCATCTGGATCACCGTCTGGATCGTCTGTATTCTGGGATTCGATGGCGTCCGCAAACTCCTGTGATGACTTCTCTTCATCGTAGTAACAGCCTACGAAGCCGCTATCGTCGTTATAGACACCAATGGTTAGGCGATCGCCATTCCCTAGCGCTTGCACTTCCCAGGACTCAAGTGTATATAGGCTTACACGGCGATCGCCTTGGTATGCGATCGCTTCTGGGAAGCTTTGATCGCCTGACTTGAATGCATACTCACACACGATCCAGTGTTCACCTTGGTTACGGCCTGGGTTAAGCACCGTACCGCGTTCGTTAACGATGTAGTCGCGATCGCCTTGATCGTCCGAAACACTTAGTTCTAACCTGTGGGGTTCATCCTGTAGGGGTAGGGATCCTAAGGCGATCGCTACTTGGTCAGCATCCATTGAAACACCGTCTAGTTTGACTTGGTACATGAGACTTTCCTTGTTTTATGCGTTTTTGTAGCTTAGAGAATACTGTGTTAGCGATCGCCCTAACTTACTGTCGGCGAAATAAGGGAAGTTGCTGTTTTAGGCTGTAGGTAGCTTCTTTTATCCCCAACACGTCAATTAGTCGATCGGGATCGAGCGTCTTGTATAGCTTGCCTTTACGGGCAAAGCCATCAGTCACCCACTCAAACCGGAGTGATCGGCGATCGCTATACCCTAGAAACAAACCATCTAGATGGTTTGGTATCAACCCCGTGATCGTCAATGTGCCAAGCTTCATATTTTCCTGATATGCGTTTTCGTAGCTTAGAGAATACACCGTGTAGGGGGCGATCGCATTGACTGAGAGCGATCGCATTAATCTGCTTTCACTAACCAGCGAGCAAAAACAGCCTTAGTGTTTTTGTACTCGCTTGGCGATAAGCGGAAACCCGGTAGCTGAATGTGAGTCAGTCTCAGATCGTCTAACTGGTAAGGCTCTGAACTGCGTAATTCATAGCATCTGTCAACACTACCGCTTTGGTTGTAGACAAGCACTAGGCGGTATGCGTTACCGTCTTTATCGTTATTTCGTGAGAGCACTTGAAAATTCATGATTCTCCTAATATGGTTTTTCGTAGCTTGGCAAATACACCGCGTAGGGGGCGATCGCCCCCTAATGACGCGATCCCGTTCTATACCGTTTCTGTAGCTTTGGATATAAGCTCCCACTCGACAATGCATACATTAGGGCGATCGCGTCTAACGATCCGGTTCAAAACTGTCAGGCTACCAATCGGGCTAGCTACCGTTAGGCAAGCGATCGCCTGATCCTCATTACTCCACACACGAACGCTATACAGCATCATTTTCGCTACCAGATAGCCAGATAACCCCATCATCCCCGACATATAGTTCAGCATCACTGAACCGCTTAGACGATTCCGTTAGGCGATCGCCTATCTCCTTCGGATAATCACCATCCCAAAAACCGCATCCATGACCGTTTCTGGTTAGCCAGAAGTCATGCATGATGGTAGGCATCTTGTGATCACCATCTAGCAATGCTGCTACATCTTGCTCATTCTCGATTAGGAATGCTTCACAGTCTAGGCGTGATTTAGCGATCGCAGTAGCATGAAAGTCGGTAGTCTCATACCTTGCATCCAGCGACTCATCGTCATCTGTAGATGAGAATAAGGCAGCTACTAGGTAATGATTGAAGTCTGAAGGGGTGAGGGGAATTAGTGGCATGATTGTTTCCTTGGTTTGTTTGACTGGGAAGGCGATCGCTTACCTGAAACTAAAACGGGTTGAGCCATGTCATACGCTGTTTATCTGTGACTGAACCATCACGGCATAATCCATCCACATACATACCCCACTCAGTACGCATAGCCGTCTTATCCTTCAACCCGTGACGCTTGATAATACCGGGACGAATATCTCGCTTAAAGTTTGCCAGTACCGTTACTTTGGTCATCGTTTTAACTTCGGTAGAAGGTACGCTAGGAACTAGAGCGGGAAGGACTTTAGCTTGCTCAAACCAACCATTTAGAGCGGTTCGATCAGGGGTTTCTGACTGTAATGATGCGGTTGTGATAAATGCCTCAATATAAATCCGGTTGACTTCCCAGATCCAAACTCGTGCGCTAGCTGAGTTTAGCCCTAGGGATCGTACCCAGCTCCAAGCGTAGTCCCTGAGTGTCTGTAGGGAGAGCGTGTTAACTTCGGATTGACTGTAGATAATCATTGGTGCGTTATGTAGCATATTCTTTTCCTGCGCTTGTTCTACTATCGTACTCTTAAGTCTGCTAGGCGATCGCATTTTGGTTGTAAAGATTGCGTGAATGCGATCGCATTACCAATGAAGGCGATCGCGTCCTATCTACCCCACTTACGAGGGATGTACTGCCAAGGGTTAACCGCTCGGCGTTGCTCTAGAAAATTCTCAACCTCTAACACGTTAAGCACGATCTGAACGCTTGACGGGTTAAGTCCTGTGACTTGGTAGATTGCTTGTGTTAGTGAATGCGTTAGTCCACCATCAGGAATGAGTGATAGAAGCACGTTACGGACGATTCCAGTAACGTTAGCAGGTAAAAACGTATCTGTTACGTCATGAACGATCCCTTGTTTGACCCTACCGGATTGTAATGCGATCGCCCATACTTTGCCAGCAACGCTAGGTTTGACCCCATTCTCGACCATGTTGGTAACCCAGAATTTTTTGGTTGCGCGATCGCCTGTACTGAAATACAGGTAACATGTAGCCTCATTAAATTCATCAATCGTCAACCTAACCATGCGTCTTAACCCTCTCTATTTGTTTCTCGCTTACTATATTATACTGACTAGCTAACCCATACCCGGACTATTCCTAAAAGATTTTGGATGTTAACCAGTATGTATACTGTGCCTACTGTCTAGCCTGTAAGCGATCGCTCTCTAGGGCGCTACTAGACTGATATGCGATCGCCTATACCTCTGTAAGTGCTAGGGATAGGGCATGGACTCACCCTAGGTCTTATCCGGTAGGGCGATCGGCTTAGGGGGGGTTACTAAAAACTATCAGCCGATCGCCCTCCAATCTTTTGGGGTATAGAATGCGATCGCACCCCTTCCTATTCCTTCTCCTAGAATGCTGCCTCTGTAACATGGTTCTTATTGGCGATCGCATTCCTGGTCGGTGGGTTTGTTTTCCTGGTGCCAGCATTCCTTCTCCTGAAATGCGATCGCCCTCACCATCCCGTCCTCCCGTTAGTCCGTTGACTTAACCAAGGAAGCCCTTTGGAACTTAATCCATTGAACCAAAGGTGTCTTCTGGTGGTTGGGGTTTTCTTGATAGCAAGCCCGCCGTCACCGCACCAGCGACAGCACCAGCAAACAGTGGTTCTGCCTTAACAAGAGGAGCGAGACTGCCAACAATCATGGCAGAGAAGAATGCACATACGCCGATTTGTGCTGGAGCCATTGTGACAAGTCCTTTTTTGATTGAACGATACCAAGCTTGCATGAACCTTTTCTCCCTGATTGGTTTACTGGTAGATGTTCCCTGAAGCGCGATCGCCTTTACTGCTTCAGTCCCACACAGAGGTAATTAACTTAGATGCCCAATCCTGTAAACGTTCGTTCAGAAGCTCCTGACGAGCCTCCTCTGAAAGGTCGTCCCAGTTACTTTCGTCAACGTAGAACATCTCCGACCGTTCAGCACCAGAAAACCCAACACTCAGCGAAAATCGGTAGCTGTATTTGCCCTTGGTCGTTTCCCTTTTCAGCTCAATCATTGGTCTGTCCTCTTACTGGCTACTTCTAGATATTCCCGACACCCTTAGCTGCCTTGACCATTGCTTCTGCCGCTCTAATCATGCCTGCACCCGTTGCCCAACATGGTCGTGGATTTATGTGGCACCACTGCACTAATGCGATCGCTTCCTTGTTGCTCATCTCACTTACTTGGCAGATGCCTTCGAGTGGAATGGATGAGGGAATGGTCTTGCTTGCGATCGCTTCGATGGCGTCTTTGAGTGGTGCCCGAGCATTAAAGAAGGCCATTTTGGGATTGAGCGGGAATCTTTTAACTAGGGGCATGGTCTTTTTTTTGGGTTTGGTATTTTTGACTGGTAGACGCACCGCGATCGCATTTACTTACTTCGACGTATCCTGAAGTGCTTGAGCCTGTTGCTGCGTTTGATGCGCCTTCAGTTCTGCTGCTGCCAGCTCTCGTGCTTGGGTTTCGTAAGCCTCTCTCAGCTTTGCCAGCGCGTCCTTATCCATAGTTATATTTCTCCGAGGTTTACTGTTTTTACCACCTCCTCCTATTCTAGGTCATGGAATGCAAACTGCCAAGTATTTGTGGACATAGAATGCGCGATCGCCCTCCTTAGTGGCATTTCAGGTCAAGTAAAGTACATTGGTGGAGATACCTGATTGACACAACGCCATTTTGGGTCATAGAATCAAAGGAGGAGGGGCTAATGCTATTAACTCAGAAAAGAAAGAAGCAGGGTAGAACTCGTCGGGGATACTTAGCCGTGACCAAGCTCAATTGGTCGGTGGTGGGTGAGTTAAAGCTAGGCATAGAAGCTGCGGCTTTTATGGTAGGCATATCTCCCTCGTTCATGATGGAGCAACTGCTTTTATGGATGGTTGAGCAGCCCACCAACCTGCGCCCCGAAGAAATTCAGGCATCCATAGCAGAAGCCAAGGCCAAATATCTTCAGGTGGTAGGAGGGACTGATCGTTGAACCTACTTACCAACCTAGCGATCGCGCTCTTGACTGCGGCCTACGTTTTTGGGGTGGCAGAGAGAACAAAAGAGATGTTTTGGTATTCAGGGCGGCAAAGTGGTTCGATGAGTGAAGACTGGGTGCGGGTGTGCCTACTTGCAGTCTCTACTGGAGCTTTTGCGCTTCATTTAATTCTGGTGATGGGTGTATATGCACCCCGCCAATAGCGCGTTTTTCCTTCAAAAAGTGACAGAAGTGGCGTTGAACTCGCGAGATAGCACTGGAATTTGTGCGATCGCGCCTGTTTGACCACCAATAACTGACCAATTACAACCTTTATCACCGAATAGGACAAATGACAGACTTTCCCAAAAGCGCTCCGAGTGCAAACCCGGTATTTTTTCGCACGTACAGCCGACGGAACGATGGATCCAGAGAGAGCTGGCCTGATGTGTGCGATCGCACGATCAAAGGTCTGAACGAAGTGGGTGACTTGACCAATGAAGAGGCTGAACTGTTGCGATCGCAGCAGAGGCAGTTAAAAACACTTCCTTCTGGTCGCTGGCTGTGGGTAGGGGGAACGGAGTGGATTAAAGACCCCAAGAACTTCTATGGAGCATTTAATTGCTCCAGCACCACGGTTGATTCACTGGATGCCTTCGGTCTGATGATGAATTTAGCCATGCAGGGCTGCGGTACGGGTGCTGTTCTGGAGCAGAAGTACATTGGTCAACTGCCACCAATCACAACTCGCATCGAGATTGGTAAAATTGCCCCTGTTGGCGGCATTCCAAGAGGTCTACGGGCAGAGACGACCACACTTGAGCATGTAGAGGGCGATCGCTGGGCACTCACTGTCGGCGATTCTAGAGAGGGGTGGGTCGAGGCTTACCAATCTCTGTTTGCGATCGCTACCAATACAAGCGTCAGTGCTGTGGTGCTGGATATTGACTTAGGCAATGTCCGTCCTAGTGGTGAGAAGTTGAAGGGTTTTGGTGGCACTTCCAATCCCATTAGGTTGCCCGCGCTGTTTGGCCGTTGCGCTGATATTCTCAATGGCGCGATCGGGCGGCAGCTCACCGGGGAAGAATGCTGCTTACTCATCGACGAGTCTGCGTTGGTGGTGGTTGCAGGGAATGTGCGAAGGTCGAGTGGGATGCGCCAGTTCGACAAGGACGCTCCGCTTCTCAAGACGAACCTATGGCAGCAATTGCCCGATGGTAAGTGGGCGATCGACCCTAAGCGAGACGCGCTGCGGATGGCGAACCACACACGGGTCTATCACACCAAGCCATCTCGCGAGGAGTGCATCGACGCGGTGTCGAGCCAGTTCCATTCCGGTGAGGGTGCCATCCAATACGCGCCAGAAGCCGAGCGCCGCGCTCAAGCTAAAGATCGCTACGGACTTAACCCGTGCTTTGTACCCGGAACGATGGTAATGACTCGTGAGGGGCATTTTCCGATTGAGTCCCTAGTTGGTAAGACGGTAGAGATTCATGACGGCGATCGCTGGGTTGAGATTGACAACTTCCGAGTGACCGCCACCGAGCAGCCCGTCTACAATGTTCGCCTCTATTCTGGAGAGGTTGTCACCGCAACGCCTTACCATACATTCATCTTGAAGAATGGCGATCGCGTGGCGCTGAAAGACCTACAGCCAGGAATGGAGCTAATGTCTTCTGCCGTGTCCGTTAGCGGAACCGTGGAAGCGAAGGGTGCTTACCTCAAGGGATTCTTAATTGGTGATGGCACCCACACGGGAGAGGTCACTTCCTGTAGAGTCTATGAGCCTAAGCATGTCTGTGTTGATCGACTTGTGGCCTCTCAGCAAGAGATTGGGGTAAGACGCTTTGTTCATGCCTCTAATGGAACGCTTGTGGGCGATCGCTTTGGGCTGTCGGACGCAGGGTATCTACTGAATCTTAATTCAGCCTTGCAAGAATCCATGTTGCCTTGGGTTACTGTCTACAGGCACGAATTCCCCGTGGAAGTCTATAACTGGACTGACCACTGCAAGACTGAATTTATTGCTGGATTGTTTGACGCGGATGGTGGCGTCACCGACAGCCAGAACGGCTTTGGATATCAGCTCACATCCGTTTCAGAACCTTTCCTTCAGGGAGTCATTATTCTGCTGAGAGGGCTTGGGGTTCGGTCAAAAATTACACCAGTCCGCAAGGGAGGACTAAGAGACTGGGGCGATCGCGGCGGGGTTTGCTATAGCCAAGACAGCTATCGCCTGTTTATTGCCCAAGCAGGATCTATCAAGTTCTCGTCTCTTGTGCATTTTGAAAGGCTGAGGTCTTTTAGCGATCGCATTGTCAAGAATGTGAAAAAAGACAAGCCAAACTTCATCACAGGCATTGATTTCTCTCACATCGCTCCTGCCGTCTACTGCTGCACCGTTCCAAAGACCCATTCGTTCGCTCTATCTAATTCTCTGCTCGTAGGAAACTGCGGCGAAATCCATGGGAAGAACTTCTTGTGCAACCTCTCAGAGATTCACCTGAACATGCTGCACCCCCTCGATTTGGACGGGCAGAAGAAGGCGTTTGAAGCGGGCGCGATCGCCGTTGCCGCTCTACTGCACTACCAGTTCCCCGACCAAAGGTATAAAGAGTCCAGGGCAGAAGACCCCATCGTTGGCGTATCGTTTACTGGTCTATTTGACTTCTTCGTCAACCTCTTCGGAGTGGACTGGCTGCGCTGGTGGGAAGCTGGCCGACCAACCGAGTGGCGATCGCGCAAGTCCGACAAAGCCGAAGATGTCCTCTACTATCTGTCAGGATTGTTTGGCATTGATTTTGAAGAGGATGACGAGTCAATCAACGTGGCAAAAATGTACCTCGACGTTGAAGAAGCCTACCTGAAGATGTGGAGAACGACTGCCCATCTCAAGGTATGGGACTACTGCGATCGCCACGACTTGAAGCGACCAAACCGCTGCACTACGGCCCAGCCTGCGGGCTCGAAATCCTTGCTGACAGGGGCTTCCCCCGGTTGGCACCCACCCAAAGCGCAGCGTTTTATCCGTCGCATTACGATGGGTGCTTACGACCCTGTAGCGATCGCCTGCACTGACTACGGCTACACAATCATCCCCTCCCAGGAGGACAAAGATGAGAATGGTAAGCTGCTCGATGACCCGTTCGATCCAAGGGTCAAGACATGGTTGGTAGAAATCCCAACCGAAGTTGAATGGGCAGACCTGCCCGGTGCCGACGCCATCGACATTAGCAAGTTTTCTGCACTGGCGCAGTTTGACTTCTATATGCAGGTGCAGAAGCACTACACCACCCACAACACCAGCGCCACCATCGAGCTGAGAGAGAATGAGATCGAGGCATTGGGCGATCGCATTTACCAAGCGATTCAAGATGACGAGGGCTACATCTCAGCAGCTCTACTCGCTCGATTCGATGACATTCAAAGCTACCCCAGACTCCCCTTTGAACCAATCAATCGGGAAGTGTATGAGGAGCTAATGAAGGGCGTTAAGAGTAGGCAGAAGACGACAGACTTCCATGCCGCCCTACTTGCTAAGGATGCTGAGGCTGGCGATCGCACAGATGAGAATCAGGGACCCGCTGCTTGCGATTCCGACAAGTGCCTAATTCCTGATTTACCAAAGGGTTGACGTAGCGCTATTTTAGGTCATAGAATTAAGGGATTGATTCTATGACCTAAATCGTTCATGCTAAAAAAGATCCAAATCACGATTGCACAACCGAGTTCCGACAGCCAGCCTCGTCGTCGGCGCGTAGCTTCAAAGGCGATCGCCACCACGACGAAAGGCGATCGCGAAAGACTGGAAGACATTGCCAGATATTACAAGAAGTGGGCGAAGAGTCAAAGTGTTGCTTGACATACCTCCCCGTCCCAAAGGAGCGAGGATTCCTTAACACTTCACTGAAGCACGCTACCGAGGTAGTCTTACCGCCTCTCCATGTTCGTTTATAGTCTCCCAATGCCCTATGGCGACTTGGCTCTATTATACCAAAAGCCGTCTTAAAGGACAAAGCTTTAGACCCGGATCACTAACAGGTTTGTGGGAAAGTGTTGCATAGGTTTGGCGATCGCGTTCTCTCATGCGGCGGCAGTTACGAAATGAGAATCATTGGTGCCTGCTGTCGCCTTTACGATCGAGAAGAGTTGCCCTACCCATCTTGCTCAATGTAGTGGAGGGGAAAGGAACCATCGTGGAATCGGGTTGGTAAGCGGTTCGTTCCTGATATGGCCGCAAAGCGATCGCCCTCATACTGCGTGGTGGCGACAGACCCAGGAAGAGGTATGGACGAACCATACGTCACCTCGTTTTTCTGGCAAAAGCTCACCAAAGAAGAAGGTGAATGGTGGTACTCCAAACCGACTCCAAGTAATTTGAAAAAGTGGAAGGAAGAAACCTGATGAACCTAAGAGAACTGGAACGACTGTGCAATGCAGCCGAAGCACGATGGAACGACGCAAAGATGCCCAACCTCGGAGCTGAACCACAAATTCAGTTGATGGTTAAAGGTTATAAGCATGGAGCGACCTGCCGAGTGTTGCCGGGTGCAATGGGCAAGGTACTCAGTCCAGGCGACAACGGAACCATCGTTTTAGTGAAGGTATCGGACTTGCGGAAAGCGATCGCACAGCAGAAGGCAAAAAATGCTTAAAAACGATAAGTGGATTAAAGAACAGGCCGAAGCAGGAATGATTACGCCCTTCATCCCCTCGTTGGTGAGAACCGACGAGCGGGGAAGGGTCATCTCCTATGGCCTGAGTTCCTATGGCTATGACCTGCGGCTATCGAATAAGGAGTTTCGGATCTTCCGCCACGTTCCCGGCCAAGTGGTCGATCCAAAACGATTTCACCAAGGGATGCTGGAAGCTACCGAGCTGCACACCGATGAATACAATCAAGAGTTCTTCATCCTCCCCGGCCATTCCTACGGCTTGGGAGTTGTGATGGAGCGATTGGAAATTCCAAGCAACATTACTTGCCTGTTCATTGGCAAGTCCACCTACGCGAGGGACGGCATCATTGCCAACTTGACCCCAGGCGAGGCGGGCTGGACTGGTCACTTGACCGTTGAGCTGTCGAACTCGGCGTCCTCCGACTGCCGGATCTACGCGGGTGAGGGTATCGTGCAGGCTTTGTTCCTTGAAGGTGAGCCATGCGACGTGACATATAGCGATCGCGCTGGGAAGTATCAAGATCAGCCTGAGCAAATTGTCTTCTCAAAGGTCTAAAAAATGGGATACACACTAAAGATCGGTGAAGCAGAGCTAGATTACAACGAGGAGTCTGTCGGCATTAAATGCACCACCATCAGGCTTGATCGTGCCCCTGCTTTTGGAGAGCCAACGGATTACCAAAATCAGAGGTGGCCGTCTTACAGGGTATGGTCGCACGACATAAAGGCACTTGGACTCACCGACGTAATGTTTAGCGAAAGAATCGACGGTGGAAGGGGCGACTTTGAATGGCAAGGAGTAGTGCGCTACCCCTTGATAAGCGATCACCCCGGAGCCGCCCCAGTGACGAGAGAGCATGTTGAGATCGTAGAGGCAAAATTAGCTGCCTACAAGATCCTGCACCCAGGCCATCGAGCAGAATATGCTCCACTAAAGCCAGGGGTAGAAAAAGGCAATGCGTACTGTGACGCGCAAGATTATGTAGACGACCCGACCTACGATTCAACGCTATGTCGAGGTGAGTGGCTAGCCTTTTGGCTCCGATGGGCACTTGAGAATTGCGATCGCCCTGTCTTTGTGAACAGCTAGGAATTCAAAACAAAATGCCAATAATTAACGATCAATACTTTCGTGTCGGGGTGCTAGCAGCCACGCCAAATCCTCAGCAACTTTGCTGGATAGCAGCACACCAAGACTATTGCGAGGACTTTGTTTACGACTTTCAGCAAGACTTCCCATCAGAAGAGGCCGCTGGCGATCGCATTGTCAGACTCCTCCTCAAGGGAGATAAGGGGCATTTTGGTGCAATGGAACACCAGTTCATTACATTCAACGTGGGCTGGTTCCCCCATTCGGTTATGCAACAAGCCCGCACTCACCGGGTTGCGGTGTCGTTTGATGTTCAATCGTCCAGGTACACTGGTAAGCGTTTTACTGACGCAGCGGATGGCAAGCGCAACCCAGAAGAGGTGATGTACCTTAGACCTGTTGGTTCCTACGCCGACAGGGAGGGCGATCGCTACTTCTATACTGAAGAAATGCGGTCGAAGCACCTTGCCAAATGTGTGCGGCTGATGCGCGAGTACAGGGAAGACGTCAAGGACGGGCTTTCTGAAGAACACGCCAGAGGGCTAAACGTGTTTGACTTCAGGCAGCACTTCATTGTGTCGTTTAACATCAGAAGCTTGATGCACTTCTTGGACATGAGGGCTAAGAAGGATGCCCAGCCAGAGATTCAGGCAATGTGTGAGCTACTGTTCGTCGAGTTCGAGCTGTGGGTGCCTGCGATCGCGGCTTGGTACAAAAAAGAACGCTGGGCAAAAGCAAAATTAGCACCATAGTCACAAAAGGGAGGGCGATCGCCGTGTTTATTACACTTGAGGGCATTGACGGTTGTGGAAAGACCACTCAATCTAGGTACATCCAAACCCATTTAGACGGGCTTAGTAAGAATGTTTTCTGCACTAGGGAACCGGGCGGAACTGCTGTTGGAAGTAATATTAGAAGCCTGGTACTGGGTGCTGGAGAGCTTGATGACACCACCGAACTACTTCTGTTTGCAGCCGATCGCGCCCAGCACGTCGTCCTGATTCGAGAAAAGCTAAAGGAGGGTGCGATCGTGGTGAGCGATCGCTTTTTTGACTCAACAGTTGCCTATCAGGGATACGGCAGAAGGCTGAGTATGTCCACTATTGGTCTACTCAACCGAATTGCGGTGCGGGGCTTGCGGCCAGACCTTTCGATCTGGATCGATATACCAGTGATGGAGGCTACCAAGAGGCTCGACCCAGAGAAGCGCGATCGCATTGAATCTTCTACCACCGAGTTCATGGTCAGAGTGCGGAATGGATATGCAGCGATCGCAAAAGAAAGTCCAGACAGGGTTAAACGGGTCGATGGAGTTGGCACAGAAGCCGAGGTGCGCGATCGCGTTCTGGCGGTACTGATGGAGTTCTTAGGGAAGGCAAAGATATGAGATGGTTCCAATCGCAGCTTTACGGGAAAGGCTTACTATCCTCGTCCGCTCCTAATACTGAGCCAGGGCAGTCTACTGAGTCGATGGACTATTCGTTCACGGGCATGACCTTGACGGTTGAGATCGAAGCGACAGTCTGGCGATCGCTGCAAATGCTGACGAGCTACCAGTTCAGGGGCAATATCGACGGCAGTGGTGACGATCAGTACGGGCTGGTTATTCCCAGGATGGAAAAGAAGGCGATCGCACTACCCTCCCCTATTCTTGGCGCTACTAAGCTGACTGTTGAGTTCATACTGCCGTCACGCACGAAAGAAGAGGACAGACCGTGGCACCTTATTCTTTTGGCAGGCAACAAAACATGAGATTCAGGGAAGATAATGTCTAATCGACCACACTCTTCTTTTGGGAAGATCGTGAACGGGTTTATCGCCGTCCTCATGGACTTAGACGAGAAGCCGGAAAGCGATCGCGATCGCTTTATTGCCGCCGCCATGACCGAGGGCGGCAAAGGCTTCATGCAGAGGGTACAGACCTATGGAACCAACGACCGAGGAGAT
>Ga0163144_10022404_pt1 | contig 12516 bp, 10 predicted proteins | sample OliLak19BULKMAT1_FD_123175 | JGI IMG/M metagenome (GOLD analysis project Ga0163144, IMG submission 123175) | Freshwater microbial mat bacterial communities from Lake Vanda, McMurdo Dry Valleys, Antarctica - Oligotrophic Lake LV.19.BULKMAT1 | ecosystem: Environmental > Aquatic > Freshwater >... | reverse complement strand
GCAGGCGGCGCGCGAAGGCGACACCACTGCGCGTGGGCTGTGGGAGGCGGTGGGCTTCGAGATCGGCTGTGCGCTAGCGAATGCGATCTGGCTGCTGAACCCGGACGCCATCGTCATCGGCGGCGGCGTGGCGAAAGCGGGCGACCTGCTCTTTGAACCCATCCGGCGGACTGTCCGCGAGCGGACGCAGACGCTCTATCACGAAAATCTCCGCATCGTCCCCGCCGCCCTCGGCAACGAAGCCGGGATGATCGGCTGCGCCACGCTGGCGGCCGAGGCGGTGGCGCCGGACGGGTAGGGTAGGCGTCCCGCCTGCCGTGTCCCGCATCCTGCGGGACACATTCCGACGTCGAGCGGCGTGACCACATGCACCGTAGTTCGCAGGGGCCACGCGGGACGCGCGGCCCGGCAGGCGGGACGCCTACCCTACCCAGGGCCCGGACCCGCGGTTCAGTCCGCGCGTTCTAGCTGCTGGCGGGTCTTCACCTCGCCGCGCCCATCGGCGTAAATGAACACGCGGGCTTTTCCTGCGACGGCCGGGCTCGCAATGAGGATCTTGTCGGGGTCGTCCTTTTCACTTCCGCCAAAGTATTCAAAAGGCACCGGATTTTTTGGATCGGGATACGGGCAGAGCAGGTCGCTGGCATCGGGGATGAAGTCTGGAACCAAATCCTCCAACTTTGTGGGAAATTTTCCTTCGTGATCCACCGCGTAAAGCCTACAGGCAACACCGATCGACTTGGCATTCGAAAGAGCTTTCGCTTGCTGGGCCTTTTCCCTCACTGCGCCGAAAACTGGCAGCGCGACCCCGGCGAGGATCGAGACAATGGTTAGCACCGCAAAGAGCGCCTGGACGTACCCCGTCACCAACCCGGCAATCGCCAGCCCACTGCCCTTGATGCGGCCCGCGGATTTGCCGATCTGACCCAGCGCCATGTGTCCGCAGATGACGGCGGGAAGGAAGGTGAGGACCGCAAGAATGCCGCACGAGATGATCCCCAGCACGCCGCACACGAGGCTGGCGATAGCGAGACCGGAGGTCTGCGGTGGGGTGAGGGCGGCGTACGGCTGGCCCTGCATGGGAGGAGGATTGTTGTCCATAAGTGACGCCGCATTTAGCGGGCTGCCGGAGCGCTGGCAACTGGCAACTCCACGTTCCCGCAGGTCTCGCGAAAAATCGTCGTCACGTTTTGAACGCATCGCCAGGTCGCCGGTCTTAGTTCCGTGTTTAGGGGGAATTGACCGGGTCGTACACGTTGACTTTTGTGTGTGTTTTCGTTGGCGTGTGCGGCCCGGATTCCTTTTCCGGTGATCGCTTCGATTGACCCCGCTTTTTTCGCCCGCTAGCCTCGCCCCCCATGTCCACCCGCTGCGCGCGATGAATCCCGACACTTCCCTGCTCGGCATCCGCGGCTTTCTCATCGATGCCCCCGAATTCGGCCGGCTCCGCCACTGGAGCGACGGCGCACTCATCATCGACGCCGGGCGCATCGCCGAGGTCGGCGACTACGCCTCGCTCTCGCGGCGGCCGCGCGAGCAACCGGTGCGCTGGTGCCACGCGCCGCGCTCGGCGGTCTTTCCCGGCCTGATCGACCTCCACTCGCACCTGCCGCAATACCCGGCGGTGGCGCGCGCCAGCAGCGAATTGCTCCCGTGGTTGCGGCAGCACATTTTCCCGCTGGAGCGCGAGTTTTCCGGGGCGAAAGGCCGCCGCGAAGCCTCGGCCTTTTTCTCCGAACTCGCCCGCCACGGCACCACCACGGCGATGCTCTACACGGCGGTTTACGAAGACTCGTGCGAGGCCGCGTTTCACGCCGCGGTCGAGAGCGGGCTGCGCGTCATCATGGGGAAAATGATGATGGACGTAGGCAGCTACGGGCAGCTCCAGCCGACGAAAATCGCCTCCATTTCGATCCACGAAAGCGACCGGCTTTGCGCGAAGTGGCATGGGGCCGGGGATGGGCTGATTGACTACGCGTTCAGCCCGCGTTTCGCGGTGGCGTGCAGCGAAAAACTCATGCGGCAGGCCGGTGAAATGGCGGCGAAATACGGCGCCTACATCCAGACGCATCTCGCGGAGAACCTCGAGGAGATCGAGAAGGTGCGGAACCAGTTTCCCGGGGCCTGCGACTACACCGATGTGTATGAAAAGTGCGGGCTGCTCACCGAGCGCACGGTGCTCGGCCACTGCCTGCATCTCAGCGAGCGCGAAATCGCCGCCATCGCCGCCGCCGGGGCCAGCGTGGCGCATTGCCCCACGGCGAATCTTTTCCTGCGCAGCGGCATCCTCCGGCTGGAAAAAATGCGCGCCGCCGGCCTGCGGATCGGCCTCGGCAGCGATGTCGCCGCCGGGCCGGAGCTGAACATGTGGCAGGTCATGCGCTCGGCCATCGAGTCGCAAAAGGCGCGCTCGTTTTACGAAAAGGACGTGCCCATCCCCACGCCCGGCGCGGCGCTGCACATGGCCACGCAGGGCGGCGCCGAGGCGCTGGGCAAGGGCGCGGTCATCGGCAGTTTCGAGGTGGGCAAGGAGGCCGACCTCACCATCATGGATTACGCGGCGCTGCTCCCGTATCGCCAAAGCGCGAAGCCCGTGAACGACCTTTCCGCCGAGGATCTCACGAGTCTCTGCATCCACCGCGGCGGCCCGCACGCGGTGCTGGAGACATTCGTCCGCGGGCGCAGCGTCTTCCGCGCGCCGGAGCCGGAGCTGTTTTAGGTGACCGGTGGCAAGTGGCAGGGGACAAGTGCGCCGACGGTTTTCCTGATTTGAAATCGCGCCCGCATCGGTCACACCTGTCACCCGCCACATGACTCCTGCGCCTTCCTCCGACCCCATCGCCATCGCGCTCGCCGAGGACCTCGGGCCGGGCGATCTCACGTCGCGGTATTTCGTCGGCGTGGAAAAAAGGAGCGCGCGGATTTTTGCGAAAGAGCCGGCGGTCGCGGCAGGCGTGGAGACGGGCGCGGAGGTCTTCCGGCGGGTTGATCCGCAGCTCGCGGTGCGCGTGGTGCGCGGCGAGGGCGCGGCTTTGGCGCAAGGCGACACCGTCCTCGAAATCCGCGGCGCCGTGCGCTCGATCCTCACCGCCGAGCGGGTCGCGCTGAATTTCATCCAGCGCCTCTCCGGCACGGCCACGCTCACGCGGCGCTTTGTCGAGGCCGTCGCCGGCACCCGCGCGCGCATCCTCGACACGCGCAAAACCACGCCCGGCTTGCGCGCGCTGGAAAAGGCGGCGGTCGTCGCGGGCGGCGGCGTGAACCACCGCTTCGGGCTCTACGACATGGTCATGGTGAAGGACAACCACCTCGCCGCCGACACCTCGCTGGCGCATTTGCAGGCGGCCATCCGCACCTTTCGCGCGGAGCATCCCGGCCTGCGCGTGGAGCTGGAAGCCGACACGCTGGAGCAGGTGCGCCGCTTTCTCACGCTCGACGGCGTGGACGTGATCCTGCTCGACAACATGACCTGCGCGCAGTTGGCCGAAGCCGTCGCGCTCGGCGCGAGTCGTGTGCAATTCGAGGCCAGCGGCGGCGTCACGCTCGCCACCGTCGCGGGCATCGCGGCCACCGGCGTGGACTTCATCTCCGTCGGCGCGCTCACGCACTCCGCGCCCGCCATAGATTTCTCGCTCGAGCTACTCCCGTGATCCCGCTCGACTCCCGCCTCCTCCGCGCGCTGCGCGAAACGCGCGTGCATCTCCCGGCGGGCGATCTCGCCGCGCAGCTCGGGGAAAGCGCGCCCGCCATCCGCGCCGGACTCGCCGCGCTGAGCGCCGCCGGTTTTGAAATCGAGGACCGCCCCGGCCTCGGCTTCCGCCTCCTCGCCGCGCCCGACCGGCTCATCGCCGACGACCTCACCGCGCGCCTCGGCCCGTGCCCGCTCATCCGCGAAATCCTCGTCTTCGCCGAGACCGAATCCACCAACGACCTCGCCACCCGCCTCGGTCGTAGCGGCGCGCCCGGCGGCGTCGCCATTTTCGCCGAGCACCAGACCGCGGGCCGCGGACGCTTTGGCCGGCGCTGGGCCTCGGCCGCGCATCGCGGGCTGTGGTTCTCGCTGCTCCTGCGCCCCGCGCTGCCGCAGGCGGAATGGGCGCGGCTGACGACTTGGGCGGCAGTTTCCGTGGCCGCGGCAATTGACGAAACCAGCGGCGCGAAGTCCGCGATCAAGTGGCCGAACGATGTTTTCCTCGCGGACAAAAAGGTCGCCGGGATCCTCGCCGAGAGCGGCACCGACAGCAGCGGCAGCCCGTTCGCCGTCCTCGGCCTCGGCGTGAACGTCAACCACGAGCCCGACGACTTCCCGCCTGAACTCCGCGCCACCGCCGGCTCCCTCCGCAGCTCGGCCGGCGCGCCGCTCGACCGCGCCGCGCTCGCCACCGCCATCCTTCGCGCGCTCGCCGCCCGCCTTCCGCTGCTCGCCGAATATTTCCCCGCGATCATCGCCGAAGCTGGCGCGCGCAGCTTTCTCCTCGGTCGCTGGATTCAGGTTCGCGCCGGCGAAGTCATCGCCGAAGGCCGCGCCGAGGAACTCGACGAAAACGGCCACCTCCTCCTCCGCCAGGCCGACGGCACGCTCGCCTGCCTCGTCGCCGGCGAAGTCACCGTCATCGCCCGCTGACCGCGCGCGGGGCAAGCGGGACGCATGCGATACGGCAGGCGCGGACGCCCGCGCTACGCCGCACCGCCGCCGCACCGCCGCCGCACCACCGCCGCACCACCGCCGCACCACCGCCGCACCATCGCCGCACCATCGCCGCACCATCGCCGCACCATCGCCGCACCACCGCCCCAACTCGGCCCCAACCCGGCCACATCCCGGCCGCATCCCGGCCGCATCCCGGCCGCATCCCGGCCGCATCCCAGCCGCATCCCAGCCGCGCCGCCGCGTCCCGTAGCGCAAGCCTCCGGCTTGCCGTATCGCGGGCGTCCCGCCTGCCCCCGCGCCCGCCGGGAACCGATCCCGCCAATTCTTTTGACCCCGCGCGCGGCTTCGCTACGGTTCCGCCCGCAACTTCCAAAACCTCAACCAACACCGAAAGGAGCACTGCATTATGGGACTCATGGACTTCATCAAAGGCGAACTCATCGAGATCATCGACTGGACCGACGACTCGCGCGACACGCTGAGCTACCGCTGGCCGGACGAAGACAAGGAGATCAAGAACGGCGCGCAGCTCATCGTCCGCGAATCCCAGGTCGCGCAGTTCCTTTACCTCGGCCAGTTCGGCGACACCTTCGGTCCCGGCAAGCACACGCTGACCACCGACAACATCCCGGTCCTCGCCACGCTCAAGGGCTGGAAATACGGCTTCAACACGCCGTTCAAAGCCGACGTGTATTACGTCACCACGCGCCTTTTCACCGGCAACAAATGGGGCACCTCGAACCCCGTGATGATGCGCGACAACGACTTCGGCATCGTGCGCGCGCGCGCCTTTGGCACCTACGATTTCCGCATCACCGACCCGAAGCTCTTTTTGAAAGAAGTCGCCGGCAGCGATCACCATTTCCGGCTCGATGAATTCGCCGACACCATGCGCTCGCGCATCGTCTCGCTGTTCAGCGAAGCGCTCGCGCAGGCGAAAATCCCGGTGCTCGACGTGGCCACGCAATACAGCGAACTCGGCGGCGCGCTCCTGCCGCTGATCAATCCCGTGACGACGGCGAAATACGGCATCGAGTTTGCCACCTTCGTGGTGGAAAACGTGAGCCTGCCGCCGGAGGTGGAAGCCGCAATCGACAAGCGCTCGTCCATGGCCGCGGTCGGTAATCTCAATGACTACGTGAAGTTCCAAATGGCCCAGGGCATGGGCAGCGGGCAGGGCGGGGGAGCCGGCGGCATGGCTACGGAAATGGCCGTGGGCATGGCCATGGCCCAGCAGATGATGCAGCAGAGCGGCGGGGTCCTCGGCGCGCAGGCCACGCCCGCGGCGGGAGCGCCACCGCCTTTGCCGACCGCCGCTGCCGCGCTGCCCGAGCTGCTCAGCCCGGCGGACGCCGCGAAAGTGCTCGGCGTGAGCGAAGCCGACGTTTTGGCCACGCTCGAAGCCGGCGACCTCAAGGGCAAGAAGATCGGCTCCGCCTGGCGCATCACCCGCACGGCGCTGGATGAATTTCTGAAGAGCTAGCGTCCAGTCACGACCAGGCCACACCTCATGCCCATCCCCATCTCCCGTGCCCGTGGTTTCACGGTGCTCGAAGTCCTGCTCGTCCTCGGGATCATTGCGCTCTTCATCGTCTGCCTCGCCGGCTATTTCATGTCGCGCGGGATCGAGCCGCTGAATCCGCCACCGCGCAAGATCCCCGCCGCGAAAACCACGCCCGTCCCGGCCACGCCAGTTCCCGCCGCGCCTGCACCGTAGCGGCCCCGCAGCCACCCGCGTCCCGGCCGCCCCGTCATGTCCGAGATCACCGCCAAGTCGAAATTCGCCTGCCCCTCCTGCGGCGGCGAGGCCCAGTGGAATCCCGCCAAAAAGGCGCTCGTCTGCCCTTTTTGCGGCACCGTCGCGCCGATGGATCCGCCCGCGCCCGGCGAAGGCCCCATCCCCGAGCACGACCTCGCCACCTTCCTCGACCGCATCCCCGAGGACCAGCGCGGCTGGGCCGCCGAAAAGAAGTCCATCAAGTGCCAGAGCTGCCAGGCCGTCACCGTCTTCGATCCCACCCGCGTCGCCCAGCAGTGCGACTTCTGCGGCTCGTCGTCGCTCATCCCTTTCGACGAAATCAAAGCGCCGATCCGGCCCGAGAGCCTGCTCGAGTTCCGCCTTTCCACCACCGCCGTCCGCGACCTCGTCCGCGTCTGGTATGGCAACCGCTGGTTCGCGCCCAACGCCCTCCACAGCCGCGCCCTCACCGACACCCTCCACGGCGTCTATCTCCCATATTGGACCTTCGACGCTCAAGCCCACGCCGAGTGGACCGCCGAGAGCGGCTACCACTACTACGAGACCGAGAGCTACACCGACTCGGACGGCCGCTCCCAAACCCGCCAGGTCCAGCGCACCCGCTGGGAATTCAGCAGCGGTGCCCTCGAGCACGCTTTCGACGACGCCCTCGTGCCCGGCTCCCGCGGTGTCCCCACCGAGATGCTGCGCAAAATCGAGCCCTTTCCCACCAGCACCGACCTCAAGCCCTACGACCCCGGCTACCTCAGCGGCTGGGTCGTCGAGCAATACCAGATCGACCTCGCCGCCGCCGCCCGGGACGCCCGCGCCCGCATGGATGCCGAGGTCGAACGCCGCTGCGCCGCCGCGGTCCCCGGCGACACCCACCGCAGCCTCCAAGTCGCCACCGACTACCGCGCCGAGACCTTCAAACACATCCTCGTTCCCGTCTGGATCGTCGCCTACAACTACGGTCGCCAGAGCTACCAGATCGTCATCAACGGCTACACCGGCACCATCGCCGGCAAGCATCCGCTGAGCTGGGTCAAGATCGCGCTCGCCGTGCTGGCCGCGCTCCTCGTCCTCGGCCTCCTCCTTTCGCTGGCGCAAAGCCGGTAGCTGGCCGTGATGGCACCCCTATTCATGGTAGGCGTAGGCGTCGCTGCGGTGGGCGGATTCTCCCTCCGGCTGGCTTGGAAAACCGGCCGCTCCCCCAAGCGGAGGTGGTGGCACATCGCACACTCCGTCCTGCTTGCCCTTTTCGGCTGGGCCGGTCTCATTTTCGGGGGAGTCTGGATCTACACCGCCTTCGTTGTTCCTCTCGATTAGCCATGAGCCCCGCCGCCGCTCCGGCGGATGCTGACGGCGTCGGTGCAGCCATCCTACCTTCGCCCGCATGACTCCGCTCGATCTGAAGCTCTTCCGCGACATCGGCAAGATGAAGGGGCAGATGTTTGCCGTCGGCATCATCATGGCGTGCGGGCTGGCGATGATGATCACCACGCGCAGCCTGATCGTGTCGCTGGAGACGACGCGCGATGCCTATTATGCGCGGCACCGGTTTGCGGATGTCTTTTGCGACCTGAAACGCGCGCCGAATGCGCTGCGCACGCGGCTGGCGGAGCTGCCGGGCGTGGCGGCGGTGGAGACGCGGGTGACGGGCAAGGTGACGCTCGATCTGCCGGGGCTGGCGGAGCCGGCGGACGGGACGATCATTTCCATCCCCGACGACCGCCCGCCGCAGTTGCACACGCTTTTCCTCCGGCGCGGGCGGCTGCCGGAGAGGGGCAGCCGGGGCGAGGTGGTGGTGGGCGAGGCGTTTGCGGAGGCGCACGGGTTTGAGCCGGGGCAGGAAATCGCGGCGATCATCCACGGCGCGCGGCAGACGCTGCGGATCACGGGCGTGGCGCTGTCGCCGGAATATGTCTTCGAGGCGCGGCCCGGCGACACGCTGCCGGACAACCGGCGGTTCGGTGTTTTCTGGATGAATGAGCGGGAGCTGGCGAACGCCTTTCAGCTCGATGGCGCGTTCAATAGCGTGCTCGTGGACGTGGCGCCGGGCGCGGCGAACGCGCCGGTGCTGGCCGCGCTGGACCGCGTGCTCGCGCCCTACGGCGGGCTGATCGCGTATGACCGGCGGGACCACGCGTCGGGCAAGCGGCTGGATGACGAGATCAACATTCTGCGCACGCTGTCGTTCGCGTTTCCGGCGGTGTTTCTGAGCATCGCGGCGTTCATGAGCAGCGCGGTGCTGACGCGGCTGGTGCGGCTGCAGCGGGAGCAAATCGCGCAGCTCAAGGCGTTCGGCTATTCGTCGCGGCAGGTCGGGGTGCATTACTTGAAATTCGCGCTGGTCATCGTGGTCTTCGGTCTCGTGGTGGGGAGCGTGGCGGGCGTGTGGCTGGGCACGAATATCGTCCTCGTCTATCACCGCTTTTTCCGCTTCCCGCTGCTCGTCTTTCATCCCGACACGCAGGCGCTGGCGGCGGCGCTGGTGGTTAGCGCGGGCGCGGCGTTTCTCGGCGTGATCGGCGCGGTGCGGCAGGCGGTACGGCTGCCGCCGGCGGAGGCCATGCGCCCGGAGCCGCCGGCGGAGTTTCGCGCGTCGCTTTTGGAAAGGCTCGGGCTGGCGCGGCTGGCGTCGCCGTCTTTCCGCATGGCCCTGAGAAATCTGGAACGCAAGCCGTGGCAGGCGGCGTTCACGGCGTTCGGGCTGGCGCTGGCCACGGGCATCCCGGTGGTGCCGGGCGCGATGCGCGAGGCGATCAATTATCTCATCGAGGTCCAATGGCAGGACGCGCAGCGGCAGGACGTGACGATCAGTCTGATCGAGCCGGGCTCGGCGTCGGCGCTCAGCGACATGCAGCACCTGCCGGGCGTGGTGCAAGCGGAGCCGTTTCGCGGCGTGCCGGCGCGCGTGCGGTTCGGGCATCGCACGCGGCGGATCGCCATCACCGGCGTGGCGCGCGACGCCACGCTGAACCGGATGCTCGACGAAAAAGGACGTCCGCTGGCGCTGCCGCCGGACGGTTTGCTGGTCTCGGCGAAGCTCGCGGAAATCCTCGGCGCGCAGCCCGGCGACAAGCTCGAGATCGAAGTGCAGGAGGGCCGCCGCCCGGTGTGCGAGGCGACGATCCAGGGGCTCATCACCGACTACGCGGGCCTCGCGGCTTACATGGATGTGGAGGCGCTGCGCCGGCTCATGCGCGAGGGGCCGACCGTGAGCGGCGCGTATCTCACCGTGGACCAAAGCCGCTGGGCGGAGTTTCTCGACGCGATCAAACGCGCGCCGCGCGTAGCTGCGCTCGGCATCAAAAGCGCGGTGCGCGCGAGCTTTCGCAAAAGCACCGCGGAGATGATCGGCATGGTGCAGGGGCTCTACTTCAGCTTCTCGATCGTGGTCGCATTCGGGGTGGTCTATAACAGCGCGCGCATCGCCCTTTCCGAACGCAGCCGCGACCTCGCCACGCTGCGCGTCATCGGTTTCACCCACCGCGAAGTCGCCGCCGTGCTCATCGGCGAACTGGCGCTGCTCACGCTCCTCGCGCTGCCGGTGGGACTGGTCATCGGCAGCTTGCTGGCGAAAGGGATCGTCGGCACCGCGAGCACGGAGAGCGTGCGACTGCCGCTGGTGCTGACCGCTCGCACTTACGCCACGGCTGTGCTCATTGTGGTGGCCTCCGCGAGTTTTTCCTTCGCCGTCGTCAGCCGCCGCCTCCACCGGCTCGACCTGCTCGGCGTGTTGAAAGCGCGCGACTGATGCCATGAATCACAGCTTTGCCAATTTTGGTGCGCCTCCGCCGCGTGGCGCGGACGCCCTCGTCCGCGACCGTCCGACGGACGCCCCGTCCGTCGTCCCGTGCGGCAGGCGGGGCGCCCGCGCGACGACCGCGGACGAGGGCGTCCGCGCCACGCGGCGGCCGATCTCCTCACGTCCATGACTGCCAAATCGACCGCCGCCGTTGCGACGCCGAGCGCTGCTTCCCGCAAGCCCGGCGCGTGGCGGCGCTTCATCCCGTATGGCATCGGCGCGGCGTTGCTCTTCGCCATCATCGCCGGCTTCCGTCCGCGGCCGGCTGAGGTCGAGACCGCGACCGTCACCAGCGGCCCGCTCGATGTGACCGTGCTCGAAGAAGGCAAGACGCGCATCCGGCATCGCTACGTCATTTCGCCGCCGATCTCGGGATTCCTCAATCGCATCCCGCTGCGCGCCGGCGACCGCATCGAGGCGGGCCAAACGGTGCTGGCCACGATCCAGGCGCAGCCCGCCAATTTCCTCGACCCGCGCAGCACCGCCGAGGCCGAGGCGCGCGTAAAAGGCACCGAGGCCACGAAGATGCGCGCCGAGTCCGAACTCGAACGCGTCCGCGCCAGCCTGCAACTCGCGGAAAAGGAAAAGGTCCGCGCCGCCGAGCTAAAAACGAAAGGCGCGATCTCCGCCAAGGAATGGGACACCGCCGACGCGCAGGTCGCGATGCTCTCGCGCGAACTGCACTCCGCGGAGTTTGCGATCAAGGTCGCGGACTTCGAGCGCGTGCAGGCGCAGGCGGCGCTCATGCAGGCGCAAAACCCCGCGACTGCCAACGCCGCGCCGCTTACGCTCACCGCGCCGGTCACCGGCTTCGTGCTCAACGTGACCGAGGAAAGTGCGCGCACCGTGCTCGCTGGGGTGCCGATCATGGAGGTCGGCGACCCCACCGACCTCGAAGCCGAGATCGAGCTGCTTTCCAGCGACGCCGTGGGCGTGCAGCCCGGCGCGCAGGTCAGCATCGAGCAATGGGGCGGCGAAGCTCCGCTGCGCGGGAAAGTCACCGTCGTCGAGCCCGGCGGCTACACGAAAATCAGCGCACTCGGCGTCGAGGAACAACGCGTGAAAGTGCGCGTGGATTTCACCGATCCGATCCCCGCCACGCATCCGCTGGGCGACCGCTTCCGCGTCGAGGCGCGCATCCTTACCTGGCGCGGCGAGCGCGTCCTGCAAGTCCCCACCGGCGCGCTCTTCCGCCGCGGCAATGACTGGATGACCTTCGTCCTCGCCGGCGGAAAAGCCCGCCTCACGAAAGTCGAAATCGCCCACAACAACGGCACCACCGCCGAAGTCCGCGCCGGCCTGGAGCAAGGCCAGACCGTGATCCTCCACCCACCCGACGCCGTCGCCGACGGCGCGAAAGTGAGCGTGCGGGTGGCGAGGTAGCCGGGGAAAATCAGGGCGTGACCGCGAGGGCCATGCTGCCGGCGCGGGCCAGGCGGAGATGGGTTTCCACGGCGCGGGCGGTCAGGTTTTTGCGGAAAGAGGAGGAGATGACAGACATCTCGTCGCCGATCTTGTCTTCGAGGACGGCGACGCATTGGGCGGCGTCTTTTTCGAGATAGGGCGAGCGGATTTTGGTGGAGACGGCTTCGCCGAGTTCGGCGGCGGTGAGGCCGGCGAGGTAGCGGATTTCCTCGCTCTGCACCGTGTTTTCCAAGCCACCAAAGGCGCGATAGACCGCGGCCAGCTTGAGCATCTGGGCGAGCCGTCCGGCAGCTTCCGAGTGGCGTTGCTTCCGGGCGTAGGCGCGGGCCTCGGCGGCGTAGTCGCGCCAGGCGGTGCGGGTGTCGGGGAGGACTTGGGTGAGGCTCTTGCCTTTGCCCGGATCGGGCAGTTGCACGTGGGCGAGGAATTCATCCATCTTCCGGCTGTCGGCGACCCAGAAAAGATCGGACGCGACCTTTCCAGCCGCCGGCGCGGAAGGCTGGGTCAGGGCGGGCGGAATCTCGGGGACATCTGCGGTCGTCGCCGCGAAAAGCGGAGCGCCGCAGAAGGTCAGGGTCGGCAGGAGCAGGTTGAGAGGTTTCATAGAAGTTTGTGCATTGATGTTCCTGTTGCTATCGGCGGCGGTGGGGCTGGGCTTGAGGATTTGTTTCGTCTTTTTTTGCGGGCGTGGCGGGCGCGCGGAGAGAGTTGCTTGTCAAAGCAGAGGGCGGGTGGAACGCTCGGCGCACGATCCATTTTCGATGTCCGCTCCATGATTTCTCCCGAGGTTTTTTACGTGCATGTGCAGGGGGAGCAGCGCGGGCCGTACACGATTCCGCAGATCGACCACATGCTGAATTCCGGGCTGATCGAGCGCGAAACGCTTTATTG
>Ga0163144_10022403_pt1 | contig 12516 bp, 13 predicted proteins | sample OliLak19BULKMAT1_FD_123175 | JGI IMG/M metagenome (GOLD analysis project Ga0163144, IMG submission 123175) | Freshwater microbial mat bacterial communities from Lake Vanda, McMurdo Dry Valleys, Antarctica - Oligotrophic Lake LV.19.BULKMAT1 | ecosystem: Environmental > Aquatic > Freshwater >... | reverse complement strand
TCACGCGTGATCTCTATAATTTTTGGAAGAAAACCTACCCGGAATTGCGCGGCGGGCTTTCGCGCCGCTATCCGCGCCATGCGTGGCCAGAAGATCCGAGCAAAGTGCTCAAGGACTAGCCTATTTCTTTGGGCCAATGCGCCAGCGGGCTTCGGCCCGGCAGACTTCTTCGTTTTCAGAATTGAAAATGCCCACAGGTACGAGAAATTCTTGAGCTGCGCCCCACTTCGGCAGATCAAACTGGCTGCGTGCTTCCAATGTGCCCCGCGCTTTTTTCAGATAAGTTATTTTAAACTCCATCAAGATGCTTCTTTGTTCATCAGGTAGCGCGTAAACCAGCGCCATTCCCGAAGTCATCTCCGCCAAATTAGCGAGCGCCATCGCGTGAACGGATTGAAGGTGATTGCGCACTCCGTGCCGGTCCTTCAGGCGGACGCGACAATTCCCCGGACCGACCTCCAAAACTACCGCTCCAAGACGCCCGGTGTAAGGGACAAACCAGCGCAAAGCCTGCGAAAAAATCCGGTTTCCGCCTGGCAAATTCTTCAAGAAATTCCATTCTTTATTCAACATAGAGGCATTATAGTCCGAATCCCAAAGGTTTGTTTGACGCACTGACCTAGCGGAGTTACCTCTTTGAGCTGGGGAAATGGTGAAACAGAACGGCAAATTGGGTTGGCCTTGGGCTTCGGCTCGGGACGGGTTCTTTCGAGCGCTTTTAGCGCTAGCCGCACCACTATTTTTTCTCTCCTCCACAGTTTTAGTGACTCCGGTCCACGCCAGTAATTCTGCGAACAGTAAAGTTTGGATCACGCCCATTAACGGCAATGCTTTTGCGGACAAAAAGCTGCCTAAGAGCACTTTCTCGAAATGGATCCGCACGCCTACGGCCCTCATCACTCCCGAAGTAGCGCAGCTAGGATTGCAGCTAGCGTTAGAGCGCGCGCGCGAACACTTAGATAGGTTTGCTTACGAGCACGTCAAAACTTTGGTAAAGGCGCTTACGGAAACTTTCCCCAAAGAGCGGCTCGCTGACGCCGGCAACACGCGCGAAACCGTTTCGGTAACTCGCTATGCAGTGTTTTTGTCGCGGCTTTTGGAAGAAAAGTTCAGCACGATTTCAGACCTCACTCAACATTGCGAAAAAGTTTTTACCGACCTCACTCTGACAGACAAAGAACAGCTATCGTTTGTCTTCGGCGGCAATTTGAAATTGGCCCCCGGCGCCTCCCAAAAAGAAATTGCGGCCAGCCCGTTTTGGGAACGCCTTAAAAATCAAACCTGTCGTTTCACCGGGTATGTAGCGCAATCGTCGCGTCCCGAAGTTTGGAAATTCTGGCTATCGCAAGCAGTGCTCTCAGCTGCGATTCCAACTGAATCGGACAGCGCCACTTTTGTCGGTCGATTTTCTCGAGATAGCCGTGTCGTCGATAACGCTGGCAAGATCGACACCTATCTGTCGCACCTCGGAAAACGCCAGGGACTTTCTCTCAAGGCCGCCTCTGATCTGCGTCGCGATACAGGGGAGATTCGCAGTGGTGGTAGATACGCCGGACTCGCTGCGGTTTCGCTGCTAGCTGATTACGGCTCTTCATGGCACGAAACCGTGCTGCGTGACCTGCATCCTGAAATGCTTTGGAAGGGCATTAAGCTAGTGGATGCAGCGCCTACCGACGCAGAAATGGCCGCTCGCACCTTCCCCATCGATCCCATTTTTGATTCCTTACCCAGCAGCTATATCACTCGCGCCAGCACGCCTTTTCCCAAGAGCACGCAAACGGATCCATCCGCATTTGAGATCGGTTTAGTGTTTTGGTGGAAACGCGTGAAAGAGCCAGTCAAAGCACTCCCCTATGGCGAAGCCAATATCACCTATGGTCGCTCGATGGCCGTAAGCTGGCTGGCGGCGGCGTTGGATGGATTTTCTAGCCACTCCAATTGGTCGGATGCTTTGCGCTCAGAGCCAGAAAATGCTGCGATAGGCGATTGCACCACCAAAGTGTTTGGCGCTACTGCCGTTTATGCCGACATCAATTATCAAGTTGAGACCGCGCTAAAATCCTTTGAGCCCGCAGTAGAAGCGATTCGCTCTGCAACGCTGGATGAGAAAAACTGGCAGCGGATTCGCGAAGGCTGGGTGGATGGATTTACTCGTTTCCGCAACGAGGCATTTCGCATTAGCACGGGCTATGTCGACGAGGTCCCCAAAGACACTGCCAATTGGTGGAATCGAATTCGCCTGGGCTCCGCGATTGCTACGGTGGGCACCTACACTTCCAATGTGACGACTTACCCGCGGGCACCTGAAAAAATCACGGTGCAATTGGCGCGCGCCGAAGAAGGCTGGATTAGTCCAGCCACTGTCGACGGCAAAAAGGTCGACTTGTGGATCCCAGCTTCCTATCTCATCGTGAATTTTTCAGACAAGGGCCTATCGCCGCAAGAATGGAAAGATCTTGTGAAGGAGCGAGGGCTTTAGCTTCTCAAGCATCTTAAGATAGGCATCGGCCATATCTTCCGCGTCGCTTAAGGCTGTGTGCTTAGCATCATCGCGAATTCCCAAATACCCTAAAAGTTTGCTCGTCGACTCCGTGCCCTCTGGAAACATGCCTGCATCCACCAAGGAGCGGGCAAAGCACGTCACGTCGACTGTGTGATGGTGGAAACACTCGCGCATGAATTCAGCACCAAAAGTGCGAGTCATGAGAGGCAAGTCGAGAGCGCTCAGAGATTTACCGAGCAAAATCGGACGGTGGCGCGGAGCAAAGAGCGCGCGGATCGGTGCACTCTGGAGATACGCTTTTAATTCGCTGCGAACTTTGTCTGGTTGTAGACCTTCTTTATTGGCTTTGCGGATCAGGCCTTCATTGTGCTCGATGACCCAGTCATTCAAAGTCGGCTTCAATTTTTCAAAGGTTTCGCAATGTACGAGCCATTCTTTTCCGAGATCGCGGTAGACGATATTCTTTTTTGTGTCGATCGGTACTACGGCGATCTGAATGAGAACGCATTCTTCGGTGAGGCCGGTCGCTTCGGTGTCTAAACTCAGGTAGATTGCCATGGCCGTACTCTAATGAGTTTTCGTCGACAATTCACTCTTTTTTGGCGCGGAAGGTCGAGTCCAAATAAAAATCATAACCAAAAATCCAATTCCAACGACAGTGAGTTTGAGAACCGTGGCGACCTTTGCAAATATCCACATCGACGTAAAACTAATCGCAATCAAAACAGTGGAGAGTACTTTTGCGCGCAGTCGGATGACCCCATGGAGCTCCCAATCCCGAAGCGCCGGACCGAATTTTGGATTATTTAACAACCACTTATGCCATCGCTCGGAACTGCGGGAGAAACACAACGCGGCCAAAATAATAAAGGGTGTCGTCGGCAGAACGGGCACAATCACCCCGATGATTCCCAGCCCTAAACTCGTAAAACCTGCGATTAAATAGAGCAGCCGCTTAGCATGCATGAAGTGGCACCCTCGTGTTTTTGGCGATTACTCGCCCAGCGCCGTTAGAACCGACTCAAAAGTCGTTTGCTTTTTAATCCTATCGAACCAATCGTTCTTTCGCACGCGGTTCGCGAAGTTGCCCCATTGCTTGCAGCGACTGGCCAGGACTTCCGATTTGCGAGGATGCTCGGCGGTAACTTGGTCGAGTCCCAGAAACCAATTGCGCCATTGCGGCGGGGGGATGCTGTCAACGGATCTACCAGCCAATACCGCACGGGCTTTATCGACGAGAAACGGATCGGCAAGTGCCCCACGGCCAAACATAAACGCCTGGCAACCCGTCACCTGTGCACAGGTCTTAAAGTCATCCAAATTCCAGATATCGCCATTGGCGACTACGGGGACTTTAACCTGGGCCGCGACTTTGCCAATCCAATCCCAAAACACCGGTGGTGAATAGCCGGCCATCCGCGTGCGCGCATGCAAGGTGATCCAGCTAGCACCTGCGCTCCAAACGCGTTCGGCGTTTCGCACGCAATCCGAGGGATCTTCCCAGCCAAGCCGTAGTTTAGCGGATACGGGAATGTGATCCGGCACGGCCTTGCGTACGGCGCTGACAATTTCAAAAAGGCGATCTGGGTATTTCAGTAGAGTGGCGCCGCCATCGTGGCGATTGACCGTCGGTGCTGGACAGCCAAAATTTAAATCGATCGCTAGCGCTCCCAAATCGACTGCGGCTTTTGCGGACAACGCCAAATTAGCTGCATTACCGCCAAGCAATTGCACGCTGACCGAAGTGCCGGAAAGTGTTTTGCCGCCTGTTAAAAGCTCGGGCACTTTTTTTAGGAAAACTTTATCGGGAGGAACCAAGTCATTGATGCGAATAAACTCGGTTACGCACCAATCCCAATTTGCAATTTGCGTAATGAGTTGGCGCATCGGCGCGTCGGTCACTCCCTCCATGGGAGCAAAGACAAAAACCGGTGCATTCGTTTGCGTGGGGAACATGCCGGGTTACGAACGGTCTTTCCCACCGTCGCCGCCAGCGCAGACGGGGCTCGGAGAAGTAGTCTGATTCTTATTCGACCATTCCGGCGCTGAGTACAGATGCAACGAAAGTGCGTGGAGCGCACCGGGAGTAAAGAGCGCCTGCAATCCGGTGTAGACCACGCGGTGTCTATCGACGAGCGACTTGCCGGCAAAAGCATCGGCAACAATGACCAGACGAAAATGGCTCTCAGCACCTTCTGGCACTCGGTGCATGCGACTTTCGTCGATAACCTCGTAATGTACCGGTTGGAGGTTGGCGACTACCCACTGCTCTATGGTTGCGGCTCGTTTCACTCCTCTTCTTTAAAGGAATGCGGCAACCAGCGCAAGTTGACCCCGCTTTGGAGCGCGTGTTACCCCCCAATCCTTATCTATGGAAATAGCTGATCTCGATATTCCTCTGCTCCACCGTGTACGTGCCCGTTACTTAGAAGCCTCGACGGATCCCCTGTCCGTTCAGAAGGACTACTGGACCTCACGCCACGAATTAGAGCAATACGACGCCACCTTTGCCCAACGCATTGGCTGGAAATGGCAGAATATTATCGACGAGTTAAGCGACTACTTCGACTCCCAAACCGCAACCGAAGGCGCCCTTTCTTCAATCGGTGTCAGTCTCCCGCACGGCCGAGAAGGTAGCGGTCATACGACCGGTTCCTTTTCGGCCGTGAAGGAGACTGACACCTTTCGGATACTGGATTTTGGGTGTGGGACTGGGATTGCTGCGCGGGTTTGGGCTTCCTTGATGCCTGGGGCTGTGGATCTTTGGGACCGTTCCGCCTTGGCTACTCAGTTTGCTGTCGAAAAATGTCTGGAAGACGGGCTGACTGCGAATGCCCTTTCGAAACCGCCGGAATCGTTTGCCGGTTACTTTGTACTTTTGAGTCATCTGGCCAACGAGATGAAGTTGCCCGACTTAGAAAAACTCGCCGAGCAGCTCCGGGATTGTGAAGGGTTTTGCTGGGTCGAACCGGGCACGCCGAGGTCGAGTCAGTGGATGGTGCAATTGCGCAAAACTTTGCTCGCGGACTTTGAGATTCTAGCACCCTGCCCGCATTCACAAAGTTGCGGCCTAGAAACACCGCAACCCGCTAATTGGGCCTGGTGCCATCATTTTGCAAAGCCGCCGCAAGAGGCATTCAACACGGCGTTTTGGAAGAAGTTTTCAGATGAAATGAAAATCGATATGCGCAGCTTACCAGTAAGCTACTTAGTGATGCGCAGGAAGGCTGCAGTCGACACTCAGGAAACACTGCCTTACCGACAATTAGGACGCCCTCGTCCTCAAAAGGGATTTACAGAGATCTGGATCTGCCACCAAGAGGGTGAGGACGGCAAAGTGGATCTCCACCGCGTCTTCAAAAAAAACCGGGCCGACACGGTGAAGCGCCTGGCCCGGGAGACATTCTCGGTATTTTTAACCGAAGATGAAATTACGAATTAGTTTTGTCTGGAGTAGCAGTTGCCTTTAGGGCTTTGTGCTCATCGACGTGATCTTCGTGCACTGCGTGTTGATGACCGTCGTGTATGTAGTCGACATGGTCACCATGCTTCATGCTTTTGTGTCCGCATTTTTTGCCGTGGACGTGAGTGTGAGCTGCGTGCTTTTCACAAGCTACGCCGTCGTGTTTGCACTCAGCACCGCAGTTGTGATTTTTGTCGTGTTTGCATTCAGCCGTGCACTTGTGATCTTTTTGGCAATCAGCAGAGCATTTGTGATCTTTGCCGTGAGCACAATCAGCGCCGCACTGATGTGCAGCAGTATCAGTCGATGCAGTAGTGACTTCATCGGTTTTGCTTGCGCAAGCTCCGAGAACAAGTAGCGACGACATAACAAGGCCTAAGCCTAAACTTTTGAACATATATTTTCCCTTTCTAAGATGTACGAGGGGCCCATGACCCTCGTAACGCATAAAATTATGCCCAGTTCGTGGTAAAAGCAAATTTGCACAATGAAAAGAACCAGAGCATCCGCGTTATGTTTTTCAAATCAGCAATGGCTTTGCGTGCACTTAAAAGATCCGCAGAGCGGCAAAGTCTTTGTACTCCCACCTGGCGGGGAGATTGAGGCGGGAGAAACTCCCGTAAATGCAGCGCAACGCGAAGCGCTCGAAGAAACGGGATATGTTGTTGAGGTTGATCCGAAAACCGAACTTATCGTTGATTATCAGTTCCTTTGGATGGGAAAAAATTACGACTGTCGGACCCATTTTTTTATCGGGAAAACTCAAGACAGCTCGGAGATTGCTTCGCTGCGCTCGCAACGACAGAGGGAAAGCTACATACTGAAATCGGAATGGCTGACGACAGAGCAACTGCTTCAAGCGTTGGAATTTCACCCGCTATTAAAACCAGTGCTGACGAAGTGGATTGAAAAGCATCAGGCGTTACGAACGAAGTGAAGCAATCTCCGTCTTAAATTGCGGGGGCGGCCCGGACAAATTCCATCCGGTGCCTCACAGCACGGCTCCCGAACGTCCGTTAAGCGGGCAACACCCATCTCGAAGCCAGAAAACTCCTTCCGCGCCCGAGCGCGAGACCAACCCATAGAAAATAGAAGCCTCCAGGCGTGACGTGCGGGAGCCGTGCTGTGAGGCACCGGATGGAATTTCTCCGACCTCCCATCCTCGCAATTTAAGACGGAGATTGCTTCACTTCGCTCGCAACGACGGAGCAAGCTTCGAAAAACTGACTGGCGCGTTCGTAAAAGCGACGGGGCGATTCCGCTAAAAATAGATGGCCGATGCCGTCCCAGATTTCCAGTTCACTGCCGGCGATTAATTTGTGTAGGCCATGTGCGGATTCGGGGATAATCACCTTATCTTCAGAGCCGTGCAAAATCAGCGTCGGCACTTTTATCGACGAGCAGAGGATTCTAAAATCAAACAAATTAAGAGCTATGCGCTGCTTACGCGCTTTTTGCACAAACGCTATATCATCGAATACAGCGGCCATTTGCTTTATCAGCGATTTATAGAGAACTGGATTGTGACCCGCAAATTCGCTGCCGAAATAGTTCGCCATTTCTTCCATCCGCTCGGGCAATGGCAGCTCGGCCAATCTGCGATCCGAATTAAGATAGGAACTTTGGCAAGTAGTGGAAGTCAGTACGAGCGAAGTGACAACTTGAGGATTCCCCGCCGCAAGATTTTCGCTAATCACGCCGCCGTAGGAAATTCCCAATAGATGCGTGCGCGCGATGCCAAGCTCTTTCCAAAGCGCCACCACATCCTGCAACATATCGGCAAAAATGAACGGCGGACTTTCTGTCTTGCCACTACCGCGATTGTCGGGAGCAAGAACAGAGCAGCCTAGGCCTGCTAAGTATTTGGCGAATGCCTTAAAATCAGTGCTCGATCGCGCGTGCCCATTGATCAAGGTCACCCACTGGCCGCGGTCCGTGCGTTCGGGTGGGAAGGTTTCATAGTAAATTTTTGCGGAGCCTCTTTGAAAAAAAGGCATGGCGGATTAAGCCTCTCGTCCAGCGACGGTGGCGTAGAACACACCCAGAGCGCGAGCGAGAGCAAAAGCATCTTCTGAGCCCATGGTTTCGCGGCATGAGTGCATCGCCCACTGAGGGATTCCCACATCCACGGTGTCGACTCCGAGCTGGGCGGCGACAATCGGTCCCACGGTGCTGCCGCACCCTAGATCCGTGCGAACCACAAAGCGCTGTACTGGCACCTTGGCTTCGCCAAAGCATTCAGCCAAAAACGCGCCCGTGCGCGCATTGGTCGCGTAACTCTGATTGTTATTCGACTTGATAACAGGACCGCCGTTAATACGAGGCGAGTGCTGTGGATCCATTCTGTCAGCGTAATTTGGATGAATGCCGTGGGCATTATCTGCCGAGACTAAAATCGATTGAGCAACAGCTCGCATGCGATCTTCGGGCACGGGGCACAAGCGTGCCAGCGTATTTGCCAAAAAGGCACTCTGCGCACCGACGTGCGAACGGCTACCAACTTCTTCGTGATCAAATGCTACGAACAGTTTGCTGCCTGCGGGCTTCGAATCCAAAAACGACTCTAGTCCAATAAAGCAGCTGGCTAAATTATCGATACGCGCACTCGAAATAAATTCTTCCGCTAGTCCGGTCAGCGAAGGTGCCTGAGTATCGAAGAAAGAAATCTCATAGTCCAAAATCTCGGTAGCATCGGAGCCCGCGCTCTTTAATTGCTCGAGCAGCGCGCTGCGAAAATTCTTGCCGCGCTCCGATTGCGTCCAGATCACCGGCAGCTCTAGTTGCTCATTGATACAGCGTTCCTTGTTCACATTGCGATTGAGGTGAATCGCTAGGTTGGGAACAACTGCGACGGCTTTTTTCCAGTTCACAAGCTCTGACGTGACGCCACCCGTTTTGCTTTTCACCATCACGCGGCCGGCCAGCGATAAATCGCGGTCAAACCACGTCGACAAAATCGCCGAACCGTAAACTTCTACGCCGAGTTTCCACGCGCCATGCATGCCCACTTCCGGCGAAGGCTTGAGCCTTAGACACGGACTATCTGAGTGGGCTGCCACCATTCGAAACCCAGTTTCCGCGGGAGGCTTCTCGCCCATTTCAAAAGCAATGAGTGAAGAGCCGTTTTTGCGGACAAAGTGCTTGGCGCCGGGCTTGATTTTCCAGCTATCGCGTTCGAATAGCTCGGTAAAACCGCGACCCTCCAACGCCGTCGCCATGTTTTGGACTGCATGGTGAGGTGTTGGAGAGCCACCCAGAAATTTTAGAAAGCTCTGATTAAAGGTCGCTTTATCGGCCATGATTTAGTCTTTGTACTTTACGCCGCAGCCGTAAGGTTCAGTGGAAGCCGTTTCAACTGGCTTGCCAGCCAGCGAAGCATCCAATGCAGCTACTACGTAGTTCTTCGCGTCTTTCAAAGCAGAAGCTTCGGTCACAGGTTTATCATCCATCGCGCCTAGGTAAACCAATTTGCCTTCTGGATTGACGACGTACATGTGCGGTGTGGTGCGAGCGCCATAGCTCTTACCAACTTTGCCTGATTCGTCGAGCAATACAGCAGTTGCTTTGGAGCCTTTTTCTTTTTGCTCTTTAGCAACATCTGCTGGAGTGCCGAATCCTTGTTTGCCGGCTGCAGACGAGATCACGCTTAGCCACACAACATTTTTAGCCGTGTAGGTTTTTTGCAGATCTTGCATTTTTCCAGCGGCGTAAAACTTCTTAACGTAAGGGCAACCATGATTCAGCCATTCCAATACGACGTATTTACCTTTGTATTGGGAGAGCTTGTGTTTTTTGCCGGCAGCGTCAGCCAATTCAAACTCAGGTGCTGCTTGTCCGACTTTTAATTCCGCCAATCCGGAGGCGGCATGTGCCGCGACGTTCACGGCGACTAAACTTAAGAACATAGAAACGAAGAGGATGCTTTTTTGGAAATTTCTCATTCGGGGATCCTTTCAAGTTGATTAACAGATTTAACTTTTCAGTCAGTTGAAGGCAAGGGTGCCGTCGATTTGTCGAGTTCGTCCAGTACTATCTGTGGCGTCAAAATTTGCGGCAAAATGCGCGGCGCCTGATTACCGCCCGGATAAAATACATAGAGCGGCACGCCTTGGCGTCCGTAGCTCTCCAGCTTCTTAGCAATTTGCGCATCTTGATTGGTCCAATCGGCTTTAAAGAGACGAACCTTTCTATCTTCAAACTTCTTTTTTACCGACTCAACCTCTAACGCGACTTGTTCATTCACCTGACAAGTGATGCACCATGCGGCGGTGAAATCGATAAACACTGCCTGGCCTTCGTGCACGGCTTTATCGACGGCTTCTTCGGTATATTTTTCCCAGCGCCCATGCTCGCCGGCTTCCAGCTGCGATTCGCGGTGCACGCCGCGGGTAAACGCCCAGTAACCGGATACCAGGATTACGAGCACTGCTAAAACGCGTTTCTTGTTGCCGTTCAATCCCCACAACCACAAACCAAACGACATTCCCAAAAGTGCCAACAACACATGGAACAACGACGCTAATTGCACTTGCAGCGCTAACACGCTGACGAGCCACAGCACCGTGAGCAAAAGCAGAAATCCCATTCCCTGCTTTAGTGTGACCATCCACTGGCCCGGTCGCGGCAAGAGCTTCACTAGTGCCGGCGAGAGTGCGAGCACCACATAAGGTGCCGCCAATCCCAAAGCTAACGACGTGAAAATCAAAAGTGTCATGTACGCAGGTTGAGTAAAGGCAAAGCCAACCGCAGTGCCCATGAACGGCGCTGTGCAAGGCGTTGCAACTAGAGTCGCTAATACGCCGGAGAAAAACGAACCCACGTTTCCTTCCTGACTGGCGAGTCCTTGCCCCACACCCGTCCACGAACCGCCGACTTCAAAAGTGCCAAAGAAGTTAAGCGACATCGCGAGCAAGAGCACCACAAGGCCGATCAAGAAATACGGCGACTGCAATTGAAAGCCCCAGCCCAATTGCTCTCCGCCAGCGCGCAACACCATCAGAGTGCCGGCCAACGCCCAGAACGAAACTAAAATGCCGCCCGAATAAGCCGCGCTCGAGATAAGCGCCTTCTTACGCGTAGAACCGCCAAGAGATGCAAAGCTTAGAACCTTTAGACACAAAATTGGGAATACGCAGGGCATGAGATTAAGAATTAATCCGCCCAAAAACGCAGCCAAGATTGCATAGAGGCTTTGACTAAGTCCGGCAGCAGTTGCCGCCACCGGTACGTCGATTTCGAAGGCCTCGCGTTGCTTACCCTCGACGACTAAAACGCCGGCAAGGCGTTCCAGTTTCGCTGGAAAGGTATTTTTCTTCGGCAGCTTTAAGCGCCAACCGTCGTCTGTTTTTTCAAAAGGTTGATCTTCAGCATGGCGAAATAGCACGCGGTCGTTGGCAAAGAAGTACGCGTCTTCAAATTGCACCGGCCCCTTGCCCTCAAGATTCACAAAATCGTCTTCGACTTTGACGGCAAATTGCCAAGGCGATTGAGGGCTCGGCCATTGCGCCTGCACGGCGGTAAAAGCCTCGGCGTATTGGCTTGGCTGTGGGGCTGCCTCATTTGCCGGTAATTCCAAATTCAGAGTCGCCGAACCGGGAATGCAGCTTTCCTGACAAACTAACCAGGAAGCTTCAGCGGAGATCGGCGCGGATCCCAAAGCACTTCCCGCAGCGGGCGGCTGGATTTCAGAAACTAGCAGCAGCTCTTTTTCAAATCCATAGTTGCGCAGCGGTGGGACTGCGATTGGGCGCGGTGTGGGCCAAAAAGTTTTGGTAACAGCGAATCCATCGGGCAATTTCCAACTGATCTTGGGAGCCTCGCCGCTATCGCCAGGATTACGCCAGTAAAGGTGCCAGCCGTTTTCAATTTGCCAGCGGATTGCGACGCGTACCGGCTTTCCCCACTGGAAACTTTCTTGCGCTGCAACCAGTTGGACTTCGACGTGAGGTGCGGTGACCGGCTCAGCGTGTCCGAGTGCTGAAGAGAATAGAGAAAATACGACGAGTAAGCTCAAGCGAAATCGCACAGTCTGGAATTGCATAGGGCAACTTTAGCCGACCGTAGACGGATGACAACACCGCAGGGCAGCAGTTCTTCTCTTCTGATGAATTCACAAATATAATTAGAAACTGACTTGACGTACTCAATCCTCACACTTGCACCTTACTTAAAATGGTTCGAAGCAGGACTGCCCTGGCAGAGTTTGAAGACGCAGAGCGCCGCTGAGAATCTGACCCATCGTATTCATCTCGCACGCCATGACCACCACAATTTAGAACTCAAAACGTTTGTCGATCCCGGCAAGAATGGTTTTCAAGGGTGGTTGGAACTTTTTCTCTTCGTTCCCAACAGCTTTCAGCTCTCGCGTTGGGAAGGCAAAGAAATCCGCGAAGACCTGCACTCTCGCACGCGGCTTGCTGTTTCTCTCTGTGCCGAACAGGGACACAAGGCGATGCACGATGCCGTACGCCAGCTGACTGAGTCAGTGCGAGAAACCGACGCATTTGACGTCGAGGAAGATTCCCTCGGCGCCGATATCTTGGTGGAGCAC
>Ga0163144_10022402_pt1 | contig 12516 bp, 12 predicted proteins | sample OliLak19BULKMAT1_FD_123175 | JGI IMG/M metagenome (GOLD analysis project Ga0163144, IMG submission 123175) | Freshwater microbial mat bacterial communities from Lake Vanda, McMurdo Dry Valleys, Antarctica - Oligotrophic Lake LV.19.BULKMAT1 | ecosystem: Environmental > Aquatic > Freshwater >... | reverse complement strand
GCAGCGCTCAGCGCCGTGGCCTCATCCCCGCGATGCACGTGATACACTCGCGCGTGCGTGATTCGCAGCGGGCGGCCATCGGCCTCCACACCGACCACGCGATCCGCGGCGGCGAGGAGTACCGCGAGGTTCTCAAACGTCTCATCGAGTTGCCGCGTCAGCGAACCCGGATGCATGGAGTCTTCGCCGTACACGCTCGCGGTTCCGCCGATCAGCATCAACGGTCGGCCGCGGTTATGAATGATCGTGGCCCGCGCGAAGCAGGGTGGCCGCGGCCCCATCCGGCGCGAATACTCAAACGCGGGCCGCTGCCGCGGATTCTCCAAAGGAATACCCGCTTGCTTGGCGCAGAGAAAATACACGACCAGGTCGGGACCATCGTGTCCCACTCCGGTTGCGGTCGGAAGCGTCGCGGGAAAGCGATCCGCGCCAAGCCATGATTCATACGCCTCGAACCGCCCGAGATTAAAGACGCGGTACCGATCCATCCCATCACCCATCGCCTCGTGAATCGACGGGATGAAGTTCCATACCCGCACGAGATGCTGGGCCGTCGCGTTGTCGGCCGTCGGCCCGCCTTCCTTTGCATCGGAACGGGGGGTATCAATCAACCCTCGTGCAACTTCATAGATAGTTCGGGCGGCATCGCGAAACTCGGGTGCGTTGAGAGCCGCGGCGTCCTTCCAGCGAACCGCGACAAGCATCAGGTCTTGACCAATCCGCACTCTAACGCTCACTGGACCACGGTTGCAATGCGGAAACACCTCTGTACAACTTCCCATCGCCGGGGACACCCAAGTGGGAACCGTGGGCGTTTCATCCGCGACGATCGGGAACGGGTTGTATGACGCGAGAGAAACCGACCCATCCTCTCCTCGCGTCTGTAGGCTTTGCTTTGGGGAGGCGGAGTTTTCGATAGTCCGAGCTTTCACGTGAGGAGGAACTTTATCATCGCTGTCGGCCGCTTGCACGCGGAATCCGCCAAACCACGCCGCTGCAATCCCCCGAGAACTCTGTCGACATTACTCCCAGCCTGAACGCCCCCTTCGAAACCGGGCCCGCGTCCGTACGACCCGATGGCGAGCAGCACGGAAGGTCGTCCAGCAGCAAGGCCGCGGCCAAACCGACACCCGCCCCTACGCTGAAGAGCTCCGCAAAGCGCTCCCCGCTGCTCCAAAGTCCGGCTGGCGACGATCCGGCGCTATCCGTCCGCGCTCTTCCAACGTCGATGCACGCGCGAACATCTGCGGCAACGCGCGACCACGGACCCGTGATGCACTCCGGACTATTCAACTGCTGGTACACATCCTGCGCACTCTGCATTCCAAGCGAACTCCATCCGCCTTGCAAATACTCCGCAAGCGCAGGTGCACCGCGAGCACTCGCGGATACAGCGCTCTCGAGAATGAACGAAACGGCTCCGGAGCCTGTCGCGAATCCGTCTGTGCCGGGGCCATACAAACCGCTCGCCGCGCAGGCGCGATTCGCCAGGGGAAGATACTCTTCCGCGGCACCGACAAAGGCGCGGGCGCACACTCCGTGCTGAATTCGTAGCGCCGCCACGTGCATCGCATCAACGAGGGCGTTGCGCGTGCCGATGACTGTCTGGCAACCGCCGTGCAGGCCGAGCATGAGGCTCAGTTGCGCCGCCGCGGCGTTGGGAACACCCTCTGCAAACAAAACCGGGTTAGCCCCACCATCCCCGCTGCCACGCCCCATCCCATCGCGGACCACCTGAGAATAAAACGATTCGCAGTAGGAACTCGACCCGTGCATGGTGGCGAGAATCGCGGCGGACGAGCCAAGAAACCCGCTATCTTCGTGAACCCCCGCGCTCCGGCACGCCTCCACGGCGCTGGCGAGCGTGAGCTTCACGTAGTCGCTCATTCTTCGCACGCGCCGGGCGTTGAGAAGGTGGGCGTATTGCTCTTCCGAAATGGACCCGGTGTCCGCAAGGGGCGGTTGCCCCGGCGCCGCGAGCAAGCGAACAAACGCTTCGTTTCCGATAGCCCCCGGCAACACCACGCCTACTCCAGTGATGACAACCTCGTTGAGTGGGGTCGAACGCGACGGGGGAGCCTGCGACGACGAGGGCTCGAGTCGCCGGGGCATCGGTTCGGTCAGCACGATACATGTGTTTGCGCCGCCGAAACCAAGCGACAGGTTGATTGTGGTTCGCACGTGCCGGGCTATCGCGCTGCCCCGAACCAGGTTCAATCCCTTGAACGCCGGATCAACTTCAACGACACCGGCCGTCGCCGGAATCTCCCCGTCCAGCCGCGCCATCACCGCCAGCACCAGTTCCACCGCGCCGGCCCCGCCCAAAGTGTGCCCTAGATGACTCTTGAGCGCGGTGATCGCAACCCGCGGAAGGTGATCGCCAAAGATGCTCGCCAGCGCTGCATATTCCGCGGCGTCGTTGTTTATTGTCGCTGTCCCGTGCGCGCACACCAGGTCAATATCCTGCGGCGAAACTCCCGCCGCGTGCAGCGCCACCCTCATGGCCGCGGCCGCGCCAACACCTTGCGGATGCGGTTGTGTCAGGTGAAAAGCATCGGCGGATTCACCGAAGCCGCCAATGCACGCAAGTGCCTTGGCCCCGCGCGCCGCCGCGTCGACACCCCGCTCCAGAATGAGCACGCCGTACCCCTCGGCAACCCGCATTCCATCGCGATCCGACGCAAAAGGACGCGGCGCGTCCGCCGCGATCAGCCGCAGACTTTCAAACCCCGCGTACGAATACTCGCTGATGGGGTCGTATCCCCCGGCGATCACGACATCGACCTCGTTCGCGCGCAGCAGCGTCGCGCCCATCGCCACGCTGGCGAGGCCGGAGGAGCAGGCCGAGCAGGTCGTCAGCATTGGACCCGCCACCCGCATTCCCGAGAGGGCCCGTTCCAGCACCGATCCGGCGCTGAACTCGCTCAGGTCCGCCGCGCTATTAGATCGCAGGAATCTTCCATACGCCCTCATTCCGTGAAGCGTTGTGCCGAAAACCGCCCCCCCCCGCCGCAAAGCGTCGGATGCCCATCCTCCCGATTGATCGACTGCGGTCTCGATCGCATATCGCAAATAACGGCACTCTCGCGGCCAACCGAGATGTATCTCCGCGGGAAGATCGACTGCCTGATGGCGAGCCGCATTCCTATCGCCAGCGGGCTGCTGCTCAAGTTGGGAGGCGGGCGGAGTGGGGCGATTGCCCGAGATGAGCGCATCCCACGTGGCGCGCGGTGTCACTCCCAGGTTGGTGACCAACCCGAGGCCGGTGATGACGATGTCCGACGGTGTTTGCATTTGAAGTCAGGTCAGGCCGACAGGTCGCGAACATTCGTGTTACTTAATGGGCCGCTGCATCCTCCACCCACGCCTTGTGAAGACATAGCCACTGCTCAGGATACCGGGAAACATAGGTGCCGATGACGGCGGCGATCTTGATTAGCGCAGGATCAGGCTCGCCACGGAGTTGCACACCCATGCACTCGCCCCGACTTTCACCCGCGCTCCGCTCTTCGCCAACCCAAATCGCTTCTTCGATGATGATGCGAACCCGGCCCCTCGGTGTTGTTAGGGCGAACACGGGCACAATAGGCGCGCCCGTCGCCGCGGCGAGTTTCACCGGTCCGGGCGGAAGGTGCATGTGCCCGCCCAAGAACGGCACTGCAACCCCTTTTTGGCCCGGAACAACCCGGTCGCCCTGCATTAACACCACCTCATCCGCCCGGAGCGCATCGCGCAGCCCGAACCACACCGCAAGGCCATCATCGACAGGCGCTTCGATGATCCCCAGCCGCGCGTGCTGAATCGTCCGCAACTTCTCAAAGACCGGGAAGGGATCGCGCCGAAAGACAACGTGGATTCGCCGCTCCTGCGCGGCAAGCATGGTGATGGCAGTTTCAAACGAGCCCAGGTGGGCGGTTACCAGAATCGCGCCCCTACCACAAGCACGAACCGCCGTGTAGCGTTCCTGGCCCTCGATGGCCTCAAGCCGCGCTAAAATCTGGTCTTTCGTTCGGCGCTGGTTGCTGCCGAACTCCACCACCGCGTCATAAAAGTTCGCCATGACCGCCTTGCCAAGCGCCACCCGCTCGGAGCGCTCCGACGAGGCGCCAAGCAGCCACCGTGCGTTGCAGGTCGTGCCTTCGCGGATGCTGCGCGATGTCCGCCACGCGAACCACATGAACATCGGCTTGGTGATGCGCGGCACCCACAGCGCACGCCGCGTCGTCCAGAACAAGAACCGCAGCCAGCCGTTCGCCCAGCTTCGGCTTACTCGCTGCGCAATGCCCAAGCCGCCGGGAGCGGCAACCCGTACCGGAGAGACAATAACCCGCCCACTCATTTGGGCGATCCCGGAAGGGTAGAAGGTTCCGGAGCGGGCTTCGCGTCATCAGCCGACTTGCCACCGCCCATCGGACGGCTGATGCGAGTCCCCGCGGGAACGGTGAGTTGCACGCGGGCATCTGAAACGCCCGTATTCACCTTGATGTCTTTCAGTTCGAGCATCGTGCGATCACCATCGGCATCAGTGATCTCCATGCGAACAAGGCAGGGAATCGTCGAATCAATCACCACGCGCACCATCGCGAGGTGCTTTTTCAATTCATCGGTCTTGGGCGTCATTTCCATTCCCACATACCGCTCATCGCGCCAACCCCCCCCACCGCCGCCCCCGTCCTCACGACCCACAACATCAAGGTTCGCCGGATCAAACGCCGCGATGTCAAAACGCGGCGTAAGCGTGCGCAGCCGTGGCAAAGGCGAACCTGTCAACTCGCGCATGTCGCCTTGGGCCTCGTATACCTCGACCACTTTCTCCTGCGGGTCGTACAGCCGCACTTCGCCGGGGCCGATGGTCATTGAACTGGGGCGTGGGCGGATCGTGTCCCAGCGGATTCGCTCACCCTTCACGGCGACGTGCCCGCTTGACAGCAACGGTTTCTTGAGCATGGCGGTGTATTTGCGCTGCTCGAAATCGGCGACGAGGTCTTTAATCGCCCCGATGCGAGCGTCGATCTCTTCAAGCCGTGTCATGAGGGCATCGGGCCTCGCCGCGGGAGCAGGAGAATTGGGCGGCGGTTTGACCGACTCGGTTGGTTGCCCACTCTGCGTCGCGACAGAGAACGAAGCGATGGTAAAGATGCCCGCCATCGCAGTACCGCCTGTCAACTTATGTCCGATCAATCGTTTCATTCAGGTGCTCTCCGCTTTGTCGCCGACGAGGGTCAGTGTTCCCTTCGCGGCGATAATCTCCCCATCACGCCCATCACGCCCATCGCTTCCCATTTCTCGGCACCTGGCCACAACCTCAAAAAGTCGCAGCGGCCCCATCGTGCGGGCCAGCCGGGAATGCAGAAGCACTTGTGCGGGTGGGCGAATGGCCGCGTGAAACTTGATGTCAACCTGCGCCAGCCGCACCGCCCCCCCGCCCTTCTGATTCGATGTGAATCCCACCAGCCCCGAAATCTGCGCGAGCGCCTCCGCGATCAAAACCCCCGGAATAATTGCATCGCCCGGAAAATGCCCCGCGAAAAACCACTCGCTCCCCGATAACGTCCACACGCCCGACGCCTCCACACCCGGCGTCAAACCGGTAAGGCTCGAAACGAACCTAAACGGGGCACGGTGCGGCAAGGCTTCCAATGCGATGTCGTTGCGTTCCTTCATTGCACATTCCCGCCCCCTACCGCCGCCTGAGCCTCCACAAAGTCCGCCAGTGTCGAAACCGTAGTAAACGCGCTCCGGCCAACGGCCCGATCGGGTATCTGTTTCCCGAATGATTTCTCAATGTTCGTCACCACGAGCAGAATGTCCAGCGAATCCAGGTCGTACTCCCCGCCGATCAGCGGCATCTGGTCATCAACCACGGCATCCGGCCCGAGTTTAAGGCTTTCCCGAATCACTCTTTTTACCTGGTCGAGCGTTTGTGTGCTGGGCAATGAACTTTTCCCTTGTGTGGTGCGTGCCGTGTCTGTGTAGTCCCTACATATTACACCACGCGCTGTGCCGGGACAGGGGAGGAGCCGTGGGGCGTGGGGGGTGGGAAGGGAGTTGCGAACAAAGCAGTGCCGCATCCACGGGGATAGCGCGCCGAAGCCGCGGATTTCTCTCTCGCGCTTCATCCAGTAAGAAGCGCGACTACACAATGAGTTCCACGTTTGCTCCGGGTACATTGCAAAAATCCGGCTTTATGCGTGCCGACCGTCGCGTGCTCATGAACAGTTTCGACCTTGTAATCCCGTCCGCGTGTCTGCGACACACTCGAGCCGTCGGCGCGCGTGCTTCGGAGGCAAACAAGGGGCATCAATGAAAACCCGTGCGGTTTCCGCGGGGGAGGTATTGGGGCGAAGAAGAGGTTAAAAGACATTTGAAATGTGAGCAGGAAGGCAAACACCAAGTGTGGCACGTCTGAGCGGTGGGCTTGGATGTGATTTACTCCAACGCCGGGCGTACACACTCGCGGCGAGCGTTCTACTCTCTCATATCCATGCCCATCGACATCGCCAACTTGAAGCTCCAGATATACCCCGCGCCGGTCTTGCGAAAGAAGGCGGCGAAGATTCCGGCCGTTACTGAGGAGATTCGCGCGTTTGCCGCGGCGATGCTGCGGATCATGCGGTTGGAAGAGGGGATCGGGCTGGCAGCGCCTCAGGTGGGAGTGTCGCTGCGGATGTTCATCGTGGATGTGCCGCCAACGGACAAACGCTCGTTCGAGGTTGATCCGCCCACGGCGACCAATGGGCCGTTCGTCTACATCAATCCCAAGTTGTCGAGTCCATTGGGCGCGATCCTGCCCGATGAGGAGGGGTGCCTCTCGCTTCCCGACATTCGCGGCGATGTCTTGCGTGCGCCCACGATCACGATCACGGCCACGAATCTCCAAGGCGAAGCGTTCACGCAGACGGGCACGGGGTTGCTGGCGCGATGCTGGCAGCACGAATACGACCACCTTGATGGCGTGCTTATCATCGATAAGATGGTGCAGATGTCGCGCATCAAGAACCGCGCGGCGATTCGAGACCTTGAGCAAAGCGATTGACCGCGTATGGATATTGTCTTCTTTGGTTCCGGTGCCTTTGGCGTTCCCACGCTGGCGCAAATCGCGTCAACGCACATCTTGCGCGCTGTCATCACGCAGCCAGACCGCCCCGCGGGCCGCGGCGGAGTATTGACGCCGACCCCCATCGCGACGTGGGCCGCCGAGAATGCGCCGCAAGTGCCGGTGCATAAACCCGAAAAAGTGAACGTGGCCGATGTTGTTGAACAAGTTCGTTCCTATCCCGCGGATGCGTGGGTCGTGATCGCGTTCGGACAGAAACTCGGCAAGTCGCTTTTGGATGGGAAGTTCGCGATCAATCTTCACGCATCGCTTCTGCCGCGTTGGCGGGGAGCTGCGCCGATCAACGCCGCGATTCTGGGCGGAGACACGGTTACGGGCAACAGCGTGATTACGCTCGCGGATAAGATGGATGCGGGATTGGTGCTGGGGCAGTCAACGCGGGACATCGCAGCTGAGTTGACTGCCGGGGGGCTGCACGACCTGCTCGCGGCCGATGGTTCCGCGCTGGTTCTTGACGTCCTGACGGGGCGGCAAGGCGGAACCCTTACCCCCAAATCCCAGAATGAATCGCTGGTGACGCTCGCGGGGAAGTTTTCAAAGACCGATGGCTACGTGGATTTCTCGCGGCCAGCAGAGGAATGCCGCCGGCGCGTGCATGGGCTGACGCCGTGGCCGGGTGTTACGGTGCAGTTCCGGGGCGCGCCTTTGAAACTCCTACGGGTGATGAGTCGCACGGTTGTCCCAACTGTGTCCGACGGGTTGGTCTGCGGCGCAGTACCCGGCGAAATTGTCAACGCGAATGAAGGGGTCGTCGCGTGCGGAGACAAAACCGCGCTGACGCTGCTGGAAGTGCAACCCGCGAATGGCAAACCGATGACTTGGGCGGAGTTCGCCCGCGGCAGGCAGCCCAAAGCGGGAGAACTGCTTGTTGGGTCGGTCGGGGGGAGAGGGGGGGCCGCATGACAACTCTTTGGGATCTGCTTCGGCCCATCGCAAAGGCGATCAGGGCGTTCAAGGCGACGCCTGCGATTGCGCCAGCGCCGCCGCGGAAACGTCAACCTCCGATGTCGGCGAAGCGGGCGACACCCGCCAGCGCGGTGCTTGTGGCGCCCGCACCGCGGCACCACCGACCGGCGGGCGCGAAGACGAAGAAGCAAACCGCGCAGGACCACTACGACCAGATCGCCTGCGACATGCTTGCGAAGTACGGCGTCGGGATCAAGCGCTGGCGCAAGAGCATGTCGGGGATTGCGTACCTTGTGCGGTACAAAGATGGCAAGACCAAGCGGCTCATCGAATCGCCCAAGCCGAAGAGTCCACTGTCGATGTCGATTTTTTTGCACGAGATCGGGCACCACGCAATCGGGCTGGGAATCTACAAGCCCCGCTGCCTGGAGGAATACCTGGCGTGGAAGTTTTCGATTGAGCAGATGGTGGAACTGGGTGTGCCGGTCACGGAGAAGGTGCAGCGGCGGATGCAGCGGTCGCTCGAATATGCGGTTGCGAAGGCACGCCGCCGCGGGATCAAGTCAATTCCTGATGAACTTCGTGCGTACGACAACGTGTGATAGCGGCTATCGCTCGTACACCCGTTCCAGCGCCGTCACCATTGCATGGGCATCGAACTTTTCCGCGCATTCGATCCGGCCCCGCAAAGCCAAAGCCGCCCTCGCTACCGGCTGATCCGCGCACCACACGATGGCTTCGCGCAGTTTGTCGAGGTTGCCCGGTGGGACCAGGCGTCCTGTCTCCATTTCGCGGCAGATTTCACCCGTTCCATCCACGTCGTACGCCACCGGGCACACGCTGCACAGGAGTGCCTGGGGCACTGTCCGCGGCAGCCCTTCGCGATAACTCGGGTGCGCGAGGACATCCATCGCCCGGATCAGCGGGGGCACATCTTCGGGCGGCACCAGGCCGGTCAGCACGATGTGGGCATCGCTGTGTGTCGTCAGGTGATGGGCCTCATATGGGCGGGTCTCAACCTGCAATCCTAGCGAGCGGGCCTTTTCGATCAATCGGGACCGCCACCAGCCATCGCCGGCCCAAAGCAACTTCCAGTTGCGGTTGGCCTTGAGTTGCTCGTGCAGGGCATCGAGCAGGTCATCGTGGCCCTTGTGCTCGGCGAGGCGCGAGACGGTGCCGATGACAAAGTCATCGTTTGAGAGCCCTAGCCCCGCGCGGGTCAACTTTCGCTGCTCGCCCTCCTCGGGCAAGAGAAACTCATTGACTTCCATGCCGGAATACACCGTTACGTACTGCTCTCTCCGCCCGATGCCTCGTTCGAGAAACTGGCGCGTCATTGCATCGGCGACTGAGATGATCGCGTGGCAGCGCTTGGCCGCGTAGCGCTCGGCGTAGGTATAGATCGCGTTTGCGATGCGGGTCTTGAGACGCTGGGAACCAGTTCCCTGCACTGGCATGAAGGGCGGCCCGTGGATGGTGTGGACGACGCGAGGGGTTGCACGGGCGGTCGTGGGAACACCCATCACCATCAGGGCGGGCGAGCGACCTTGCGATTTGAGCACCGTCCACGCCGCGGCTCTTCCGAGAATGCCGGCCTTGCTGCTGTGAGTATGGACCACATCGGGCATGATCCGCGCGATGAGTTTCTTGAGTTCGCCGTAGCAGCGGAAATCGTTCCACGGATTGATCTCCCGTTTCAAATGGGGAACGGTGTGCATGGTGATCGGGCACGCCGGCTTTCCATCGCGAGTGGTTTCCTCGCCGGTTTTGCAGCGGTGATTGAACGCCTCCACCCGTTTGAGCATCGACCCCTCGGGTCCGTAAATCGGACCGAAGGCAAGGTGGACCCGATCCCCCATTCGGGCTTGGCCCTCGCAGGAGAGAATCGTGTTCTCTTGCGAGCCTCCGAGGATGAGGCGAGTCGAGATGTGAAGGATGCGCATTGGTCATCACGATAGGTCTGACTTGGGTGGCACGACGCGGGGACCGCGGAGAGGAGAAGAGGGAGACGAGATTTCAGATTTCAAAGATCAAAATTCGGAGAAGAGAAGACAGGAACGAGGCCCGGTGGCCGGGGTGTCCTCAACTTTGTTTGACGGTCGCCTGCCGAGTACCCCTCGGGATTACAACCGCAATTCCGATGGCCGCAAGTGAAACAAGCGAAGCGGGCAGGTACATCGGGACGTTCAGGCTCAACTGCGAACCCTCGATGTTCGGACCGAGGCCCGAGCGAGTTACCATTGGCCACCACAGCCGCAACGGGTAGGGATACCCGAAGAAGCCTGCGCCGATGAGCGGATCTCGCACGGTTCGGGGCACCAGTTTGCGCTGCGGATCGGTAATGACCATCGTTTGCAGCACACCCGTTCCCGTGCGAAACGCGATGACGTGACGCGGGGTTCGCACTGTAAAATCAATGAGCATCGTCTCGGAGGCGATCCAGAGCGCGACCACGGCCGCGGCGAAGGCGAACAGAAGGGACAAGATTACTGGCTTACGCGCAAACTTCAATGTACACTTCCTATTTCCTATTTGCTATTTGCCATTTGCTCTTTGCTCTTTGCTATTTCTCCCCCACGCCAAATCTGATCCACTCAAGGCACAACCCTGTCGGTGGCAGTGTCGGGCCGGCCTTCGCCCTTAGCCCGCTCTCGATAATCCGCGGCACATCGGCGGGTGTTTTTCTTCCTCTTCCGATTTCCACGAGCGTTCCTGCGATGATGCGGACCATGTTCCACAGGAACCCGTTGCCCGATACATCGATCCGTACGCGCTGATCGGGCAGGGCGGAAACATCGCAGGCGAAGATCGTGCGGACGGTGGACAGCCGTCCGTGCCCGGCCGCGGCGAAGGCGGCGAAATCGTGTTCGCCTTCAAGCAGTTTCGCGGCCTCGAGCATTGGGGCGACGTTGAGCGGCTCCCACACCTGATGCACGAAGCGGCGATCCCACAGCGGGCGCTCGCGGGCGCAGTGAATCGTGTATGAATACCCCTTGGCAACGGTGTCGCGGGTTGGGTCGAAGGATTCGGGGACAAGTTCGGCGGCGGTGATGAGGCAGTCTTCGGGGAGGCGCCCGTTCAACGCACGCAGCAGGCGATCTGTGCCGCGGGAGACTGGCCAACCGCCGCCGCGGGGGTGGGATGGGGGATTCATCGCGTGCTGCGGATCACCGGGCGGAAGCCCGGTGGCACGCTCTTCCTCTCCCGAGCAACTAAATGCCCCCACTTGGCCCTTGGCGTGAACCCCCGCATCGGTCCTGCTTGAACCCTTGAGATTCACGCGCTCCCGAACCACTTCGCGGATCGCTTGCTCGACCACATGCTGCACTGTCCGCAACTGCAGCCGCGGCCGTTCTTCTCCATCGTGTTGCACCGTTCCGCACACCTTCGCCGCGGGTGGCGGGGCGTTTCCGTGGGTTTCCAGGCCCGTCGGGGTCATTGGCTCCTGCTTCTGCCAGCCGCAGAAGTCGGTTCCGTCGTAGGCGATTGTGAGTTTGTAGCGGGGCATGGGAGCGGTGGGCAATCACGTTTTGGTGGTCTGGCGGGGTTGTGGGAACGGGGATACAGGAATGCACGAGGCTGGCCGCGATACGAGAACCTTGGCCGCGGAAGCATACCCCTGCGGGGTCGTGCAATGGCGATGCGGGGCGGGGCGGGGTGTCGTCCGAACTACTGGTGATCTGGACGCACTGCGAAAGAACGAACGCTGAGGCGCGGCGAAGACCAACGGAGAAGGTCGAGGGCCTGGGGTTGGCGGGGAGCACGTTTGAACGGCAAAGGTTTTTGGGATTGCTTTGCCGTTTAAAGATCTGAGGAGGGGGCATCGGAAATGCCTGTTTTTCATGGGTGTTCGTGCGGAAAGTGAAGCGGGAAATGTTTGAACGTCGGCGGTTTTGCAACGCGAGCGTGCGGAATTTTGTGGGTAGGTTTGGCTAGTGCGTGGAACGGAGGGGAGGTTCAAGGCCGCAAGGAAACGATGTTTGTGTGCGCGCAACTCTGCGGTCTTGAATGAGTAGTTGCGACCATTGGGGTGGTTGACATGGGGGGCGTGCGGCCGCGTGCCGGGGGGTTGGGTCGGCTGTTGCTCCGGACGGGCGGCGAAGATGTTTTGGTGCGATTGCATTTTCGTGAGTCCCTCTATATACCCCGCCGCGCGGCGCTTTTGTGTGGTCAAAACGGGGGGAAAGGCGGGGTGTTTTTGAGCGCGTAATTCGATATGTGGAAAGGACTTAGGACATTTTTGGAGAAAATTGTGATGGCACCGAGTTACGAGGCAGTTGCTGTGTGCCTGAAAAGCGCCACCGGTTATTTTTTATGCGAGAGTCGGTCTTTTATCAGTCCATGGCACGAACTTGGGCTGCACCTCCCTCCGGTCGGCTGCTCCGGCACCCCCAACTCCGGGAAAGCAAAGACGGCCCCGGTTCAGCCCCCCCGAAATGAACCGGGGACGGTTTCCCTTCCGCCCCAGCGATGCGGGCTCCGGGAAGGTCCGG